>OBPH01000001.1_pt1 | contig 74544 bp, 70 predicted proteins | sample 1470511 | NCBI WGS metagenome assembly OBPH01 (sample SAMEA3275479, study PRJEB22092) | marine metagenome | biome: Marine environment; feature: Belgian marine environment, sample taken at 3 meters depth; material: Sterile flask | collected 2014-06-25T02:39:52+00 | depth 3 m
CCCCCTCCCTCTTCCCTCTACAGTGCTCTTTCACTTCAAACCCGATAAAGTTGACGTATACAAACTGTTCGCTCTTTAACAAGGCTTCCACCACGTGCCTAGTGCCCCTCTTGTAAGACGCTCATTCCACGCTGCCGATTTCCGCCCTGATCTTGATCTCATTGTGGATATTGAGAAAGAAGCCTCAGAAATGCATTAAAAAAACGCGTGTCTCACGACACGCGCTTGAAAAGCATCAAAGGTAAAAGCACACACAGGCTTACTTTCTACCACGACCACGGCGCCCCCACCCTTCTCCACCAGCCTCAGTGACTTGCTTGATGCGAGTTCTGGCTTCGTCACTAAGTGCCTCGGTGCTTTCTACATACTCTGTAGCAGCCTCTTTATCTTTGCGAGCCCAGCTAGCAGCAGTCATACCAATCGCCCAGCTGCGTGTGCGCTCATCTCCAATTGTTTCCGCCAACTTCAGGTTCTGCTGCACATCTCCACGTTGGTTCGACATGACATATGATGAAGCTGCTTTGTCGCGCACTCCACCCTCTGGCTGCTCATCAATAAATGCATAAGCAGCTTCAGTATCTTGACCTACCCAAGAAGCAACCACACGGCCAATGGCATCAGTTTGCGCCTCTTCACTACCGGATTTCATCACCCAATCAGCAGCAGCGGCAGGATCATCCTGTCCCCAGCGGCGGGCAATACTTTCGATAGCTTCATCACGCTCTTTACCTTCAGGAATCGCACTTATTTTGGTTGAAGCAAGTTGAGGATCCTCATCGGCAAGGCCACGAATTGCACGCGCCGTGGCATCTGCTTGCTGATCGGCAGGTAATCCTGAGATCCAGCTTTGTGCTCCATCCCAATCTTTTGCTCCCCACTCTCGAGCAATGCTGTTCTGAGCATCTCTTTTTGCATCCTCATCGGTAATACTGGCAAGCATTCCTGCCGCTTTGGCGGGATCCTCCTTAGCTGCTTGAGAGAAAATCCCGCGCATGGCTTCACGTTGATCACGACCCTCAAGCGATTGTGCCCATGCCATGGCACCTGCACTATCCTGTCGCGCCCACTCAGTAGCAATAATTTGCGCCGTTGACCCACCACCTTTTCCTCCACGCCCACCCATCATTCCACCCATACGAAATTCGTTCGGGTTCGTCTTGTAGTATGCAGCAGCATCCTGAGGATACTTCGATGCCCAGCTCTGCATCACGGTGCCGCGGACAAACATTCCTGCAAACCCCATGCTCTTGGTGTAATCCATAGCAGCTGTGGGGTCCTCTTCCCCCCATCGGGCAAATAAAAGGTAACCAACCATAATACGTTCACTCCACGGCAGGTCCTCTAGGTTCTTAGCTTCTTCTTCAAATTTTGATGGGTCAAGCCCAGCATAATAGTCCATCAGCGCTTGGAGTCGGTTATTCTGTCCTGGCAGCTCCATAGCTTCTTTGGCGCTTCTTACACGTGACCCAGATGAACGAGGGCCTGAACGATCTGATGATGAAGATACAGCACCACCACGCCATGATCCACGCGCATCGCCGGTTGCCTCTTCCGATATGGGATCAGGTACATTTTTCTGTCCAGCAATGAATCCTGCGGCGCCGCCAATGACGAGCGCGGCCACGGGTGCAATAATTGTTGAGTTCATAATTTTATAGTATTTGTGTGTGTTATGTAGTTTGCAACCATGAAAGCGAAGAAAAGTTGTATATTCGTTTCAGAATTTTAACGTTCACCTGAGTTTGTCACTCTGTTACCAAATCTCCGTGATCAATCATTCCGTCTCACGTTGGTGCTTTGCCTCCACACCATTACCCATTCTCTGTCAAAAATGTCATGAACTTGGCATTTCTGGTCTCGATCTCTTGACCCTCGATGAAATACCCATCGCGCAAGAAAATGGCATCGAGTGCGCAATCACAGCGGCGCACCCTGATAAAAACGGCGTGGGTACCATTGAACAAGGTTTTAACCAGCTAGCCCACCACGTGGCGCTACATGCCATTTACGAAAAACTGATTCCGGCTGCCGCAGACCTCGGAGTTAAGCAAGTGATCTGTTTTTCTGGAAATAGGGACGGACTTTCAGACGAAGCGGGATTAGAAAACTGCGCAGTGGGCCTCGCTCCGCTGATCCCACTGGCTAAAAATCACGGCGTCACCCTAGTCATGGAACTACTCAACTCCAAGGTAGATCACCCCGACTACCAATGCGATCACACCGCTTGGGGAGTTGCCTTATGCGAAAAACTGAGCACAGATCATTTTAAGCTTCTTTACGACATTTATCACATGCATATCATGGAGGGTAACGTCATTCGCACCATCAAAGATCATCATCAGCATATCTCACACTACCACACAGCAGGCGTACCCGGACGAAATGAATTCGATGCCACCCAAGAATTAAACTACGCCGCGATCTCAAGCGCCATCGCTAACACCGATTACGTAGGCTATATAGGGCAAGAATACATCCCAACAACCGATGACCCTTTCGAGTTCCTACCCCGAGCTATTGATTTGTGCTCGGGTTAAAAAACAATCCCCCCAACCACGGCAGAGATGATGACCAGTGCCCATACGGGAAGCCATTTGAAGTAGATCGCAAAAGCGATCAGCACAATACCGGAAGCATCACCGAAACCCTGAACACTTCCCCCTCTGAGCATTCCAAACAATGCCGCACCAAGCACACCAACTACGACAGCATTGGCTCCCTTCACACCGGCACGCGCCCATGCGAAATGCTTGAGTCGATTCCACACCGGCAGCCCTCCCGCGAGCAAAACCATACCGGGAAGAAAAATAGCAATAGTTCCCACCGCACCACCGAGCCAGACACTACCAAAAAGTTGCATGTCTGCTCCGAGAAAACTGCCAAACGTAAACAGCGGACCCGGCACCGCCTGTGCGGCACCATAGCCTGCTAAAAAGGCATCTTCCCCCACCAGTCCAGGCACGACTGTGCTGGTTTCTAAGAGCGGAAGCACCACATGGCCACCACCAAACACCAATGCACCTGCACGCAGCAAACCACCAGTTCCCTGAGCATTTTGGTTGTCGTGAAAAGCCAGCGGAATGATCAACAATACTACAAAAATGAGCAACGCCATGATAATCCCCCCAAGCGGCATGCCAGATTTTTGCTCCACTGGTTGGGCTTCAGATGGCTCTTTGAAAATAAAAATACCTATCACTCCACCCATGAGAATTACCAACGGCTGAATCCACGCCAAAGGAGCCATGGATAGGATAACGAGCGCGGCCACGGCCATGAACATTTCAGGCCAACACGGACAGAGCGTCTTTCTCATCCCTAAGAACGCAATCATCACAACCGCAACAGCCGATAATTTTAAACCATGCAGCCATCCGCTCCCCGCCCACTCTTGAACGCCCCCCATACCAATCGCAAATGCGATCATGGCCAATGCCGATGGTAACGTAAATCCAAGCCACGCTCCGAACCCACCGAGCCAACCACCTTTTTCATAACCAATAGCCGCACCTAGCTGACTACTCGCCGGACCAGGTATAAACTGAGTAAGCGACATTAGCTCAGCAAAACGATCCTCACTCAGCCACTTAAGATCTTTAACATAAGTTTCTCGGAAATAACCAATATGCGCCACAGGCCCACCAAAGGCAGTGACTCCAAGCTTGAGCGATACGACAAAACACTCGATAAATCGAAAGATCATAAAAAAATCCTAAAATTTACCACCAAATATTCAAATCCCAAATACTTGAAACTTCATGATATAGCGACTATCTCATTGCCATGTTCAAGAACGCGATTAATCGCCTCCGTGTCATCAGTGTGCTCGAGGGCCTGTCTTACCTGTATCTCCTCTACCACGCAATCTACTCGAAACGCATACTTGGCATCGATGACGCCATCAAAACACCCGGGATGGTCCATGGCATTTTGTTCTGCGCTTTCTGTATCGCACTGCTTGACACCAAACTAACACAAAAATGGTCACTTAAACCACCGTTTTGGATTTTCATGGCCTCGCTGTTTCCTTTCGCACCAATCTGGGTGGAGATTTGGTTAAAAAAACAAATACCAATCACTAAATCAGATATGAGCTAGCCAATACGAGTTTCCTTCAACCTATAATCACCATGGTAATACCCTCCATTGTGCTTAAGACAGCAGCTGTAGCAACCAACGTGGCGTCTCATCCTCCTGACACGATCAAATTCATCACCACATACCGGACATCGGTAGCGCCACTTACGCTTCATTTTTCTGCCCCGCAACGGCAGCGAATGCGTCGCTCGCTCACCAGCAATACCCAGATCACCACACGCTTGTCGCCACTCAGCACCATGGGCATCGATTCTACGCCTGCCAGCACGCTCGTAAGCAACAAGATGCGCCAGCTCATGTAACATCGTCCTGCGAATTTCGTCAGCCGCAATTTCCTTCAATTTAGGATTTATCTCGATTCTAGCATCTGGCCAGAAAGCGCGCCCTGCGGTAGTTCTCATTCGTCGATTCCACAGCACCGTTGTCTTACTAGCCAGCTCATCAAGTAACAATTCAGCTAATAAACGCCGACACTCTTGAGTCATTTCTTCGTCTCTCTGAAGTCGTCCCAAAACACGTGGAATAGAGAGCTTGGCCTCTCGATCATTTTGAATCGGGGGCTTCTTGCGAGAAAAAATGAACTCCAGCTGCATCATGAATAAGACTAATTCATCATCCTATTACCACAAAAAAAATGGGCAGCGGCACCAGCAAAGCAACATCGGCAAGTATCCGTAACGCGTTCATAGAAAAGCGTTCACGATAATGATTCATCACTTGCAAAAGCGCAGCGGCAACCATCACTGCATAAAAATATGGCTTGGAGTATTCATCCGCCCGCATCGCCGCAAAAAGTAATGCCCCCCCAGCGAGCATGACCAAACCCAAGGTGAGTGTAGCTTCATGGCTGTATGCGAGCGCTTCGTCAGATTCAGCGTCCGCCTTCTCCCACAGATCGATTGCCGTGATGTTCATCATACAGAGTAGACCAAACACCCAAACCTCGCGACAGTAGAGGAAAACAAGGATTAGGGTTTTAACGATCATATCGCAGAGGTTCCATAGCGCATCGACGAGTCCAGTATTGCGCATTGCATAGAGCACCTCATTTAAGTCCGTGATGAGCAGCGAAGAGTTGGCCACGTTGACTGGGATACCCACACCCATGGCAAATATCATAGCTGCCAGAAAGTTCTTAACATAGGGAATCCCACGACCGCTGAAAAGTGCCAGCGCAAAGTAGAATACACAGAGCATGGCTACCACTACTCCAGCAGAAAATACCGATCGCGGTAACACATACAGCGCATGGTAAAGGCAAATAAAAGCAACAATTGCCACACTGATGGATAGCACCCACCGCCACCGCCAATGAAAAAAATGCCGCGGCGAGGACTCCCGCATCGCCGGATGCCGCCATGCATCAATTAACCTGTCCACGACATAAACACACCAGATGCCCAGAGGCAAAACCCACCAAACACTGGCCTGTATATACTCCACACGTAATGCGTGTGCCAACATCCACATCCATGCGATAGAAACCAGAGGAGCGTCAAGGCTCAACAAATTTGGCCACAGCCATAACGGTATTTTTGAAGATTTGCAGTTTCTTTCCATTAATCCACTGGTGTCGGATAACTATGCACGGGTTTCAAAAAACCGCACCCAGAAACAGCAGGCAGCTATAAAATTTCCTCAGGCAACTATCAGTGATCACCATCCTTGTTGTGATGATCCTTCTTATCGTGCTGAGGATACAGGTTCTTAGTCCCGTCTTTTTTACCTTCTTTGCTGTCCTCCCAATCGTGGCGCTCGCAGGAAATAAACGTAAATATACCAACGAGGGCGAGGATACTGAAAATGAAATTTTTCATGACGCCAAATTCCATACCCCATCCACAGAGGAAAGCAAGGCGTGATTAAATGGTAATTTAGTTCAGATGCGTTCTTGCATCATTGAGTAGTATGAACCAAGCTACAAACAGCTAACAAATTACACATCACAATGATTAATTCCATTCTCGCAGCAAACGAAAGCTTCATAGGTGTTATCCTCATCGGAGTAGCTTTCGTTGTAGGACTCATCTTCTTTGTCATCCTCATCAAGTTCTTCGGTATCTGGTTACAAGCACGTACCGCTGGAGCACCAGTCAGCTTACTCAATCTTGTATTTATGCGCTTCAGAAAAGTGCCCCCAGCATTGATCGTGAACAGCCGTATCACCGCATACAAAGCCGGCCTGCCATTTACAACCGACCAATTAGAAGCCCATTACCTATCAGGAGGTGATATCGGCCATGTAGTTCTCGCAATGATCGCAGCGGACAAAGCAGGAATCTCCCTGTCCTACGATCGTGCCTGCGCAATCGACCTCGCTACCAAAGATACAGGAAAAACCGTTCTTGAAGCGGTTCGCACATCAATTAATCCAAAGGTGATCGACTGCCCGAACCCCGCAAGCGGCAACACCAAAATCACAGCTGTGGCCAAGGATGGTATTGCTGTCAACGCCCGCGCCAGAGTCACCGTCCGGACCAATCTAGAACGCTTCGTAGGGGGTGCTACTGAGGAAACTATCATAGCTCGTGTTGGCGAGGGTATTGTCACATCTGTAGGTTCTGCAGTTTCCTATAAACATGTTCTAGAAAATCCAGATAACATTTCCAAACTCGTTCTTGGGAAAGGCGTAGATGCATCCACTGCTTTCGAAATACTCTCAATCGATATCGCAGATGTTGATGTTGCTGACAACATCGGCGCTCGCCTCCAAGCAGAACAAGCTGAAGCAGACAAACAGGTTGCCCAAGCCAAGGCCGAGATGCGACGTGCAGCAGCTGTCGCCGTGGAACAGGAAATGTCCGCACGCACCCAAGAGATGCGAGCCAAGGTTGTGGAAGCAGAATCAGGAATCCCAATGGCAATCGCCGACGCATTCCGCAACGGTAACCTGGGCATCATGGACTACGTCAAGTACCAGAACGTCAATGCCGACACCAAGATGCGCGATTCAATCGCTGGAGACGAAGGTGACGAGTAATTAACCCGTGCACCGCCTCCAGGCGGTGCAACCTCGCCCATTTTTTGATTCCTCAAACATAAAACTCTAATTCTCATGGGAGACATCCCCGAACAGGTCATTTTCCTGATCCTCTTTGTAGTGGTCGGCGCCATCAAATGGTTAATTGAGAAAATCAAGGGTCCGCAGGCACCTCATGAGGTCTCTGACACACTGGAGGACATGTATGATGATTTCCGTGAGGAAATTCGGCAGCGCCAAACACACTCAGAACCAAAGGCATCCGCACCGCCACCACTGCCCCGAACTGATGCAGTAGCGCCGCCGATTTACGTCGCATCCACTCCCCCAGCGAGTGCCCACCCTGACCACTTTAGCTTCAAAAAAAACCAACTCAGCGCAGAAGAGCAAGCCGCAATGGAGCGGTTCCAGAGCCTCGACAAACTGCGTAAAGATCGACCTCGAAGTACCGCAACCGGATCCGTTCGCGACATGCTCGCCAGTCCCGACTCCGCGCGTAAGGCTGTGATCCTCAAGGAGATACTCGGCGAGCCCAGATCAATGCAGCAGATCTAACTCCATCTTCCTTGATAGATTCTCCTCAGTGCAAAGTAGTAGGCACGCCGACAACTGAATAATGCCTCTCAATGACTTCGAGCCTGTTGCGCTTACGTCATCAATGATCGATTGCGCAGCAGTCGTCACTCAGTGAGACTTCGTCATTAATCAACAGGAAGGTCGTATTATAGTACACAAGCTAGATGACCGATCTGCTACAGTCCATCCTCGACAGCGGGGCCGATCTTTTTTAACAATAAGACCATGTTACGCCTTATGGATCGCTACATCGGCAAGCAGATCATTTCTGCGACGATTTTTGGTGTAGTCCTGCTCAGCGTGATGCTCGTCATGGGAAACCTTTTTAAGGAACTGAGGCCGCTATTAGTCGAGGATAAAGCATCCCCTATGCAAGTGGGGCAGTTCGTTCTAAGTTTTCTTCCCTTTTCTCTTATCTACACGATTCCCTGGGGGTTTCTTGTCGCCGTTCTCTTGGTTTTCGGCAGATTATCCGCTGAAAACGAACTGGTAAGCATGCGAATGTCAGGTCTAAGTTTGCTTAGAATATCGATGCCCGTTTTTGTGATTGCGGCACTCCTCTCTGCTCTTTGCCTGTGGCTCAATATATCAATGGCACCAAAGGCAAAAGATACGATGAAGTTCGTCCTGTATGAGGCCGTCAAAGAAAATCCCAATGCCATGCTTGATCCCGGCGTGGTGCAAACACGGTTTAAGGGACAGAAAATTTTTATTGAAGGACGCAACGGCAATATCCTTAACGGATTGCACATTTACCACCTCAATGAGGAAAACGAAACTGATTTTCCTAGCCGAAGCATTTATGCTCGCGAAGCTAAACTCAAGATCATTGATGAGTCGAAACAAATCCGGCTAAATCTTACCGATGCCACCATTGACAGTCAAAATCCAGATGGCACCCGAGAACTAGCATTCATCGGCGAGTGGGAACCACTGCTTTTCGACTTCACCGCAGACCGCAAGAAACGCCGAAAACCAAGCACAATGACAAACGATGAAATTCGAGCGCGGCTAGCAACTGGCGAGGAGATCGAGGTATCCAAACGTTACAACCTTAACAACGAAATCCACCGCCGATATGCCTTCTCGTGTGCCTGCCTTGCCCTTGCCCTGGTCGCAGTACCTCTCGGGATTAATGCGCGCCGTAAGGAGACATCCACTGGGCTTGCGATCAGCATCGCAGTGGGTCTCGGTTACTTTCTCTTCTTTATGATCGCCTCCGAGTTTCAGAAAAAGGAGGGAAACACAGCCATTCTTCTATTCTGGTTACCAAACGTAGTTTGTTTAGCCCTAGGTATATCACTCTTTTTCCGAGCACGTAGAAAATAATCCATTATGCAGCGACAGCTCAAAGCATTCTTTCGCGATCTTCGTAAAGCCACTCTGCGTGTCATCTCTGGTAATGGTCTAGACTGGTTGCCGATCCGTGGTCCGCTGAGGCGCTACAATAAAGAGAAATTCGGCTACGACATCAAGGCAGGCCTCAATGTAGCGCTACTCGCACTCCCGCAAGGCATGGCATACGCAGCCATCGCAGAACTACCCATTTATTACGGCATTATCTGCTCCGCCATCGCCGCAATGGTAGCACCTGTTTTTGCCGCCTCGCGCCATACGATCCTAGGCCCCACAAATGCGACGTCATTCATGATTTTCAGTTTCTTCGCCGCACAAGGGGTGATGGATAAGCCTCCTGTCGAATACATGCCGCTGCTCGTCATGATGGTAGGGGTGCTCTCGGTCTTCGGAGCGCTATTCAAGGTCGCCGATTTACTTCAGTATGTCAGCCGAAGCGTCTTGGTCGGATACATCACCGGCGCCGCACTGCTCATTCTCACCAACCAATTAAAGCACCTATTAGGAATCGCAGAGCCGATGAGTGAGGGCGAATCTGCAAAAACATTTTTTGCCATTGTCGACAAGATGGCGGGACTTTGGGAAAGTTTTCACTGGCAACCAGTATCACTGGGTATCGGAACACTTCTGCTCTACTTGATCCTACAGAAAAAACTGCCGCTGTTGCCAAATTTTGCACTAAGCCTAGCAATCTCATCCCTTGCCGGACTTATATTGCGAATATGGGTATCACCATTCGAGTCACTCGCCACCTTCGATGCCTTCCAGCTCGATCAAATCTCCCCCGGTCTACCTGATATCAACTGGGAGAATATCTCCAGCCTGATCGGCGTCGCCTTTGCTATCGCTTTTCTCGCCTCTCTAGAGAATACCGTCATGGCCAAATCCCTCGCGAGCCGCTCAGGCAGCCGCACCGATGTCAACCAAGACATGCTCTCGGTAGGTATGGCCAACATCGCCACCTCACTCACCGCGGCGATGCCAGCATCGGGTTCACTAACACGATCAGCTCTCAATTACGAATCACACTCGAGGTCACGATTCTCATCGATTTTCTGCGGCATTCTATGCCTGTTAGGATTTTTTGCACTCGTTAAACTTCCCATCGTTGAAAACATTCCTAAAGCCTCACTGGCCTCGCTAGTCATCGGAATCGCCATCTCGCTGATGAACTGGAAAAACATCCGGATCTGCCTGCGCTCAACGCCCGATGACGCCTTGGTCATCATCACGACATTTTCCGCCACCTTGCTAACCCGGCTCGACTACGCCATCTTCATCGGCGTCGCTCTCTCTATCACCCTGTTTCTACGCAAAGCTTCCCGACCTCACCTCGTTGAATACGAGATTAGCGACGAAGGTGACTTACGCGAAATGGGTGAAAAAACCAAACGCCCAAACCCATCCATCTCCATCGTCCACGTCGAGGGTGACCTGTTTTTCGGTGCCGCCGATCTGTTTCGCACCCAGGTCCAGCGCACCATTGCCGACCAAAACCTCAAGGTGATCATCCTGAGGCTCAAAAATGCCCGCCACCTAGATGCCACCAGCGTGCTCGCCCTCGAGGACCTGATCAAACACACGCGCAAAAAAGGCGTTCACGTTCTCATCTCAGGTGCCACCCGCGACGTTTACGAGGTGCTAAAAAAATCCGGGGTGCTCAATACTCTGCAACAAGGGTGCGACCGCACCGAGGGCGAAACCAACTTGTTCATGTACTTTAGCGAAAACCCGAACATCTCCACTCGCGACGCCCTGATCCGTGCTCAGGAACTGCTCGGGACCAAAGAAGCTGATATCAAAATCTTCTACGACGAGAGCAAGGAGAAGTAAAAACTGTCAGAGTAGCTGACTTGGCTACGCATTGGTTAGCCAGTCAATCAATGGCTGTAATTATTCATCCAGTAAAATCATGCACCTCCGTGAAATATAAATCACAATCGATTTTTGACGATCTGCACCCATCAATCCCTCGACGCTTCATCACTTCATACCTACTTTCCGATACAAAAGCTACTGAAGATCTCGCCTAACAATTCCTCGGTATCGATTCTTCCGGCGATCTCGCCAATTGACTCCATGGCATCCCGCAGCTCAACGGATATGAACTCGGCGCTTTGGCCATCGTTGAGCGTGCGTTCTGCCGCTTCAAGCGCTGCCCTAGCACGTTTCAGACACGCCTGGTGACGGGTATTGATTGCTACAGCATGGCCACCCCACTCGCCAGCACCCATGGAAAGCTCATGGGCAATAGTGTTAGCCAGCTCATCAAGCCCGGTTGCCTGGGTGCAGGAAATCTTGACTCCCGCTGCGCTATTCCAGTCGGAATGCAATTCAAGATCCGCTTTATTAATCACATGGATATGATGACGTCCACCGATCTCATCATCACTCAGATGACTTACACGTGGCTGGGTGCCATCGACGACTTCCAAAATCAGGTCCGCCGTTTCCAACTGGTCGCGGGTTCGTTTCACACCCTGTTGTTCGATGGCGTCATCCGACTCCCGCATGCCAGCAGTATCAATAAGGCGCACGGGAATCCCCTGAAGGTTCAACACTTCCTCGACGGTGTCGCGGGTGGTACCCTCGATATCACTGACGATGGCGCGTTCGTATCCTAACAACCGATTCAGCAAGCTCGATTTCCCAGCGTTGGGGGATCCAAAAATCACAGTGCGCACACCCTCGCGTAGAATACGCCCATGTTCAGCGGTTTGCAGTAGCCGGTCGATTTTCGCGCAAACCTCGCCTAACCGTTTCTTTAAAGTGTTCCCCGTATCGGTATCAATATCCTCCTCTGGAAAATCGATGTATGCCTCGGTGTGAGCTGCAATCCCAAGGATCTCATCTCGGATGGATTCCGCATCATTTCCCAGCGTCCCCTGTAACTGCTCGTGCGCGGCCCGCATCGCCAGCTCGGTTTGCGCCGAAATCAAATCCATCACCGCCTCCGCCTGAGTCAGGTCCATTTTCCCATTAAGAAACGCCCTCTGACTAAACTCACCAGCTCCAGCCGGCAGCACTCCCACATCAAGCAACCTCTGCAAAACCCGCCGCATCACCAAGACGCCACCGTGGCAGGCGATCTCCACCGTGTCCTCACCGGTGTAGCTGCGTGGACCATGAAAACAAGTGGCCAGCACCTCATCGATCGTTTCGCCATCGGTATCGACAATTTTTGTCAGTGTGGCGATACGTTCCTTCATAGCACTGCAGGCTTGGGACGCAGGTAGACACTGACTCATATGTGAAAACGCCTCTGCTCCACTCACACGGATCATGCCTATCGCGCCCATTCCGGGAGGTGTGGCAATGGCAGCAATCGTTGATTCCATGATTCTGTGCTACCTCGGTGCTGGCTCTCCCATGGAAGCAGTTTCGACACCTTCCATCTCATCACCCCTGTCGAGCGACTCCCAGCACATAAGTCGCTTGATTCCTAGAGTTGATGGAATTTCATTACTCCATTCAAGCTCTACCGTAGCCGTCTTATGAACTCGGCCCCAGTTCTTCCCCTGCCAATTAAGCCGCGAAAGAACATTTCCTAACTTAGACCCCACCTCGACTGGAAGTATAACGAAATCTGCCGGAAAGGCAAAATCCTCAAACCGATAGGTTCTCACTGATGGATCACGCCGGTATCGATGGCTTAAAGATTCACTAGCCACCACACGAAACATCATTGATTTCCCGGGTTTCCCGTAATTTGTGAAGTTCTTTAATCTCCTAGTTTTTCCTTGGATGAAAACTGAGGTGTCAAGCTTGAGCTTGCCATCTATTTCCTTAAAAAAAGCATTGATACGAATTGGCTTAGATAAATTGTCCCCGTCAATACGACGTGCCTCTTCTATGAGCGATGCCTTCTGCTTAACCAATTCAGTATCACGCAACTCTCTGGGGGCAAAATATTCCCTTATGTTTAATGGGGCTGGCTGAGGGCGTTGCATTAAAAAAATGTCATACCATCGGTGCGCAGATGTTCCCGTCGTTTGACCGAGGTAGTATGTAGGGGCTTTTCTAGCGTCCTTTTTCTTTGGATGATATACCCTGAGTTCGTCCATCACACCTTTGTTGCTAGTGACATTTTTCAAACGCTCCTCAGGAGTCGAGTTATCGGTGAATGCCTTAATCACCTCAGAAACATCGTTGCCCAAACTTCTCTTCAAGAGAGCTTCTTCTGACACATCAGCGTTCTCATTACCTCCATGCGCAGATGAGCCAACAACAGAATCGCCTCGATCTTGTTGCCAATTCTCAACAAACCAAACAATCAGACATCCGACAAAAATCAGGAGTAATACCGTCATTATTGCGGCAATAGGTTGGGAAGTAGCAAGTTTTCCCCGATCAGGATGGGATACTTTCTCTCCACAATGAGGACACGCCAACGCTAACATAGGGGTGTCCACCGGAAAACAAATGTGTTCCTGGCAAGACTTACAGGCAAAGCTTGCGTTGGAGGTTATGGATACGCCACTCTTCATTGTTATGTATTACTAGTGGAACTACCATAATTGATAGCTATCAAGTGTCAACCTTGCATCACTTCGTCGAGCACTTCGATACAGCGCTCATTCTCAGGCATCGTTCCAATGGAAATACGCACCCACTCAGGCAGCTTATAACCGCTCATAGCCCGCACAATAACGCCCCTCTCAAGCATCGCTTGAAATACAGCATCACCAGCACCTACCTTAACCAGCACAAAATTTGCTGCACTCGGAACATACTCAAGTCGGCGTTTTGTGAACGCGCGCTCATAAAAAGTCAAACCTGCACGATTCAGCTCCATTGTTTTTGCTACATGCTCAGCATCATTCATAGCGGCCAACGCCGCCGCCTGAGCCATGGAGTTAGCATTAAACGGCTGACGTGCCTTTTGCAATACCATCGCCACCTGAGGGGAGGCCAAGCCATAACCTATTCTCAATCCAGCCAGTCCATACGCTTTAGAAAAAGTACGTAACACACAAACATTGCGTCCTTCACGCACATATTTCACCGTATCCGGCGCATCATCTAAAAACTCGTAATACGCCTCGTCCAGCACCGCCACCACATGATCAGGAAGCCGATCCATGAATCGGTCTAAAACCTCCTGATTCACCATCGTTCCAGTCGGGTTATTAGGATTCGCGATAAATACCAATCGCGTCTCGCTTGTAATAGCGTCCGCCATGCCATCCAGATCGTGAACAAAATCAGGATCCGCCACCTCAACATATTTGGCTCCAAACAAGGTTGCCATAAGCTTATACACCACGAATGCATGCTCCGCAGCAATCAGCTCTGTTTTTGGATTGAGAAAACAATGGCATAGTAGCTCAATAATCTCGTTAGATCCATTACCCAAAACCACATTAGCCAAATCCAAATCATGATGATCCGCCAATGCCTGTCTTAGCTTGTAGCCACCACCATCGGGGTAGATGTGCACACCAGATGCCTCACTATTCATCGCCGCAATCGCTGCTGGCGCTGGCCCAAGGGGATTCTCATTAGATGCAAGCTTAACGATAGCATCAGGATCAAGCCCAAGCTCTCGGGCAGTCTCCTCAATAGGTTTTCCTGGCTCGTAAGCCACAAGATCACAAACAAATTGATTGGCGAAGTGCTGAATCGACATAACCGAAGGATAAGCAAATGGTTTATAATGCGCAACGCTATATCACACCTGTGCCGTATAGATACTCGCCACCCCGCAGGTCAATGGCTCAGCCTCAGCATCGCGAAATCCATTTGCGACAATCAGTTCACACATCTCCGAGCCACTGGGAAACTCTTCAATGGTTCCTGCCAAATACTCATAAGCATCTTTTTCACCCGTCATCAATCCAGCAATCTTAGGCAAGACCTTATTGAGGTAAAAGCGATAAGGCCCTCGCAGAATCCCCGTAGGCAAGGAAAAATCAAGCACCAGCAGATGTCCCCCCGGCCGCACCACACGTGACATTTCCTTCAATGCACAGGGCCAACTCGCCATGTTACGCAATCCAAACGCCACCGTAAGCACATCAAATGAATCATCCTCAAATGGCATATTGAGAGCATCGGCCACAACCGTCTTTTTAACCCCCCCATCCGTTGCATAAGCCAGCATTTCCTCACAAAAATCTGACCCCGTGACTTCAGTCTTCGGGCATTTTTTCTGAATTTCCAGTGCAAGATCTCCAGTTCCTGTGGCTGCATCAAGCACCTTAACTGGCTCCCACCTTGCTACTATTCTCCCTACTTTCTTTCGCCAGAGAATGTCTGTGCCCATGCTGAGCACGTGGTTAGTAGACACGTAACGATCAGCAATGCGGCTGAATGCCTTTTTTACGTATTTTGGATCCTGCACGTAGTTATGTTAAATGATAAATCGCAACTATCAAGTCAGTCAGGAAGGATGTCACGGTAGATTCCAGGATCGCTGCTGGGAATTTCAACAGCTCCACAAACCTTCTCGTAAAAATCACGTGGCCCCACCCCACCGATCACACCATAGACATACCCAAGATCTCTAAGTCCCTCCAGTGACTTGAACAAGAGAGCTTTGCCAATACCAGTACCACGTGCACATTCACTCACACCCGTCGGACCATAAAATCCTTTGGCCGTAGTTTCATAACATGCAAAACCAAGTATCTCTTTATCCTTAGTCGCGATGTAACAAGTCACAGGCTGACGGGAAAACGCAATCTTCACCTCGCTTTCCCATTTCGGAGAAAAATGCTCAGCTGCCCATGCAGCTACAATGTGGCGCTCATAGGCACGAGCACGACGCAAAATAACCCCCTCCTCCTGAACACGCGCGTAAACATCACCCGTATCAGGCAGATCATAAAGCCTCACCAGCATGTCAATCATACCTACTTAATATATCAATTCGTAGCCAATGACCAGTTTCTATTGGCCCATCAAATCCTGAAACGGCCAAGCCTCAATCTCCGCCTGCCCGTGAATCACATCTGTCAACACGGGCACACCGGTCATTTCCTCCGCAATACCTTTGTTAGTGATCTCCGCAGTATCCAGTTCATCTGATAAGTTATTAAACACCATCCCCACGGGCTCGATACCGCAGGCACGCATAGAATCAATCGTCAAGGCTGTGTGATTCAGTGCACCAAGTCGATTTCCCACCACAAGTAATACCGGCCATCCCAGATCTTTGGCAAAATCCGCCACCAGATAATCTTTTGTTATAGGCACTTTCCACCCACCCACTCCCTCGCATAGAACCAGACCGTGGTTGGCTGCCATATTACGGGCACCATCTAACAGTTTTTTTATATTTAATTCTTTATTTTCGAACATTCCCGCGACGTAGGGCGCAGATGCAGACCGCATCCAACACGGGTTCACATCATCCAAATCCACCACCCCACCAGATGCACTCTGCAACGCATAGGCATCCTCCCTGCCACCACAGCAGATTGGCTTATATCCTACCGCATCTACTCCCTCCTCGCGAAGAGCCTTAATAATAAGCGACGACACATAAGTCTTCCCCGCATCGGTATCCGTACCAGTAATAAACAACCCTTCCATATTTAACAATATATTCGTTATCTTGGCTCTTCAGAACTAGCGCCCCTCCATCACCCCGGGCTGATTCGCTCCGGACTTCTCATTTTTAACAATTTCGTTAATCAGGAACCAAATCGCTACGGCCGCGATCAACGTCGCTATCTTCGCCGGCAAATTCCTCTTCAATACTTTCTTCATGTCTATCTTCCTTCGGTAAAAATATGTCTTCCATACGCGTACGGAAATTTTCCTCACTGAAATTACGTTCTAGTTTCCCATCAATGCAGATAGAAATTTGTCCTGTCTCCTCACTGATGACCACAGCCACACAATCGGTTTCTTCCGTAATACCAATAGCAGCACGGTGGCGCAACCCAGTACTCCTGTCCTCCAATTCACGCGAACTAACGGGAAACACACATCCAGCACCCGCCACACGCCCCTGAATAATAACCATTCCTCCATCGTGAAGTGTTGTTTTGGGATGAAAAACGGTCAATGCAAATTCGGGGGAAAACAATGCGTCTAACTCCACTCCAGTCTCAAGATGCTCCTTCAACGCAATCGATCGTTCGAACGCAAATAATGCACCAATTCGTTTTTTTGATAACTGGCCAACTGCATTTGAAAAAGTATCCAACAATTCATGCCGCTGTGTTTGTGAAAACGAGAACAGCTTACTACTTCCGAGACGTGCCAATGCATTACGAAGCTCAGGCTGGAAAATAATAATCAGAGCAATCGCCATCAACGCAAGCACCTTAAACAAAAGCCACAATATCACCTGAAGATTCAGCGCCAGCGACACCAAGGAAAGCACCATTAACAGCAACACCAGACCCACAAGAATTCTCGCGCCCCTAGTTTTTCTGAAAGCACGGTAAACCTGATAGAGACCAACCCATAAGATCAGTATTTCCACGCCAGCTCGCCAATGATCTAAAATAAAAATCACCATCCGCAAACAGCATACGCACAATCACAACCAGCTGCAACACAAACTGACTAAGCTAAAGCCAAAGCATCAACCGGAAAACTTGCAAAAATCTTGCCCCTCTGCCGGCAACCGTCTATGAAGCTTGCTCACCCAATCGTTCCATCCGTATGAGTCAAAACGCCACATTTCCCGAGATAGCCCAAGTCATTCATGACCACACATCTTTCATTCTTTTAAGCCATATTCGCCCAGATGGAGATGCCATCGGCTCTCAAATCGCTCTTGGCCACTCACTCGAAGCAATGGGAAAAATTGTCCATTACATCAATGAAGACGGCCTGCCTGATAACCTCGCATTTATGCAAGGATCTGAAAAAATTCAGACACCGCCATCGCATCCCGCCGATGCCGAAGTCTGCATTGCCCTCGACTGCGCCACCAAACCACGACTCGGCGATAATGCCTTACACGCAGCCTCTTTGGCAAAAACATGGATCAACATCGACCACCATATTTCCAACCCGCGCTACGCAGATCTTAACCATATCGATGACTCCTCACCCGCCACTGGACAGATCATCTACCACCTAATTACATCCCAAGATTTTCCACTGCCCGATCAAACACGTGATGCCATCTACGTTGCAGTATCCACCGACACCGGATCATTCCAGTATTCCAATACCACAGCTGCAACATATGAAATGGCAGCCGACCTCGTACGCCACGGACTCGACGTCGGCACTATCAATGCACAAATCTACGATAGTAATCCATACCGAAAAATCGAACTACTCCGCTCACTGCTCAATACTTTGGAATTAAGCCCCAACGGCAAGATTGCAGATTGGCAACTACCCAATTCTGTTAAAGAAAAATATAACCTCAAGCCCGAGGACACCGAGGATCAGATCGATCTGATACGCGGTATCGATGGTGTTATCGTAGCCGCCTTTTTTGAAGAGCTCCCCGATGAAAAAATCCGCGTCTCCCTGCGCGCCAAGGACTCATCTGTAAATGTCTGCGAGATCGCCCAACATTTCGGCGGCGGAGGACATGCCCGCGCTGCAGGAATACGCATGCCGGGACCCATTACATCTGCCAGGGAGATGGTATTGGCAGAAATAAACCAATCGCTACCGGCTTAATAATGAGTTTTTAGTGTTAAGTGTTGAGTTGACTCAGGCATGTCTGAAAACAGAAAGATAGATGGGCGTTCAATCGAATTTTCTATGAGAATTATTCGAGTGCGCAGACACCTCGATGCCATCACAAAAATCATCCGCATCCTAGCTAAGCAGCTACTCCGATCCGGCACATCCATCGGAGCCAATGTCCCCGAAACGTAGGCTACTCACTGCAAGCCCGATTTTATCGCTAAAATGTCTATCGCCATCAGCATCGACAAAACCGCCAAAGAAAACCTCTAACTTGAATCACATGCCCAGAAATACTCAACACTCACAACCTAACCCTCTACACAACCAGCCTTGTGGCGTTTTACTCGTCGACAAAGAGCCCGACATGACCTCACACGACGCCGTCGCGATCTGCCGCCGACAGCTCAAGTTCAAGAAAATTGGTCACTGCGGGACACTTGATCCAATGGCAACCGGATTACTCATGTTAGTCATCGGAAAGGCTACCAAAATCCAAGATCTGCTGATGTCTGAGGACAAAGAATACAAAGGCACCATGACCCTAGGCATTACGACTGGATCACAGGATAAAGAAAGTGATATCCTCGAGCAAAAAGAGGTACCCGCATTCACAAACAAACAAATCCAAACAGGCTTTGAAAAATACATCGGCGACTTTGAACAAACTCCCCCAATGGTTTCCGCCATCAAAAAAAATGGCGTCCCTCTTTACAAGCTCGCTCGCAAGGGAATCGAAGTCGAACGTAAACCACGTGCCGTTTTCGTTACCGATTATTCCATCGACCAAATCACACTTCCAGAGGTTGATTTTACCGTCAATTGCTCAAAAGGATTTTATGTGCGAACCTACGCCCACGATATCGGCCAAGACCTCGGATGCGGAGCCCACCTATCAGCCCTTCGCCGAACGCGCTCCGGCAAGTTCACCGTCGACCGCGCCATGACCGCAAGTAAGCTAAAAACCGCCTCGCCAGACGACATTCAAAACGCCATGATCTCCCTCGCAGAAATATCCCTCATGCGCGGCGCTTGACCGCCGAAGTCGGAATAATGAGTGTTGGGTTGCAAATTTCGAACCTACTCCTTTTGCACTCAACATTCATAACCTAACACTCAACATTTAATCCATGGACTACTCAACGTTAATCTCCCAACGACGCGACCGCTTCGAAGAAGTCGAACAGCTCATTACCGACCCCGAACTCTTTTCCGACCCCAAACGCGGCAAAGCCGTCATGAGTGAACACTCGCGGCTCAAGGACCTGCTCGCCATGTGGGGAGAACTCGAGTCAGCAAAGAAAAATCTCGAAGAGAATCGTGAACTCTCCAAGGAAGACGACGAGGAAATCGCCGAGATGGCTGAGATGGAAATCCCCGACCTCGAGGCAACCATCGAGAAACTTTCCGAGAGCGTCCAGTATGCCCTACTTCCACGCGATGAGGCAGAGGATCGCGATGCATTGTTAGAAGTGCGCTCAGGTGCTGGCGGCGACGAAGCTGCCATCTTCGCAGGCGAGGTCATGCGCATGTATCAACGCTATGCTGAGCAACGTAGCTGGAAATACGAAGTCATCGACGCCATGCCGTCCGAGGCCGGAGGATTTTCCAAAGCTGTGATGAAAATAACAGGTGAGGAGGTATTCCGCTATTTAAAATATGAGTCCGGTGTGCACCGCGTTCAGCGTGTTCCCGCTACCGAGACCCAAGGCCGTATTCATACCTCCACTTGCACCGTCGCGGTCATGCCCGAGGCGGAGGATGTCGATGTGCAACTAAAAATGGAAGAACTAGAAATCAAAGCAACCCGCTCAGGTGGCCCGGGTGGCCAGCACGTCAACACCACCGACTCCGCAGTCCAAATCACCCACCTCCCTACCGGCATTCAGGTGAAGTGCCAAGACGGTCGCTCCCAAACCCAGAACAAGGAAAAGGCATTGGAAATTATCCGCGCCAAACTCTTCGAGGCCAAGCAACGCGAACAAGCGGAAGAATACTCCGCCCAACGCCGCTCATTGATTGGCTCCGGTGATCGATCTGAGAAAATCCGCACCTACAATTTCCCCCAGTCAAGGATCACCGACCACCGTATCGGCTTCACCACCCACAACATGGATGGCGTATTCGATGGCGACCTATTCGAACTAACAGAAGCTCTACAAAAAGAAGAAATGGCGCAAAAACTCGAGGATGCCGGGATGTAACACCGTGACTGCGACCTCTGGTAATTATTGCCACCTACCCTAGAATTATCAGTTTTTCAGGATGCCTCAAACCGCACCAAATTTTAATCACGCGTATGCAAAACTGCCTGAGCGCTTTTATGCAAACGCGCAGCCTGCCGATTACCCGCACGCCAAGCTTATCCAAATCAATGATGATCTTGCCAGTGAACTAGGATTCGATCTTGACTGGCTACACTCTGAGGCGGGGCTGGCAATGCTTTCTGGACAAATTTTACCGCCAAGTGCCCAGCCTATCGCACAAGCATACGCAGGCCATCAATTTGGTGGATTTGTCCCCCAGCTCGGCGACGGCCGAGCAATCCTGTTAGGCGAAATGAATGGACATGACATCCAGCTCAAAGGCGCAGGACTCACAAAATATTCACGCCGTGGAGACGGGAAATCGGCACTCGGCCCAGTGATCCGGGAATATCTTGTGAGCGAAGCGATGCACGCCCTTGGTGTGCCAACGACACGGGCACTGGCCGCCGTGGCAACCCAAGAGGCCGTCTTCCGCCAGTTTGGCCCCGAACCTGGTGGTATCTTTACACGTGTGGCGCAGAGTCACGTCCGCGTGGGCACGTTCCAGTATTTTGCCGCCCAACAAGACGCTGAAGCACTGCAAATCCTCACCCACCACTGCACCGATCACCTCTACCCAGATGCGCAAAGCCCCCTTGAATTGTTAGAAAACGTCGTGGTTCGTCAAGCTAGGCTCATCGCCCACTGGATGTCACTTGGCTTTATCCACGGCGTGATGAACACAGATAACTGCTCCATTTCAGGAGATACCATCGACTACGGGCCATGTGCCTTCATGGATACATTTCACCCAAAATGCGTCTTTAGCTCCATCGACAAGCATGGGCGCTACGCATGGGAAAACCAGGCAAAGATCGCGCACTGGAACCTGACTCGGCTAGCGGAGGCATTGATGCCTGTCATTGATCATGATGTAGAGAAAGCGGAGGCAAAAACACTCCCTATACTCGCAAAATTCGCTCCGGAATTTAAGTCCAACTATTTGCAGAGATTCCGCTCTAAGCTCGGGCTAGCAGATTGCCAAGAATCATTCATTGATTCCACACTGAGCCACATGGCAGATACAAAAAAAGACTTCACCGTTTTTTTCAGAAAACTCACCCAGCTCGCCGCCCATGATGCGGTGGACAGCTACTTCTCAGACGATTGGTTAACAATCTGGCGAGCAGAAGGAAAAGCAGATGTGACGCTAATGCAGGCTAACAACCCCGTGCTAATCCCTCGAAACCACCAAGTGGAAAAAGCCATCCAGCACGCCAACGACGGAGACTTTTCCGTTTTCCACCGTCTGAATCAGGCATGGAAAAATCCGTTCACCGAGAAGGCAGATTATAATGATCTGGAGATGCCCCCCACGGATTCCGAGCGCGTGAGGGAAACCTTCTGCGGAACGTGACAGCAACGGCGAAAACAGGCGAAAGAGAAGTAATCTCTTATCATCAAAAAGCTTTCACGGTCGTAGTGACCTTAAATCCCAAATCCACACCCACGAGTAAAGATCTCCTTGCCTGTCGGCACAGCCTATTCTGCAGTAATCACGAGTTCACCTATCAGCCCATTATTGAATGGAGCGTAGCTTCAGCCTCTCTGTCGTAGTCTCCAGATTTTTAATGATAGCTTGAACACGTTCTGTGTGTGTGACCAATTTTTTTGCCTCGCGGTGTTCAACCAGATCTTTTTCAAGTTGTCTTAATTGAGGAAGTAGAGGTTTGGCTGCCGCACCATAAGATTCCAGTGCTTTCAGGCAGCGTGGAATCCTGCGTGCTTTACCCCAGTTCTGGATTTGCATCACATCAAGGCAAAGCGGAATCCCCTCACGGATTTTGTGTTTGGCGAGTAGTTCGAGGCCGGCGACTCGGATACCGTCGGCAAACATAATCCCACTGGGTGCCGGCACTGCCACCGCCTTGTGGATCGCGGGCAACAGAGGTTTGATTTGTTCGTATGACAATTTACCATAAATTCCTGCGATGGTCCCACGTGCGCGACCATCTTCGTTAGTGAGGCATGCGATAACCGCCTTCTGAAGAAGATCTTGATTAACATCTTTAAGTGACGAACGCCTCAGCATTTTTCCAAAAACGTAAGAACAAATGTAGCGCTGTTCCATCGCACGGGGATCGTCCTTGGTAGCTCCTTTGATCAGCATCATGAGCATTTCTGGGAGGGCAACCATCGCCGCCTCTCCGATAGCAACAAGTGCATTCGCAGCCTGGATACGCAGCCACAAATCCTGGTTTTTGAGGTTTTTCCGCAGGGCGGGAACCGCTAATGCTGCCTTACCCTTGAGTTGGGCGAGTGCTTGGCAAGCGCCGTAGCGCGCTTCAAGGCTGTGCAAATCGAGCATTTTAATCAGTGCAGGCACAGGAGATGACATACCCTTACGGCGGGCCATGGCCATGGCAGCGCGTTCGCGCACAACAGGCGACCAACTTGTTAGGCGCTCATAGAGATGGGCAACATCTAACTGATCATAGGCTTCGTTCCGGTGATTATTACTCCAACCCCTACCGTCGACAACGATCGATTTAGCCTCGCTGGCACTGAGTGCTGGGATTACGCTGGAATTTTTACCAGTCAGCACAAGTTTTTTCAGCGGCATAGCGTAGGCAATCAGATAGGCACCCGTGCCGTCCCAGCTTCTTGTGCTATCGCCCTTCATTTGAGGTGGCCCCTGATGCGGGAAGTTCCCATCCCATCGACGTGCCAAATCATAATACCAAGCACCAAACTCGTTCATCCAAGCGCCTGTAGCATGCGGACCGGATTGGACAACTCCCGGCATTGCCCATGTCATGTTCCAGAAGTTTCCAGTATGACCGGTGTCACGTTCGTTACCGTGGCAGGCTAAACTCATTTTGGAAAAATACTCAGCAGCTTTAACCTCTCCAAGCAGGCTGAAAAGAACGGCCGCCATACCATTCTTTCCATTGTCATCGTGAGTCTGAATCCATGGTTTATGATCGCCGTAGGGAATGGATCCTTTGCCCACATAAAAACGAATCAGTTTGAGGCTGCGCTCAATAGCACGGTCAACTTCCTGAGCATTGACTCCCGCCTTGCGGGCTAAGACCAAAGATGTCGTCAGAGGAACCCCAGGCGCATTCATCATTCCGTAACCGACGAGCCGACCATCTTCACCCGCAAATTTGTGGCCCCACGAGCCAACGATACTCTGGCCGTTCGATGCCTCAAGCGCGAGGCGACGCAGACCAGGCATCACTGACTTGTCGCCCGTCGCCATGTGATACTCTGCCAGCAGCATAATGACATATCCATAATACCAACTCGCCATACCATTAGCTGAGTAACCAGAAGCCCACTTGGCTTCTCTTTCGATGAGCGAAAGGTAATTTTTATTTCCACTTGCAAGCAACGCGAGTGCATTGAGTGATCGGGTGACTGGGTTTGCCCTATACCCAGATTCGGACATTTTTTTCGCAAGCGCCTCACAACCCAGCTTAAGAATACGGGCCGATTTTGGGCAATTATAGGGTGCCGTAGCGCTGTAGCTACCCAGAACAGGTAATTTAATGATTACATTTTCCTGCTTCCCTTTACGCCAACGGATGAGGGGTAGATTCCCCCTACCAGTATCGGACTCAGCAGCCGTCAGTGCCTTGCCAAACTCGGTTCGGGGATCGTATGAAAATGCTTTACCGGCAACGCCAAGAATCACATCACCCGTTTTGAGAACACCATCTGCCGGTGACTGCTTATCCACCTTGGTTACATAGATCTGCCGGGCATCGGTAGTTTCCATGCGGTTGCTGTAAATCCAGCCACGTGCACCCGTGGCACCGAGAGTCCACGTCTGACTCGCGCCCGCAGGAATGGGGTCGCCATTGACAAAGTCGGGCTTCGTCATCGTTCCCTTTCGGGCAGCATGCGCTGGAGCCAACAAAGCAAGGGTTAAAATAACAGCGACGAAATGACGTGTATTGAAGATTTTCATATGATTACAGTAATTAGCTAATTCGCCAAAGGCATCGAGAATCTTTCAGAATCACTGACAATGATCGATAAAAAACATGCGGAAGTTCATACACATTTCACTTTCGGTTCATCATCATTTCATCAAGTGCTGCCACCTTCACAGCGTTATGAATAAAAAAACCAACGATATTGTTAGGAAATGGAGCGGCCCCGCCGTCTCTGTGGTCAGCTACGGACTGATCATCGGATTCGCGCTCAGCGGACTCGCCATCATGGGAATCAGCGCACTGGTGTGGGTGATTTTCAACACCAGCCTGTTCTCGGGATTCGGACTACTCACCGGCGGACTATTTCTCTCGGCAGCGACAGCGCTCTTCCTCGGTAAATTGACCAAGACGGGTGACGCGCTGTATCGCAATCACGAAAAACAACAGACCGCCAAAGCCTGATCCAATTTTTCGGAAAGCGCTTGCTTTCCGGTTATGTGTGGGTATGTGTTGCCCCGCTGTCAGGGCTGTGGAGTGTCGGCAGATGAATTTGGTCAGGACCGAAAGGTAGCAGCCACAGTTTGTCCGTCATTGCCGCAGTTCCTGGCAGTATTTTTTTGGCTTGGTATTTTGGAGTGATCAGTCCCTCATCGGTCCGTGCTCTATTTCTCGTAAAATAAGCAAATTCCACTGTAACATTTGCCGCTTTCGATGGATAAGCTTAGGTAGGGATAAGCAAAATGGGCAAAAAAGAAAATCCAGATGACCTGCAGGCGTATGTCAACTTACTGGTCGAGCACCAGGATAGACTGCGTGCCTACATCTACACGCTCATCCCCGGTAGCCAGTATGTGAGTGACGTCGTGCAGAACACCAATGCCGTGCTATGGCAAAAACGGAAACAGTTCGAGCACGGCACCAATTTCCTCGCCTGGGCATTCAACATTGCGCGCTACCAGGTCAAGCATCAGCATGGCAGGGACAAACGCGACGGCAGACTTGTATTTTCCGATCAACTGCTAGAGCGTATCGGCGAGTCGGCTCCAACGGATAACCCGCGCAACCGACTACTCGACGCACTCGACCACTGCATGGCCAAGCTCAGCAGCAAGCAGCGGGAACTCATCCAGGCACGCTACACCCACGGCAAATCACTCGAGAGTCACGCCAAGGAACTCGGCCGAACCGCCGGAAGCCTGCGCACCAGCTTGCATCGCATCCGTGACTCCCTGAAAATCTGTGTGGAAAACACCCTCTCCGAACAATCGAAATGACCGAGGCCGACCTCCAGCACCACATTCACCTGCTACTCGACGGTGGGATCTCCGCCGATGAGTTTGCCGCGCTTGAAGCCGAACTGCTGAAAAATCCTGAATCCCTGGAAACCTATCGTGACTACGCCCGGCTTCACTGCGGCATCCAAAAGCACTGCGATATCCAGCAACTGGTCAAAAACCCACCGGTCGTCCCGGTCGACCGCGTGCTCGCCCTGCAGAGAAAATCCACCATCAAAACCTCCGTGCTGGGTGCAGCGGCGCTTGTGCTGCTGACAGCCGTGCTGATGTGGTTTTTTAAGACACCAAACCACCAGCCATCGGAGGCAAAATTCCAGAACGCTGCCGGCAGCGACTTCACCCTCACCCACTCCGGTGAAGGCAAAGCCCCTATCGGCAACACCATGGTAGAAGGCTCACGGCTCGTGCTCCGGCACGGCGTGGCCGAGCTCAACCTCCCGCACGACGTCCGCGCCATCGTCGAGGCCCCCGCCGAGATGACCCTGCGCGACGACCGCACACTCGACGTGAACTACGGTCGCGCCTTGTTCCAGGTGACCACCGAAGACGGCCAAGGTTTCACCGTCGCCACCCCGCATCAGCGCATCGTCGATCTCGGCACCGCATTCGGGATCGATTTCCAAAAAGGCAGCCAAGAAATAGAACTGCACGTCCTGCAGGGCAAAGTGCGGGTGGATGGCATCGATGGCAAACAGGGGGGAATCATCCAAGCCTCCCGCGCGGTCATGCTCGCCGGCACCCGGGTGAAACGCGAGATCGCACCATCACCCCACGGTTTCCTGCGCCACTTGCCACCCAAAATCAACATGCTCGTCAAGGAAGACTTCGAGCACGGCCTCCTTGCGGACCAGAACTACATCATCCGCATGGACCCGACCGTGATCCGCGACCTCAAGGGAAACAGATTCCAAGGGATCGATGACGATACTACTTGGAATTTCAACAGCACTGACGCCGTCACCTCCCGTAATGCCGTGATTTTGGCCGACGACTTTTCCGACGTTACCAAGACCGGTAATACAGCTGCTTTCCGGTCCTGGAACCACCTCAATGGCATCGAGGCTCCGGCCACTTCACTTTCGTTTTTCAAAGGTGACACAACGAGCGCGTTGAGTTTCCACAACGTGACCGTCGGTGAAATCGACGTAAAAAACAACATGACCGCCGGCGGCTGGGACACCTCATTGGTGCTCGATCTGGACAACTCAACCGTTTCCATCAAATTAACCTCGATGGTGATCGACCTCCGGTTAACCAACAACGACGGCACTCCGCAAGCGACGGGCAAAAGCAGCCGGGTCATCGCCGAACTTGTCGGCAGTGTCAGCGGCTTGCTGGGTAAGGTCGATCCGGGCAACAGTCCCTGCCCGAGCGGCCCATACACGCGCACGCTAGACCTCAGCAGCCTTCCCACGCTCGACGGCAGCGAGAGCTACACCCTCCACTTAAAAGCTCGCGGCACCGGCCATGGTCACAACAAGTCTCTCCAGGCCATTGCACTCAAAGGCGATCTCGCAATCCTCTGCGAATCCTCCGAAGCAATAAAACCATTTGGTAATTTCACTCCAGCCGACCTGACCGAAACCACAGGCGAAAGCGATGATTCACCTCCGTCATTCATCGCCTTGCACCCAGTCAACAACTCGGAGGAGGCTATCCCAAGCGGACAAATGAAAATGCTTTTCAACGAGCCGATCAAATTCGGCACGGGCAGGGTATTTATTCAGAACGTCAGCGACTGGAGTGAGTCTACATTGGTGGTGGGCTCCCGCCAGCTCTCCATCGATGGGCGCATACTGACGATCAACCCACCTACCAAACTCAAGGACGGCAGCAAAAACCTCGGCTGGCTCGCTGCCTGGGAATCAGCCGCCCCGGTCATCTTCCTCAATCCAAGCGGCGACGGAACATGGTATGACCTTGATGACTTGCAGGATGATCGTCCAAGCCTGGGCATGATCGGGTCCATGCCCAACCCGGGGATGGTCAGCATCAACAGAACCATCCGCCGCGAGTTTGGAACCATCACCGCAGGTAGCCGCTACACGGTCAGCACCACCATCGGCGTGCGCACCAATGATGCCACCTTCCCCGGCTACACCATCCGCCTGAGCACCGGCGACACCACACTCGCCAAGCTCACCAGCAACACGCCGCCCGGCCCGGCGAATAGCGTGAACACCGTCGGTTTCTCATGGGATTCCTCCATCCTGCCCGATGGCATCCACCCTGGCGACCCGCTCGTTATCGAAATTATCCCAGCCTCCGACTCCGGATACCTCGACCTGAACGCCCTCCGGATCTCAGCAATCGGTCAATCTGGGAAGTAATCACGCCATAAAATAAAAAAACTTTGTAACATTCCGCCCCCTTCTTTGATTTGCGTAGTGACCCAAGGGCTTTCAACCCCGGGACCTCCAACATTAAATATAATCAAATGATCCATAAAACTATAACAACCATGTCCATCGCCGCAGCGATGGGATGTTTCGCCTTAGCGGCCACTTCAGCCAACGCAGCAATCATCCTAGCTGATGATTTTGCAGATGCGGACCGCTCGAGTTCGGATGGAACCATTGGTGCATGGAATACCGTCAGTGGCATCTCGGCTCCGTCCACTACGCTTCAGTTTTTTAAGGGTGGCACGACGAATCAGGCTGCATTATTCGACAACGCCGCAAACGATGCAGATGGTGCGTTTGACGTTAACAACAACATGACCGCAGGCGGCTGGGACACTACGATTACGCTCGCCGTCGGCGGTTCGGACATCGACCTGAGCTCGCTGGTTCTCGATCTCAAGCTGACCAACGGCTCGGGAGCTGCACAGACTACAGGCAGCAAATCGGGTGAGATGCTCGTTGAGTTTTTTGACGTAGGTCTTAGCTCGGTCGGCACGGCTGACCTGGGTGGTAATCAAAATTACCCTACCGCCTCTTACCAGCGCACACTGGATGTGACAGGCATCTCCCTCTCCGCTGGTCAGACCTACACGATGGTTGTCAGTGCCCGCGGTACTGGCTTCGGTCACCACAAAGCGCTGGACGCGCTCACCCTCAATGGCGACATCACCGCCGTCCCAGAACCCTCCTCTGCCGCCCTACTCGGTCTCGGTGGATTTGCCCTGATCCTCCGTCGCCGCAAGTAACCCGACGTTTATTTCATTTTATCTTATTAAGATTGGCCCACTTCCCGTCACCGGGGAGTGGGTTCTTTCTTTTGGGACGATACGCAAGTTCTCATCTTTCATTTTTGGAGTTTGAAACTTCGGTTTTAAAGCTTAATAAAAAGCCATGCCCAACGACACACGTGCCCAACTGAAAGAACTTCTGCTTCAAAAATCCGTCCGCACCGGCGAGTTCACCCTCGCGTCCGGAAAAACATCTGATCTCTACATCGACTGCCGCGTCACCGCGATGGACGCCGTGGGTGCTAATCTCATCGGGCAGTTTGGCTGGGAGACGGTTAAAAAAGAACTCACCGAGCGTGGTGTTGATGCTCAGGCGATTGGCGGCATGACTCTGGGAGCCGACCCCATTTCGCTCGCAGTCGGTATGACCTCCGCTGGCGAAGACCAACAGCTTCAGGTCTTCACCGTGCGCAAAGAACCGAAAGGCCACGGCAAGGGCAAGCAAATCGAAGGAAATTTCAATGAGGGTGACACCATCGTCATCGTCGATGATGTGATCACCACCGGCGGCTCTACTCTCAAGGCGGCAGATGTCCTTGAAGCCTCAGGGGCCAAGATCGCGTTCGCCCTGGTGCTCGTTGATCGCGAGGAAGGTGGCCGCGAAGCCATCGAGGCACGAGGTATTCCCGTGGTCTCTCTGTTCTCCCGCTCCACCCTTTTGGACTAATCTCTAAACTTCAAATACCAAGCTTTGCGCATCGAGATCATCAACACCGGCAACGAGCTCCTGTTAGGGACGACGTTGAACACCCACGGCGCATGGCTCGGCGGCGAGCTGGCCACCCTCGGATTACGGGTTCAGAGGCAGACGACCGTGCCCGACGGCGATGCCATCACCACGGCTCTAAGCGAGGCGATGGAGCGCAGCGATGCCATCATCGTGACCGGCGGCATCGGCCCGACGAGTGACGACATTACCCGTGAGGCAACAGCAGAGGTTTTGGGTGTAGAGCTGATCACCGACGAGGCAGCGCTGCGGTCGATTGAGGCATTTTTCTCTCACCGCGACCGCGTCATGGCGGAAGAAAATAAAAAACAGGCACTCAATCCTGTTGGGGCAGACATCCTTCCCAACCCACACGGCACCGCACCCGGCATCTATGCTCCGCCACGCATGAGTGGTGATCGTTTATGCGCCATCTTTCTTCTCCCCGGCCCTCCCGGTGAGATGAAACCGATGTTTAACAACGAGGTAGTTCCAAGGCTCAAGTCGCTTGCTGACGTTACTGATGGCCAGCAAGTGCGCACACTGCGCTTCACCGGCATCGGTGAAAGTGATTTCCACAACTGTATCGATGAGCCCCTGGCACAGATTGAGAACCTTGAAGTAGGATACTGCGCCCGTCCCTCAGAGGTGGATCTCCGTCTGATCGGCTCCATGGAAAGCATCGTCCAGGCTGCCGATATCGCACTGACTGCCTTCCCTGACGAGTGCTTCAGCCACACGGGAGAAAGCCTGGAAGAAGTGGTGGTCAACCAGCTCATTGAGCAGGGGAAAAAACTCTCACTCGCAGAAAGCTGCACCGGCGGGCTCATTGCTAATCGAATCACTGACGTCTCCGGTGCCTCGGAGATCTTCACCCATGGATTCGTCACCTACTCAAACCACGCCAAACAACAACTTCTCGGAGTGAATGAGGTGTTGTTAGAAACTCACGGGGCGGTCAGCAAGGAAGTCGCTCTCGCAATGGCAGAAGGTGCCTTGGCACGATCGCGTGCAGATATCGCCGTTGCTGTCACAGGTATTGCCGGCCCCACGGGCGGTAGCGAATCCAAACCGGTTGGGACTGTTTGGATTGCCTTGGCAACACCACGCAAACGTTTTGCCGTTAAAAAATTCCACCCACAGGGGCGTGAGTATTTTAAGCTGTCGACCAGCCAGAACGCACTAGACTTGGTGCGGCGTGAGCTGACGGGCTAGACGATCCTACTATCCAAATTAAACACCTGCCCGGAGGTGTGCGGCATGTTCTGATGAAGGTGTGCTACGAACTCCCCCACGACCTTCGGTGTGTTGAATCTGCCGAGCATGTGTTTTTGCAACGCGGCCTGCTTCACCTCATCGGATAGATTGTCAGTCATCTTGGTTTCAAGAAACCCGGGCAATATCGCATTCACCTGCACATTGCGTGCGCCAAGCTCCTGCGCCATGGATTTCATCATACCTAACAAGGCCGACTTCGCTGCTGCGTAATTCGCCTGCCCTGCGGGCGGGTGAATCGCTGAAAAGCTGGAAATAAAAACAATGTGCCCGCTGCGTCGCTTCATCATACTGCGCGATACCTCACGGGCGCAGAGAAAAGCACCTTTCAGGTTTACCTGCATGACCTGATCCCAATCGGATTCAGACATACGCGCGAGCGGCATATCCAATGTCGCGCCGGCATTGCAGACTAACAGGTCGATATCCCCGACGGTGGAGATGAATTCTTTTACGCACTCACTGTCCGTAACATCGAGTTCGTATCGGCCAGGTGCCAGCGTCTGGATTTTGGCCATTTCCAGTGATGACTGGATCGCCTTTGCCAAATCGCCCACGCCGCCAGTGATGAGGGCTTGGTAGGAAGGCATTGGGAGAGTGCTTGGGTTGCCGGTGGACAAGAGTGTCCACCCTCCTTAGACAAGCATCAGTGCGGGATTCTCGATGAGTTTTTTCACCTCGTTGATGAACTCAGCACCGACGGCACCATCGACAACACGGTGGTCGCAGCTCACTCCGATATTCATCCGTTGCCCGATGACGATTTCACCGTCTTTCACCACCGGCTTCTGAACGATTGCACCCACGCTGAGGATGACCGCTTGAGGCGGGTTAACAATCGCATCAAAGCTCTCAATTCCCCAAGCACCGAGGTTGGAAACGGTGATCGTGCCACCATCAAATTCGTTAGGCATGAGTTTCTTATCGCGGGCACGCACGGCAAAGTCTTTCACTTGCTGAGAAATCTGCAGCATGGTTTGATCGGCAGCATTCTTAATCACTGGAGTTACCAGACCATCATCCACAGCGATGGCAACGGAAACGCCCACTTTAGCGAACTGGACAATGTGGTCGCCATTAAATGAGGCATTCACCGCAGGAACCGCTTGGGCGGCGGTAATCACCGCCTTGAGGATAAAGTCATTCACACTGTACTTATTCCCGTGAGTCTGCTCTGCCTGCGCGTTCACTTGCTTGCGCAAAGTCATCAGTGGCTCTGTGTCGGCCTCAACGTGCAGATAGAAATGCGGGATCGTTGTCTTGGATGTAAGCAGCCTGTCAGCAATGATCTTACGCATCGAAGAAAGCTCGATTCTCTCATCCTCAGCAGCAACTGATGGTAAAATAGCTTTAACAGCAGCTGATACTGGCGCAGCACCTTGATTGGTTGCCAACGATTTAGCTGACGCATCAAGTGCTGTTGCAGCACTGGATAGGCCCGCCCCGGCAGCGGCATCAGCAGATGCCTGCCCTGCAGATGCAGGCTCAGCCAACTCCACATCAGCTTTGACAATTCGACCTCCAGGCCCCGTACCCTGAACAACAGATAAATCAATCCCCCTAGCTAACGCAATTTTTTTGGCGAGTGGAGATGCCTTGATACGTTCGCCACCAATCGCAGCCGCAACCACGGCTGGCTCAGATGCTGCGGGCGTCTCTTGAACAGGAGCTTCCTGTTGTGCTGTGTCTGATTGCGTTGGCTCCTGCTGATTTTCCTCTGCAGGGGCGGCACCAGCTTCCTCACCATCCTCAAGAAGAACTCCCAGCACAGCACCAACCTCAGCTTTTCCTCCTTCCTCAATACGAATTTCGGAGAGTACACCCTCGTCAAACGCCTCCATCTCCATGGTTGCTTTGTCTGTCTCAATCTCAGCAATTACGTCGCCGATTTCAATTTCGTCACCGACTTGCTTGTTCCATTTCACGACAGTGCCCTCCGTCATGGTATCGGAGAGCTTGGGCATTTCAATATTGATAGGCATGAGAAAATTTAATTATCTGGCAGAATACATCGGTTAAACAAGCGACTTGGGCAAGCCGATTATACAAAAAGAAAAAACCGTGCCCACTTGAGCACGGTCATTGGTTGAATAAGATTTCTAGATAGGCTGATTATGGTGAATAAGGCAGATCCTTCATCGTAGGAATCAATCCAATATTTGGCTCACCACCTCCACTTTGAGCAGATGCCCGAGCGGTAACTTCCTTGTTGACGATGCCAGCGCACTCAGAATAAGGATTAAATGATGATCCATTTTTGATACACCACTTGGTTACATTACGTTTTTTAGTAACAGGAACACGATCAACGACTACACGGGAAGTCTTGCCATCATGCACAGTTCGTTTGACATTCTTAAATTTAGTTACCTCCTTCTGCGCGGAGAGTGAACCTACGCATGGAATAATACTACAGCAGGATGAGAATACCAATGAGATGGCTGCGAGAGTGAGTAGATGGATCGTGATTTTCATAGTAGTGGTAATAGTTTAGAGATCAATTCAGGGAGCTTGCAATGAAAAAGGAGGGAAATAATTGCTATGTTACGCAATGGTAAGCACCTGCTCAACGATACGGCGCGGATTCGGCAGCTGCTCATCCTCGATCGCAGGTGAATAAATCGCTGGCGCATCAAGTGTGCAGACGCGTTTGACCGGGGCATCAAGGTGATCAAACGCATGCTCTTGGATCAGCGTGGTGATCTGAGAGGAAACGCCGCAAAACGGCTTACTCTCATCCACAAGCACCGCGCGGTTGGTTTTCATGACAGTATCTATAATCGCCTGCTGGTCGAGAGGGCGGATCGAACGCAGATCCAAAACCTCCGCATTAATTCCGTGTTCCGATTGCAATGTCTCAGCAGCTTCTAATGCGCGTAACACACTGCGTCCATGGGCAATAAGAGAGACATCACTACCTACTCGTTTAACGTCGGCTTTCCCCAAGGGAACAAGATGATCACCATCTGCAGGGTCAGGGACTTCACCCGATGTGCCATAAAGCAAGGTGTTTTCCATGACGTAAACGGGATCGTTGTCGCGGATGGCCGACTTCATAAGCCCCTTGGCATCGGCTGGTGTAGCAGGGGAACAAACTTTGAGACCCGGGAAAGAAGCAAAAATAGCCTCCGGAACATGCGAGTGTGTCGCCCCCACACCAGTTCCACCGTTAGCTGGACCGCGCATGACAATGGGCACGTTACAGAGCCCGCCAGACATGTAGCGAACGCATGCCGCATTGTTAACAAGTTGATCGAATGCCACGGAATGGAACGACCAAAACATGAGTTCCATCACAGGCCTGACACCTAACATGGAAGCACCGATACCCATGCCGATAAACCCAGCCTCAGAAATAGGCGTGTCGACGATGCGTTTGCATCCCCATTTTTCCCAAAGACCCTCAGTTACTTTGTAGGCACCGTTGTATTGGGCAACTTCCTCACCCATAATTACAACGTTTTCGTCGCGGGTCAGTTCTTCATCAAAGGCTTCACGAAGGGCGTGGCGGTAGAGTATTTCTCTCATGATTTAAAAAAGGTTAATGTGGTTAGCAAAAAAGTGCTTAGTCGTTGAAGAAGTGACGGCCAACTTGTGAGGCGTCGGTTTTGTTGTCTGTCTCCCAGTAGACGTCTTCGAAAATTGATTCCACGGTGGGCGCAGGTGATTCATCGGCAAATTTTGCCGCAGCAACGGCCTCTTGTTTTGCCTCCTTGTCGATGTTATCCGCTTCTTCATCTGTGATCACAGCCTCATCAATAAGGCGGCGGCGCCAAAGGCGAAGAGGGTCGTGATACGTTTTATATTTCTCAATTTCTTCAGGAGTGCGGTATTTCTTCGCATTCGCATCCGCTACCGAATGACCGTAATATCGATATGTGGCAATCTCTAACACCGTTGGTTTACTCTCCTTGCGCGCACGCTCCATGGCGATATGTGTTTTGGCGCGAACCTCGTAAACATCTTCTCCATTAACAAGATCCCATTCCATATCATATGCCTCTGCACGCTGCGCTAGACAATCTTTATAAGCACTCGAGCGCTGCTGGCTCGTCCCCATGGAGTAACCATTATTTTCAATAATGTATACGACCGGCAGTTCAAACAACGCGGCGAGGTTCAGTGACTCATGAAATGCACCTTGGTTGACAGCACCATCCCCGAGGTAACACAGACAGCAGCCTTCCTGCTCCTTGTATTTCACCCCATAAGCAAGCCCCAAGCCCAGTGGCGCCTGGCCAGCAACGATACCGTGCCCACCCCAGAAATTCTTAGACGGATCAAATAGGTGCATCGATCCACCCTTACCTTTGGCCGAACCTGTGGCTTTACCATAAAGCTCAGCCATACAGGGGTTCATTTCCATACCCACAGCTAATGCATGTCCGTGACAACGGTAGGCAGTAATGACGTGATCATGATCACCGCGCAATGAAATCGTACCAACAGCAACGGACTCCTGACCTATGTATAGATGTAAAAACCCACCCATTTTACCTCCATTATAGAACTTCAATGAAGTTTGCTCGAAACGCCGGATGCGCGCCATGTCACGGAAGAGATCAATCTTCTGTTCAGCGCTTAAGCTCTGGTTAACTTTAGATTGTGAAAAATCGAGAGGAGATGCTGGTGAATCCATCGGTAATTTATGGTGGTGTAAGAAAAGGTGAACTAGTGGCTAGCGACGATAGGTTCAAGCCCAAACCGACGTGCTGTCTTTAGCGAGGGAAACTTGAGCGTTGCGACGAACATCAAAGTGAAGACAGTATTGGCACACAGGCTGTTGCGGAAAAATACCCAAGTAGGCAAATGCGTTGCTGGATGCCCAGTCCACATCGCCAGCGTAAAACCATCCCATGTCTTGGGATAGGCTGGATCAGCAAGAAAGCTATAAAAATTAGTCGATAGATAGAAAAACGTCGCAGCCAAAAGCGTGCCACCCACAAGCGGCAAAAAAGTCGTTTTACCACGCAATTGGTAACCAATCATCACGCAAACTAACATGGCCAACAGAATGACAATATCAATCATCCCAAAAACTTGATACCCTTGAATCAAACTCGTCACCGGCCCACCTAAAACCCAAGCAAAAGCAGCTGCTGGTAATAGCAAAGGACAAGCGCGAGCAAACACGGCCGCACAAAAAAACAACGCCGCAAACGGCACAATATTCGGCAAGCTTTCGCTGGTGTATGCACCACCAACTCTAAATACCAGTAGTAGAGCAATTAACAAAGCAATTGGCATGATGTCCCTCTTCACGTCGGGAAACTAGCACTGCTAGACGGCTTGACCAGAAAAATGAGCACGCATGCCACAAGACCATGCCCAAATTAGGAATTGAGCATACGCAATGCTTCACGCAAAAGATCTTCAGTAGGAGCATCCACCTTGATTTTAGCAATCGCAGCCACCGCCTTACGCGCCTCCACTTGCTTGTACCCTAGCCCAATCAATGCTGACTCAGCATCCACCGCCGCACTCGGCACAGACTCGCCTGCCGCTGCCTGCCATGCCTCGGCCACACCTACCTTGTCTTTAAGCTCGAGAATGATTCGCTCAGCCGTTTTTTTACCTAGACCTTTGATCTGAGAAAGTGCGGCAGCATCACCATTAACGACGCATGATTTAAAATGATCTACCGGCATCCCACTAAGCACAGCCATCCCGATAGCTGGACCAATACCTGTCACTCGCTCAATCAACAGGAGAAAAAGATCTTTTTCCGAGACCGAGGCAAAACCGTAAAGCGTGTGCGCTGTTTCACGGATATGCAAATGGGCGTGAAGATCAACCTCCTTACCCTCCACTGGATTGATTTCATCATAGGTAGACAGAGAGACTGTTAGCAAATAGCCCAGACCATTAACATCTATAACAAGCCTGCCAGGCAGAGCCTCTAACACCTTTCCCCGTATACGCGCGATCATGCGGTGCCATTACAGCCATTGACCACCCCCCGAGTCAACAGGAATTCCTCAACAGCGGTTCGCACCGCCAACATGTGGCACGCCACTCGCCTCTCTAGAGCGAGCGAACTAGGTGTTTCTAATGTGTAGGAAACACGCGTACCTTGTTCCGCCATATAGATTGCCTCAGGCCACTGATCAGGAAAATCAGCACGTGGCTCATGAAAAATCCAACCAGGCTCACGAACTTGATGATCATCAATGAACCGGCATGGCTCTGTCAGGATCTCCTTTGCCGCCGCATTCAGAATCGACCTAGCCGCGCTCGGGTATCCTTTTTTCTGGATTTCGTAGAGGTAAAACCCAGTGCTCTCCCAATCTTCATGCAATGAAATGAACATCTCAGGCACGGGTTGCTTTTCCAGCCAAGCAACATGCGCACTTACCTCCCCAGTCATTTTTTTTAAATAATCGCGGTTTAGATCCACACCTTGCGCGTTTTCACGTAATCCCATTGCGATGCCAGTAGGGTTGATTACGGGACATATTCGCCATTCAACTCCATCTCCAAAAAATCCACTTCTAAGTAACTCAAGCATGGCGATAACCCCAGCAGGCTCATCACCATGCATTCCAGATGACAAATAAACCTTAGGCGCACCATCCAAAATCCTCGTGTAAGCAGGCAAACTGTAGCCACCAATTACTGCCATCGACTCAGAAAAAAATCCAGCATCCGTGGCAGACCTATGGAAGCTTTGCAAATATGACGTAATATCAAAACTCACATCTGATGATAAACATCCCCACATAAATACACAACCCTTGACTCTGGCCTCCAGATTCTTGACTGTTGAACACATGAACGTTCTCGTCGTCGGAGGTGCAGGCTACATTGGTAGTCATTGCGTCAAACAACTCCAAGCAGCAGGCCACACACCTATCGTGCTGGATAATCTAGTCTATGGTCATCAAGCTGCAGTAGCTCATGACATCAAACTTTATCAGGAAAATCTCGGAAACCGATCCTCTGTCGCCAAAATCCTGAGCGAGGAGAAAATTGATTTAGTCATGCACTTCGCTGCCTTCATCAACGTCGGTGAATCAGTTCATACACCACTTAAGTATTACGAAAACAACGTCGGCAATACAATCCAGCTACTCCTCGCAATGTCTGATGCCGGCGTCAGAAAATTCGTCTTTTCCTCCACCTGCGCCACTTATGGTGAACCCGATACTTTACCGCTCGTCGAGGACCTCCCCCAATCACCCATCAACCCCTACGGAGCTACCAAACTTCACGTCGAACATATTCTCCAAGACCTCGCCCGCTCCGGCACCATATCCTCAGCCGTTTTCCGCTATTTCAATGCATCAGGCGCCGTCGACGACGGCAGCATCGGGGAGGATCACACCCCCGAGACCCACCTCATCCCTCTCGCAATCCATGCGGCAACCGGAAAACGAGGCCCATTAAAAATTTTCGGAACCGACTACCCGACACCCGATGGCACCTGCCTGCGCGACTACATTCATGTAGACGATATTTCTCGCGCACACATCGCAGTATTTGATCAGATAGACACACCAAAAACCTACGTGCACTATAATCTAGGCACTGGTAAACCAACATCCGTGCGTGAAATCCTCAATGCTGTGGAAAAAGTCACTGGCCTACCAGTGCCAACCGAGGAAGCACCGCGCCGCGCCGGTGACCCGCCCTCGCTCTACGCCGATAACTCCAAAGCCCGAAAACACCTTGGATGGGAACCACAACATATGAATATCGAATCAACAATCAATACCGCGTGGAAATGGCATCAAAACCACCCAAATGGTTATAGCTCAAAACCAAACGAGAACAGCTGATGTTCCTTGACTCTTGCGCCCCCTCTCTTACCTCTTACCCCACATGCCAACTGATCTTCACTACTGCCCAGACTACTTTGCCTACACACGCCGTAAAACGCGCGAGATCATCGTAGGTAACGTCGGAGTCGGCGGGAATAATCCCATTCGTGTTCAGTCAATGATCACCTCGGACACCCGTGATACGGAAGCCTGCGTGAAACAGGTCCTCGATCTCGCCAAAGCAGGATGTGAAATTGTAAGGATCACAGCACAGACTAAAAAATATGCTGAAAATTTAGAAAATATCCGCGATGGCGTGCGTGCCGCTGGGTGCAATGTGCCACTGGTTGCCGATATTCATTTCAAACCCGACGCCGCATTCGAAGCCGCAAAATGGGTGGAAAAAATCCGCGTCAACCCAGGCAACTATGCAGATACCAAAAAATTCGCCATCCGCGAATACACAGATGACCAATATGCAGATGAATTAGAGCGTATCCGTGAAGATTTTGCTCCACTCGTCGAGCTCTGTAAAAAACTCGACCGAGCCATGCGCATCGGCACCAACCACGGATCACTATCCGACCGTATCATGAACCGTTACGGCGATACCCCCTTGGGCATGGTGGAAAGCGCACTTGAGTTCGCACGTATTGCCCGTGACCTCGATTACCACAATTTCTGTTTCTCGATGAAGGCCTCAAACCCAAAAGTTATGATCGAGGCTTACCGCCTTCTCGTCGCTCGGTTAGATCAGGAGGGCAAAGACTGGAATTACCCAATTCATCTCGGTGTCACTGAGGCTGGAGATGGCGAGGATGGCCGTATCAAATCCGCCATCGGTATTGGCTCCCTGCTCGCAGATGGCATCGGTGATACCATCCGCGTATCTCTCACAGAGGACGCCGTGCATGAAATCCCTGTTGCCAAGGCGATTGTCGCCAACATTGAGCACAGCCATCTACCCACGGACCCCACGGGCAGCCAACGCGGAACACTGTCTTACGATCCCTTTTCCTACGAGCGTCGCCATAGTAAAAAAATGACTATCAATGGTCACGAACTCGGAGCTGAAAGCACCATCCGTGTGTTCACCTCACGTAAAAAATGGGACGCCCTGGCACACAAAATCGATAAGTTAGGTGACTTCACACCCGAGGCTGTGATCGAGGACTCCGAGGTCATTGAGGTCGACCCATGGAACACGGCTGCCGTCATGGAAATTAATGCCATTCAAGAGCCTCGCCTCGTCACCGTTGCTGACGATTCACACAAAGCCGCCGTCATTCACGCATTTCGGCTCCTCGCCTCCAAGCTCTCAGCCCACCACCCAATCCTGCTCAAGGACACCTTAACACCCTCTGCCGATGCTGGCGCAGATTTCATTGATAACCTGATCACCGCTGCCCGTAATATCGGGTCACTCCTTTGCGATGGTATCGGTGACGCCATCATCGTGCAGGGAGAAAAAGCTCCCGGGCAATCGCTGCGCCTCTCATACAATGTTCTGCAAGCTGCCGGCTCACGAATTTTCAAAACTGACTACGTCGCCTGTCCATCATGCGGTCGCACTCTTTTTAATCTCCAAGAAACCACCCAGAAGGTTCGTGAGGCAACCGGCCATCTCAAAGGCGTTCGTATCGCCATTATGGGATGCATTGTGAATGGCCCAGGCGAAATGGCCGATGCCGATTTCGGTTACGTCGGTGGCGCCCCGGGAAAAATCAACCTCTACGTGGGTAAACAGGCCGTGAAATTCAATATACCAGAGGTGGAAGCTGTTGATCGCCTCATCGATCTTATCAACGAACACGGCAAATGGATTGATGCACCTTCACCAATAGCCAACTAGAACTGCTCCCACAGCATAGCCTGTTCATAAATCGCAATAAAGCTCGCCGGCTCAGAGCTCTTCGATTTTTCGCCATACACACCCAGCCTGCCCCTCCTCGGTGCGTATAAATAGCTCTTGTAAACCTTTCGAGCTTTGTGTCACTGCCTTCAGCCCACCAGCAACCTCACGCTGCACACGCACTGAACCCGTAGTAGCATTTTTACCAAGTGATTTGCCACCATAGGACCGACCAATAATGACTCCAACCACACCAGCCAGCGATTCGATTTTACGCATCGCCTTAAGGCATTCTTTGGATGAACTTTGATGACGACCTCTTGATGGCACACACATAGCATGCCGCAGAACAATTCATTCGTGAAGGCTCAATTTCTCATAACCTTCCCACCACATTTACGATAGGCACTCGGGCTCATTCCCATGGCTATTTTAAACTGCTTAGCAAAATGGCTGTGATCATAAAATCCAGTGTCATACGCAATAAGCGAAATTGGCTCTGTGCCCTCAATCAAAAGCTTAGCCGCGGCATCTACGCGTACCTTGTTGATATACTTCATCGGAGTGAACTTAAAATATTTACTGAAGCTTCGCTCAAATTGGCTCACCGAAAGGTCACTCATCTTAGCCAGCTCGGTTACTTTAATTGTTTTAGTGAAATTTTTTCGGATAAAATCAATCGCTTTAGCAAGGTTCTGATAGGGTCCATATAATGATCCAGACGGCTTACAGTCACGCATCAAACCAGCAAGCCCTACCAGAGCTCCTGATCTGTCGAATAAAGGAAACTTGCTTGATAAATACCAATCCATAGCACCGCTAACGTTAGGCACCACCCAAATACGGTTGGTGATTGGTTGCCTATCTCGAAAAATCTCCTGATCCTCCTCTCGGTAATACTTGGCCATTAACGGATCAAAATGATGAAAATCATCCGTGCCGATAATATTCGATTCCTCTTTAACTCCTATGCGTCTCATCAAGGCTCGATTACACATCGTAAATTGATAGTTTAAATCCTTCGCAAAAAAATAAAGATCAGGAGCGTCCTCGAATAATTCCGACAAACACCGCTTTAAATCAACCTGTTCAAGAAAAGACAAACTCACATCGCTCATGCCGATTCTATACAAGTAAAAAACCATTAAATCGAGTAGATTTATCTAAATCTGAACGTAAAATACCAATATGAAAACCAAGAGTTATCTAAGATTATACAATCTATGCCTACTCACTCTCAGCAGCTCAATCCTAGCCGGCGAGCTCGAGTTCAACCGCGATATCCGACCAATCCTCTCGGAAAATTGCTTCCATTGCCACGGCCCAGATGAAGAAACGCGCGAAGCAAAACTTCGACTCGACACCCGTGAAGGGGCCTTAAAAAAAGACGCCATCGTACCGGGAAAACCAGAAGACAGCGAGGTGATATACCGTATCACTACCGACGATGAAGACGATCTCATGCCCCCACCAGAGCATCATCTTGAATTGAGCAAAAAGGACATCGCAACCCTCGAACAATGGATCAAAGAGGGCGCAGAGTATCAACAACACTGGTCCTTCGAGAAGCCGAAGCCATCAGGTGACGGCAAACTCAGAGAGATCATCGATACCGAAATCCAAAAATACCTAAGCAAGGAAAAACTCACAGCCTCTCCAGCCGCCACCCGCGAGACAATTATTCGCCGCCTCTCCCTAGATCTCCGCGGACTCCCCCCGAAACTCACCGAAATCGATGCCTTCATCGCCGACAACTCACCGGATGCATATGAGAAACTCGTCGACCGCATGCTGTCGTCCCCACAAACCGCCGAGCGACTGGCGCTCGACTGGCTCGATGTAGCCCGCTTCTCAGACACGAATGGCTACTCGATCGACGACCACCGTGACATGTGGGTCTGGCGCGACTGGGTCATCCACGCGTTTATGAACAACAAACGCTACGATACTTTCCTCACCGAACAACTCGCCGGCGACCTCATCCCCAATGCCACTCCGGAACAAATCATGGCTACCGGATTTCTGCGCAACAGCATGAACACACACGAAGGCGGCACCATTGCTGAAGAATACCGCGTTGCCTACATCGCAGACAAAATCGATACCGTCTCATCCGCCTTCATGGGGTTAACGATGAAGTGCGCGCAATGCCACAATCATAAATACGACCCAATCAGTCAAAAAGACTACTACCGCTTCTACGCCTTCTTTGACTCTGCCACCGAGAACGGTAAGGGCGCCAAAAACGGCAACACCGCTCCCTTCATCCAAGTCACTTCCCCACTGCACAAAATCTCTGATGCACACAAGGCCCTGACCGAGCGCGCCAATCATATTCGAAAACTACGCAGTGATATCAAACCATCTTCAAACTTATCAAAACGCTTCCACAAATCCCTCGGAATTGAACTGAAAGTAATCGAAAAACAAATCAAAGACGCTGGTAAAACATCCGTGATGATAATGGACTCACCCGGTAAACGAAAAACCCACATACTCATTCGTGGAGAATACAACAACCCCGGTGAAGTAGTCACCGCCGGTATTCCAGAAATTTTTGGTCAACTTCCCAAGAACCAGAAAGCCGACCGTCTTGCTCTCGCTCGTTGGCTCACCTCGAAGGATAATCCACTCACAGCCCGAGTCGCCGTGAACCGCTACTGGCAGCTGATTTTCGGCACCGGACTTGTTCGCACCGCCGGGGACTTCGGCTCCCAAGGCGAATGGCCATCACACCAAGCCCTCATAGACACCTTAGCCGTCCACTTTCAGCAAAACGGCTGGAATCTACGAACCCTCTTGAAGGAAATAGTCATGTCCAACACCTACCGCCAAAAATCTAACATATCTCGCCGCATGCTGGAACATGACCCACAGAACCGACTGCTTGCCCGTGCCCCACGTACACGACTACCCGCCGAACTCGTCCGCGATAATGCTCTCGCTATAAGCGGCAAACTCAATCCACATATTGGAGGCCCAAGCGTCTACCCTGAGCAACCAGACGGCCTCTGGCGACAAGTCAGCCACTTCGGCTACGGAGCATTCACTGCGCAGGCCTACTATCCTGATGTGGGCGACAACACCACTCGTCGCAGTATGTATAGCTTCTGGAAACGAACTTCTCCACCACCATCACTTTCCATCTTCGATGCTCCCACCCGCGAGACCTGCACTGTCCGCCGACTGCAAACCAACACACCACTCCAAGCACTCGTTCTTCTTAACGACCCACAGTTTTTGAAAGCAGCGGGAGCCCTTGCCACGCGTATGATCAACGAAGGAGGAGAAACCACAACTAATCGCATCCGTTACGCATTTCGCCTCGCTACCTCACGTCTACCGAAAAACGCGGAACTGGACGTACTCAATGCCGCCTACGCAAGAGAAAAAGCGCGCTTCTCTGGCGACCCCAAAGCCACCAAAGCACTCATTCAAGAATCAGGAAATGCCGGTAATGATGCAGATCTTGCCGCGCTAACCATGATCTCATCCACTATCCTCAACCTCAACGAAACCATCACCAAACAGTAACCATGGCTCAATCAAAGTTTTCACGTCGCGGATTCCTCGGAAGAACCGCTGGCACTCTCGCATACATGGGCACGCCAAGCATCATCAGCGCTGGCAATCAAGCCGGTGGTCTCCCTAACCTCCCCCATCACAAAGCTACCGCCAAACGGGTCATCTATCTGTTCCAATCTGGTGGACCCTCACACATCGACTTGTTCGATTACAAACCGACTCTCGAAAAACTCCACGGCACTAACTTACCAGATAGCGTGCGCGGTAACCAAAGAGTCACCGGTATGACCGCAGGACAAAAACAATTTCTAGTCAACAAAACCGTCTCTCCAATCAAACCTCGTGGACAAAGCGGGGTTACCATTTCCGATCTGTTACCCTACACCGCTGGCATCGCCGATGACATCTGTCTCGTAAAATCAGTCCACACCGAGGCAATCAACCACGACCCCGGCATCACTTTCATCAACACAGGCTCACAAATCCCAGGCCTCCCAAGCTTGGGCGCATGGTGCAACTACGGACTGGGTAGTAATAACCGCGACATGCCAGGCTACATTGTCATGCTATCCCAAGGTAAAGGCAAAAACCCTGGCCAACCGATATTCTCTCGGTTGTGGGGCAGTGGTTTCATCCCGTCCAGCCACCAAGGCGTTCAACTCCGTGGTGGCGGCACACCAATCCTTTACCTCGATGACCCGAAAGGAATCGACCGTAAAAGCCGCCGTAAGATGCTCGACGATATCGCCAAACTCAATGCCATGCGCCTCGATCAAAGCGGGGACCCCGAAATCGCTACCCGTAATTTCCAATACGACATGGCATACCGCATGCAGGCATCAGCACCAGAAATTACCGACCTCTCAGACGAACCGGAAAGCACTTTCAAACTTTACGGCGAAGACGCACGTATCCCTGGCACCTACGCATACAACTGCCTACTAGCACGCCGCATGGCCGAACGTGACGTACGCTTCATCCAGCTTTTCCACCGTGGCTGGGACCAACACAACTCACTCGTCCCCCACCTAACCGCCCAATGCAAAGATACCGACCAAGCATCCGCCGCACTCGTGACCGACCTCAAACAACGCGGCATGCTCGACGACACCCTAGTCATCTGGGGCGGTGAGTTTGGTCGCAGCGTTTATAGCCAGGGTAAGATCAACGCCGGCCGCGACCACCACGGCCGCTGCTTTAGTATGTGGATGGCTGGTGGAGGTATTGCCAGTGGTCGTATGCACGGTGAAACAGATGACTTCTGCTATAACATCACCAAAGATCCCGTACACATCCGCGACCTCACAGCCACCGCGCTCCATTGCCTCGGCATTAACGACAAACGCTTCACCTTCAAACACCAAGGCCTGAACCACACCCCAACCGGCGTTGAGCCAACTAAAGTAGTCAAACAGATCTTAGCCTAGCTGCAAACGTTAGAACAGACCGACCACCTTACCATCATCATCTAGATCAATCCGATCTGCAGATGGAATTTTTGGTAATCCAGGCATCGTCATAATGTCGCCACAGATCATGATGACAAACTCAGCACCTGCTGCGAGACGAACCTCACGGACTTTGACAACGTGATTTTCAGGCGCGCCCAACATCTGGGGATCTGTCGAAAACGAATACTGGGTTTTAGCAACACAGATTGGATATTCTCCAAAGCCATCTTCTTGTAGCCTCTTAACCTGTGCTCGCACTTTGGTGTCAGCCACAATTTCACTTGCAGAGTAGATTTTTTTAGCAACCGCTTCCATCTTATTCCACAGCGGCAGGTCGTCCTCATAAGTAAGCTGAAAGTTGGCGGGACATTTATCAATGACATCCACCACAGCACGGGCAAGGTCTTCTGCACCTTCGCCACCTTTTGCCCAATGCTCCGCTAACACAACATCCACCTGTAAATGACCAAGTCGCTGGCGAAGCAGCTCAATTTCAGCCTCGGTATCGGCAGTGAATCGGTTTATGGCAACAACACATGGCAGCCCCCAGTGCTCCCGCACATTACGCACATGGCGCTCAAGATTTTTAATACCTTTACCCAGCGCATCGAGGTTCTCTTCAGCAAGATTTTTGACATCCGCTCCACCATGAAACTTCAATGCCTTAATCGTCGCTACCACCACAGAGGCGTCCGGCTTAAGCCCCGACTTTCGGCACTTAATATCAATGAATTTTTCAGCACCAAGATCAGCACCAAATCCAGCCTCCGTAACCACATAGTCAGCCAATTTAAGCGCAGATTTAGTAGCAATAACAGAGTTACACCCATGAGCGATGTTCGCAAATGGACCACCGTGAATGAATGCCATGTTCCCCTCAAGCGTTTGCACTAGGTTCGGTTTAAAAGCATCTTTCAGAAGCACCGTCATCGACCCATGAGCATTCAGGTCACGCGCACGAATCGGTTTTCTCGTTCGGGTGTATCCTACAATGATATTACCCAAGCGATCTTTGAGTTCTTGAATTGATGTTGATAGACAGAAAATAGCCATCACCTCCGATGCCACCACGATGTCAAAACCATCGGTGCGCGGATATCCGTTACCTAGCCCACCAAGAGCCACCGTGATTTGACGCAGTGCGCGGTCATTCATATCTACCACCCTACGCCACACCACACGGCGAACATCAATTTCCAATACATTACCGTGATGAATGTGGTTATCCACCAACGCGGCGAGCAAGTTGTTCGCTAATCCAATCGCATGAAAATCACCCGTAAAGTGTAAGTTGATATCCTCCATAGGAACCACTTGAGCGTAACCACCACCTGCTGCACCACCTTTCATACCAAAACATGGTCCGAGCGACGGCTCACGCAGACAAACCACAGCTTTCTTTCCAATGCGATTCATTCCATCGGTAAGCCCGACACTCGTCGTGGTTTTACCCTCACCAGCAGGCGTTGGCGATATAGCTGTAACAAGGATGAGTTTGCCGTCTGGCCTGTCTTTCAATGATTCGAGGTAATCGAGTGAAACCTTCGCCTTATAGTGTCCGTATGGCTCTAGGTGCTCATCGGGTATACCTAATTTCTCCTTCGCAAGCTCAGCAATACGCTCCATCTCATTTTTCTGGGCAATTTCAATGTCCGTCATGCGCACAAACTAGACACCACTTCCTGGGCATAAAAGACCTATCTTATCATAATTTTTGATGAACCATAATGTCAGACCTTGCACCCACCCAAACACTATTCTAACCTCCACCAGCAATGAACACTCTCAAACTCGTTTTACTCGCGCTCACAACTGCTACCCTGCACGCCGCACCTCCAAATATTCTCCTCATTCTCTCCGACGACCAGTCGTGGAACGACTACAGCTTCATGGGCCACAATCAGATCAAAACCCCACACCTTGATAAACTTGCTGCCGAGTCGCTGACCTACACCCGCGGCTACGTTCCTGCTCCTCTCTGCCGACCCTCCCTTGCTAGTTTATTTACAGGTCTCTACCCCCACCAACACGGCATCACAGGCAACGACCTCAATGGACCCAACGGTAAAAAGGCATCACGCAAAAATCCCGAAGGCGCTAAACTTCATCAGCAGCTCTACGATCAGTTCAAGCAATGTAAGGGACTTGCCTCCGAGCTTACAAAAAAAGGCTACCTCTCGCTACAAACCGGAAAATGGTGGGAGTCCACCCCTCAAAGCTCAGGCTTCACCCACGCCATGACCCACGCCGACCCCAAACGCGGCGGTCGCCACGGTGACGCTGGCCTCAAAGTCTCACGCAAAGGCATCGATGATGTTCGCGCGTTCCTTAATGACGCCAAAGCCGCTAAAAAACCCTTCTTCATCTGGCACGCCCCCTTCCTCCCACACACACCACACAACCCACCCAAGGAACTGTTTGAGAAATACAAAACCAAGGTCGACTCCGCAAGTGTGGCGCGCTATTACGCCATGGTCGATTGGTTTGACCAAACCTGTGGTGAGCTTCTCGGTGAGCTAGACAAACGTGGTCTGAGCGAGAACACCATCGTCATTTATGTGACCGACAACGGCTGGATCCAAAACCCCAATGGCGGTGGCTACGCACCATTGTCCAAGCAAGACGTCCACGAAGGCGGCGTCCGCACCCCCATCATGATCAAGTGGAAGGGACAGATCACACCACTCATGGATAAAACCACCCCCGTCTCCTCCATTGACATCCCGCCCACCATTCTGAAACTCGCAGGCTCCGACGTGCCAAAAGCTATGACCGGCATCGATCTGCGCGACACCGCAGCCCTGAAAAAAAGAAACACCGTGTTCGGCGCTGATCACTCCCACAACATTGTAGGCGTGGACAAACGCGCCGCCAATCTCGAATCACGCTACATCATCCACGGCGACTGGAAACTCATCATCCATAACCACAAAAACTTCCCTCCGCCCAAATACGGCAAAATACGCAACGGCAAAAAAAATAACCCGGAAGGAAAACCCGAACTCTATAACCTAATAGACGACCCCCACGAGCTCAATAACCTCGCGGCAAAACATACAGACAAAGTTACCACTCTGACAAAAAAACTCGACGCATGGTGGGATGGCTCGGAGCCAAAAAAATAATCTCTGTCATAGCTTTTCCACACCACTAATTAACGTTAATATCTGACTATGCCGTTTGAAAAAAACACCCCACCCAAGGTAGGCAAACCTAAAAAATCAGCCGCAGGAGCCGCAGCAGTCGCTTCCTCAATGAACCATGTAATGCGCACCGCAGGCCCCGTGCGCGGCACCAAAGCTCTGTTAGAACTCAACCAAAAAGACGGCTTTGATTGCCCAAGCTGTGCCTGGCCTGACCCTGACGATCACCGCGCAGTTACCGAATTCTGCGAAAATGGAGCCAAAGCGATTGCCTCAGAGGCAACAACTAAACAGATCGACCGATCATTTTTCCGAAAGCACAGCGTAGCGGATCTTCTGGAAAAAAGCGATTACTGGCACGACCAGCAGGGACGCTTGGTCGAGCCGATGGTGCTGCGTGAAGGAGCGACTCATTACGAACCCATCGATTGGAACGCTGCTTTTGAACTTGTTGGCAGCCAACTCAAATCACTCGACAACCCAGACGAAGCCATTTTCTATACTTCAGGACGCGCCAGCAATGAAGCCGCATTTCTTTACCAACTTTTTATCCGCCACTATGGCACAAACAATCTACCCGATTGCTCAAACATGTGCCATGAATCAAGTGGCACCGCGATGAAACAAGCCGTTGGCATCGGCAAAGGTACGGTCACTCTTGATGATATTCACGAAGCAGACACCGTGATTTGCATCGGTCAAAACCCGGGAACCAACCACCCCAGGATGCTCTCATCACTCGAAACCTGCGTGGAAAATGGCGGCAAAATCATCGCTATCAACCCACTCAAAGAAGCCGGCTTGATGGGATTCGCACACCCACAGAAAATCAGTGGCATGATGGGTAAATCCACTCAACTCGCTACGCAGTATTTACAGGTGAAAGTTAATGGTGACCTCGCTTTACTTCGCGCTCTGGGCAAGGAAATTTTCGAACGCGATGCACTCGACCACGACTTTATTGCCAATCATACCAATGGCATTGACGCTTATAGAAATGTTTGTGCAGCAGCTGATTACGATGATCTCTGCAAACGCTCCGGTGTCAGCAGAAATGATGTTAGCGAACTAGCTGATTCCGTGCTTAGCGGCGATAAGAAACTCATTACCTGCTGGGCGATGGGACTAACACAACACAAAAACGCAGTCGCAACCATCCGTGAAGTAGCAAACATCCACCTTCTAATAGGTGCCATTGGTCGACCAGGAGCAGGCCTTTGCCCAGTGCGCGGCCACAGCAATGTTCAAGGCGATCGCACCGTCGGCATCTATGAGAAAATGCCTGAACCATTTTTAGCAGCCCAAGATAAGGAATTTGCCATGACCTGCCCCCGCGAGCATGGCTACGATACCGTAGAAGCCATTCTTGCCATGCACCAAGGTGACGCAAAGGTATTCTTTGCTCTTGGCGGCAACTTCCTACAGGCCACGCCTGATACCCACTTCACCGGGCAAGCACTCCAGAACTGCGATCTATCTTGCCAAGTATCCACGAAGCTGAATCGTAGCCATCTCATCACCGGCAAAACCGCTCTAATCCTCCCATGCCTTGGTCGCAGTGAACGCGATACTCAAATAGAGGGTGACCAGTTTGTAACCTGTGAAAACTCAATGGGTATTGTGCATCTATCAAAAGGTAAACTCGAACCATCATCACCAGAGCTCCTTAGCGAGCCCGATATCGTCGCTCGCCTAGCCGAGGCCACCGTGGGGAACACAGAAAAAATTAACTGGCGCTGGCTTATCGGTAATTACGACCGGATACGCAACCTGATTGAAAAAATCGTGCCGGGATTCGCGCCCTACAATAAACAAGTGCGCCAGCCAGGAGGGTTCTATTTACCAAATGACACCAAACGACGCGTCTGGAACACTCCATCCAACAAAGCCGAATTTGGCGCTGCAGATATGGATCAATTCGAAGTTGCAGATGGGCATCTCGTTCTACAAACACTACGTAGCCATGATCAATACAACACCACGATCTACGGACTAAATGACCGCTACCGAGGTATCGGCATGGGTCGCCGTATCATCTTTCTCAACCCAGAGGATATGGCAACGCGAGACATCTCCCCAGTCTCTTTGGTCGATATCACCAGCTACTGGAACGACGGGGAACGCCACGTAGAAAAATTCTACGCTATTCCCTACGACATCCCAGCTGGCACCGCTGCCGCCTATTTTCCCGAGGCAAACCCACTGATCCCAGTCAATTCTACCGCACTTGAAAGCAACACGCCAACAAGCAAATCCATCGAGATCAGTATCCAATCCTCATCCTAAAATGTCTACCAAGGCCTACTTCGTCTATATTCTCAAAAACCGTATGAACCGCAGGTTTATCGGTATCACAGAAAATCCTGACAATGAGCTATCCTTGCATAATTCAGGTAAGTTCAAGGGCACAAAACAGTTCAAACCATGGCAGATGGAATGGATCAGCTCAACACAAACTCGCAACGATTCCATTCGCCTTGAAGGTGCCCTCAGACATCATAAAACCAACACAGATATGATCTACACCGTGATTCGCGACCACGAACTTAAGGGGCTCAAGTAGGATATTGTTGCGCCATGCCCGCTCCCCCACTCTAATTAGTCGAGCTGCGCACCTCAGATAGCCCGACCATAATCTATCAGCTCACGCTCACACGCTCTTCCCCCGCATAAACATTATAAGATGGTGGGCGTAAGAAACCCACCAGCGTCTGGTTACTCTGTCGGGCAAAATCCACCGCTAAGCTGGTAGGAGCCGATATTGCACTCACCATCGGGATACCGACAGCGAGCGCCTTCTGCATCACCTCGAACGACACCCTGCCAGATAGCTGAAGCAGGGTGTTGGAAAAATCGATCCCATCCACTGAGCCACTACCGATGACTTTATCGATCGCGTTATGCCTTCCCACATCCTCACGCACAACCAGCACCTGCCCAGTAGCATCCATAAGTGATGCCGCATGCAGACCACCGGTCGAGGAGAACACCTGCTGCGCTGATCTCAAAGCATCCGGAAGGCCTAACAAAAAATGCTCATGCATCGAGAACCCATCTTCCACCGGAGGATAGCTCTGCCGGATCGAATCAATACTCGCCTTACCACAAATCCCACACGACGACGCACTGTAGAGGTTTCGACTCAGGCGCTCGTGATCAAGCATTACATTGTCTGTTAGAAAAACATAGGCATGGTTTTGTTTTTGCTCAAGATCAATACGGCTCACGTAGTTCAAATTGTCGACAATCCCCTCGGTCACCAAAAATCCCCTGACCAAATCCTCATCATGCCCCGGCGTCCGCATCACAACGGCGACCGGTGTGCCATCGACCGTAATTTGCAGCGGTTCCTCGCGCGCCACGTGATCAACTTCCGAGCGGCGTGAACTGCCGTCCTGCTTGCAAATCTGATACTCGGCGGATTCGTCAGGCATTGGCGTCCTCCCTTCGCTCCACGTCACCCAGAATCTTAAGTTCATACTCACCTGTGGCAAGTTCACCCCCCTTGACAATACGCGCGCGCAACCCACCCCATCCTTTCAGGAATTCATGGGTGCCCGGCGCGCACGCCTCATCCATCCAGTAGCACGGCGAGCACTCACAAGACCCAGTAAACTCTAGCCCGCCGAGCGAAAAATGCTTATCAATCAGTTCATTAAGATCGATTCCCTGCACCATCACATTTCTTCGGAACGCCACCGGATCCAGTTCACCCTTCACGATCTCATCACGCACCTTTTCATACACCGCCCAGTCAAAAAACGTAATCTGTCCCTTGTAATCCTCCTTGTAATCAAGGAAGCGATCATCCTCGATCCCCCGCCCCTCAAGACAGACGATACTATCTTTTTCCTCGATCGGGAAATCCATAGAGCCTATGCCGTGCCGACCATAGTAGTTATGACCCGGGGAAATGTAGATGTGTTTGAGTGTCACTTTCACGTCGTGATCATGCATGTATGAAACCGGGAATGCACGACCAAAAGCTCTCTCATTGACGGCAAGCCAGAGATCTGGAAACCTACCCATACCGATGACCCAATTCGCCCAACCCAGTGCCGACAACCATTACCTCGTGGATCATGTTTCACTCCTACTGAAAAGCTATCACCAGCTTACAGGACGGCATCTGCTCGATCCTGTGCTCGATAAGATCGAGGCCACAAAGACCGCTTATCACGCGCCGTTTTTTCTCGCGTCGCATGGGCTCGAGGATGACCCGGTGCTCAACTACGGGAACCAATATGCGCTCGATCTCTTTGCCATGACTTGGGTGGAATTCACCAGCACTCCTTCCCGATACACCGCCGAGGAGCCCAACCGAGAGGAACGGGACAGGCTGCTTCAAAATGTCATCGAGAAAGGCTACATCGACGACTATTCAGGAATGCGCATCTCCGCCGACGGAAAACGCTTCCGCATCCATCATGCAACCGTCTGGAATGTAACTGATGACGCAGGAAAAAAGATCGGCCAGGCTGCTACGTTCTTAAAATGGGATTATGATCTCTAATCGAGCGAGTGATCTTATTTCAACGCCTTCGCCTTTTCGTTGATGTCGTCCAGCTCATCTTTGAACGGGCCGAGCCGGGTGGCGATGTATTCCTCGATAGATTCCGGGGGGAGCAGGTCTTTGAAGGTGGCTCTCATTTGGTCGCCGACCCGTTGTGACTGCCTGACGATGCCATTCATGTATCCCACCATCTTGTATCCTTGCGCCGGGTTGCGGGCGCTGGTGCGGCGGGGGTCACGTAAGCAGAGGGTGAGGTGCTCGCGCGCCTGCCGGACGACCTTCCAACCATTGCGGCGGAGACCGGTCATGCGCTCCATGAGTTTTTTGCACGCCAGGAAACGTTCTTTTTCACCGAGTTCCTCAAGGGCGTCCACACAGGCGTCGACGCCGCCGGTGGGCAGTTTGCCATCGTGCAGGATCACGCCGATGGCGATCAGGGTGTCGAGCGCGGCATCGATCGGGACACATTGCATGGTATCCACACTCCAGCGGCTCCAGCCGGTGGCAACGATGCCTTTCAGTTTGTATCGACCGCTGACATCGACCCAGGCCGTTGCGTTTTCGACACGTTCGCTGACGACGGGGCGATCCGAGGTGTGCCGTTCGGGTGTAGCTTCGGCACCCTTGTAGGCCGTTGCGCCCCACAGAACCATACCATGCTCTTGGAAACGTTTGATGTATTTGGTGTTGAAGTGGCGGGTGGTGGTGTCGGGGTGACCGTAATACCCCCAAACCATCAGGTCGCACTTGGCGGCGAGGGATTTGAGTGCCTTGCTGTCCCAGTCGCACATCATATCGTGCCAGAGGATTGGGCGGATGTTGCGTGCGTTCAAATTGTCAAGGATCGGGCCGACGTGATGCAGGTAAAGCGCGCCCTTGCCGTGTTTTTCCATGTAGGCTTTGGTTTCGGGGTTTTTCCCGAGCGTCCTGGCTTCGTCGCCACCGAGGTGGAATTGTTTGACGTCGGGCATGAGTTTAAGCACGTCGTCAACCATGCCCTGGATCAACTCACGCGATTTCGGGTTGAGCGGGTTGATGCCGGATGAGTTGCTAGCCACTTCACGCAGATGTTCATACCCCAGTGTGCTGAGCGGGGTTTCCATGTGCCCGAGACACTGCACCTCGGGGATGAGTTCAAGGTTGAGTTTCTTGGCGACTTTGCAAAACCGGCGGATGTCATCGGGTGTGTATGCGAATGAGCTGCGGAACCGTTTTTCAATCGTCCACGGGAACATGTCTTCCCACTCGATCACCACACAGTTGTAGCGCGCGGCGGCAAAGATTTTGAGTAGCTGGACAAAGCGGTCGGGGGTCGGGGGCAACCCGGTCAGGTGCATATGCACACCGCGTTTGGCGGTGACGGGTTTTTCTTTGCTGAAGAGCTGATCAAAGGTAGTTACCTTGGATGGAGCGGTGGCTTGTTGTGCTGGTGAAATGCTGGTTTGAACCAGTAAGGCGGCGAGGATGAGTGCGAGTTTTTTCATGAGATATGTTGGTTGGTTATTGGGATTAATATTCTTGATAAGCACCGAATTCGGCTAGGTTGTCTTCGCCGAGGAAATTCGGAGGGAAGTCGGTGCTGAGTTCTAGCACTTGGCAGAGCTGCGTGGCGAGTCGGGTGCGGGAGTATTGTTGGTGGACGAGTTGCCAGTCGTGCCCGGTGAGCAGGTCGAGCGCGTCCTGATGATGCCCTTCATCGGCCAGCAGGCGGGCGCGGGATTCGATGAGGTTGTCGTCGTTGAGGTCGGCTAGGCGATCGAGCAGTTGTCGGCGGGTGGTGAGTGCCTCGCGGGTGTTGAGGTGCTGCAGCGACCTGTCATAGGCAACCGTCACCTGCGGGTGGGCGAGTATGGCTGGGTTTTCTATTCGTGCAAATTGAGCGACACTCGCCGCCGGGTCTTTTTTAAATTCGAGCAGCAGTCGACCTGCCAGTGCGGCGGCGCGTGGGTCGGAGGAGGATGTTAGTATTTCGAGAGCGTCATCTATCTCATCACGTGCTGCCAGCCAGGCACCGAGTTGGAATTGCCAGCGGGAAATCTCGGTGACGGATGCTGATTTTTCGATAGCCCACTGGATCGCCTCCCCAAGCGATTCCATCCCGCTCGGTGCCCAGAGGTTGGAACTGAGGTCGGGGGCGCTGGGGATGTGCTCCGGGTTTTGTTCCTTGTGGGCAGTTTCTAACTGGATGAATAGCTTTACCGTTTCGGGTCGGGCCCAGTCGTAGAGTGGTAGTGGCTCGTCCGGTGCTTGGGGGAGTTCGAGGTCGTGGATCGACAGCCGTCGGGTGGTCGGGATCCAGAACTCGGTCTGCCGGTGGGTTTCACCCGGGTGGAGCATGGATTTGATGCTTTGGTCGATCTGGGGGCCGGCTTGGAGTTCGAGGCACTGACGCCCATCGATGGTGTATTGCACGACCCATGGTTCGTGTTTTCCCACGCCATCGGACCAGAGTTTGATGCCGGGCATCTGGGCTCGGTCGGCGATGTGATAGAGCCCTGAGCCGAGGCTCGGGGTGAAGACGCCAAAAGCGTTGACGTCCGGGTCTTTCCAAAAATAGCCGGACATGTTGGTGATGTCGGATTGGTGTTTCGGCCCCTGGGTTTCCCAGTCGATTTCACCGAGATGGGTATCGTGCCTGAGCACCGGACCGCTGGGGAAGTCGAACTGGGTGTCGGGGGCGCAAGGCACGCCGGTGTTCGACCAGGACATCCACGGGTAGGCTAGTTTCCCGGGGTTGTGAAAGGCGGCGCGCTGGGTGAGAAAGCGGTCGTTTTCCCCGAGCGAGAACTCACCGGTCCACTGCATGCCGAAGCGAAGTTCGCGTTCACCAAAACGAACAAATGCCCGACCCTTCTCGGTGCCGTGCTCGCAGTGCACTTTTTCCAGGAGTGATGGCGTGTGTGAGATGGGAAACGAAAGCTCGATCCCACCGCCGATAAAGGCGCCGCGTGGCAGGATACGCACCGGACGGACGACGCCGGAGTCGAACAATGTTTCGGTCTGGCTGCCGTCCGGGTTTTTGGTTTTGAGAGAGATCAACCGCCCTCCGGTATCCGGGCAAACGACGGCCACGAGGTGCTCGTTTTCAAGCCGGACGCAGCGGTAGGATTTCTGCTCCGACTGCTCGGCCGTCTGGGTGAAGGACGTGTAGGGATAGACGCCTTCGGGGTCGCAAGCCGTCGGGATCGGCCCCGCCTCCGTTAACGGATAGGTCGGGATAATTTGATCAAAGGGTGTGGCCGATGGGAGCATGGTGTGGCGTTAGGCTTTGCTGGGATGATGTTCGGGAAGGAGAGCGTCTTCAATGTAAATAAACTCAATTGGGAACCACGAATCTTCCGAATGTGGAGTGCTGAGGCTCGACTCAGCTTTGCGGCAGGCGAGGCTTGACGAGTGCGGTGCGGAGCCTAGCGGATGGCATCCTCCTTCGTTGAAACTACGGCGGACAGGTGGGATGCTCTGTTTGGGGTGAGTGACGGTTTAAAGGCGAGGGCTTGGACGGGGAATGGTCGGTGACGTGATAGAGCACCAAAGCTGAGTCAAGCCTCAGCACTCCAGAAAAAACCCACTCCCCGGTGACAGGAAGTGGGCCAACCTTAAATACAAAATGAACGTCGAATTACTTGCGACGACGGAGGATGAGCGCGAGTCCACCGAGGCCGAGAAGGGCGGTAGTGGAGGGTTCGGGCACGGTGTCGAAGGAAAGAGACACGTTGTCGGCATAAACGGTGCCGGCCTCTGCCGCGATTCGGACATTGATTTGTTCGCCTGCGGAACCCGTGATGAACGTGCTCGCGTCGATGTTCCAACTCAACTCATGCCCGGTGCCGGTATAGGTCGCAGGTGCCGTGGTTGTGACGGTACCGGATACATCCACGAGGCCGCTATCCCACAGCACCACATCGTCCGATGCCTGCCGCAGCTGGACTCTGACTCCGGCGGCGCCGCCGCTCCAACGAGGATTCATCGCGATGAGGTCGAGGGTGAAGCTATCAGTTGCTGACCAGTTGTGGCTCAAGTCCTGATTCACCGAAGCGCTACCGATATATAGCGTGTCGCTAGCTTCGGGTACCCAGGTGGTGCCGTTCATATCGACGAAGGCATCGCCGACGTCCTCGGTCCAATCAGCGATATCGGTATTGTTACCGTTACCAATACTTGTGGAAGAGTTTTCAAAGCCGGCGTTAAGAATAGTTATCGGTGTTGCCGCGTGGGCTGCTCCAGCAGCGAGGGCCAAGCCGGCGAGGGCGGCGAGGGTTGATTTTGTTTGGGTATGGGTTCTAGTTTTCATAATGAATGTGTGCGTGGCTTGTTTGATCCACAGCCGAAAACTAGGAGTATTCGCTGATTTCGTCCATGGCTGCAAAGCCATATCACATATCCAAAATGCCATTTTATGGATTTCAATCGACGCCACGATGGGACACTCACCGAGAGAAAAAATCACCCATAAAGCCCGTCAACTCGCTAAAAACAACGATCCATTTCCTATTTCCTATTTCCTATTTCCCATTTTCTTCCCTACTGATGTTTCTGGCGGTAGGTGGACGGTCGGGTGCCGGTGTGGGCGAGAAAGGCTTTGGAGAAGCTGAACGCGGTGGCGTAACCCACGGCCCCGGCCACCTCGTCGAGTGTTAAGTCCTGGTCGAGCAGGAGGTGGCAGGCGTGTTGCATGCGCAGGTGGTTGAGGTGTTTCATCGGGCTGCGGCCGGTGGCCGCCACGCATTTCATCCGTAGCGCCTCCCTGCCCATGCCGCTGCGTTCCGCCAGCGTGTCAACCGTCCACCGGTAGGACAGATCGGCGAGCACCTCGGACCAGAGGTCTTGCAGGTTTGCCGTTGCATTTTCTCCAGAGACGATCTCCCGACAGTGAAAATGACACAGCGCCCCGAGATGGTGGATCACGGTCGGCCGCGCCTCGGAGGACGACTCCATACACAATCGCCGATACACCCAGGCCAGATCGTCCTTCCGGCATTGGTCGACCACATAAGGATCATTTCCAGCGTAGTGCAGCGGCAGATCCGGCTTTGCTAACAAGCGGACAAACATCACCTTCCAAGGTGTCTTTCCGGCGGCAAAGCGCCACCGCCACCCCCCCCCCGGCGGGCAGACATAAGCCTGCCCCGGCCGCAGGTCATGCCAGCCATTCCCAGTCAGCACCTGCGCCGATCCCGCAAGGCAGACGTGCACGTGGCCGAACCTCTCGTCGCGCGCGGTGGACGTGCGGTCGTGGCTTTTACTCACCGTTGTATATCCGAGCCGCCAAATCCCCTGAGCCGCCAACTCCGGATGCTCGGTAGAAAAGACACAGGTCTCGATGAGATGGTCTTCCGTGAGTTTTTTCATAGGGCGGGGAGTGGGTTAGCGCAACTAACCACCGATGTAGGACATCTCAGGTTTATCTTGAGCACCGTCGATCTCGCTGCGGAGTTCGGAGTAGCGATCATCGCGGGCGGACCAGACGTTTCGGATGAGATCAGCCATCTTTTCATCACTGGCGCCGCTGCGCAGGGAAGTTTTTAGGTCGTGACCTTGGGCTGCAAACAGACAGGTGAAAAGCTGACCGTCCGCGGAGAGTCGGGCACGATTGCAGTCGCGGCAAAACGGCTGACTGACGGAAGAAATGAAACCTATCTCCACTTCGGGCGCGTCAACATGGTGGTAACGGGTAGCCGTTTCACCCACCTTTGGCTCGCTCACGGCGAGGTCGTATTCGGCCCTTAGCTTTCCTAACAACACAGCCGAGGAAACCACTTGATCGAGCTTCCAACGGTTAGTGTTTCCTGTGTCCATGAACTCGATGTAGCGCAGCGTTACACCACGATCACGAGCAAATTCCGCCAGCGGAAGGATCTCCGATTCGTTCACGCCTTTTTGCACGACGGTATTGATTTTTACTCCCAGGCCATGATCGAGTGCCGAATCGATGCCATCAATCACGCGGTCGGGTGTGGCACCCACACCATTCATGCGGGAGAAAATCTCGGGGTTAAGAGCATCGAGCGAAATGGTCACCCGGTGCAGACCGGCTTTTTTCAAGTTGTTTGCATTGCGTGCAAGTATCGTGCCGTTGGTGGTCATGGCAATATCACGCTCACCGGGGATTTCCTTGAGCATCCTTATGAGCTCAGGCAGCCCTCGCCTCAGCAAAGGCTCACCACCTGTTAACCGGATTTTTTTTACCCCTTGGCTACAGATGACACCAGCGAGCGCGGCAATTTCCTCGTGAGTGAGCATCTCCGGCTTGGGTAGGTAGTCGTAGTCTTCCCCAAAGACCTCCGCCGGCATGCAGTAGCGGCAACGGAAGTTACATCGATCCGTCACCGAGATACGGAGATCCCGAAGCGGACGATTCAGTTGATCCAGAGGCGTTGACACAGGCGGATAATTGCATGGATGGACAAACACCGCCAAGCGTGATTTTATCCAAGTGTGCAAAAACTGATATCACCCAAGGAAGCAGAGAGGCTGATTAACGCCAGCCTGCCATCTCTTGGAGATGAACAAGTGGCGCTAGCAGATGCCCGCAACCGAATACTACGCGAGCCCGTTCTAGCCGACCGACCACTGCCACCATTCGATCGAGTAATGATGGACGGAATAGGCATCGCATTTTCCGATATCGAATGCGGTGTACGCGATTTCATCGTGGTGGCTACACAAGCAGCGGGACAGCCTGCTGTCAGACTAGATCAATCAAAAGCCTGCATTGAGGTCATGACTGGCTGCGCAGTACCAGATGGCTGTGATTGTGTCATTCCAGTGGAAAAAATCATCATCCAAGATGGCATAGCTACTTTAACCACAGATTACCTACCACGATGCAATCAACACATTCATCCACTGGGGAAAGATTGTAGCAAAGGTGAAGTATTGCTGGATATTGGAATGCAACTTAACGCGCCAGAGTTAACGATCGCCGCATCATGTGGCTACCCCTACCTTCAAGTTGCAGCACTGCCAAAGATTCATATCATCAGCACAGGAGACGAACTAGTTTCTCCAGATGTCACCCCCCCACCCCATCAAATTCGTCGCAGCCATGCGACTGCTCTGCGTGCGCTCATCGAGGGTAAAAATCTCGGCATTGTCAGTGATGAACATCTGCCCGACGATCCCGAACGTATCCACATCGGCATTGCCACAGCATTGGTAAATTATGATATCTTAATACTCACCGGCGGGGTTTCTATGGGGAAATTCGACCACGTCGCACCCGTGCTAGAGAAGCTGCTCGGATCACCAAAATTCCATGGTATTTCCCAACGACCAGGGAAGCCAATGGCATTTTGGGCTGAAAGGGCGGACGACCGCGATGCCATTAGTAGAAAGGATTGTAAGCGGGCCATATTCGCCCTGCCCGGTAATCCCGTATCGGTGATGGCATGTGCTGCACGATACCTAGTCCCTGCGCTCACTCAAATACAGAGTGGTAGCTGCCCTAATCCTGAACAACTACCTACGAATGGCAATTTCCGCTGCCCAAGCCACTTCACCGGCTTAGTGCCATGCGTAATAAACAATGGTAAGCTACACCTGCACTCACCCAGCAATTCAGGTAACTTTATTGATCTCGCCGGCACCCACGGCATTGCTGAACTGCCCGGCCAATTGGCAGGAAAAGAGCTTCTCAACGAACCCACCCACTTCTACCCTTGGATTTAGAAAACATGAGCGAACTTACCCACATCGATTCCAACAACCAGCCGGGCATGGTCGACGTCTCACCGAAGGATGTCACCCGCCGCACTGCCACCGCACAGAGCATCATCGACGTTGGCTCGGAGGTCATGGCCCTACTAACAGACGGCGAGATCCAAAGTAAAAAAGGTCCCGTGTTTCACACCGCGATCATCGCCGGAACCATGGCGGCAAAAAAAACATCTGATCTCATCCCGTTTTGCCACCCACTGCCGCTGCACAGTTGTAAATTCAACATCGAACCCAGCTCAGATAGCACGATCACCATCACCTGCACCTGTGTCACCACCGGAAAAACCGGCATCGAAATGGAAGCTCTCGCAGGTGCCAGCGGTGCCGCGCTCACCATCTACGATATGTGCAAAGCAGTGAACAAAGCCATGGTCATCCGCGAAACCAAACTACTGGAAAAAACAGGCGGAAAATCAGACTACCAAGCATGAAGGGGCTGTTATTAGTAGGTGGGAAATCCTCACGCATGGGTTCGGACAAGTCAGAACTCGTGCTTCGCGATGGTCTGACCCAGCGTGAGCGTGGCATCCAGTTGTTAGAATCCGTCTGTGACGATGTTTTTGTCTCCACCCGCGAAGCCACTAAAGAACCAAATACCATTGCAGACGCCTTCGGCAGTATCGGCCCGCTTGGCGCTATTGCCTCAGCACAACGGAATGACCCCGACTCAGCATGGCTTGTGCTCGCATGTGACCTGCCATTGTTAGAACAAGAACACCTCACTGACTTGACCAACTCACGTGAGACCAAAAAAGACGCCACATGTTTCACCAGTGCCACCGATGGCCTCCCCGAACCTCTCTGCGCTATTTGGGAACCATCGAGCATGAATGCTGTTAGGAAATCTCTCGATGTAGGTAGCCGCTGCCCGCGCTCATTACTCCTATCGCTCGACACCAACACCCTTCAATCCCCCGGTCTCTGGCCTCTCGCTAACACCAACACCGAAGCAGACCTTGTCGAAATCAAAGTCCGACTCAACCACTCCACAACCGTGAAATCCATCAACGTCTCCTACTTCGCCCAACTCCGCGAACTAACCGGCACGTCATCTGAAACCATCAAAACCGACTCCGAGACACCCGCTGGCCTGTTCGAGGAGATTCGCGCCAAACACTCCATTCCCTTGAAACGCAAAGGCATGATGGTAGCCGTCAATGGCGATTTCACCGACTGGTCACACCCACTCGCCGAGGGTGAAGATGTTGTCTTCATCCCACCCGTTGCCGGCGGCTAACGTAACCACCGTGGTAGGGCGGTATGGCCTCATGCCGCCGCGATTGCACCACGAACTTATCCTCCACCCACCGGCGGATTGAGGCCAATTCGCCCTACCAGACATCACCATGTTTAAGTTAACAGATCAACCCATCGATCCACGCGCACTCTGCGATGCCGTGCGCGACCCCGCCGCCGGTGGCTTCGCCAGCTTTGAAGGCTGGGTGCGCAACCACCACCAAGGACGCGACGTCGCATCACTCGAATACGAGGCTTTCCCCGCACTCGCCGAAAAAGAGGGCAACCGCATCCTAGAAAAAATCTGCTCCGACCACAACGTCGTCACCGCCCGCTGCCAGCACCGCACCGGCCACTTACAAATCGGCGAAATCGCCATCGCTATCGCCGTGTCAGCAGCCCACCGCGACGCTGCGTTTGATGCCTGCCGCGCTATCATCGACTCGATCAAATCCACCGTACCAATCTGGAAAAAAGAACACTACACCAATGGCACCAGTATCTGGGTGAAATGCCACGCATGCGCCGATCATGGGCATTGATTGTTGGTGATCGAAATGAAAGTTTCACTCCACTTGACGAGTAACAGGCATGATATTAGTTTTTCCTACCCTATGAACACTCGATTGCTTTTACCCTCTCTCTTGTATGCTTGCGTGATTCACAGCACTGCACAAGCACTCCCACCTGAGCTGGAACAGACCCGCTTTTCAGGCCCAGATATTACCCCCTCCCCCGCCTGCTTGTGCGCGCATCCAAAAGGTGATGTATTTGTCGGCGTAGATATGCTCGGCTCCCTCGGCAAAGGTGCTGGCAAGGGAAAAATCATGCGTCTGCGCGACACCAACAACGACGGTAAAGCTGACGAAAATGTGGTATTTGCCAATATCGATAACCCACGTGGACTCATCGCTGTGGGCGATAAGCTCTATGTGCTACACACGGTGATCCCTGCGGATACCGGCGTAATGACTGGCATGCATCTCAGCGTGCTCACCGATGCCAATGGCGACGGCAAGGCAGATGGCGAACCGAAGCGATTGATCAAAAACGTTTCCACTCTGTTACACAATCAGAAACGTGGCGCGGACCACACCACCAACAGCATCCGTATGGGTATCGATGGCTGGATCTATATCGCCGTGGGCGACTTTGGCATGGTAGATGCCGAGGATGTAGATGGAAAAAAAATCACAATCCTTGGTGGCGGCATTCTGCGGGTCCGCCCTAATGGCAAGGAAATGGAAGTCTACACCCACGGATTACGCAATATTTACGACGTCGCCATCGATCCATTCATGAACATCTTCACCCGCGGCAATACCAACGACGGTGGCGGCTGGAACATACGCTTCATTCACCAAATCCAATCGGGCGAATACGGATACCCCGTTCTTTTCAAAAACTTCACCGATGAAATCATCCCCGCCCTTGTCGATGTGGGTGGAGGATCAGGAACTGGGGCAATATTTTTCCAAGAACCAGGATGGCCTAAAAAATATAATAACGTCCCGATGATGTGTGATTGGGGACGCAGCCAGCTCATCATTCACCGAATCAAACCCGATGGCCCATCGTTTACACAAACACCTGAAAATTTCATCAAATGCTCACAGATCTCAGATGTCGATGTCGATGGCTCCGGCAGACTCTATCTCTCCGCGTGGGCGGGCGCCGGTTACAAGGGCAACCCCAAGAAAGGCTATGTCGAACGGGTCGTTCCCAAGGACTGGAAATACAAACCCTTTCCAGATCTAGCAAAGCTACCCTCCGACGGCCTGATCAATAGCCTGAAGTCGCCAAGTTCCACCACACGTCTGCATGTTCAGCAGGAAATTCTCCGACGTAATGAATCCGCAATGGGGCCAAAAATCCTCACTATGATAAATAGCCCGTCAACTTCGCTCGAGGGTCGGGTCGCTGCCATCTTTACTTATGCGCAACTACTCGGAAAGGAAGCCACCAAGGGGCTAGTTGATGCATCAAAGGACAAAACGATCCAAGAGTTCTGCATACGCGCCATGGCCGACCGCAAACCAGTCGCCAATGGGCTTGCCACGCAACTTTTCACCGAGGCACTACGCAGCAAGAACACCAGAGTGCAGGTCGCCGCTGCGGTCGCACTTGGTCGGATCGGAAACCCCAACGCAGCCGACGCACTTCTCAGCGTAGCGATTCCACCTCCCGCCATGAAGCCATCCACACAAAAAGGCCACCAGGGAGGCCCCCACGCCACGCCACACTCTGCTGTAGTCGTGCCTCACGTTGCCGTGCAGTCACTCATCAAGCTCAATGCTACGGACGCTTGTCTCGGTGCAATTGATAGCGCCAGCCAAGACGGCGCGCTCTGGGCACTGCGCTGGATGCACGACCCGAAAGCCGTCGATGGCCTGATCGCCAAACTCAGTTCCACGAGCGACGGCAAATTACAGATCAAAATCCTAACGGCCCTCGCCCGACTCTACACCAAGGAGAAAGCCTACGACGGCTCATGGTGGTGGAGCACACGCCCGGACACACGTGGCCCCTACTACGTGCCAGCCAAGTGGGACTCGTCCTCCAAGATTGAGACAGCCTACCGCACCGCTTATGAGATAGCCGCACCCGCTGAAAAACAAGTGTTAGCAGACATCGCAACCAAACACCGCATGAACTTACAGGGGATCGGCAAAGCAAATGTAGCCAACAATAAGCCTAACAAGAAAAAAGGAGAAGTTGGCCGTACTTCTATCGAGGATGTGATGCTCGCTCTGGAAAAACTCAAGGGAAATCAAAAGCGTGGTCGCAAAGTCCTCTCCGGCATGGCGTGTGTGGCCTGCCACAACGTCAAACCGGGCGACACTATCAAGGGCCCTGACCTACTCAACATGAAGCTCACCAAAGAGCAGATTGCCGAAGCAATACTCAAACCAGCTGCCACCATTTCCGAAAGCTGGGTGACAGTCACGATGGAAAATGGCACCACCCACCTCGGCACGCTTGTTTCCAATGGCGACAAGCAAGTGGTAGTTCACAACATTGCTGGCATTGCCACCAAAGTGAAGACCTCCGATGTGAAGGATATCAAAAAACAATCATCTACCCTCATGGGGCCACACCTCGCGGATGACTTATCTCTTCAGCAGTTTGTCGACGTGATTGAGTATCTGCATAAGAAAAAGTAATCATTTCGGCTGTCTGATTGTTCTTGCTATCGTTGTGAATAACCTGTAATCCAGCGGCGTTCCGGAGATCTTCTTGAGGTTGACTGGAACACGTTGCCTAACAATGGGCAGCACCCTAATGATTAGTTCGTGCGCTGGTTAGTCTTTAGTTTTAATCAACAGCACACACACAAGAAAAGAAAATGAACATATATGTAGGAAACCTCTCATGGGGTCTCAGTGATAGCGACTTGGAGCAAGTATTCGCAGAATACGGCCCAGTCAAGAGTGCAAAAATCATCCAAGACCGCGAGACCGGAAGGTCCAGAGGATTCGGATTCGTAGAAATGGCCAACGAAGACGACGGCCGCAAGGCTATCGACGCTGTCAATGGTATGGAAATCGATGGCAGAAGCCTGACCGTGAATGAGGCACGCCCCCGTGAGGAGCGTCCACCACGCCGCGACAACGACCGCGGAGGACGTGGCGGCGATCGCAACGACCGCTGGTAATCAATTCACCACAAATCAATCTTACAACCACCATCCCGAATCCGGGGTGGTGGTTTTTTTTGTTACACCAATGAGGAAAAGTAACTGGTAAAATTTTCCAGTAGATATTGTTCTTTCTCAAAGAACATTGAAGGAATGGTGCGTGCACCATGTCTGAGAAATTGACACAGAGAAAGAGCCAATGCTACCGAAACCTTTTTCCATATAAGCCAATCTTTAAACTATATCACCTCAAATTCTACTAGATAGTTTTTTGAGTTGGTATTAGTAATACGGCCTAAGCAACCAATAACAGACGGGGCCCGTGGCCGCGACATAGAGCCAGAGCGGGAACACCCAACGCGCCATTTTTTTATGGCGGGCAAAGTGATTAGTGTATCCCAACGATAGCGTGATCAGGATGAATGGCAGACTAATTGCAGCCAATAGAATGTGACTGGCGAGCACTAGTAGGTAAAACGTGCGAGCAACCCCCGCCTTGGCTAGTTCAAACTCATCTACCATGCCATTGCCATCAACATCACCAAATTTCACCTCCTGCTGGGTTCCGTGGTAGGCAACGTAGCAGAGCAAAAAAAGCACAGAAAAAACGACCGCGCCACCAATAGCACGCTTATGCAATGTAACGTTCTTGTTTTTGATCGATACGAATGCCACCAGCAGGCAGATCGTCACCAGTGAATTAAGCACCGCATGAACCGGCGGCAGGAAAGAAAGATCCAAGCCCACATCGATTTTGTAACGGCCCATCATCGCAACGAGCAAAAATATCAGCACACTCAACACCCAAGCCACGCAGGTGAGTTTTTTTTGCTTCACAGCATCCGGCTCGCGTTGGATATATTTCCGGTAATCAACCATCACACTTACTTCTGCTTGAGCACTACATCAATCATCTGGTGCAAGGACTTTTCAACTTCCTGATAGACCTTATCGCCATCAGCGCGGGCAGCAGAAAGATCCTTACGACCAACCATTGAGAGATCACGGTTGTAGACGGCAATAGACATATTGTGTGCCAGTGCTCCTTTAGTAGCAGCCTCCTCAGGATCAGAACGTTTTTTGATCGGGTCATACTTCATTTCGCTGACCATATAATCCTTCAAACTCTCTGCATCCCCGGTTAAAAACAACCAGTTTGAGGAGTCAGCCTCAAGGGCCTCCGCATAGCTTTTCATTTGCTCAACGCCGTCTTCCTCAGGATTTACCGTGATACAAACGAGACAAAAATCCGGTATGTCCTTAAATTTCTCATAGAGTGCCTTTAGCCCCTGACTGTTGCGCTTGGCACACATCGGACAGGTCGCATAGAACTGCGCAAACGCCCAAACCTTACCCTTAAGCTCAGAGAGCTTTACCTCTTCGCCGTCCTGGTTTTTTAGCACCAGATCTTTTTCCAAAGTTAGTAGAGACTCAAATTGGCTATCCTCTGAGTAGTAGGGTTTCTGCTCAGGAAGAACCCGCTGACTACGTATGTAAAACGTCGTTACAAGGATGAGCACACAGGAGAGTGCTACCACCGAGTAAATAAGAAATATTTTCGACTTATCGTTCATTTCATTCATTCTTGGCTGCCAGTTCGAGTTTCTTTGATGATAAATTCAGTATTCGCGTAGAGTGTCTTCTTCAACTCATCGACCGCGAAGAGCACCTTGTCAAATCCCTCCTCATCGATCAGACTAGGCCGTTTTTTCAGTTCTGCTTTCGCCTTTTCCTGGAAGTCACGCACCTCCTTAAAATCATACCGCTGGCGGAGGTGCATCTCTCGGTCAATCAATGCGATCAACGAGGGAAATTTATACTTCCCAACGTCGCCATATCCTACAGAAAGGTTTGAAAATGCCGAAGGGAACCAGAATTTAATACCAGCACCCCGCTCGGTTACCAAGCCAAGCCTCATTTGATCCTTGATGAAGCCTCGTTGCTTTGCCGTATCCCCAGTCGTTAGCCACCAAGTGCGTGGCCCTGTCAGCCCAAGCTTTTGCGCAGCCTCGGCAAGCTGTTCAGATCCAACTCCCTGATCCACACCCTCGATGGAAAAAAGCACCAAGTGCACCTCATCATTTTCCGCGTAGTGTTTTTGCAACTCCTGCATCATCGTCAATGCAGGCTCGTTCTCATCTAACTGCGAAACGCAAACAGGAACAGCAAACCAGATTTTACCCTCAAGATCATACATATTCACCAGCTTACCTTGCTGGTTTTTTGCCTTCAGCATTTTTTTAATCTTCGTCACCACCGGTGGGCGATCGCGGTTTTCTTCCGCCTTCTGGCTCTGCTTCATTTTGTAAGCTACCAAAATCCCAGCCGCACCGAGAATCATCACGAGCACCAGCTTCCACGCCGTTTTGCGGAGCTGGGCGGGATTTATTTCTGCGGGTTCGAGGTCCTTGACTGGCATAATAGATGTGACGTGACGCACCAATGTGAATGACGAAATAAGCTAACGCTGCATACACAATTTAGCAAGCCAAGGTCTCATTATCTTTCCGCAAACCCAGTGCTTATGACCGCTCGCTTGGCGTACGCCAAGGCTGGGTTTCACCATCGCTCAACACTTAACAAACCAATCCTTATGCAACAATTCTCATGCTGACACGTATGCTACTATGTGGCATACGCCCCTATCATAGCGGGCGACGGAATTTCAGACGCTACCCGATAGTGTAGCCCGATTGAGTGGGGCACGATGCTCTTTGAATTTGCTCCAGATTCCTGATCAAGAGGCCTTCATCGCCATGATGGGGCGGCTCAGATGCACCGTCAGAGTCACATTTTTACCCACCCGATTGCCAGCAACACCAGCGCCAATGGCAGGTACAGCAATGTGTAGAAGAACAATTTGGTCGCCGCTGGCTTTACACCCCCCGCCATGAATTTCCACGCCAGCCAGAGCATGACGAGTGCCGCTAATGATCCGCCAATCACCCAGGTCATTCCTGCGTAGCCTAAAACTAAACCCAATGGAGAAAGCAAGATGAGAAGCACGGTGAAACCTATCGCGATCCAGCCTGTTTTTTTTCCACTGACGTCGCCATTACTCCACATCACATACCCAGCCTCCTCATACTGCTCACGCACCATCCAGCTGATCGCCACAAAGTGCGGCATCTGCCAGAGGAATAGCAACGCAAAAAGATACCAGCTACGCCCGTCCATCCAGCTGCCACCCTCAAGGTGTGCAATCGCCGCCCACCCGATCATCGGAGGGATTGCCCCAGGGATACCGCCTAACAGAGTATTCGTGGAACTGCGACGCTTCAGTGGCGTGTAGAGAAAAACATAAACACCCAGCGCGGCAGCAGCGAGGTAAGCGGAAGCGGCATTCACTTTCAGCGCGAGGTGGATAATTCCAAATGCCGATAACCCCCAGCCAATGCCAAACGCATTCACTGGCATCATCCTGCGTGCAGGTAGCGGCCTGTCGGCAGTGCGTTCCATCCGCGCATCTTCCTCGATTTCCATCAGCTGATTAAATGCCGCGGAACCGAATGCCGTGCACGCAGTGCCCAGCACCGTGTGAAATAGCAACCACCCATCATGCATCCAAGCACCATGGAAATACCGCGAAGCCAAGAGATAACCAAACACCGTGGTGATGACCACAAAGGTGTTTAAGTTCACCTTGGTTAGCATCGCGAGATCACCACGCAAACTTGCCGGCTTGTCTTTTTTTTCTCTGCCCATTGTTGGATAAGTTGTATTTCTCTTTACTGCGATGAATCTGACATTTTGTCCACAGATTCCTCACTCCCATAGACCATCACGGTATCTCCATCATAAAGCAGATCTTCTTTACCCGGCGCACCAATAAATTCACCCCCGCGGCGGCGAACCCCAAGGATAACAATCCCATGATCATTCGGGCGCGATTCATAAAGCGCCTTATTCGCCAGTGAATGATTAGCCTCTATTTTGATATCTGATATGCAATACCCATTTTCCAGATTGAGTAACGTTTCATAATCTTGTGCATGCACTACCCCAGATCGCTTCAGTGTATACTTCATAACTCGATCAAGAGGTTTTTTAATAAAGCCTGTGTGAGAAAAAACATACAGACAGGATACTCCTAACGCAATTAATCCAAGCTTACTAATAATGGCATGCCCCTCCCCACTGCCTTTCACAAATGTGATAATCAATGTAGCTAACGCCGATGTCAGACCTATATTCCCGAGAATAATCAAATGTAAGATGATTTTCCTACGCACAACATGCCCAACAACCATCTCAGCCTCGCTCGTAGTGAAGCCTACTCCAAAAAATGCAGATGCCGCCTGAAAACGCGACGCATCCAATGACATGCCCGTTAGCACCAGCGCGTTTGTTCCAATCCTAACAATCAGCAGTGATACGATCACAATGATTAACAGTGCAAGTAATGAGCCAGATGCCATAAGCAGTAGTCTAATGCTCTGTCGCTAAATTCCAATCCCCAAAATTCACCCTCTCAAACGTGAGTCACGAAATTTTTTCAGCAGCAATACCATCACACCACAGAGCAACACAGCCACAAGCAAACCATAACGGTCCACTAACCCACCGATTTTAAAATCCCCTACCACCCCAGAATAGTTTCGCATTTCAGCCACCACCTTCTCGATTTCACTCGGACCAGTTCCATAAGCCAACGCCTTCCCCGACTTTCGCTCCACAATCACCAGATGGGGAATCCCATCGGCCGCATAGCCATCCAGTATGCTCTGGCTGCCAAACTTCACCGCCGGCCACTTCATACCATAATTCTCCATATAGGCCATCATCTCCTGCTCTGTGCGATCGGCACTTACCAGCACCATCTCAACCGGCATCACCGCCGCATCCCGCATGCGCTGGTATTCCTCGACTAACGGCGGCGTCGCCTTACGACAAGGCGGACACCAAAATGCTGAAAAATAATAGGCAACGTGCGTGGTCTCACGTTTGAGCTCATAGGGGACACTTCCTCCACTTTCCAAGCGGAAAAGAGACACCTCATCTATGGTGCCCGCTTGTAAACCACGTGCAGCAATACACCACAACACCAACCAACGCCAAATCATATTGGTAGACTCGTTGCTCATTAGCAAATTGCAACCGTGGAGTCCACAGTGTGGCGCAGGCGCAATCTTCCCGCAGCTCGCCCCAGCGCTATCGATATCAACCACCCAGGCACCATTAAGCCCACAAATAACCAATATCACCACCACCTCCATTGCGAAGGAGGATTGACTAATCGCTCAATTTCAACTAAGCCCACGCCCTCATGAGCGACCAGCCGAACACGCCAGACACCCCGCAATCGACCGAAGCAGAACTCATCGCCGTGCGCCGCGAAAAACTCGCTAAGATGCGCGAGCTCGGTATCGACCCTTACGGTGGCAAATTCGACACCACCATCACCCCTGGTAATCTAAAGGCAAAATTCGAAGACGAAATGCCGGTAACGATCGCAGGCCGACTCCTCGCCATTCGCGACATGGGGAAATCTGTCTTCGCCACCATCGGCGACGCTGAAGGCCGCATCCAGATCTACCTGAACAAAAAAGGCGTCTCCGAACAAGACTGGGAGGCATACCAGCTGCTCGATTTAGGCGACTGGATTGGCGTCGATGGCGAAACATTCACTACCGGAAAAGGTGAGCCGTCCGTGAAAGTAGAAAAACTAACCGTGCTCAGCAAGTCTCTACGCCCGATGCCTGACAAATGGCACGGCGTCGCCGACCGCGAGACAAAATACCGCAAGCGCCACCTCGACCTGATGTCCAATGAGGCATCCGCTCAAATCTTCATCACACGCTCAAAAATGATCGCTGAATTGCGCAGCTTCCTGCACGGCCGCGGCTACCTCGAGGTCGAGACCCCCATGCTACAAAGCGTCGCCGGCGGTGCTGCAGCAAGGCCGTTCGAGACCTACCACAACGCCCTCGGTATGGATCTCACTCTGCGTATCGCACCAGAGCTTTTCCTGAAGAGACTACTCGTCGGTGGATTCACCAAGGTCTTCGAACTCAACCGGAACTTCCGAAACGAGGGTATCTCCCGGCGCCATAATCCAGAATTTACCATGCTCGAGGCTTACTGCGCCTATGGTGACTTCGAAACCATGGCCGACATGGTCGAGGAAATGACCTGCCACCTCGCGGAAAAATTCTGTGGTGGGCTCGAGATCGAACACAAAGACGAGGAAGGCGAGGTGATTCGTACCATCAATCTTCAACGGCCATGGAAACGCGCCAATTACCATGACCTCATCAAGGACATCGCCGGTGACGACTTCTTCGACATCACCCCAGAAGCTAGACGTGAAAAATGCCACCAACTCGGTATCCAGATTTCCGAAAACATGGAGGACTACGAGGTCGTTCAACAAGTCTTCGAGAAAAAAGTCGAGGAACACACCTTCGACCCCTGCTTCGTCACCCGCGTCGCATCCGAGCTCATCCCGCTCGCCAAAGTGACACCAGGCGGCAAAACCGTGGAAGTCTACGAGCTCATCATCAACGGCCAGGAAATATCCCCAGGCTACTCGGAACTCAACGACCCCGACGTCCAACGCCAACGCCTCGAACACCAGGCAGGCGGCGAAGAAGAACAGGAAATCGACCATGACTTCATTGAGACCCTCGAGAACGGCATGCCCCCCGCTGGCGGCATAGGCATTGGCATCGACCGACTCATTATGATGCTCACCGGCGCCCCCACCATCCGCGATGTCGTCCTCTTCCCGCTCTTAAAAAAGAAAGACTAACGCGACGGCCACAGCCATCTAATGCCCGATGCCACAGCCATCTAATGCCCGATAATAGTGACCGAGTGACCCTCATCTGCAACGCAGGCGGGACATCCATTACAAACACACCATCCCAAACCTAATAGACGAGCCCTAGCCGCACAGCGCCTATCCTATAATACCCATCAAGCTGGCACTGACACCAATCCCCCGTCCAAGGGGCTGCATACCCCCAGACCATGGGAGCCCATCGAGACATGTAAATAAATCTCAGTCGTAGTTATATCCTCATGCCCCAAGAGTTCCTGTATTGTCCGCAAATCTGTTCCGTTTTCCAATAAATGCGTAGCAAATGAATGTCTCAGAGCATGGCTCGTTACCCGCTTTTCAATACCAGCCTGCCAAGTTGCTCGCTTGATCGCTTCGCCGTAAACCTTACGGTGTAAATGATGCCGCATTTTTAGCCCGCTTTCAGGGTTTATCGATATTTGCTTGGCCGGAAACAACCAAAACCACTCAAAAGAAGCCGCAGCCTTGCGAAATTTGCGGGCTAAGGCTCCAGTCATATACACGCCCGAGTGACCATGGAGATGGTCTGTCCGCCAGAGGCCTCGTGCGTATTCGATCTGCTCCTTTAATGCATCACTAAGCATACGGGGTAGCACTGAAACGCGGTCTTTATCGCCCTTCCCTTGCCGAATCGTCACCGTGCCACGCTTGAGATCAATATCCTTAATACGCAATCGCATAAGCTCAGAGAGCCTCAAGCCCGCCCCATATTGCAGCCTAGCAATCAAGCCGTATGGAGCTTTAGGTGTCCCCAGCCTGTCTATCTTATCAAGCAGATTGAGCGTATCCGCCTGACACAGTACCACCGGCACACGTTGCCCAGTTTTCTTCAACTTCACGCCAAATACAGGGTCCTTAATTGACAACACATGCTTAAAAAAGAAGGCCAAAGCGTTGAGGGCCTGTTTTTGCGTAGAATAGGCATGATCTTCCTCCACAACCACCGATGTCAAAAATCGCGTCGCCACATCCACATCCATCACCGCCCGATCACTACCAGCAAATTTTGCATAGCGAGTCATCCACGACCCATAACACTTCTTTGTGGGAAGAGCTAATCCTCGTCTGGCACATGCTGAGCATACAGCTACCCTGATCCGCTCAAGTAAACTCCGGTGGTCCTTTCCTGCCTCTGCACAGGCTTTTAACCAATTCAAATACCACTGAATAGCGTCTCCCCATTGCTCAAGCTGCCAAGTCTTACGAGTCTGAACCTTACTCAGAACCTCATGACGCCAGAATGCCTCTGCTGCCGACCTCCCAGCTACCAGCTCGTATCTGAGCCGATAATTCTCAAACCATTCCAGAACCACCAAAAAAGCAGCCCTCTCACTATTACTCAAACCACGGAATTCTGATAAATCCTTCCTCCAGCAGTAGTTCATTTTTGCAACGGACATAAAAGCATCTAAACAAACTTTCTCAGAAAGTAAATATAAAAGTGTTCTTGTGAACACTTTCGTTTCGATGTCGATTTTTTGTGACGTATATCAGCAAAGTAACTCCCCGAATTCCAGCCTCACGATTTTTTCTTGATATACGCACCCATCAATCAGTAAAACCTTTACAACTCAAAGACCTAACCCTAACTAATATATTATCCAGCTATTAGGATATACGATCCAAATGGCATA
>OBPH01000002.1_pt1 | contig 63349 bp, 55 predicted proteins | sample 1470511 | NCBI WGS metagenome assembly OBPH01 (sample SAMEA3275479, study PRJEB22092) | marine metagenome | biome: Marine environment; feature: Belgian marine environment, sample taken at 3 meters depth; material: Sterile flask | collected 2014-06-25T02:39:52+00 | depth 3 m
CGATTACCTTGGACAGCTGTCCTACTCGTTTTTCCTACTGCACATCACCTTCGGCGGCGCGGTCATGGTGCATTTTAAACACTTCCCCAACACCTGGATCTACCAGTTCCCCGCAGTGCTGTTAGCCACCGCCTTTTCTGTTTTCATTGCCGCGTTGTTTCATCGTTGGATCGAGCACCCGCTGCATGTTTACGCACGAAAACTGAAGGCGAAGCGCTAGTTAAGGTTATTTCGCACCTGACCACTCGGCGACTTTCAGTATGTCCTCGGCACTGTCGAATGATTCGCTAGGCACCCAGGTGTAGGATTTTTTTCCGTGGTAGAGGAGTAGGCCTTTTTTGGTGGAAACCGATTCAAATAACGTGCTCCACTTGACTTCTCCCTGGCGGTCTTCGCCGTTGATTGACATGCTGTCGGGGGTGAATGTGTAGAGCACGCTCTGGCCGTAACCCGGGAGTCGGCGCAGATTGCGACCATGCATGATTTTCCAGATTAAGGGGCGCAGCAGGGCAAAGGTGCCGACCATGAGCATCAGAACTGGCATCGGGTTAGGCCCTTGGCTCATGAGTAGGATGATTCCTGCTAGGATCAGAGCAACACTAAGAAATGTCCGCAGCATCAACCAAACCTGATAGCGATGCCACATATGCAGGCGAAACGCCCCAAGGTGCGATGCTTCGTCGAATTTTACTTTGGCTTTGATCGTCGTCATAACTACTCAAACTGAAAAATGGACGATTCCATAGAAAAAGAAAAGAGTAAACCGATTGCCTATGATGTCTGAAGAATATGATTTTGTTGTGTGATTCAAATAATCTAAATAAATCTCCATTTTCTTATTGCAAACGCGTCTCAATTGCGCTTTATTCTCGTGTGAAGATGATTGCAGACCTTACCACTGATATTGCTGGGGCTTTGAAAGCCGATAGTGCTATGACTTTGAGTAAGGCGGGCGCTGGTTGTAAGTTGCGTATCCGCCAGCTTGATGGTGGTTCGTGTCAGCGCCTTCGTGAGATTGGTTTTTGTGAGGATTTGGAAATTAGCAAGCTATCTGACGGGCGTAATATGATTTGTTCAGTTTGTGGCACTCGTCTTGCCTTGAGTAAAAAGCTTGGTGACCAAGTTCTTGTTGAGATGGTCTAACGGCATTTTTTACCTGGTATTTAGAATCAACTACTGACGAGCAAATGGAGACCATCGCACTTGTCGGTAATCCCAATAGTGGTAAGACCACGTTATTTAATGCTCTCACTGGAGCGAATCAAAAGACGGGAAACTATCCGGGAGTGACTGTCTCCCGTGTGTCGGGTGTGCTGCGGACACCCCACGGGAATAAGTATGAATTGTTAGATCTGCCTGGGTGTTACTCATTGAGCCCCCGAGCTGAAGATGAGCGAATCACTCGTGATGTGTTGTTAGGTGATCAGAAAGGGAACGATCGGCCGTCGGCTGTAGTCTGTGTGGTGGACGCCTCAAACCTTGAGCGTCATCTCTACCTGTTATTACAGGTAGTTGATCTCGGTCTACCCGTCGTGGTGGCACTCAATAAAGTTGATCTTGCTGAATCACAGGGCATCCGCATCAACGTGGAGCTTTTATCCGAGGAATTGGGTCTGCCAGTCATTCCGTGTCAGGCGAATAAAGGCAAAGGCGTGGTCGATCTCAAACATGCGATACGTCACCCGTTTCCACACCCTCCTAAGAGGATTTGGCATGCGGAAAAAGCGACGGAAAGCGCCATTGAGGATCTGGCCAAACAGCTCGAGGTCAATGGATCCGCAAATCCAGCGGCCCATGCGATTCACTTGCTTGCCGATGCGGAATACCGAACCGAAGACCAACCGGGGATTGATCATGGCATGAGGCAGGCTGCAATGAACGCTGCTGCCGAGTGTATTAGTGCGGGTGAATCCCCCGAGGAGGACATTTCTCAGTCGCGCACCCAACGTGTGCAGGCAGTATGCAAGCTGACCGCTAAAAGGCTCGATGCGGGTGGATTGACTATCAGCGACAAAATTGATCAGGCCGTGCTGCATCCTGTCGGCGGATGGTTTATTTTTATTGGTGTCATGTTGCTTGTCTTTTGGTCGATCTTCAGCTGGTCCTCCTATCCGATGGACTGGGTGGAGACTGGAATTGGCGCCCTGGCGGAAAGTGTTTCCACCATGCTGGCGGACGGTGACGTGAAAGATCTCGTGATTGACGGTATTATCGGCGGCGTTGGAAGTGTGGTGATTTTCCTGCCCCAAATCCTTCTGCTGTTGTTTTTTATCGGGCTCATGGAATCGACCGGATACATGGGTCGGGCTGCATTGCTGATGGATGGTCTGATGAGCAAGGTTGGGCTGAGCGGCAAGGCGTTCCTGCCGTTGCTGAGTTCTTATGCATGTGCGATTCCTGGTATCATGGCGACGCGTAGTATGGACAGTGCCAAGCAAAGGCTGCTAACTATTCTTATCGCTCCATGGATGAGTTGCACAGCGCGACTACCTGTTTATTCGCTCCTCATTGGGATGCTACTGGCAAGCTACGGTGCTATGTTGCAAGCGCTGATGTTAGCGGCAATGTATTTCTTTGGCACTGCAACGGCATTGCTCGCGGCGTGGTTGCTGGCGCCTAAAGTCAAAGGGGAGGAAGAGCCTAGCCATTTCCTGATGGAGCTTCCCGCCTACAGTGTGCCTGACTTTGGTTATATTGGACGACATCTTACAGAACGTGCGTGGGCGTTTTTAAAGAAAGCAGGCACGGTGATCTTAGGTATTTCTATCATTCTTTGGGCGCTACAGACTTATCCAAAACCCGACGATGGTAATCCTGCCGCAGACGACCCTGCGCTAGCGTTGGAACAGAGTTACATGGGTAAAATAGGACATGCCATTGAACCTGTTGTTAAACCACTTGGATACGACTGGCGCACGGGCACGGCATTGATTGCGGCATTTGCGGCACGTGAGGTATTTAATGCGAATTTAGCGATTTCATACTCTGTGGAGGAAGACGACGATGAGGAAAAATTCCTTAAAAAGCTGCGTAGTAAATTGGGTAATGCAACTTGGCCGGATGGTACAAAGATTTACACGCCGGTGACTACGCTTAGTTTGCTGATATTCTTTGTGTATGCGCTTCAGTGCCTTCCGACGACCGCTGTGGTCCGACGAGAAACCGGCTCATGGAACTGGGCGATTGGGCAGCTTGTGGGAATGACTGTGGTTGCATGGCTAGCCGCTTTTGTTGTGTTCCAGATTGGCCGCTTGATATCGGGCTGAAACCTGCGAAATTAAATCATGGATTTAACTAACTGGCAGACCTACGTAGCACCGGCGATCGTGCTGGTGGTAATCGTGCTATTCATCCGCAATTGGATGAAAAAAAGCGAAGCGAACTGCTGCGGTGGCCGCTGTGGATGCGGCGTGAGCAAGCGTAAGCGGGGTTGATTGGTTGATTGGTTGATTGGTTGATTGGTTGATTGGTTGATTGGTTGATTGGTTGATTGGGTGATTGGGTGATTGGGTGATTGGGTGATTGGGTGATTGGGTGATTGGTGAACTCTAGCCCCTGCGGGGCGACAGCTGGTAGCGCGGGGTGAAACCCCGGGGATAGGTGTTCTGGCAAGCATCAAGTCCCGGAGGGACGGTAGCACCATTGCGTTACCACACGTGATCCTCATCGTATTCGATCATACCCCGTTTTAACATCGCCAGATATTCGTCTTTGAATGTTACTTTTCGGTGGTGGGTTTCCTGATTCAAGACGTATTGCCTGACTTTTTCCAGATCAGGGGGACTCACGGTGAAGGCACCATAACCTTCCTGCCATGCGAAGGCAGTCATGTGGAGTTGTTCCTTAATCCATTTTGATGAGCAAGCCTTCAGTTCCCGCATGACATCAGATAAGGTATGGGAGGGTTTCAATCCGATAAGGAGGTGGACGTGATCTGAAATGCCTCCAACAGCGTGTGTGTTCGCATTCAAGCCCTTGATGGTGCCTCCCAGATAGGTGTGTAGCTTGGGGAGAAACTCCGCAGAGAACCAAGGTTCGCGATCTTTTGTAGTGAAAACGAGATGGTAATGCAGTGCCGTGTGTGTGGAAGGCATGTTTGTAGCCTGTGGTGGTGAATGGGAATTGACGAGGAAGAAGTTAGCGCGGTGCTGTCACCCCTCTGGGGTTTGAGGTTTCTGCTGTTGCGTATTCCCGGGGTTTCACCCCGCGCTACCAGCTATCGCCCCTCCGGGGCTGACACCTGACACCTGACACCTGACACCTGACACCTGACACCTGACACCTGACACCTGACTAATGCTTCGCCATGTGCGAGTGGTCGAGGATGTCGGTGACTACGCGGGAGGGTTCTACGCCGGTGAGTTTCTGGTCGAGCCCTTGATTTCTGAAGCTTAGCTTGTGGTGATCGATACCGCACCGCTCCAGGATGGTGGCGTGGAGATCGCGGACGTGGACTTTTTGATCGGGTGTGATGATGTTGAATGAATATTCATCTGTTTCGCCGTAGGACATACCGCCTTTGACACCTGCGCCCGCCATCCAGATGGAGAAGGCGCGCGGGTGGTGGTCGCGCCCGTAGTTGGTGTCGCTGAGTTTGCCTTGCGAGTAGACGGTGCGACCAAATTCGCCTGCGAAGATAACTAATGTGTCATCTAATAGCCCGCGTTGTTTAAGGTCTTGGATGAGGGCGTAGCATGGTTGGTCGACGTCCTTGCACTGGGATGAGAGATCACGTGGAAGATTACCGTGCTGATCCCAACCTCGGTGAAAGATTTGGGTGAATCGAACGCCACGTTCGACGAGTCGGCGAGCCATCATAGCGCAGTAGGCGAAGCTGCCATTTTTCTTTGAGTCGGGGCCGTAGAGTTGGTAGGTTTCCTCGGATTCTTTTGATATATCGGTGAGTTCAGGCACGGACATCTGCATGCGGTATGCCATTTCATATTGCTGGATGCGTGTCTGGATTTCGCGGTCGCCAACATTTTCCAAGGTCTCCTGATTGAGTGAGAAAAGCCCGTCTAACATCTTTCGCCGTATTTTCCGGCTGATTCCGGGTGCGTCTTTAAGATAGAGAACTGGGTTGCCTTGGGTGCGTAGGTGGATACCAGCATGTTTTCCGGGTAAGTAACTGGATGTCCAGTACTTGGATGAGATCGCTTGGACATTAGAAAATGGGCTTGAGTGTTTGGCATGTAATACACAAAAGGTGGGTAAATCTTTGTTGAGTGAGCCAAGGCCGTAGGATAGCCATGAGCCCATGGATGCCTGTCCCGGGATCATGTTGCCGGTGAACATCATGTTGTTTGCAGGCACGTGATTGATTGCATCCGTATGCATGGATTTGATCACACAGATATCATCCGCCATTTTACCGTGCCAGGGGAGAATATCAGATATCCAGGTGCCGCCTTCGCCGTATTGTTTAAAGTCGGTAAAAGACCTAGCTACCGGAAAATTCGACTGTTTGGCAGTCATGCCTGTGAGGCGCTGGCCAGAGTCTTGAAGAAAGCTCTTGATGTCTTTTTTAAAGTCTTTCTGTATTTGTGGTTTGTAATCGAAGGTTTCAAACTGAGAGGGCGCGCCGATCAGTGAGATGTAGATCACTCGTTTGGCACGTGCGGGAAAATGAGCAATCATTTCTGAGCCATCTGAAATGGCACCCATCAATTCGGGTGGTAGCAACGACGCCAGTGCTGCACTGCCGAGACCCATGGCATTTTTGGCAAAAAACTGCCGACGGTTCAGTTCGGTTTCGTGTAAGCCGATTGCCTTTCCTATGTCATGACCATTCATAGAGATTATTTGTTTAGGGTTTCATCCATATTGAGGATTTGGTTGGCGACGATGGTCCAAGCGGCAAGTTTTGGAGTGGATAGTTTGGGATCTGCGACAGAATCCCCAACCTTAATTAATTTGGTAGCTTCTTCAGGTGTGGCTGTGAACTCTGTGAGTGCGTCATTGTATGTTGATCGGACAACTTTGATTTCGCTTTCCCTCATGGGTCTTGAAATGATTAGGCGGGCGATGTGGGTGATGATTTCCTCTGGTGTATCCGATTTTTGCATGGCGCTTTGCGCGATGTTTCGTGATGCTTCGACAAACTGGGTGTCGTTCATGAGCACGAAGGCTTGTAGCGGTGTGTTGGTGATTTCTCGTTTTACACAACTCGTCGTTCTGTCCGGTGCGTTAAAAATTTCCATCGATGGAGGGGCTGCCGTGCGTTTCCAGAATGTATAAAGTGACCGCCGGTAGAGGTCTTCGCCGCTGCCGGTGTTATAGAGTCCGGTATTGGATTTTTTCATGGAGATGACCGACCAAATACCCTTCGGCTGGTAGGGCTTCACAGGTGGGCCGCCGATCTTATACTGAAGTAGGCCGGATGCTTGCAGTGCCATATCACGAATTTGTTCGGCATCGAGCCGATACCGTGGTGCACGTGCGAGCCATTTGTTAGTGGGGTCGATGTGCTGTTTCTCTTTACTTATGCTCGAGCTTTGGCGGTAAGTTTTTGAAGTGAAAATCGTGCGCAGGAGATGGTGTAGATCCCAGTTGTGTTCTACAAAGTCGGCGGCGAGCCAGTCGAGTAGTTTGGGGTGTGTTGGGCGCGCCCCCATGACGCCGAAGTCTCCTGTTGTGCTGACAATGCCTTCGCCAAAAATGTAATACCAGTAGCGGTTCACGGTGACGCGTGCAGGGAGTGGATTTTCTGGTGATGTGATCCACTTGGCGAGACCGAGACGGTTTTTAGGTAGGTCGCCCATGGAGGGAAGCATTGCTGGTGTGTCCGGTGTCACCCTCTCTAATCTTGCTGTGTAGTCACCACGCTGAAGAGTGTGAGCAAAAGCCTCTTTACCCTCATTTTCTTGCATCACCAGCGTGGTGGGAGAGCGATCATTGATTTTTTTCAACTCTTTTTTGAGAGGAGCGAGCTTCTGGGAAAGTGCGGTTCCCTCGGAGTTGACTTTGGAAAAATAATAATCACGCAGCTGAGTCATCTGCCTGCTAGTGGGCGAGGTGGTTTTTAGAAGTTTGCTGACAGATTTTGCATCCTTTCCAGCGGGTAGCTTTGGGTCATTCCGGTTTGCATCATACCATTTCTTGAAATTATCTATGCTCTTTTTTCTGTGGTCAGTTAGCTGCTTTTCAAGTTTGGAAATTTGCGGGGTTAGTTTTTCTGATTTTGATCTATCAGCATCCGTCATGATTCTTACATTCGGTGGGTGATCGGAAGCATGTTTATCGAGTGCTGTCATGGGTGTGTTCCTGAAAAATGCTGTGAGCTGATAGTTTTCCTTCATCGATATGGCATCAAATTTGTGGTCATGGCAGGCGGCACAACCAGCGGTGAGCCCGAGCCAGACGGTAGACGTTGTGTTGACCCTCTCTTGTGCGTAGATGACGTGGTATTCCTCCTCGATTGACCCCGCCTCTCCGTTGGTAGGCAGGCAGCGGTTAAAGCCCGTTGCGATGACTTGTTCGATTTTTGCCTTGGGTATCATATCGCCTGCAATCTGTTCACGGGTGAACTGATCAAATGGCATGTTGTTTTTAAAGGCGTTAATTACCCAATCCCGGTATGGCCAAACGGAGCGGTAATTATCTAACTGGTAACCATGGGTGTCGGCGTAACGGGCGACATCCAGCCAGTGGCGCGTCCAGTGCTCGGCGTAGCTATCTGTCTTCAATAGCTTGTTCACTGTCTCACCGTAAACTGTATCAAAATCGCGCGTATCATTGAGGATTTCATCGAGATCTTCCAGCGTGGGCGGTAATCCTGTTAGATCAAAGTAGAGGCGCCTGATCAGTCGTGCAGAGTTTTCTTCTGGGTTAGGCTCAAGACCTCTATTTTCAAATCGTGCAGCAATGAATCGATCGATCGGGTTGTTCTCGGCCCAGTCAGAATCTGCAACTTCGGGAAGCGGATGTTTTTTTGGGGTAATGTATGCCCAGTGGGGCTCGTATTTTGCACCCTCCTTAATCCATTGGCGGACTAGGGATATTTTTTCAGGATCCATGATGGTTCCGTGTGGTGATCGTGTGGGATGGAGCGGCATAACGAGATCTGGGTCATCACTCTCCATGAGTTGGATCAGCAGAGAATCATCAGGGTTACCGGGGATGATGACGGGTTTGCCGTTTTTACGTTTTTCGAAAGCGTATTTTTCCTGATCGAGCCGCAGCGGTTGGCCGTCATCTTTGGAGATTGGCCCACCGGGTTCACGGCTACCAGAATCTGGGCCGTGGCAGTGGTAGCATGCCTCTGAGAGAATCGGCTGGATGTGTTCGTTGAATGAAACTTTGGTTACTCTGAGATTCGGAGATTTTTCCCCAAGGGGGTATTGTGTCTCAGAGGCAGATTTGTTCTGTTGTGCGGTGTCCTGCTGCTTGTCACATGACGTAAGACTGCTCATGGCCACAAAGGCGGCAAGAATCAGAATGTATTGATGATGAATCACAATAAGAGAGCAGGGGGAGCTTATGGTGTTATGGGGTGAGGCATAAGACAGCAACTATGCTCAGAATTAAATAGTAATTATATGTTGTCGACCAGTTGGTTACGTGAACTTTTCACTATACCTGTCATCATACATTTGCAAAATACCTACTTGTAGTGATATTGTTACCGCTTGCGCAGTTACGCGTCAAGTTGTTGGCAAAATCATTTAAAAGCATAGATGTTTCCTACAGAATTTACAGAAATACAAAAGCGTATCGAGCAAATAGACCCAGTTCGATATAGTCGTAGTCGTAATTTTAGCGATGGTGCGGTCACATATTTGAGTCCATACATATCCCGTGGAGTCATCTCGACGAGGCAGATTTTTGATCACTTGCTTTCATTGAGCCTGCCTTGGGGACACATTGAAAAAATCGTCCAAGAATTAGCTTGGAGAGACTACTGGCAAAACATATGGGTCGCAAAAGGTGAGGCGATTAATGATGACCTCAAAGCCCCTCAATTACCTGTATCTAATCGTCATGTCAGCTCTGCTATTGTCGAACACAGGACAGGCATCAATGCCATTGATACTGCGATAGAAAGTTTGTACGAGAATGGTTACATGCACAATCACATGCGAATGTATGTAGCCTCACTGGCGTGTAATATTGCACAGTCTCATTGGCTCACACCGGCTAGATGGATGTATTACCACCTGCTTGATGGAGACTGGGCAAGTAATGCCTTAAGCTGGCAGTGGGTTGCGGGGAGCAATTCAAAAAAGAAATACTATGCTAACCAAGACAACATCAACAAGTATTTCAACAGTAACCAGAAGAACACATTCTTGGATATCGACTATGGGCAATTCTGTAACCTCGCCATACCTGAGGCATTATCCGACCTCCTAGATTTTGATCCGCAAACTTCTCTCAATGATGCACCGGAAATAAAGCTTAAAAAGGAGGTAGATACATTGGTTTACAATTACTACAATCTTGATCCAAATTGGCACGCTGGTGAAGATGTTCAGAGGGTGTTGTTACTGGAACCTTCGTTTTTCAAAACTTATCCAGTCAGTCAAAAATGTATCGAATTTGTGTTAGGGTTGGCAAAAAATATTGGAGATATTCAATTGCTAGTTGCTGATTTTGAAGTTCTGGCCCAAAAAGTTGACTCAGAACATATCATCTACAAAGAACATCCGACTAATCGGCACTACTGTGGGAAGATGGAATCCAGATTGATGATGTTTGAGGTGTATGGTTATTTCCCCTCTTTTTTCTCTTATTGGAAGAAGTGCAAGAAGTTCATTCCAATCTGAAGTTTATGAAGCATCGCAAAAAGTCAGATTTACCCCGTAAAATTTGCCCTGTATGTGGTTTTCCATTTGTTTGGCGTAAGAAATGGGAGCGCAGTTGGGACAGTATCAAATACTGCAGCAATCGATGTAGAAGTAACAAAACGAAAGCGTTACAGAAGCCAGAACGAAGGAACTAATTAATAGAAATTTAGCTTTTTGATGAGGTTTCCAATCATCGCTCGTGTGGGGATGTCATTATGATTGTAGCGTATGCTATGTGAGCATGTCGAGATAAGCACCGCATGGGCACACTCTACCTAGTGTTTAGCCATATGAGAGTGGTCTAGGATGTCTGTGACAACGCGGGCGGGTTCCACACCTGTGAGGCGGAAGTCGAGTCCCTGATGTTTGAATGTGAGCTTGTGTTGATTCATGCCGCAGCGTTCGAGGATGGTTGCGTGGAGATCGCGGACGTGAACTTTCTGGTCGGGGGTGGTGATGTTGAACGAATACTTGTCTGTGTCACCATAAGTCATGCCGCCTTTGACACCTGCGCCCGCCATCCAGAGTGAAAATGCACGTGGGTGGTGGTCGCGCCCGTAGTTTTTCTCTGTGAGGTTTCCTTGGGAGTAGACGGTACGTCCGAATTCCCCACCAAAGATGACGAGAGTGTCGTCCAGTAGGCCACGGCGTTTGAGATCTTGAACGAGAGCATAGGCTCCTTGATCAACGTCTTTACATTGGGAGGCGATGTCGCGCGGAAGGTTTCCGTGCTGGTCCCACCCACGGTGGAATATTTGGGTAAAGCGAACACCGCGCTCGGCGAGTCGGCGTGCCATGAGGGCGGAGTAGGCGAAGGTGCCAGGCTTTTTAGAATCCGGGCCGTAAAGCTCGTATGTTTCCTCCGTCTCCTCTGACATGTCGGTGAGTTCTGGGACGGACATCTGCATGCGGTATGCCATTTCGTATTGTTGGATACGGGTTTGGATTTCCGGATCGCCGACGTTTTCCAATGTTTTTTGGTTGAGGGCTGATAGTCCATCGAGCATTTCACGGCGGAGTTTACGGTCGATGCCGGGGGCGTCCTTGAGATAGAGGACGGGGTCGCCTTGGGTGCGCAGATTGACGCCAGCATGTTTGCCCGGTAGGAAGGTGGACGCCCAGAGTCGGGATGAAATTGCCTGAACATTTGAGTACGGGCTGGAGTGCTGTGCGTGAAGCACGCAGAACGTTGGTAGATCTTGGTTGAGTGAGCCGAGACCGTAGGAGAGCCATGAGCCCATTGATGCGCGGCCAGCGACCATGCTGCCGGTGTACATCAGCTGATTGGCGGGTTCGTGGTTAATGGCATCCGTGTGCATTGACTTGATCAAGCAAATATCGTCGGCCATTTTTCCCGTATATGGCAGCAAGTCGGAGATCCATGTGCCGCTCTCGCCGTGTTGTTTGAAATCGGCAAATGAGGGTGCGACGGGGAACTTTGATTGTTTTGCAGTCATGCCGGTGAGGCGCTGACCGGACTTAACAAGGAAGTCCTTGATATCATTCCTGAACTCTTTCTTGAGGTGAGGTTTGTAGTCGAATGTCTCAAATTGTGAGGGAGCACCGATGAGGGAAATATAGATGACGCGTTTGGCTCTGGCCGGAAAGTGGGAGGTGCCTGTTTTTCCTCCTGAGATCGCACCCATAAGATCGTGGGGCAGAAGTGAGGCGAGAGCGGCGCTACCCAACCCCATGGCGTTTCGGCGAAAGAATTGCCTGCGGGTGAGTGAGGTGTCGTGGAGATCGACAGTTTTTTCGAGGTCGGTAAGATTCACGGCAGTGTTACTTGTTTAGGGTTTCGTCCATGTTTAGGATTTGGTTGGCGACGACGGTCCAGGCGGCGAGTTCGGGCGCTGCGAGGGATTCATCTGGCTTAGATTCGCCTACGGTAATGAGTTTCGTGGCATCTTCTGGGGAGTTGGTGAATTTATCTTTTGCTCGTTTGAGAGTCAATTTCACGACATCGAGCTCGTCATTGCTCATAGGTCGTGCGAGCAGTGCGGAGGAGATTAGATGAATGCGTTCATCGGTGGTTTTTGCTCCTTTGATGGCGCGTGAGGCGAGCTGGCGCGAAGCTTCCACGAACTGCGGGTCATTCATGATGACGAATGCTTGTAGTGGAGTGTTGGTGAGTTCTCGTTTGACACATGAGACTTCGCGAACGGGAGCGTTTAGAATCTCCATGGCGGGGTGTGGAGCGGTGCGTTTCCAGAAGGTGTAGAGCGAGCGGCGGTAGAGTTTGTCGCCGGTATCGGCCTGATAATTTTTGGTGTTCGACTGAGGCATGGCAACCGACGACCAGATACCTTTTGGCTGGTAGGGTTTTACCGATGGACCGCCGATTTCTTTATTAAGCAAGCCGGAGGATTCAAGCGTAAGATCGCGGATTTGTTCAGCATCGAGTCGGTAGCGTGGACCGCGTGCCAACCATGTGTTTTCTGGGTCTAGCTCTAGTTTTTGTTCTGAAATCACAGAGCTTTGGCGGTAGGTGGATGAGGTGACGATGGTGCGTAATAGATGGTGGAGATCCCAGCCGTTTTCCACGAATTCGACGGCTAGCCAGTCGAGTAGTTTTGGGTGGGTGGGTCGTGAGCCCATGACGCCAAAGTCTCCCGTAGAGTCAACGATGCCGCGTCCAAACAGGTAGTACCAATAGCGGTTTACCGTGACGCGTGCTGGGAGTGGGTTTTCTGGTTTGGTGAGCCATTGGGCGAGGCCGAGTCGGTTTTTAGGTAGATTCCCCATGGGAGGCAGGGAGGCTGGGGTGTCTGGTGTGACTTTATCTGACTTATCGGCATAGTTTCCGCGTACGAGAATGTGCGCGAAGGGTTCCTTGTCCTTATTTTCCTGCATCACCAGAGTGATGGGTGATTTTTTATCGTGAATTTCTTTTTCCTTTTTGAGTGCTGCCAACTGTTTGGTTAGCTGAATATGTTTAGTGTCAACATCAGCAAAATAATAGTCGCGTATTTTCTGAAGCTGTTTGGCGTCTGGTGGTGACAAGGCGATTAGTTGATTAATCAACGATCTGCTTCCTAGGCTGTTGCATTCTTCTGGAGTCAGGGCACGGTCGAAGATTTGGAAGCCTGTGACCTTCATGAAATGGGCATGAGGGCCTTTGTGACGGCGTCCCAGAGTCAGAGGTGATTTGTTCTGGATACTTCCTTTGAGGTTATCCCTGACAGTTCCCAGTTTTACCGATTTTCCATTGATATAAATTTTTAGACCGGAGGCCTTTCGGCTGCCGTCATAGGTTACCATGGCATGAAACCAAGTTTTGCGGGGAAAAGCGTCTTTCATGACGACCTTGAGAGCATCTTCGGGGAACGAGCTATTGATGTGCGCGTATATTTTGTTGCCATACAGCCATAGGTCATAACCACGATCTCTGTTATCAATATCAATTTTGGCAATAATCCCGGCCGTCCCCCTGTGAGGGAGATTGAGCCAGGCTCCATAGGAGAATGACTGATCTGCCTCGAAGGATGGCGCGTTATCGATCGTGATTGCATTATCCTCAAGGTGAACAGCTTGCTTGATGGGGCCAGCGATCCATTTGACAGGTTTTTCGCTGGTATGATTTTTGCCAGAGCTGTCGGTGATGCCTTGATCTTGTTTGTTGAGTGGGAGCTGAAGAATGAGACCAGGGACATCAGTGTTAGTGTTCAGAGCCGCCTTTTGTTCTTTGAGCCATTTTTGGAATACTGTTTCGGCCTTATTTTTGTGGTCGGCGATGGCTTTTTCTTTGTCGTTTGTCTGCTTTGCCAGCGACTCTGACTTTGCGCTTTCATCTTCACTACGCACTCTGATGTTGGGCGGATGCAGAGCGTTATTGCGATCCAGTGCGGTCATTGGTGTGTTGCGGAAGAATGCAGTGAGTTGATAATTTTCTTTGGTGGAAATGGCATCAAATTTGTGGTCATGGCAGGCGGCACAACCAGTGGTTAGGCCAAGCCAAGCTGCCGCTGTAGTGTCAGTCCGGTCCTGTGCATAGATGGCATTGTATTCATCGGCAATGGCTCCGCCTTCTCCGGTGGTTGGAAGGCAGCGGTTAAATCCTGTGGCGACAATTTGGTCGAGTGTGGCATTGGGCATCATGTCACCGGCTATCTGCTCACGTGTGAATTGATCAAAGGGCATGTTGTTTTGGAATGCTTTAATCACCCAATCACGGTAGGGCCAAATTGAGCGGTAGTTATCGATATGAATTCCGTGAGTATCTGCGTAGCGCGCAACGTCGAGCCAATGGCGTGCCCAGTGTTCGGCGTAGGCGTCAGTTTTGAGTAAATTATCGACAGTTTCGCTATAGACGACGTCGAACTCGCGTGTGTCGGCGAGTAGCTTTTCTATTTGATCGGGAGTTGGTGGGAGGCCGGTGAGATCGAAAAAGAGTCGGCGGTAAAGCCGTGATGGTTTTTCCTGTGCATTGGGTGTAAGGCCTAATTTTTCGAATTTGGCTGCAATGTATTGGTCGATGGGATTTGCTGCTGCCCAAGTTTTGTTTTTTATCACAGGTAACTCTTGTTTTGTGGGTTGTATGTATGCCCAGTGGTCTTCATACTTGGCACCCTCTTTGACCCATCGGCGTAGCAGGGCGATTTCCTGTGGCTGCATCAGTTTACCATGTGGATTGGTTTCTGGATGGGGGGGCATGACAAGATCCTTGTCAGTAGATTCCACAAGTTCGATCAGGTAGGATGCATCTGGTTCCCCTTTAATGATGACGGGTTTTCCATTTTCACGCGCTAGGAAGGCTTCAGCTGCGACATCTAGGCGTAGTGGATTTTTTTCGGGCTGGCGTGATCCACCATCTGGCCCGTGGCAGTGATAGCAGTATTCAGAGAGGATTGGTTGAACATGCTCGTTGAATGAAACTGGCTCATTGCTAGATACGAGCGTAATTTTTTCCTCATTGGGGAGTGGTTCTAGACTTGGAGTCGCCGCATGGGGTTGTGAAATGTCAGTTGTTTTGTTTTTTTCACAAGCTGTGAGTGCAATGGAAGCCATGCTGATTATGCATGTTTTTTGAAGTCTATTGAAAATCAACATGGTAATAAAAAACTATAGATTTTTTGGGCCAGGATACGAAATGGAGGGATTTACTCTTAATGCATGTGCGGACAATTGATTATACGCCAAACAATGTCCGATATGTCATGATTATGACCCATTACGAGCCACACTCAAATGATAATGTAAAAAGATAGATTATTTACTCGAAATATGGGGTAGCGAGAGAAACAGCGTTATCAGAAGTAAGCCCATGTTGCTCGCGTAGTTGTTCTACTTTTCCGTGATCGACAAATTCATCTGGCCAGCCGATGCGTTCAACTGGAGTATTCACTTTTTCTTTATTAAGAAGTTCAATGACGCTTGATCCAAATCCGTTATTTAGGACGTGGTCTTCCATTGTTATCACTACGTTACATTTTTGAGCGTATTCGATGATGAGATTAGCGTCGAGGGGCTTGATGAAACGCGGGTTGATAAGTGCGACCGAGTGCCCGAGTGCTTCCAGCTTATCTTTTGCTTCAATGGCAATTTCATACATGTGGCCAAGGCTAAGGATGGCAATATCGGTGCCGTCTTGTAGGACTTCGCCTTTGCCTATTTCCAGCAAGGCGGGCTTCTCTTTTGGTTTAGCACCTACGCCCGCACCGCGTGGATAACGAATGGCTGTTGGACCGTCATCGTGGTTTGCCATGGTCCAGAGCATATCAATAAATTCATCTTCATCCTTTGGCTGCATGTGTGTGATATTGGGAACGCCACGCAGGTAGGCAATATCGAACAAACCATGATGTGTTGGCCCGTCGTCTCCAGATAGGCCACCGCGATCCATACACATTCTGACAGGTAGATTCTGCAGTGCAATGTCGTGCATGATCATGTCGATGGCACGCTGCATGAAGGTTGAGTATATGGCAAGAAACGGGCGAAGGCCTTGGGTGGCATGACCGCAGGCAAATAGAGCTGCGTGTTCCTCGGCGATGCCCACATCAAAATAGCGTTCAGGAATTTCTTTCTTTAAAATCTCAAGCTTGGTGCCGCCGGGCATAGCTGCGGTGATAGCGGTTATTTTCTCATCTTTTTTGGCAAAGTCGGTAACTGCGCGGCCAAAAAGTTCGGAGTAAGTGGGGTTATCAGTCGCGGCGGTCGAGCCGTCTTCGATCTTGTATGTGCCGAGACCGTGGAATTTACCTGGATTTTCCAGTGCTGGTTTGTATCCGCGCCCTTTTTCAGTGATGATGTGCAGGATGACTGGTTCGTCCTGTTCTTTGAGATATTCAAAAGTGCGTATGAGCAGTGGCAGGTCGTGGCCATCGATGGGCCCGTAATATCTTAAGCCGAATTTTTCAAAAAGAACGTTGGGCAAGATGAGATTTTTGGCATTACGCTCTATTTTGTGGGCAATTTTACGCACACCTTTACCTCCGATTTTCTCTACGAATTCAGCTGCCTTGTGGCGTACGGATGAGAATGTTGAGTGTGTCTGGAGTGCGTTGAAATACTTGGCAATAGCGCCGACGTTGCGATCGATTGACCATTCATTATCATTGAGAACAACGATGAATTTTTTGGTGGTTTCAGCGATGTTGTTGAGTGCTTCAAGTGTGGGGCCGCAGGTAAATGCAGCGTCACCAGCAACGGCGACAACGTGGTTGTTATCGCCTTTTAAGTCACGTGCTGAGGCCATTCCAAGTGCCGCTGAGAGTGCGGTGCCAGCGTGCCCTGCGCCATAGCAATCATGTTCTGATTCAGTACGTAATAGAAATCCATTCAAGCCATCTGGTGTCCGAATGGTGTTGATGCGGTCGGCTCGCCCAGTGAGCATTTTGTGTACATATCCCTGATGAGATACATCAAGTAGAAACTTATCTGTCGGGCTATCGAAAACCCGATGCAGTGCAGTTGTTAATTCAACTACCCCAAGGTTTGGGCCTAAGTGTCCCCCAGTTTTTGACAGAGAGTGAATGAGGGTGTGCCGGATTTCTTCACACAAGTCATCAAGTTTGTCCGCGGGCAATGCCTTAACATCGTCTGGACCATTAATTTGTGATAGAAGTTCGGGTAATTCAAAAGAGCCGGATTTCGTCGTCATTGGAAGTAGTGGGAGAGTCGTCTTTTATGTCAGAGATCTCAGGTTTAGATTGGTCGTTACCATCTTCAGATGGCTTGGGTTTGAGAGTGATGAGTTCGAGCCGTTTGCGTGCGCCATCAAGCACAGATTCGCAATGGCTGATTAACTTGGCGCCGCGTTCGTAGGATGCGATGAGCTCTTCTAATGCAAGTTGCCCGGATTCCATGGTGTTGACCATCTCCTCCAGTTCATCGAGGGATTGCTCGAAGCTAGGCATTTTTGTAGATTTTTTGGCTGGCATGGCAATGAAGATATCTAATCAGATGATCCTGAGATCGGGCGAGCCGAATAAAGCATGATTTGCCCATATGAGTAAAGAGGTTGCTTGTGAGGGTAACGTTGTGATAGGGGTCTGAAGTTGGGGTGGGTGTCGACAAAATTTGCTGCATTGCCTTGATATCCCCACGACCCCATCACCAGCGGGTAGAGTTTACCATAGGGTGCGTTGTTGCTTCCGACTGACTTTAGTATATTACCACTGGCATAAGAATAAGGCGTGATGAGGATCGAGCTTACTGGGGTTTGTTGAGTTCTGGCTATACTCTCGATTTCTTCGATTTGGTCTAAATTTTGAGGTAGCCAAGCAGACATGCGATCAGCATACCATGCAACTGCCCAGGGAGTGTCGCTAATCACGATCTCGTTGGGATCAGTATTATCTGCCAATGTGCGGTTATAAACACTGGGCAAGTATGGAGGCCAGTGAGGAAACCCACCATAACCATCGGCGCGCAGACCTCTTTTGATGTCCTGAGGTATTGACAACAGCATGGGGCCAGCGCTGATAGCGACAATACCTATTAAATGTGCATTTCTCAGGGCATACATCGACTGTGGGAGGTCAAGTCGTGCCCATAAGATGGAGACCATGGCGAGTCCATAAGCGGCCATTAATGGAGCAAAAAGGATGTGTATTTGGTTTGGATCCATGGCTTCATTACGGAGTCCATAGATTGACATACCAAGACTTGCGAAAATCCACATTATTAGGATCAGCCAACGGAATGACGCCAGAGAAGCGCGTTTGAAAGGATGCAGAAGAGCGACAAAAAACAGTGGGGCAACGAGAATGGCACCCAAGTTGTTGTGTAGCTCAGAAATTTGGCGAAGTGAGGTTGCAAGAATGTTTAGCAATAGGCCTTGTAATCCAAGGTCTTCGCCCGCGGGTGATAGCGAGCGCATGATTGAGTCTTGAGACAATCCCAGACCATCGTGGATCGTATAATAAGCGGTGCCAAATGCACTGCCTGTGGGGCTGACATACAAGAAGTAAACAACGGGAATTACACAAACAGCCAGTATACCCACCAACAGGGCTGCTATGATTCCACGCGGTTTGAAGTAAACAGCAGCAAAGATTACATACCCAACATACACCCATAGAGTGATCCAGTGGGTCAATACGAGCAGACACATAAATATGCCTGAGAGTAAAATGGGTGTGAGAGCAGAACGGTTTTCTTCGGTGTTTTCCACAGCACGCCATGTGAAGAACATAGCGCATGAGAACAACATCAGCATGAGCATCTGGGGCAAACCCGATTGGGAGAAACTCCACATGAGTTCACAAAAAAGCATCAGCAGTGCGACGGTTGCAGCAATATTAGTGTCAAAAATTCTAGCTACTAAAAGGTAGTTCACGCCAATGGAAACAAGGAAGAAAATAACACAGGTGAGGGCGATGACACGGTCGAGTTGGTATATATTTGATTGAGGTGGCATGCGCCATGTTTTACTATCACTAACATCGGCCGCCTTGAGCACTGCAGCATAAATACATGGGTTCAGTGGTGCGTGATAGGTATCGGGGAGGCTTTCTAAACTCGGGTAATCCTCTGACTCCTCTTTCATTTGCCAGAGGGCAACCGGTCTTATCACCTTTGTCGTGTATCCATTACCACGCGCTATTTCACGTCCAATCTGAGCTTGTTCCATCGCGCGCGGTGAGGATAGACCTTGGAATGTGAAGTAGAGGGAAATGGTGGATAGCCCCAGCAAGCAAACAAAGAAAATAGCGCGGCGTATGATTTTTGCTGGGTCGTAGGCGGAGCCTGAGTTTTGGGGGGTGCTCATGGATGTGCTGGATTTTGTTGGGGGGGTGCTAGGAAGTCTGCTTGAGCTTACGCTGCAGAGTCCGACGGCTAATGCCAAGAAGGCGTGCTGCATCAGTTCGGTTATTGCCTGTGTGCGTGAGAGCGCGCTCAATTGTTTGCTGCTCCAGCACATGCAAGTTGAATTGCTCGTCCGTGGCAAGAGACTTTTCATCCTTTTCCTGATAACTTTCATTAGCTGTGGGCAAGCTGGGTGATCTTAACGCATCCAATGACAAGAAATGAGGTAAGTGTTTGACGCCGATACGGGCGTCATTACACATGACCACACCATGCTCGATAGAGGTTCTAAGCTCCCGCACATTGCCAGGCCAGGAATAGGACCTAAGTAGTTGCAAAGCCTCATCGGTAAGCGGCTTGAGCTCTTTAGAGTTCTCGGTTGAAAACTCCCTCAAGAAAGCTTGTGTCAGTAATATGATATCTTCTTTGCGTGCTCTCAGCGGAGGGACTGGAATGCTCACTACATTGAGGCGAAAAAAGAGATCCTCGCGAAATCTGCCTTTGCTGACTTGTTGTCTGAGGTTTTTGTTGGTCGCGGTGATCACTCGCACATCGACCGCAACTGACTGGTTGGAGCCCACACGCTCAATTGTCCGCTCGCTGAGTACGCGCAATAGTTTTACTTGCGTCGCTTGATCGATTTCACCGATTTCATCAAGAAATAGAGTGCCGCCGTTGGCCTGCTCAAATCTGCCAATACGTCTTTGTGTAGCACCTGTAAATGCCCCTTTCTCGTGTCCAAACAACTCGCTCTCTAGTAGTTGGGGAGAGAGAGCGGCACAGTTAACCACCATTAGTTTATCAGCTGGTCGACCACTCAAGTGGTGGATGGCATGAGCAACCAGTTCTTTGCCGGTGCCGCTCTCGCCCTCAATGAGTATCGTTGCTCTTGTCGGTGCCACTTGTGTGACTAGCTCACCTACTTTTTCCATTGCGGCGGATTTGCCGATCAGGCGTTCCAGTCCATGTTTGGATGAGCCAGACTTAACCCTGAGGTCTTGGTTTTCTTTTTCAAGTCGCGCTTTGTCGTTTTCGAGCGCGCGGGTTTTAAGCCCGCGCTTTAAAAGCAACTCTACTTCATCTAGGTTGAGTGGTTTAGTGACAAAATTCCATGCACCACGGCGCATTGCCTCAACGGCGGTGTCAACTGACCCGTAGGCTGTCATCATAATCGATACAGGGGGCTGGGGGAGCGTGAGTGCTTGGTCTAACAAATCCATACCGCTCTCGCCTGAGAGCCGCAGGTCAGTGAGTAAGATGCTGATTGGCTCTGATTTCAGAACGGCCATCGCTTCTTTTATACCCGAGGCTACGTAACAATCGAAGTGATCTTCTAGTGCCATGCGCAGGCCGTCGCGAGTTGATTTCTCGTCATCGACGATGAGTAATGTGGCCAGATTCATGAATGGGTGTTTGTTGGTTCCAGATCAATCACGGAGGATGGGCTATTTTCCAAGAGCCTGACGTTTTGATCATGGCGAGGTAATGAGATGGTGACAGTGCTACCTTCTCCTTCTTTGCTTTCTAATTCAATCTCTCCGCCGTGTTCACGAATGATGCGCCGGACAATCATTAATCCGAGGCCTGTGCCGGATTTTTTGGTGCTGTGGTATGGTTCAAAGATAGATCCCATCACTTCAGGGGAGATCCCTGAGCCGTGGTCGCGTATTGTGATCTCTATGTCGTAATCTGAGCAGTGTGAATTGATATCGATCAGACCGCCGTCAGCAGGTAGCGATTGAAACGCATTTTTGATTAAATTGTAGAGTGCTTGTTTAATCTGCGTGCAATCCATCGGCAGGATTGGCATATGCTCCGAGAGATTCATTGATATTTGAACTCCGCGCTCCTTCAGTTCGGGTTCCAATAGTTCTAAGGTGTCTTTGAGTAGATCGTGTATATTTAGTTGGTCGCGTTGAGGTTGTGTGGGCCTGATTGCCTCAAGGAACTGTTTCAGGATTGTATCGAGCCGACGAATTTCTGACTGCGCTGTTGTTAGGTGCTTGGCTAGGTCTGCGTGTTCTGCTTCTGGGAGCTTATTGAGCTTTCTCTCTAATAACTGAAGATGGATGTCCATCGAGTTCAGTGGGTTTCCGATCTCGTGAGCCACGCCCGCTGCGAGCAATGTTAGGGCGTTGAGTTTTTCACTTTCGACATTTTCCTCTGCTTGCTTGCGCGAACGGGTAATATCGCGCACCAGCAGAACATACCCGAGCAGATGATCATCTGCCTCTACCTCGCCTCGTATGGGTGAGAGGTAAAAATTGAGGGAACGCTGTTCTGGGTATAGAATCTCAAGGTCGCGACTGACGATGTGTCCGGGGTTAGCAAGTTTATTCCAGTCGAATCCTCGAATTGTGCGCGATAAATTCTGGCCAATGCATTTTGTTGAGTCTAGGCCAAAAATTCTAGATGCTGAGTGGTTCACGTAGGTGATTTGGCCTTCGGGATCGAGAATTAGCACACCTTCTTGCAGTGCCTCAAAGACGCTTTCGAGGAAGCCTTTTTCACGCACCAGTTGCATGACCAGTCGCTGCACCTCTTCAGGATCTATTTGATCGAGCCGTTCTATAAGTTTGTCTAGAAATCCGGATTTCATTGCAGAGTGTGTTCCTTTTCCTTAGCATCATTTGCATGACTGAGGTGCTATTGGTTTTTTGCACCTTCCCTAATGCGGAGAAGGCGCGACAGATTGGCACACATTTGGTGGCAATGCAATACGCAGCATGCGTAAATTTGTTGCCAGGTGTGGAGTCGATTTATCGGTGGGAGGGCAAAGTGCATAACGAAACTGAGGTGCTTGCAGTTTTTAAGACTGCTAGGATTGCATTTGCGCAATTGAGTGGAGAGTTGAAAAAGCTTCATCCTTACGATCAACCAGAGATAGTTGCTCTGCCTGTGGCTGACGGAGATGCTGGGTATCTGGGATGGGTGACGGATCAGGCAAGGCCCTGATGCCGCGAGTATTAATATGCAGGTTTTCTCTGCTTTTTATTGCATAAAATTGTAAAACAAGCATACAATGCTTTCTCCAAGTGGCTGGGTCATTTTAGCGAGGTATTGTTTTTGCTGAAGCCGATCCAGTCATGTGTGTGTCAGGTCTTAAAAAAATGCCAGCCACATGCCGATGGGAAGCCTGAGTTGTCAGGCAAAATACCAACCAGACATTTAATAAGGGAATGAATCCAGACAGAGCTACACTTAACTTTCTCAATAGTTTTCCTGAAAAAGCGCGTGATCGCGGCGAATCATTGCAGCAAGAGGGAGCAGTAACCCAGATTTTCGGGAACCATCTCTTCATTCAGGGGCGTGTGGAGGATTCCACGGGGACGTATCGCACCAGCTTGAGATTGCAGGGAAATCGTTGGTTTGGAAGCTCTACTGCTGAAGATGATATTGTTGCAGGCGCATGTATGTATGCAACGATGGTTGAGCGCATGCATCGCGGTGAAGATTTGCCAGAGAGCCCAAATGAGTTTGATGACACACCGATCATTGACATCATCGAGGAAAAACTCGGGCGTGAACTAGATGACAAAGAGGCTGAGTTTGTTGGTAAACTGGAAAAGCGGTACCGCCGTTATGTGATTGAAGGTGAAATTCATGATCACGACTTAGTAAGGCTTAATCCGCGATGGGAAATCGTCAGTTACGAACCCCTTGAGTTGTGGCCAATACCTCCCGGTGATATCTTAGAGTTTTGGAATTACATCGCCTATGCATTTTACAAAAAGAAGTTGCCCTATGCTGGCTTTCTCGATGCAGTAACCGATCTCAGCGGAGTTCAAAAGAAAATGCATGAGTGGGAGCGTGAGCGTGAAGTCGCTGCATGGTATGACCGCATTGAAAGTGTCAACGAGCGCCCGCCCATTGATAAACCTGTCATTGTTGAATTTCGTCTGCTCTCCACCATAAACGAGGCAAGGGTCGAGTTCAAAGAGAGTAATGGTGATTGGTCGCCGTTACGTGAAAAAAGCGATGTCGAGCGCTTTGTTGCTTTGTTCGAGGATGCAGCTCTACGCATGGACGCAGCCAGCCAGTTGCTCTGGGAGCAATTTCTTTCTTTCTATCAAAAAGAGGGTGAGACACGCTTTGATTTGGATCAAGAGGATCCTTGCCAGTTCATGAACCGCATCTTCCGTCAGCCTGCGCTGAAGGGATACGTGGTGAATCTGGATGAGCGTGAGTTTAAGGTTGTAGAGAGCGCTCTTAAATGGATTTGTGAAGACGATCCATACTCACCTAACAATTTTGCTCTCCAGCTAGTGACATCTTCTGGCGAGCACGTCACCCACTCGGTGCGGCTACTTCCTGGTCGTGAGGTTCTCTACCAATCCGATGAGACCATTTTCCCGGGACCGCCGCGTTGGTTATCTGAAACGGAGATTCAGCCCAGATACTTGATACCGAAAGACGTGATTGACAGTTTGGAGGGTGTTGAGTTTTTAAGAAAAATCGGTGCTAGTTTGCCGCAGTCCCTGCGCAAGCGTGTCACCGATCTAGATCTTTACCCACGTCTCAAGATGAAGATTGAGCAGGGGTTGACCGCTGCCGAAACAGAACACCTCGTTATTGATGTGCGAGCGCTTGAAAAACAGGAGCGTCGCGAAGAAAAACGTATCAAAGACGAATGGGAGCTAGTTGAGCAAAAGCCTGTCAAAGGCAAACAGCTCTTGCGGTTTGCCCGTGAGGCCCTCTACCCAGTGCCATCTCTTCTCGCTGAAATGGGACTGACGTATGATGAGAAACTCGATGCCTTTAAATCACGAATCACTAAACTCTTCCCTGAAAAATTTTCTGAGTGGGCTAAAAATTTGCCGGAGTCCGTTGTTACTCAGATGGATGGCAAGCTTCTGACTTTGCTCGCTGACCCGGTGACCGCGGCTATTCGCTTTGAAGTAGTTAATCAAGACATCGATTGGTTTGACTTGCGTATCGTGATTGATGTTGAGGGCGTTACTCTTTCTAATGCCCAAATTCGCTCGCTTGTTGCTGCGCGTGGTGGATATGTCAGAATGGATGATGGTGGGTGGATGCGTCTTGAAATCAAGCTTGATGCCGATCAACGAGATGCCGTTACTCGTCTGGGGCTTGATCCATTTGATCTAACTGGCGAGACGCATCGGATGCACGCACTGCAATTGGCTGATCCAAAAGCCGCCGAAGTGTTTGATCCGAAGGCATGGAAACGTATCAAAGACCGCGCACGAGACATTCAGCTTGAAGTTAAAGCGCCTGTGCCGAAAGGGCTCAATGCCACATTACGCCCATACCAAGTGGACGGTTTCCGTTTTCTTGCTTATCTTGCGACCAACAGATTCGGAGGATTGCTTGCCGACGATATGGGCTTGGGTAAAACGATTCAATCGATCACCTACCTGCTTTGGCTGCGCGAGGAGGAGGCGAAAGAACGTGGTGGCATGGACAATGTGGCGCCATCTTTGGTGGTTTGCCCCAAGTCTGTGATCGACGTTTGGCAGTCGGAAACAGAAAAATTTGCGCCTGAACTCAGAGTCAAAGTTCTACGCACACGTGATGATCTGCATATCCCAACGATCGAAAGTGAAGTGGATATGTTTGTTCTGAACTATGCTCAACTTCGTTTGTGTGGTGAAGAACTTGCCAAAATTAAATGGCTCACCGCCATTCTCGATGAGGGACAACAGATTAAGAACCCAGATTCTAAGGCTGCCAAGGCGGCACGTGATCTTAACTGTCAGAACCGCCTAGTGCTCACCGGTACACCAATCGAAAACCGCCTCATGGACATGTGGTCACTCATGGCGTTTGCAATGCCCGGTGTATTGGGAAGTCGTGCATATTTTAAGAAGCGTTTTGATAAGCGTAAGGATCCTGGTGCGCAGAGTAGATTGGCGTCGCGTTTGCGCCCATTCCTACTCCGTCGGACCAAATTACAGGTTGCTAAAGACCTGCCGCCACGGACCGAAGAAGAGGTCTTTGCGGAAATGGAGGGCGTTCAGGACGAGCTCTACAAGGCTGAGCTGAAGCGCATTCAAAAAGCATTGTTAGGATTTGAATCGGACGAAGCAGTAAAGAAAAATTCATTTGCCATACTTCAAGGCTTGATGCGTTTGCGGCAGATTTGTTGTCACCCAGGTCTGATCGATCCCAAATTCCTTAAGGATGAGTCTGCAAAAATGAACGCCCTGTTCTATTTATTGGATCAGTTGCGTGAAGAGGGTCACAAGGTGCTCGTCTTTTCTCAGTTTGTTTCAATGCTCGACATCATCAAAGCGCGCCTGGAGGTGGAGAGTCGGCCATTCCACTATCTCACAGGTCAGACCAAAGACCGTAAGGGTGTGATTGAAAGTTTCCAGACCACGAAGGATGCATCAGTATTCATGCTTTCACTTAAGGCTGGTGGTGCTGGACTGAACTTAACATCTGCATCCTACGTTATTCTTTATGATCCATGGTGGAACCCCGCTGTGGAGAATCAGGCTATCGACCGAACTCACCGTATTGGACAGAAGAACAAGGTGATCGCTTACCGCTTGCTGACACGTGAGACGGTGGAAGAGAAAATCCGTATTCTGCAACACCAGAAAACTCAGCTTGTTACCAATGTTCTCGGTGACGAGGGATTTGCTACCAGTTTGGCAATGGATGATCTCGCATTTATTCTCGGAACAGCGCCATTGGTAGACGAGGATGATATGCACGCTGAGATGAAGCCTGCCAAGAAGAGCAAAAAGAAATCCATCTTAGATGATGCAACTCAGGCAGACGCTGCAGCAAAAAAAGCGACAAAAAAAGCAGCGAAAAAAGCGAAGGATCTAGGTGAGAAGTAAAGCTTAGGAAGTGTGCTGAGGGTGGTTCCTCCGCACACTTGACTAGCTTACATACCACTCATTATCGTCATTTTCTGAGGCGTGTTATTCTATATTTACGTGTGGCTCAATTAGGCATACAATAGCCATATGAAAAATATTTTGGTAGTGATGACGGCAATCATCAGTGTAATCTACCTCATCAATCCTACGGCAGGTATCATCGAATTACTCCCTGATAATTTGCCCTTCATCGGTAATCTTGATGAAGTGACAGCTGCTGCAGTATTATTGGCCTGTGCGCGTTATTTTGGGTTCGATCTTTCAGCATTTTTTGGCAAGAGAGAAAATAGTAAGTTGCGAGAGGTAATTGATATCGATACTGACAAAGATGACCGTTAGAGCCATCTAATAAAAATTGCTGAGCTGTCGTTCCATGGATAATACCATGAAGCGAACCCGCCAATACGCCCGCGAAAATTCACGCACTCCAGACGAGCTTTACACTGGTCATCACCTCAGTCATTGACGAAACTAACTGCCTCGCAGAGGCTAGGATTAGTAACAATGGCATGATAGGTGAACTTTTTTCGGCTCACATACTTTCAAAATTCGTTGTAATTACAATGAATGCTTGCGGCAGGAGGGTAAACAGCTTAAGGATATATAAAAATGAGCTTCCATCATGTTGTAATTCCCCTAGGATGACAATCAGTCATGAAAATTCAGACCTCCTCCCCCCAAAGTCGTGCTATGGCGGGTAAACGTCGTCTTCCGGCGTTTACCCTGGTCGAACTCATTGTGGTTATAACGATCATCACTATATTACTGACCGTCGGAGCTCTCGGTTTGAAAAATTTATCTAAAGGCAGCGGTATCAGTGCTGGTGTTCCCGTGGCAGAAGCCGTTTTTGCTGAAGCTCGCGCGATCGCCATTGGCAAGGGCACTAATACTCGAGTGCTAATACACGCGGAGCTAGATTCAGATGACGAATTTCATAAAGAGCGCTATCTGAGGTATATGGCAATCCAATACGAAGAGCTTGATGCTGATGGTAATCCCTCTGGAAATTGGCTTCTCGCGTCGCGTGGCACAACCTTACCCGATGCGGTCTATTTCATGAAAGACCTGAGCGAAATCAACGCACCAGTTCTTCAGAGTGAGACTGTGACATTACCAGGAAATTCTTCAACGACTTGTTACTATTACGAGTTTAACTCAGAGGGGCTGATTACTTCCCCCACAATCAGCGGTAATTCTGTCCCTCGTTTTGTCATCCAGGTGGCATCATTGCCTCCAGGCCAAAGCACTCCAGTTGCATCCAGTGATGCAAAAAGAAACATGGGAGGATTTGTCATCTGGCGCGGCGGACGAACATCATTGTTCCGTCACCCCGACCAAATCGAGAACAACTAATCCTTTTCCAAATCATATTTTCCTGACCAATCATGAAAAATCACACACCTTCATCCCAGATAAAACGATCAGGTTTCACACTCGTTGAGACTGTCATAGCCATGGGGATCATTACCATCATGATCACTGCGTTCCTCGCGGCGTTCGGGCCTGCTGTGCAAGGTATTCGGAAGTCGATGTCGTCAAAAGAAGCAAATCGCTTGGCATCGACGCTTGAGTATGAGTTGAGTGTGTTGCGCGCTGATGAGACAGCAACACACCCCACGGCATTTGCCAAAGCATACTCATGGATTAAGGGCTCTGCAGGTAACAACCAGGACGATTTTGTTCTCATTTACCAGTATCGCGGAGATCCCGATAGTGTGCGTGATGATGGAACTCTTAATCCCTACACGGAAAATGATGGTATACCAGGGAAGGACTATGTTCTTCAGTCAGTTGCCCGTCGGTTGGGTGATGCTGCAGTTCAAGAGGAGCTTGCTCCAAGAGTAGTTGAAGGACGCGTGTTTTTTGTGCGCATGAGGCAGCTGATATTTGAAAATGGGGCACTCAAACTAACAGACGAAGCTAATTTTGAGAAAATCATCGATCCTACGGAACCTCGTGAAAACTTCACCCCCGACGATCATACGGGTTATCCTGAGGCAGTCATAGCATTTCAGGCTGAGTTTTATGCGCTCAAGAGCAGCATATATTCATATGCCAACACTGGATTTGATTTAGCAGATTCCAATGGCGATGGCCATCCTGATGCTACGGGTAAGCCAGTGTTTACCCGAAACCTAGGCGTTCGCCGATAGAGCCTAAGAAACCTAATATTTTTCATGAAACATACTTTCTATCCAAAGAATCGAGACGGTTTTACCCTTGTCGAATTGCTAGTCGCGATGATGATCACCATCGTATTGCTAGGTGTTCTGGTTTACCTGACAGCCATATCGATGGACACCTACCGCGATAGCCGCAATGAGGTGCGCGCATCACGCCAGGCAAAAGAGGCACTTGAGACGATTTCCAAGGATCTTGAGAGCATGGTTTCGCGTCGCGATGGCAATACCTATGAATGGCTTTATGCTGGAGTGGAGCCTCGTGGCTTGGAGGGACCTGATGGCAGGGAAATCACCAATGCCAGTCAGCTGATCTTCTTTACTGGGGCCACAGATCGCTATAACGGTAAAATTGGTACTGCTGATGATAAAGGTGGTGACGTCTCAGCTGTGACTTATCGTTTGGTTTACCGTGACCAAATAGGCAATACTGATTCAGATGAGTTTGCTGTATTTTCTCTTTATCGTCACTTGGTGAATCCAGATGAAGCCTTTGATCTTCTTGCTGTTGACGATTTAAAAACTACTTCAAGCAATGTGTTTAATGACACGAAAGATCTGACGGCAGAGAATTTCTTAGTAGAAAATATTTACGAATTCACTTTTACCATGTTAGTGGAATACACAGAAACGTCTGGGAGTTCAACTGTAACAAGAATTGAACGTGTATCACTAATGCAAGATGCCGCAGCATCTGGCGGTTTTCAAGAATTTAGACTTAAGGGGAATGCAATAGAATTAACGCCTGCCATGGCGGAGCTGGCTAATGGGCGTATCTTGGGTGCTGAAGTCAGTATTACCGTGCTTACCGACAGAGGGATTACCCTTGCTAAACGTTCAGGACTGCCAGTGGAAGAGCTTATAAAAAAACACAGCTACCACTTCACCAAGTCGATCATCACACCTCGACCGTAGTTGAGTTATTTTTGGGTCTTTGCATAAGTTATCGCCTCTTCGCGTGAGTTAATTTTTCCCTCAAGCTGCTCGGTCTGAATAGCAGTTAGAATAGCCTTGAATTCTGGGCCAGGTTTCATGCCTAGGTCGATCAGGTCTTTACCTGTGATCAATGGCTCAGGAATGAGCGGTTCGGCGGCAAACTCTTTCTGTTTGCCGCGCAGAAAGTCATAATTCTCGGTGAAGCCGTTGCTGCTGGCGCAATCGACACGATGTAGTTCCATTTCGTCTTCGAAAGTGGGGCGAGACATGAACCGTTTTACTTTTGCCGTTCGCATGTGCTGCACGTTCATAAAGTTCATGTGATTGGAAACCATCGCGCAGGCAGATTCTACCGTTTTATTGGAATATTTTAATTTACGTAAAATTTTCTCGGCCATCTCCGCGCCTACGCGGTCGTGGCCATTGAATCGGATGCGATCATCCGCTTCATCGTAGGTGAATGTGGGAGGTTTGCCAATGTCATGCAAAAGCACACCAAGCGCTAACTCGAGTGTAGGTTGGTCATCCAGCATATCGAGCATGATACGTGTGTGGGTGTAAACATCACCTTCGGGGTGCCATTGAGGAGGTTGTTCACATCCGATTAAATCATAAATTTCCGGAACGATGTAACGCATGAGCCCGCTTTCAGTGAGTAGATCAAACCCTCGGGCTCGGTTGGGCGAGAGGAGGATTTGGGAAAATTCATCCCGAATACGTTCCATGCTGATTTTCTCTAGTAAAAGTGCGGTATCGCAGACGGCATTCCACGTTTTTTGCTCAATCTTAAAACCAAGTGTTATGGCGAAGCGTATGGCACGCATCAGGCGTAGTGCATCCTCTTGGAATCGTTCTTGAGGATCACCTATAGCACGAAGTGTGTGGGTGTTTAAATCATCCTGACCGTGGACGAAATCGATGATCTCGTCGGTCTCAGGCTTTTGAAAGAGTCCGTTCACCGTAAAATCTCGTCGTTTGGCATCCTCTTCGGGTGTCGAGAATGTTACGGAATCCGGGTGGCGTCCGTCGTGGTATGAGCCGTCATGACGGAAGGTGGCGATCTCAAACGGTAGCCCTTTTTCACGAACAAGGATTACCCCGAAGTGTGCGCCGATAGGATCTGCTTTAGGGAAAAGGGCGATTACTTCATCAGGTGTCGCCGATGTTGCGATATCGTAGTCTTTGGGTTCCTTTCCAAGGAGCAAATCCCGAACGCAACCACCGGCGAAATAAGTCACGTGTCCGGCATCGCTGAGACGACGGGCAATCTTATTGGCAGTGGCTTTAATTTCAGGCACGAAAGCTTTTAGGCAGAATTAAAAGAATTTTGCAGAATTATTTTTGAGCTGCACTTTGGTATTTAGATTTTGGTATTTGGAGTTTAGAACATATGCATGTCTGAATTTTTAGATACATTGCATGCAGTCAATTGGCAGCATCCGATATTGGTTGTCTCAGCTTTTGTCCTCGGCGCATGTATAGGTTCATTTCTTAATGTTGCGATCTACCGGCTTCCTCGTGGGCTTTCGGTCAATAAACCTAAACGTTCGTTTTGTCCGATCTGTAGCAAGGAGATTCCAAGTTACCGGAATATCCCATTATTCACATGGCTATGGCAGCGTGGAAAGTGTGCAGAGTGTGAGTGTAAAATTCCGTTCCGTTACTTTGCTGTCGAGTTGCTGACTGCCTGTTTATTTTTACTCATGTGGATAGCTTTTCCGTTGTCGCCGGGTTTGGCTTTGTTCTACATGCTGCTGATGGCACTGCTGGTCGTTGTTGTTTTTGTTGATGCCGAACTCATGGTCATTCCGTTGCAAGTCACTTGGTTGGGCACGGCACTTGGGCTAGCTGCTGCTGTCCTGGTGCAACATCATCTGCGTGCGGAAGGTTGGTTAGACGGGCTGATTGCCGCAGCTAAGGGATTTGTGGCAGGATTTGGCGGATTGTGGTCGGTCGTGCTGCTCGGTAAGTTCCTATTTGGGAAAAAGAAGGTGGAATTTGACCGTTTGGTTGATTGGGAACTCAGAGAGCCGAAAAGTGATGAGGAGGAATTATGTTTTGTGCTCGATGGAGAGGATAACCCATGGTCTGACTTATTTTACCGAGAAAGCGACCACTTGATGATTGAAGGCGGGGCTTTTCTTGTCGATGGAAAAAAGGCAGACGTCAAATCACTTACCATCCGTGGCGACCGGATTGAGGTTCAGGGCAAAACAATGATGATCGAAGATTTGAAGTCGCTTAGGGGTAAGGCGCGCCGTGTTGTCATTCCGCGCGAGGCAATGGGTATGGGAGACGTTTACCTCATGGGGATGCTGGGGGCATGCCTTGGGTGGCAGTCGGTTTTGTTCACCGTTTTTGCCGCCTGTTTGTTTAGTATCGTGTTAGCTATACTTGGCCGTATGGGGTTTGGTCAGAGACTTCCCTTTGGCCCCAGTCTGGCGTTTGGTGGCATCTGTTGGATATTTTGGGGATGGCAGGTATGGGATTGGTATTTTTCCTTCATCCGCATAGATCAAGGCATCTGATTAGATTAGCCCACAATTTCTGTGCCAATACCAGATCTTGTAAAAATTTCCAATAGTAGTGAATGAGGAACACGTCCATCGATAAAGTGCACTTTACTCACATTGTTAGCCAGAGCATCTAAAGCTGAGTTGATTTTTGGGAGCATTCCTCCGTGAATTGTTCCATCTTCAATGAGTTCGGCAGCCTGACTGCGGTTGATTGAGGGAATTAGAGAATCGTCATTAGATGGATCCGCGAGAATTCCGGGCACATCGGATAGATAAACCAGTTTGGTTGCGCCTAGTGCTTTAGCTAGGCAGGCAGCTGCTAGATCGGCATTCACATTTAATGGTTTACTGGTTCCTTTTTCACTGCCGAGTGGTGATATGACGGGCACAAACTCGCTTGCCAACACCGAGTGAATGGCACTTAGCTCGCAGGAAACAGCCTCTCCGACTCGGCCGACGTCAACTTTTTGGCCTGATTCGTCCGTTGCTTGGATACGCTGTGCTAAAAAGACCTCAGTTCCCGGAATCCCATTTGCCTTACCTCCCAGTTCGACAATCATTTCTACAAGGTGTGGGTTGATGGTTTTGGAGAGTGTTTGTTCGACTATTTCGATTGCCTCCGGAGTTGTCACACGAAATCCGCCGATGAACTTTGCTTCCAGTCCTGCTTCTTCCATAGCTGCTGAAATGGCCTTACCTCCGCCGTGAACGATTACTGGATTGATCCCTGCAATTTCGAGAAATACGATATCCCGCATAACTTTGCGCACTAAGGCGGGGTCTTCCATTGCGGAGCCACCCATTTTAATTAAGAAGGTGTGGCCGCGAAATGACTGAAAATATGGTAGTGCCTCGACCAAGGCCGAGGCTTTATTGATGGTAGTGTCCATGGACATGCTTTTGTTTAAGCACGAAATGCTAAATTCGAAATCTTAAACTGAGGCAAGCTTATCAAGACATTTGGAAACGGCGAAGAATCCGAAGGTCGCTGTCATGTGTGTAATGCTGCCATAGCCGGACATACAATTGAGCCTTCTACCCTCATCTGCCATGTTTTTGGGTTTCTCGGTGGATACCTCACCGTCGCACTGCTGGTAAACGGGAGACTCGCTTGAGAAAATACAATCGATGTAGAATTTACGTGCCTTGATTTTTCGTTTGGGATCGGCCCCCATAGGAAATCCATACTTTGTGCGGAGGTTTCTACGGACCTGATTCATCAGGTTATCATTGTAGCAGCGTGAGATGTCATCGATGTGGATTTTTGAAGGGTCACGCAGCCCGCCAGCCCCGCCGCAGCTAATCACCGGAATGTTTCTCTTATGGCAGCCGTCGAGTAGTAAAGACTTCGATTGTACACGGTCGATGGCATCGATCACGTAGTCAAACCCTTGATCGAGAATTTCATCTGCGTTGCGATGACTAAAAAATGCTTCAAGTGCAATTATCTTACAATCAGGATTTATGGCTCGGATACGATCTGCCATTGCGGAGGTTTTTTGTTTACCTATTTCTCCATCCATCGCGTGAAGTTGCCGGTTAATATTGGTGATACAAATTTCATCGAGATCAATCATCGTAATATGCCCGATTCCTGATCGGGCAAGAGCCTCTACGATCCAAGATCCAACGCCTCCAATACCTACAACGCATACATGGGCATGACGGAATTTTTCCATCGCCTTTTTTCCATATAATCTTTCGATACCGCCGAATCTCTCCATTTGACCAAATCTAACTGTTGATTATGCCGTATTGTTCAGCGAGGTATAGGCATACATGAATTTTGAAGTCGATGGAGTGGCCTTCTTGTTTCTTGTTGGCTAACCAGCTGCTTAGTTCCTCTTTTTTGATATGATGCACGGTTATGTTCTCGCCTTCAATACCACCACCTTGATGCTCGCGAGTTAATTTAGTGGCAGCATACAAATGGGTGATCTCAGAGGTCATTCCTGCCGATGTAGGGCTGGATATTAGTGGGGTGATTTTGTCTGCACGATATCCTGTTTCTTCTAACAATTCACGTTGTGCTGTTGCTTCTAGCGACTCGTGTGCGTGTTCGGGCTCATCACCTACAAGCCCAGCGGGGATTTCTATTACTGTAGATTGTGTGGGTATGCGATACTGCTCGATGAGCACGATTTTGCCGTCATCAGTGATTGGGAGAATGCCAACTACGCCATTGCTATTGGGCCTTTCGGTGAACTCCCAGTTGTCTCTGTAATACAGGCCAAGATACTTTCCCTCGGCGAGGGTATTTCGATTGGTGGACATGACTTGATTGTTTGTAGCAAAGCACTTGTATTTCCCATTTTACATCATTTCTAATCAGCCTCCGGCCGTGTGTCCCGGGTGAGCAATTCTTCAAGTGCATAGGATGCGGGTTTATGCTCGTAGAGAATCTGATAGACAGCATCGATAAGTGGCGTGCGCACATCTGTTAAGAGCCCTGCGTTATGAATCGATTTGGTATTACGTACACCCTCAGCTACCATTCCAAGATTGGCTACAATATCTTTAAGTTCACCTCCTTTTCCGAGGGCTTTGCCTACGCGGTTGTTGCGCGAATGAGGCGAGTAACAGGTGGCCATCAAATCACCCACTCCTGACAAGCCGATAAATGTCTCAGTCTTGCCTCCAAGCGCGGTGCCGAGTCTAATCATTTCAGCCAAACCGCGGGTGACCAAAGCCGCAATGGCGTTGTCGCCCAAGCCAATACCATCAGCAATACCCGCGGCGATACCGAATACGTTTTTCATTGCGGCACCAAGCTCGATACCTGCAATGTCATCGCTTGTGTAGCAGCGGAAGTAGGGAGTTGTAATAATTTCTTGAAGCTGCATTGCAAGCGCTCGGTCTTTAGACCCGATAACGGCACAGGTAGCGAGTGCACGGGCGACTTCCTCGGCGTGGTTTGGCCCTGATAACACGGCAAGCGGATTATCTGGGAGATGAGCGTGAATGAGTTCACTCATGCGTTTGCCGCTTTCACTGGCAATGCCTTTAGCACAAGAAACTAGGATAGTCTCTTTGGGTAAACCGATTTCTGACAGTTTGTAGGCAGTATTATCAGTAGCGGACGTGGGAACGACAAAAAAAACGATGGGGTAATCCCTGGCTTGTTCTAAATTCGTAGTAGCGCAAATGTTGGCTGCAAGCGTTTCACCTGGAATGTAGTGATGGTTGGTGTTAGAGTTGTTGATCTCATCTACCGTTTTTTGATTGCGTCCAATCATACAGACTTTGTCTACTTTGGATGCAAGGATGCTGGCGAGGGCAGTGCCCCATGAACCAGTTCCTAGGATGGCAGCGCGGCTGGTCATTTTTTCTTTTTACTAAATTTATGTTCGGTGCCGTTCATCAGAGATTTGATGTTGGTGCGGTGTCGCCATACGGCGAGCAGGGCGACTACAATACTGAAAACAAAGAGCGGCTTATTCCACGTGCCGTCGGATAGATAGCCATGACGATAGGACCCGTATAGAGTGACCACCGGCACCATTATAGCTGTTCCGATACTTGCAACAGAGACGTAACGTGAGGTTACAAAAAAAAGTAGCCAAATAGCCAACAAGACGACTACTCCAACGGGCATTAATGCAACCAGCACTCCGCCTGATGTGGCAATACCCTTGCCTCCCTTGAAGCCAATCCATGGAGAGTAGTTGTGCCCCATAATAGCGGCGAGGCCGACGATGATGACGAGTGTTTGAGCTTTCCATGCATCGACTGCGGGGAATGTATTCGCCATACCGTTAAGGTTATCCATGATGAATTGTGGGTTTTTTCCGGCGATCACAAATACATTAATTGCTAATAGGCTGGGGAGGAAGCCTTTGAGGAAATCAAGTATTAGGCAACCAATTCCATATGGCTTACCAATGACGCGTAACACATTTGTCGCGCCTATGTTTCCTGAGCCATGTTCGCGGATATTTACACCTTTAGTCTTGGCGATAAGAAGGCCAAAGGGGATTGAGCCTGCAAGAAAGGCGATTAATGGTGGGATCCAGAGTGGCATTACGGCTTGATGATAGTTTGAGAATCCAAAATTCCAACTGCTTTTTCGCAATCAGCGATTGTCTTATAACTTAAGACAAAAAAAACCCCGCATTAGGGTGCGGGGTTTTCCAAGCGAAACAAGTGGCGGGATGGACGGGATTGCCTTCGCCCGCTCAGGCTGTGCTGGTGTACATACTTCCTCCTCCGGAAGCATGGATGTGAGAAGCTCCGTGATACACGGAGGTGAGTGCACGCGAACTATGTTCTCGTCCCTTTCCGCTTTGATAGGGATACAAAAAAACCCCGCATTAGGGTGCGGGGTTTTCCAAGCGAAACAAGTGGCGGGATGGACGGGACTCGAACCCGCGACCTCCGGCGTGACAGGCCGGCGCTCTAACCAACTGAGCTACCACCCCTTGCTTGCTTGGGCGGGCGGAAACTAGGAAGATTCAAGCGCGCTGGCAATCACTTTTTTATGGAAAATGCTACTTTTTATCAGATGGCAGCAACCGCGGCCTCCAGACTCTCCACATCTTCAACGGAAATCACCTGAACTTCCTTGCTGATACGGCCCATCAGACCGGCCAGGACCTTGCCTGGTCCAAGTTCTATGAAAGTGGTATTACCATCGGCAATCAATTTTTGCATTGATGCTGTCCAGCGCACGGAACCGGTAACCTGTTGCTCGAGCATGGAGCGGATATCGTCTGCTCCGATCACCTCGCGAGCTGCGAAGTTGCAGATTACAGGAACGGAGGCTGTGTCAATCTCGGTTGCGGCTAGCACCTCTGCCAACTTATCCTGCGCACTTTGCATGAGTCGCGAGTGATAAGCACCAGCGACATTAAGTTTTTTGGCCATGCGAATGCCGCGTCCTTTGGCTTCAGCGATTGCTTTATCCACTCCCTCTCCACTACCTGAAACGACCAGTTGGCCCACCGTATTGTAGTTTGCCACATCGATATCGCAGTCGGCAGCAAGCTCGGCGACAGCTGACTCATCACCACCGATCATTGCAGCCATCGAGCCTTGCGTAGCATCACAGGCATCCTCCATAAACGCGCCACGCTGGGCGACTAGGCTCAGGCCGGTAGATAAATCAAACGTTCCTGCCGCCGCGTGTGCGGTGAACTCACCTAGCGATAAGCCTGCTGCTGCAACGGGTTTCAGCGTGGGAAGCTTCTCCTTAAGCACTGCAAGGCACGCAAGTCCATGTAGATAAAGTGCGGGCTGGCAGCGTGATGTGCGGGTTAGCTCTTCGTCGGGACCATTAAACATGATCTCGCTCAGACTGTAGCCCAGTGATTCGTCTGCTTGATCAAAAAGCGCCTTGGCAGATGGATATGCATCGGCAAGGTCCTTGCCCATACCGACTTTTTGCGCTCCTTGTCCTGAAAATAAGATAACAACGTTGCTCATAGTGGCTTTTTCTTAGGGCATTGGCCCGCCGCAGGCAAGCCTGCATCATTTCATGTAATCTCTGCTTGCAAAAAGTCGCCAACTAATAAAGGTTGCCCGCGGCCGCAAAACAGCTTTGCAATCACGGAGGGGTGGCAGAGTGGTCGAATGCACCGGTCTTGAAAACCGGCGTACCGAAAGGTACCGTGGGTTCGAATCCCACCCCCTCTGCCAGAGCCCAGTCCCGATACGTCGGGGCTGGGCTCTGGCATTTAGGACGTGGGCCAAGACGCCCTGTGCCAGCCATAGCGAGCAAGGGTTCGCGAGCGCACGCGAGTGGGTGCATCACGTACGTTCTAGTAACAAGCTTCCGGAGGAGAAAGCTCGCAAGATAGCTCAGCCTGAGCGGGCGAAGGCAATCCCGCCGTTTCACTCGCTGCCATATATTCCGCTTTGGATATCCTCCAGAAAAGAACCGCTTGGAATGGGCGGAAGGTCATCTGTAGGTTGTGCGTAGAGATAAATGTTCGCTTTGATGGATGCACCGTTAGCCATATTCACGTCGACTACATGCCGTTCATATTCGTGTGGTATCGGGCTATCGGGGCTGCATGCTTCGTATTCATCCAGTGGATGATAAATAGCCGGTGATGACAGTAGGTAAATCTCCCCGTGGACAAGATCTGACGGATCATCTGACTCGACAACGGCAGGGTAGACTAGAGAACCATCGGGTCGGTTTACGCGGAACATTTTCCCTTGGAACGTGCCGTCGCCCAACTTGGGTTCGTTCATCGACAAGGTATTGGCGATTGTGTTATCGAAGTGACTCATCAGGGTGCCATAGACAAAGACGGCCAGCGTATTCGAGGTGGCGTTGTGATTTGAGGGCATCTCTCTTATGAAAACATGGGATGCATAGCTAACTCTCTACCGGCTGCATCAATACAAAAGGCGACACCACAAGTGCTGTGAAATCCTGCGGGTTTTCCTGCCACCACTTTGCATGAAGCTCATCGGGGTTGACTAGGTCGCCTGACTTCAACCAGGCTTCGATTTTTCCCTTCATGTCGTCGGCGAAGGCCTTTCCCACCTCGGTAATCGACAGGGTGGGGTCGACGTATATCAGTGCGCCTGATTCGAAATGTGGTTTCAGATAAGCCCAATCGACAATACCGGTATATTTCTCGAGTTTTTCTTTTGAGGACATATTGTCCTCACCGATAATGCCATAGGGCATTTCCTTGGGTGGTTGAGAGTTTTCGGAGGCCATTGTTTTGTGGCAAAACTGCTACAATTACGTAATCATAGTCAACTATTGTTATTTGATAATGACAGGTAATGAGAATTGCAATCGTTACGGATACCTACCGCCCAGATGTCAATGGCGTTGCAATGACCTTGGGGCGTTTGGTTGATGGGCTGCGTGCTGCAGGCAATTTAGTTTATGTCATTCATACGGGTAAAAAATCAGGCTCGGGGGAAAGTATAATGAAATCAATACCCTTGCCTGGTTACACGGAGGTGCGTATCGGGCTGCCGGGGAAGTCCAAGCTTGCTAGCAAGTGGACTAAGAAACGTCCAGATGTGATTTATGTAGCGACTGAGAGCCCGCTTGGTTACTCTGCGATCAAGGCGGCACAAAAACTCGGTATTCCTGTGGCGGCGGGATTTCACACGAATTTTCATCATTATATCCATAATTACCGTATGGGGAAAATCGAGCAGGGCGCGATGAACTATTTGCGCCGAGTTCATGTTCTTGCCGATTGTACGATCGTGCCGACTGAGGGTGTGCGTCAGATGTTGCTGGAGGATGGTTTTACCAATATCAAAGTTGTTGGGCGTGGGGTAGATACCCTGTTATTTTCACCTCAGAAACGCTGTGCCAAACTCAGGGCGTCATGGGGTGCTCGTGCCACGACTCCCGTGGCAATGATCGTAGGTCGTGTGGCTCCGGAAAAAAACCTACCCTTTGCCATGCAAGTTTTTGGGCAGATGCAAAATGAGGTTCCAGGCTTGGTGTGTATCGCAGTGGGCGACGGCCCTCAGCGTGCTGTTCTGGAGCAAGAGTATGGTTCAGTACAATTTGCCGGAGCTCAGTCGGGTGAAGACCTTGCGAAGCATTACGCCTCAGCGGATATCGTTATTTTCCCCAGTGAATCTGAGACGTTTGGAAATGTCTTGCTAGAAGGTATGGCGAGTGGAGCTGTTGTCATTGCTTATAATTATGCAGCGGCGAGTCAGCATGTTATTTGCGGTAAGAATGGTTTGCTGGCTAAGAAAGGGGACGAAAATGAATTCATCCGTCAAGCGATTCGTTCCCTCCAACTCTGCGAGCATGGTGAAATACGGAGACGTGCCCGGGAATCTGCAGAGAAGATTGGCTGGAGAGCAGTTACAGAGAGATTTGAAGGCCATCTGCGTGAACTTCTGGAGGAGAGTGGAAAAGCTCGAGGGCAGACGACACGTCGTAAACGAATTCAGATGCGGACACTCATTTTATCGGATATTCATTTGGGTACAGATGACAGCAAGGCGCGTGAAGTCATTGATGTGCTCAAACGCGTGCGCTGTCAGCGGATCATTCTCAATGGTGATATTATTGATGTTTGGGCTCTGAAGCGTGGCAAAAAGTGGCGCAATATTCATACGCGCGTCATCCGTGCCTTGCTTAAAAAGATGGAGAAGGAGCAAACCGAGATCATTTATCTACGTGGGAATCATGATGACTTCATGACTCGTTTTCTGCCTATCACACTCGATAAATTACATTGTGCAAAGGAGTATATCCTTACGAGTGCAAAGGGGAAGAAGTATCTTGTTCTGCACGGTGATGGCTTTGATAGCGTATCAACGGGGCACCGCTGGATAGCTGTGGTTGGTTCAATCGGATATGATGCCCTGCTCAAGGTTAACCGCCTCTACAATCGCTACCGTGAGCTGCGGGGTAAGGAGCATTATTCCGTTAGCAAGGCAATCAAGAGTAAGGTGAAATCAGCGGTTAACTTTATTAGCCGGTATGAGGATAAACTTGTCGAACTCGCCTGCAAACGGGGGTGTTCAGGGATTATTTGCGGGCATATTCATACGCCATGTGACGAAATTAAGCAAGGTGTGCACTATCTTAACAGTGGCGATTGGGTAGAGACGATGAGCTGTATTGTCGAGGACATCGAGGGGGATTTCTCCATGTTATACTACGAGGATATTGTCGAGATGACGTTGCCGGATCCGGTAGACAGGAAATCGGCATCCACATACAGGGGGATTAAGACATCCGGTCGGGACCAATTCGAAACCGCTGACCGCGCAGTTTTGAATTACTGAGTTTTTTGATTATTTTTTCTGCCCAGCCTTTTTCAACATCCACGAGTGAATGGCGAGGGAAAAGCTGAATCTGGCCGACGCTGCCATCGGGTGCGCCGCCTTCTCTGTAAAACATACCAAGGATGTCTCCGGCACGTATACCTTGTGAGGTCCCGAGGCTTAGGAAAAGAGTTTCTGCATTGGGGTTTTTCTCGCGCGGTTTGCGGTCGCCACGTTGGCCTCCCTTGCGATCTCCACGCTCTCCACGATCCTTGCGGGGCTTTTTCCGGTCACCTGGTTTGTAGTTGGGGTCGTCTTCGGCGATTTTTTCGCCTTCGCGTCCAACCGCATCCCGAAGTAATTCAAAAAGAGAAGAAGCGATGTCTGTGGCGGTGTGACCATCATCTAACAATCGATCGATATAATGCCTGTAACTTCGGGTGTATTCCTTTTCGAGCTGATTCTTGACGAGATCAAACAATTGATCAGCGCGTTTACCCTCCACTTCTTCCTGACTAGGGATTTTAGCACGCTCGATTTTTTGGCTCGTATATCGTTCAATACTTTGCAGGCGGTAAATGTCGCGGCCGAAGACAAAACTGACGGCCTTACCCTCGCGGCCGGCGCGCCCTGTTCTTCCGATACGGTGCACATAGTCTTCGGGGTCTTGTGGTATATCGTAGTTAAATACGGCGTCCACGTCATCAATATCCAATCCACGTGCTGCCACATCTGTAGCTACGAGAATTTCGAATTTGCCGTCACGGAATTTACGGGTAGTGCGCTCACGCTGTTGTTGGGTGATGTCGCCGTGGAGCTTGTCTGCTCCATAGCCTCGCGCGATGAGAGCCTCGGTGCACTCGTCAACACTACGTTTGGTGTTGCAGAATACGACAGAGAGGCGTGGGTTGCTGGTGTCAATAATACGGGTGAGCACTTCGACCTTAGAGCGATTGCGCACTTCATAATATGACTGACTGACGGTGGATACTGTCTTAGTCTGACTCTTGATCGAGACTTCTTTCGGGTCGTTCCCGAATTTTTGGATTAGCTTCTGCACTTGCTTATTCATCGTTGCCGAGAAGAAGAGTGTCTGGTGATCCGCGTGCAGTGCACCCAATAGATCTTCCATGTCCTCTCGGAATCCCATGTCCAGCATGCGGTCAGCTTCATCGAGGATGGCCAGTTTGATAGTGGCAGGCTTGAGAGTTTTTCTGCGCAAGTGATCGAGCAGGCGTCCGGGAGTACCCACCACAATGTGCGCGCCACGTTTGAGCTGGGTGATTTGGCGCTCAATGGGTGTGCCTCCGTAAACAGGCACTGCGCGCAGGCCTTGCATGTGTTTTCCGAGCCTGTGTACCTCTTCGCAGACCTGCACGCAGAGCTCACGGGTGGGCGAGAGGATAAGAACTTGTGCCACGGAGTCGTCGCGGTCGACCATCTGCAGAGCAGGGAGTGTGAAGGCCGCTGTTTTTCCTGAGCCTGTCTCAGAGAGTCCAACGATATCGTTTCCCTCTAGAATAGTTGGAATGGCGAGTGCCTGAATGGGTGAAGGGCTCTCAAAACCGAGGTCGCGAATAGCTTGTTGTAGTTCATCGCAAAGGCCTAGTTGTGAAAATGGGATATCAGTCATAGCAGTGGTGGTGGATGGCGAGCCATAGGGCTGCATGACCACACTAGCAACTTAAAAAGCGAGCCAACATCTGTAAATGCGGCGCTTTATGAGAATGTCAGGGATTCCTTGAAGCAGGTATTGACGCGATGCCATCCAGAGTCATAATCCACGCCCCGCGAGACAAACTGTCAGGCGGACAACCAACAATCGAAAAAGAACATGGCAAACTATGCAATTAATGGATTTGGACGCATCGGACGCAACGTGCTGCGCGCCCTTGTGCAAAATGGCGAACTTAAAAACGTCGTCGCAATCAATGACCTCACAGACAATAAGACTCTGGCACATCTCATGAAGTATGATTCAGCGCAAGGTCGTGTTTCTTATGATGTCACTTATGATGATGATTCCATCATCGTTGATGGGCACAAAATCCATGCCACTGCGGAGCGTGATCCAGCTGCACTGCCATGGGGTGAACTCAAAGTCGATGTTGTTCTTGAATCGACTGGTTTCTTTACCTCACGAGAGGGTGCTCAAAAGCATATTGATGCCGGAGCAAGAAAAGTTCTTATTTCTGCACCTGCCAAAAACCCAGACCTAACTATGTGTATTGGCATCAATGATGATCTTTATGATGCATCGGTGCACAACATCGTTTCCAACGCATCGTGCACCACCAATTGTCTTGCGCCATTGGTTAAGGTTCTCAACGATAAGTGGGGTATTGAAAAGGGTTTCATGAGCACTATTCACTCATACACTGGCGATCAGAATCTACTCGACGCACCGCACGGGGATCTTCGTCGTGGTCGCTCTGCTGCTATCAACATTGTGCCTTCCTCAACAGGAGCTGCTGTTGCCATTGCTGAGGTGATTCCTGAAATGAAAGGTAAGCTCAATGGGGGAGCCTTCCGTGTTCCTACACCCACAGGCTCGCTTACAGATTTTGTCGCTATCCTCAAGTCAGATGTTACTGCTGAGGAAGTTAATGCTGCTTTTAAAGAAGCTGCAGCCGACGGCCCAATGAAAGGCATTCTCAGCTACTCTGAAGACCCACTGGTTCTGCAAGACATCGTTAGTGATCCTCACAGTTCTGTATTCGACTCAGATCTCACGATGGTGAACGATGGCAACTTCGTGAAAGTTTGCTCATGGTATGATAATGAGTGGGGTTACTCCTGCCGCGCTGCTGATGGTCTCGTCATGCTCGGTGCTTAATCGAATTGATACTTTATCTAAGGCGGGGGAGGGCAACTTCCTCCGCCTTTTTCCTCTTACCTCAAAATATAACCAATTATGGCAAAGCTTAGTATTCGCGATCTCGACGTTCACGGGAAAGCCGTCCTTATGCGTGTGGACTTTAATGTGCCTCTCAACGACCAAGGAGAAATTACCGATGACACCCGTATCCAAGCTGCGTTACCAACGATCCAGTTGCTCGTCGACGGTGGTGCCAAGCTTACTCTTTGTTCGCACCTAGGTCGACCAAATGGAGAACCAGACTCTAGGTTTTCGCTCCTCCCTGTGGCTGTGCGGCTCGGTATGTTGCTAGGAAAAGAGGTTGGCTTTACCTCAAGCTGTATAGGTGATGAGGCCAAGGCCGCACGCGCTACAATCAAAACCGGCGAGGTTTTTTTGTTAGAGAATACCCGCTTCCATATTGAGGAGAAATCTAACGACTCCGACTTCGCGCGTATCCTAGCTGATGAGGCTGAAATTTTTGTTAATGATGCTTTCGGCACGGCACACCGCGCGCACGCCTCCACTGAGGGCGTTGCACATCATGTTTCTCAGAGCGCCATGGGTTTGCTCATCGAGCGTGAACTTGAATTTCTTGAAGGAAAACTCCAAGAACCAGGCAAACCATTTGTTGCCATCATGGGAGGAGCCAAGGTCTCCGACAAGATCCAGGTTATCAAAGCAATGATGAGTAAGGCAGACACCTTTATTATTGGTGGTGCCATGGCCTATACCTTTCGCAAGGCGCAGGGTTATAAAATTGGCAAGTCATTGGTTGAAGATGATTTCCTTGATCTGGCTAAAGAAATTCTCGAGGAAGCCAAAGAAAAAGGGATTCACTTTCACCTGCCCGCAGACACCCGTATTACTCAAGAGTTTTCCCCCAATGCTGTGACGAAGGTCACAGCTGCTTACGAAAATGGAGGTGAAATTCCAGATGACTGGGAGGGTATCGACATTGGTGATCAAGCTATTGAGGACTTCTCTGAAGTTGTTTCCGGCGCGATGACAGTGCTCTGGAACGGGCCGATGGGAGTTTTTGAATTGGACAATTTTGCCGCAGGGACTAAGGCACTCACTAAGGCGGTAGCCAAATCTTCAGCTCTCACCATTGTCGGTGGCGGAGATTCCGTAACCGCCGTGAAGAAATTTGGAAATTCGAATGATTTTGACTTTATCTCCACAGGGGGTGGGGCCTCACTTGAACTGCTCGAAGGCAAAACTCTTCCCGGAGTCGCAGCCTTAACTAATGCCTGATCAATCAACCAGCTAACTAACAATATTATGCGCAAACCAATCATCGCCGCCAATTGGAAAATGAACAAAGGGCCTCGTGATACAGAGGACTTCCTTAACACCTTTTCTGGTAAACTCGGCAAGCTAACGGCTGAAGCCGATATAGTCGTTGCACCTCCCTTCGTTTCACTCACTGCCGCTGTTGCAGCTCTGTCATCGAACTCTGCTGTTGCGATTGCAGCGCAGAACGTTTCCGAGCAGGACAACGGCGCGTTCACAGGCGAAATTAGCACAATGATGTTGAAAGAGCTATACGTGCGTTACGTCATCATTGGTCACTCCGAGAGACGCACACTTTACGGCGAGACCAATACCATTATCAACGCGAAGGTCAAAAAATCGCTTGAGGCACAGTTGAAGCCAATTTTTTGTATTGGTGAGACACTCGAAGAACGCGAAGGTGGTAAACTTGAGGCTGTTCTCCGCAGCCAGATCACCGAAGGGTTGGCAGGAATCGAAGAGAAGGAAATGAAGGGAATAGTCGTTGCTTACGAACCTGTCTGGGCAATCGGAACTGGCGTCGTAGCTACTGTCGAGCAGGCACAGGATGCACATGCATTTGTTCGCTCTGTAATTGCAGATCTCTACACTCAAGAGCTTGCCGATAAGATTCGTATCCAATACGGTGGTAGTATGAAGGCGGACAACGCAGGTGAACTTCTTGCTCAGCCAGACATCGACGGCGGCCTGGTGGGGGGAGCTAGTCTTGAGCCACAGAGCTTCCTCGATCTGATTAATGCTGCAGTAAAGTAGAGGCAGTCTGTGTATGGTAGTGTGCCATACCTCTTGCTGTGCTCGAGCATTAGATCGAATTTTTTAGTGCTATGATATGCTCACCCATGTGAGTGCTAGTCCCGATGCATGCACTGGCATTACGTATTGTACACCTGCAAGGGGCCACGATAGCAAATATGAATCTACTCAAAGTAGATGACATTCGATAAAGTTAAATGCCTTGCAGTTAGTCGTGCCTTCATCGAGTTAATTTGTTGGGTAAAAGGTAGGTTTTCTCATATCGCACAATTGTGATATACTGTTAAAAAATCACCTCTATTGTTGTCTATGCAAAGCTACTATCTTTGGCCTTTATTAGCGGCTGTAATCTACGCATTGGCGGCGATTTTAGCTAAGCGAGCATTGGCGGAGGGCTGTGGGATATTGCGGTTTACCGTTTTGTGTAATGCTGTCTTCTTCATCTTTTTTTTGATACCCGCAGCTATTGTTTGGCAGCCTGTTCATTGGGGGCAAATAGGGTGGCCTATACTTGGTGGGTTGTTGTTTTTTCTTGGCCAAATTCTTACAGTTGCGGCAATTCGTGTTGGTGATGTATCTGTTCAATCACCTTTGATGGGATCAAAAGTAATTTTCGTAGCACTGATTTCGTTGGGCACTGGTGCAGAATCTGTCGTTTCAGGAGTATGGTTGGGTGCCTCGTTAACTGCAGGCGCAGTTTTTCTTCTCGGCTATTCAAGTTGGGATTCTAGTCGTCGAACATGGATTGGCGTAGGTTTAGCACTGGCAAGCTCACTTGCATTTGCCGCCAGCGATGTATTAACTATTGCCAAAGCTTCAGGTAGTGGAGTTGAGAACTATCTCTCGATTGTAATGGGGGTTCAGCTATTGCTTTCATTGGTATTAATCCCCTTATTTAAAGACAAAGTTAGGGGTATTCCAAGAAATGCATGGGCGTGGCTGGCCGCAGCAGGTGGGCTGATGGCGCTGCAAGCGGTTATACTTAATATCGCGCTCGGTCATTTCAAGCATGCTACCAGCTTCAATGTCATATATGGATCGCGTGGATTGTGGAGTATACTCCTAATCTGGAGTATAGGGCACATGGTAGGTAATAGTGAGCTACAAGGTGGCCGTAACGTTCTGATTAGGCGAGTGATTGGAGCTACCCTTTTACTTGTTGCGGTATTTATAATACTGACGGGTAGTGCAAGCTGATATGGAGCTGGGGGAGGGCAGATAAATTATAATTATCAGATCCAGCTCACACCCAGATAAATCATCATCGCATAGATGAGTTTACACGTATAATGTAAAATCTGATCGGTGTGAAATCCGGTCCAGCCTTCGCATTTTGCGTAGTCGATCAACCAATGAAGAGCCAGTTCAATAGCGGCAAGAGCAGATGAGCCAGTTATGATCCAGACCGCACCGGCATGTATAAGCGAGTGAGCCGTGAGTGCGTGAATCCAAACTCCTGCAGGTGGGTCAGTCCCCATAAAAGAGGAAGTGTCTGCGTGGCGATCTTTTGCCTTAGATAAGAATTTACCTTGGAGCGGAAAATCCATCACTGCATGACCGATGGCAAGAGCGAAAAAGATCAGGAAAATTCCCTGTACCGAGTGAGGTTCGGTTGTGATGATTGCTAGAAGTGACATCTATTCCGGGGGGGCTAAGTTGTATGGCTGTCGCCCTAGTCCCAGAAATTCTGATATGAGTGCTCAACTTCTACCGCTACGAGTTTATCGTTCACGTGGCGTATGCGCCTACTGAGTTCTGCAACGAGTGCTACGAGAAGTTTGATTCCTGCTTCAGGATATGCCTCAACGAATGCCTCGAGATCCTCGCGAGTTGCTTTCCAGACTTGGGAAAATGACTGTGCAGTAACGGTGGCACTTGCAGTTCCTGGATCAAAGATATTGATTTCGCCCAAACTTTCACCCTGTTGAACTCGGGCGATAAGTGTTCGTTTGTCTTCTTTGTCCGTATGCACGTGAAGCACGCCGGATATTACGAAATAAAGAGCTTTCTGCTCATTTCCTTCCTCGATGAGAACTTGACCTTCTTGCACTGGTAAGAAATCTCCATAGCCGCTTAAAAACAGCCGGTCGTCTTCTTCGAGCCCGGCGACGAGACCCATAGCCGGGAGTTGGGGGGAATTGAATTCGTTGCTCATATGTATGTTGATGACGGTTAGTGGTGGAACATATTCATCCCATACGCCGCCTTATTAAAAGAAAATAGAACAAAAATCCTGCTTGCTAATGGTGTTCATTTGGTTATGTTCTAATAAACACCATCAGTAGATTGCGTGTTTCTATCGTCAATAAACCATAATTTATTCAATCATGTCTAATCAATCGCTTACCAATCGCCAGCAGGAAGTCCTTGATTTCCTCAAAGAAACCCATCGGAATGAGGGATTTATGCCATCAACAAGGGATATTCAGCATCATTTTAACTTTGCTAGTCAGACCGCCGCGATGAGTCACCTCCGGGCGCTCGAACGTAAAGGCGTCATCGTGCGCAAAGCAAACAAAGCCTGCGGCATCGGATTTCCAGAGGAAATGGAGCGCGAGGAAATCGTCGACATCCCAATTTACGGAAGCATCGCGGCTGGAATGGCGCAGGATGTTGATGGTGAAAAAGAAGGTTGCCTATCGATTGACATTAGTTCTCTGGGTCTCCGAGGTAATGCCCGCACCTTTGCGCTGAAAGTGCGTGGTGAGTCGATGATTGATGCCCATATTTGCGATGGCGACACCGTTGTGTTAGAATTTCGTGAGCCTCGTAGAGGAGATGTCGTTGCCGCTTTGATTGATGGTGAGACCACACTCAAGCGCTACGTCATTGAAGATGGCAAACCATTTTTACGTGCTGAGAATGTTGATTACCCAGATCTCATTCCCGCGCGTGAACTTATTATTCAGGGGGTGCTGGTAGCTCTTCTCAGAGCCGCTGCGTAGAACGATCATCTTTTATGTAGTTAGAGTCATTTCGATGAAATGACTCCAACTACAGTAAGTTGCTTTTAACTTTTCATTATCAATTTTCATTGAAAAAAATCATCCTAGCTTCGGGCTCACCGCGCCGTCGTGCCATGCTTACTGCTGCTGGGCTGGAATTTGACGTTATTCCATCATCAGCCGAGGAACTGCATGATGCCGCGATACCGCTACATCTACTCTGTGAAGAGAATGCGAGACTTAAGGCGATCGCCGTGATAAAAGATTACCCAAAAGCAAAAGTCATTGGAGCTGACACCCTCGTCTACATCGATCAAACTCCGCTCGGGAAACCTCGGAATGAGGAGGAGGCGCGTAAGACGCTCGCCAAGCTCTCAGGCCGCGTCCACCAAGTTTGTACCGGTGTGTGTATTGCGCAGGGTGAAAAAACGGAAACTTTCCACGCCATCACGGAGGTAGTTTTTAAGAATCTAACACGTGATATCATCACCGACTACATGAGCAAAGTCAACGTCATGGACAAGGCAGGATCCTATGCCGTGCAAGAACATGGCGATATAATTATTGAGGAGGTGAGGGGAGACTATGATAACGTTGTGGGCCTTCCCGTTGTTCAGCTTCTGGCGAAGCTCTGAGGAGAGAGGACAATCCTGCCTCTATAGATTTTGAAAACCTGGGACAGGATTGTCCCCACTCCCTAGAGACGCAGCCAGGCGAGGAACTCACGGTTGCCGTCGGTTCCGGTGATTGGCGAGTCGATGCAATCGATCCATGTGTGTCCGAGCTCATCGGTCACAAATTGGTGGATTTTATTCACCGCTCGCTGATGAAGTGCAGGGTCTCTAACGATCCCACCCTTGCTGATGTCTTCTCGGTTGAGTTCGAACTGAGGTTTAATCAAGCAGATGATTTGACCATTCACTTTCAACGTGTCGAACATCGGAGGCAGGATTTTTGTCAGGGAAATAAATGACACGTCCGTTACGGCAAGGTCAATCGAATCGCCGATGTCATCCGGTGTCATGTGGCGGGCATTGAATTTTTCCTTCACGACCACACGGGGATCGTTGCGTAGTTTCCACACCAGCTGATTGGTTCCCACATCCACAGCGTGGACCTTAACAGCACCGCGCTGGAGTAAACAGTCGGTGAAACCACCAGTTGAGGCACCGACATCGAGACAAGTCATGCCTGTGGGGTCGATATCAAAACGATCCATCGCCCCTTCCATTTTGAGCCCACCACGACCGACAAATTTTGGCCTTTCCTTAACGGTCAGCTCAGCATCATCGCTCAGTTTGGTGCTGGGCTTTGCTACAACTGTGGTTCCAGCCATGACCTCGCCGGCAAGAATCAGCCGCTTCGCTTGTTCACGTGAGTCGCAAAGCCCGCGCGAGACGAGAAGGGCGTCGGCACGTTGTTTCGATGGCATGATTACAACTTATCGGATTGAATGTGCATGAAAAGCTTAACTGGGATGCTTTTGTATAAAAATACACCGCCCATACCAATTGGCAGGACGGTGGTAGTAGTTGTTTTGATGTGGTAAAGCAGCTTACTTCTTTTTGCCGAAGCGTTCAAAAATAGGGTCGTGCTTCTTCATGCGCTCACCGAATTTCTCCATGGCTGGTCCGAGGACTGTCCCAATTTCTTCATTCGACATCATGGCGCCTATCAAGCCTCCCATTTTTTTCTCCATAGCCTCTTGAGCTTTGTCTGTTTTCTGATTTAGGGCTTTCTTTCCCTCTTCGCTGGGAGTTTCAAGTTTATCAAGTCGGGTGGCAATGGAGTCAACGGCATCACCAATACCATCGATTTTTTTAACAGCTTCCTCAGCGCTTGCTTTGTCTTTGGCGGTTGCCAGTGCGTCTGCAAGTGCATTCATTTGCACGATCAATTCGTCGGTTAAGCTGTCGGGTGTGTCTGTATTCTCAGTTTGGGCGTTGTCATCTCCACCACCATCTTTTTTCTCACCACAGGAAGTGAAAAGTAGTGGTGCAGTTACTGCCGTAGCAATTGAAAATAGGCGGAGTGCGGTTGTTCGTTTCATAGTATATGTTAGGTCGTTTTTTTAGCACGGCTGTAGGTAAATGAGTAATACCCGAGTCATGATTAAGAAAGTAAGTAATCGGGTGGAGATTGAAAAAAAAACAATTAATCACTAGCCGAGTGATAGGGGAGCCGTTTCAGGATCGGTATCAGCATCGTAATCAACGCCATCCATTCCAAAGCCAAACAGCTTCAGGAAGTCATCTTGGTAACCTTTGAAATCGGCGAGATCGGTAAAGTTTTCGTTGGAGATTTTATTCCAGGACTCCTCTACAGCAGCTTGAACATCTGCGCGCATTTCCCAGTCGTCTACCCGGATGCGGCCATCGTTATCAACTTTGGCATCATCTGAATACATGTGATCAGCAAACAAACGCTGCATTTGCTCGATGCATCCTTCATGGGTGCCTCGCTCCTTCATTTCTTTGTAGAGAATGGAAATATAGAGAGGGACGACGGGGATTGCTGAGGATGCTTGGGTCACCAGTGCCTTATTGACGCTGACGTAAGCTTTACCACCGTATTTGTTAGATAGGGTGTCGTTGAGTTTGGCGCAGGATTTTTCCACATCCTTCTTCGCCTGTCCGATAGTGCCGTCGGTATAGATGGGCCAGGTGATTTCCGGTCCGATGTAGGAATAGGCGACAGTTTGGACACCTTCGGCGAGCACCCCAGCATCATCGAGGGCATTCATCCACAGTTCCCAGTCAGCTCCCCCCATCACTTTGATGGTGTGAGCGATTTCTTCGTCTGTAGCGGCGCCAATGCTGACTTCGCTGACTTCTCCTTTGTCGGTGTTGAGAGTTTTGTTGGTGTATTCTCCACCGGTGGTTTTCAGTGCCGATTTGTAAGTTTCTCCTGTGTCAGGATCGGTGCGGCGTGGAGATGCTAGCGAGTAAACCACGAGGTCGATCTTGCCCATCTCATTTTGGATGATGTCGATTGCTTGCTTTTTCATGTCGTGGGAGAAAGCGTCACCATTCAGGGACTTGGCAAATAGCCCTTCGGCCGTCGCTGCTTTTTCAAAAGCGGCGGTGTTATACCAACCCGCAGAGCCGGTGCGTTTCTCAGATCCAGGTTTTTCAAAGAATAGACCTAGTGTGTTAGCTCCGGAGGAAAATGCTGGCACGATACGCGATGCTAGGCCGTACCCTGCAGAGGCGCCGATGACTAACACATTTTTGGGACCGTTTTCGATTTTCGGCTGAGACTTTACGTAGTCGATTTGTTCCTGCACGTGGGCAGCACAGCCGTCGGGGTGGGAAGTGATGCAGATGAAGCCGCGGATTTTTGGTTTTACAATCATGGATGTGTATTTTTAGACAGGGTTAATAGAATTTTACAGAATTGTTTTTGGTCTAAAACTCGCATGAGCCCGGGGTTCTTGCGAATGGGATGACGTCGCGGATGTTTTTCATGCCAGTAATAAACATGAGCATGCGCTCGAAGCCCATTCCGAATCCGGCGTGAGGGCATGTTCCATATTTTCTCAAATCGAGATACCAGCCGTAGTCGGCTTCGGAGAGATTGTGTGCTTTCATATTCGCGGTAAGCACATCGATGCGTTCTTCGCGTTGGGCACCACCGATGATTTCGCCGATGCCGGGGACAAGCACGTCCATGGCGGTGACGGTCTTGCGGCCTTGCTCGTCAGGTTCATTGCTACGCATGTAGAAGGGTTTGACGGACTTGGGATAATTGTAAACCGTGACTGGGCAGTTGAAATGCTTTTCTGTTAAAAATCTTTCGTGTTCGGACTGAAGGTTGACTCCCCATTCAACCTGGTAGTCGAACTTCTTGCCGCTCTTTTCTAGAATTTCGACGGCTTCAGTGTAGGAGACTCGCTGGAAGGGTTTTTCGGAGACAAACTTTAGTCGCTCTACTAATCCCTTGTCCACAAATCGCGCGAAGATATCGAGGTCGCCCTCGTTGTTGTTGAGTGCATCATCGACGAGATACTTGGTGAACTCCTCGGCAAGATCCATATCGCCATCGAGATCGCAAAACGCCATTTCAGGCTCGATCATCCAGAACTCTGATGCGTGCCGGGTGGTGTTAGAGTTTTCCGCCCTGAATGTTGGCCCGAAGGTGTAGATGTTGGAAAGCGCGGTAGCAAATGCCTCGCCTTCCAGCTGACCACTGACGGTGAGGTAGGTGGGTTTTGCAAAGAAATCATCCGCGAATTTTTGAGCATCAGCTTTGGATGGGTCGAGCGTTGTAATGCGGAACATCTCGCCGGCGCCCTCGCAGTCGGAGTCGGTGATGATTGGGGTATGAACGTAAGTGAAATCTCGTTCATCAAAGAACCGGTGCACTGCCTGAGACATTCGGCTTCTCATACGAAATACCGCACCGTAGAGGTTTGCGCGTGGGCGTAAGTGGGCAATAGATCTCAGGAACTCGGGTGTGTGACCTTTCTTCTGTAACGGGTAATCTGCGGGTGCAGCCCCGATTAGCTTGATTTCTGTGGCGTGAATTTCCCACTGTTGTCCCTTTCCAGGTGATTCGACCAGTGCGCCCGTTATTGTAACAGCTGAGCCAGTGGTCATCTCAGTGATTTCTTTGTATCCGGGAATGCCGGCATCGGCCACACACTGAATATTTGCTAGGCACGAGCCATCGTTCATTTCCAAAAAAGAAAACTCTTTTGAGTCACGACGTGTGCGGACCCAACCGCTGATGGTGATCGTCTCGAGAGAAGATGCGCTGGTGAGGGCGCGTTTAATGAGCGTTCGCATGACATTGAATAGAAGCAAGAGGATGATATCGTCAAGTCTCTTGCGAATTTGATTAAACTTTGCAAAAAACCGCTTGCAATCCAATTGGTTCTCGATAGGTTGCGCGCCCCATGGCCAAATCAAAAGGTACAGCAAAAACCCGGAAGGCCGTCGCCAAAAGATTCAAAGTGACGGGCACAGGGAAGATTTTGCGCCGCAAGCAAGGGAAACGCCACATTCTTACTAAGAAGAACCAGAAGCGGAAACGCAATCTGGGTAAGGCGACTCTCGTTTCCGACGCAGACTTGAAAGCCGTAAGGGCTTCTCTTCCTTTTGCCTAGTCAGCAAGAATTGGCGTGCAAACGCCACTACGGCGGCCATCGCCAACCGCTCGCATCACGAGCGGCCTCTACGCAGCCTTCCCGACGATCTGAAAACAGAAAACCGGGACCGAATGGACGAGACTGCGGGAGGTGTGAAAATAACCGTCCGTTCCAAAAAACAGAAACATGCCAAGAGCAACCAACAGCCCAGCCAGCCGCAAACGCCGGAAGCGCGTCCTCAGACGTGCCAAAGGTTTCCGCGGCTTCCGCTCAAAACTCTACAAATATGCCAAGGACGCCGTCCGTAAGGCTCAAACGTATGAGTATCGTGACCGTAAGAAGCGTAAGGGACAGTTCCGCCGCCTCTGGATCCAGCGTATCAGCGCTGGTGTCCGTGCGCAGGACATTACTTATTCCCGCTTCATCGAAGGCCTCAAGCAGGCCAATATCGAAGTTGATCGTAAGATCCTTGCCGATCTTGCTGTTCACGATATCGATGCCTTTAACAGCATCGTAGAGCAGGCCAAAGCAGCCCTCAATCAGAAGGCTCCTGCGACTGCTTAACTCGAGCGAACATAAACAACTATCCAAGCGGCCATCGGATTTTACCGGTGGCCGCTTTTTTGGATAGTTATGTCACATTGGGACAATTATTTGGGACAAAGTGGCGCGATGAGTAGTCACGCCGTGTAACATCAAATCTGTCATTATTTGTAAATCGCTCACAGTAAGTATATTGAGTGTATTTTATTCACATTGGCACACATCTTGCGACTATGATTATGCAAACTTAAAAAAATTAATAACTATGATTACAAATTATCCAATAAAGATGGGATTCATCAAGGACATCGACTATTTTTTCAATCGTGCGCACAACACAGCAGCACCGCTTTCGTGCGGCAGCGCGCGATATAGCGTTGAGGAAAGGCGTGATACACAAAATGATGAGAATACAGCGATTGGCTGGAATCTTCGTTTTGAACTACCCGGATTTAACAAGGATGAGGTAGAAGTTGTAATTGATGATGAGTATATCAATCTGCATGCAAAAACTGATGATGAGTCACGCAATTTTCTTGGCGAGGTCAAGAAGCGGGTGAGAATTTCTAATCAGGTTGATACCGGAAATATAGGGGCTCGACTCGATAACGGCATACTTTATTTGAAAATTTCAAAAAAGATGAAAGCTAAGCAGAAAGCCATCGTAATAAAGTAGGTAATTATTAGTTGTATTTAATCATCCTAGATGATGACATTAATTACTAATTGGGTTATTTCACTAATTTGTGTGTATAGTGAAAGTGTATTTCAGGTTCGCAGACATGTCTGCGAACCTGATTTTTTTGGCTGATGCACCGAGTATTCGGCTTTAAGTATTCACTTTTGGGTATATGAATTGCTCGCGGGGTTATCCATCAGCCCAGGCGCTAAATACATTATACTAGTCTAATTTTCATGTCTGAATCTATGCAACCAGTCGAAAGCTTCACGAAAGTGGAGTCAATCTTCGTCCGTCACCGTAATTGTTTATTGCTACGTGGGCAGTTCACGCCCATCTACACCGATTACTATTTGCATTTAATGGAGCACAAAATCCGTCATTCGAATGATTTGGATGCGCAGCTTAAAGACCTACTTGCGGTATTCACGCTGCACCTGACGGCACGCCCATGGGCAGAAACTATCGCTTGGACTGTTAATCAACGTGCTCCACGGGTTAATTTTTTTGTCACAGGATCGAGCACTTTCGAGAATGTTACTGGTCGTTTGTTTACCAAGGATGTCAAGGAACCCGCGACGAGTTTGCTCTTTAGTCAGACCACTGTGTCGGGCCAGGAACCACGCACTACCAGTGTGGAGCTATCCAGTAATGACCCCATTCAGTGGATTGAGCACTATTATGCCCAGAGTGAGCAGCGGCCAGCGAAGTGCTTCCGGCTCGACGACGAGAATTACGTGCTAATTGCAGCGCAGCCGGGATATGATGAGGAGTGGTTTGGGGAGCTCGACGCAAAGAAAGTGGCTGCAATCACGGAGGATGAGCAAACAAAGGTGCTCGAGACGCGTAAGTTTGGCTTTGACTGCGGGTGCAGTAAGGAACGTATCGTGTCGACGCTTGGAGCATGGAAGGAAAAACCGGGCGAGCTTTTTCAAGGGGAGGATACGATCACTGTGAATTGCCCGCGCTGTGGTGCACATTATCCGCTGACACCAGATGATCTTACGTAATTACCTATTTACTTAATCCCAGAATCACCTAAATCAACCCCCGCCTATGAAGCAGGAAATCGAAACCATCCAGACCGACGCCTTGGAGGCTGTTGGTGTAGCGAGCGACGAGAAATCTCTCGACGATGCCCGTGTGGTATTTCTAGGAAAAAAAGGACGCCTTACGGCTGCCTCCGCTGGAATGAAGGATCTTTCCAAGGAAGATAAGCCTGTGATGGGACAGCTGCTTAACGCCGCACGGCAGGCAATTACCTCTGCCATCGAAGCTAAGCAGGCGGCTCTCGCGGACGAGGCGGATAAAAAATCGGTGCAGGGAATTGATCTGACGCTGCCGTCGAGACCACTTTCAGCAGGTGCCATTCATCCACTCACTCAGGTTAAGGATCGTGCGATTCAGGTATTGCGCCGTATGGGTTTTGCACTTGCGGAGGGACCTGAAATTGAGACCGAGTTCCATTGTTTTGATGCTCTTAACACGCCGGAGGATCACCCTGCGCGTAATGAGAAAGATACTTTTTATTTTGATAGCGGCAAACTTCTACGAACTCACACTTCCAGTGTGCAGATTCGCACCATGGAAAAGGTGACACCGCCTGTGCGCATCATTGCACCTGGTTCGGCATACCGTCGTGACGAGATCGATGCCACCCACCTTTCTGTGTTTAATCAGCTCGAGGGTCTCTATGTTGATACTGATGTAAAGCTTGGCGACCTTAAAGGTGCGCTTGAGTTTTTCCTGCGCGCGATGTTTGGTGATGCCACCGAGGTACGTTTTCGCCCTCATTTTTTTCCATTCACCGAGCCGAGCTTTGAGATTGATATTAAACTGCATGCCAAGGGGCAAGAGCCGAAATGGATTGAGATTGCAGGTTGCGGTATGGTAGATCCGGCGGTTTTTGAATCACTATGTGAAGTCCGAGGTGATGATGTTTTTTCACCTGACAGAGTTACTGGCTTTGCTTTCGGAATGGGAATCGACCGTTTAGCCATGATCAAGTGGGGAATAAGAGACATTCGTCTACTTATTGAAAATGACGTACGTTTTCTGAAGCAGTTTGCATAGGTTGCTGGCGCCGTTCAGCTCCTCAAGTGCTCCACCGCCTCGCGGATATCATGAACTGTGACCTTGTCTGATACTTCCGCGGCGCCAAGTGCGGTTAGAAGAACAAACTTGATTTTTCCGCCCGTGAATTTTTTATCGCGGCTGAGCTTACCCATGACAGTTTCTGTGCTTATTGATTCTGGCAAGGTGAGTGGGAGTTGGAAAAGTGCTAACAAGTTAAGCACTCGTTGGCTGTCTTTATTAGAAAAGCCATTCATTTTTTCTGATAAGAAAAGCGCGGCTCGGATGCCCAGTGATATTGCTTCACCGTGTAGCATGGTGCCATAGGGGAGCGATGCTTCAATGCCGTGGCCAATGGTATGACCAAAATTAAGTAGTGCACGTGTGCCTGAGGTTTCTTTTTCGTCCTCTTCTACGATTTGGGCTTTAATTGCGAGGTTACGTGTTAATAGATCTGCTGATGGATGTTGATCCGTGGGGTCAAGATCACCAAGAGTATCAATCATTGATGCATCACGAATTGCAGCATGTTTGATTGCCTCAGCATAACCTTCACGATATTCGCGCCCCGGCAAAGTGTTCAATGTAAGTGGGTCAACAATAACAAGGCGGGGCTGATGAAAGCAGCCAATGAGGTTTTTCCCCTCTGACGTATTGACGCCCGTTTTTCCTCCAGCTGAGCTATCAACCTGGGAGACAATTGTGGTAGGGATCTGAATAAAAGGAATGCCGCGATGAAAAATAGATGCCACAAAGCCTGCGAGGTCGCCCACTACACCGCCACCGAGTGCTATAATATAAGACCCACGGTCGTGGCCTGCACGGTTCATTTCGCCACATAAATCAGCGGTTTTCAGCATCGATTTACTCGCCTCTCCTGCGCTCACGGTGTGCAAGCTGGCATCGGGAAGTTGAGCAATAAGGTTATCAGCGTAGTGAGGAGCTACATTGCTGTCCGTAATCACTGCTGCCTTACCTGTGAGACCTGCAGAGGCAATCAGCTGTGCTGCGCGGTTTAACAAACCGTCTTCGACGATAATGTCGTAGGAACGTGCAGCTAAGTTGACGTGGACGGTGGGCATTTGAATAGTTGATTTTTGTTATTTGGACTGCTCGAGCATTTTGAGTAATGGTGCCTCCGCGCGTTTCTGAATGTCTTTGGGTAGTTGGACTTGAGGTTCGAGTTTTTCGAGGCAGTCATGTAATTTCTGGAGCGTATTCATTTTCATGAATTTGCAGTCATTACATGCGCAGCGATCGGTTGGTCCCGGTATGAGGTTTTTGTCTGGTGCCTCTTTTTGTAGGCGGTGTAGCATGCCGCTCTCAGTGACTACAATGATATTGTTCACCGTAGCTTCTTGGCAAAATGCTATCATTTTTTCCGTTGAGCAGACTTCATCGGCCAACAACCGGACAGCTGTTGTGCATTCCGGGTGAGCAACTACCAATGCATCTGGATACTCAGACTTAATCTTGTTAATTGAGTCGCGAGTGAACTCAACGTGCACATAGCAGGCGCCTTGCCAAAGGTCCATCTTGCGTCCGGTTTGTTCCATAACCCAAGCTCCGAGATTTGCATCGGGAACAAATAGAATAGGTCTGTCCTTGGGTGCTTTTTGAACGATACGAACAGCATTTCCCGATGTGCAGATCACATCGCATAATGCCTTCACTCCGGCAGAGCAATTGATGTAGGCGATGACATAGTAGTTTTTGTCCTCGTTATCCTTGATGAATTTTTCGAGCTCATCAGCAGGGCAGGATTCTTCTAGCGAACAACCTGCGTCCTTATCAGGAAGTATAACTGTTTTGTTCGGGTTAACGATTTTTGCTGTTTCCGCCATGAAGTGAACACCACAAAATACAATAACATCAGCGTCAGTTTCCTGTGCGCAATAAGCGAGCCCGAGAGAGTCGCCCACGTAATCCGCAATATCTTGGATGTCGCCAGTTTGGTAGTTATGCGCAAGAATGGCGGCATTGCGTGCCTTTTTGAGACGCAAGATATCTTCACGGAGGTCGAGAGAAGCGGTGGCCATGGAGCTAATTTAGATATCAGCTAAACTCTGGCAAGCGGCAAGTGCGACCACTATTCATGATCCTATAGAAATTTGGCCGTGGTGGCGGGCGCCTTCGTCCACTGCCATGATGGCGACTTTGATATCGCCACTCAGTGTTGCTTTCCTTTTGAGATGAAGTTTGCCAGTGCAGGTGAAATTTCCGGCAACTTGCCCATCAATAATGGCGTCTTTGCATAGAATGGGTTCAGTAAATTCAACGCGAGCACGCTTTGCGATGATTAAGCGCTTACATTGAATGTTACCTATGATTTTTCCATGGCTTTGAATCGTGACATCACCAGAGCAATCAACTCCACCAGTCAGTTGGCCGTGTGCAATAAGATCATGGCATTGAATAGTGATGCCATGGACGGTTGCTTTTTTGTGAATGATGACGTTTCCACGTGTCTGGATGCTCCGATTCCATACACCTTTGATATCGTAATTCTTGAGTGATATGTAACTACCGCACGCTGGGCAGAGAGTTGAGCTTGACTGAGAGGCTGCTTGATGAACTCGATCGCAATCGAAGCATGCGACGTCACGCGGCTTAGCGATAGAATTATTGAGAGTGCTAGATATGCTTTTCCGCTTAGATGATTTTGGTAATGATGGGCCTACAGGATTAGAGCTTGAGTGATGTGCATTCGAGAGGAATGAGGGTTTTGGTTCGTTATTGGCATTTTTTCCGCGAGCAGGTGTATCATCACGCAGTCTTGTGCGATTTTCAATGCCCTCAATGTTTGTGATGGCATTAGTTAGCTGTTTTATTTTAGGCACAGCCTTACCATTAAGTATGTGATAATGTGTATTACACCCACGACAGTAAGTGGAGACGGCGATACCTGGTTCACGTTGCTCGAAGCCACATTCTGGGCATTGGAGGTTTACGCTGTTTTTTTCTCGCACACGAATACTTTTATTGTCGCTGTCATTATTGGGGCGATTTCTTCGCGAAAAAAGTGCCATAATTCTAGTGGTGCGGATGAGGTTATATGACAAATGCTAGAAAAAACCCGCCAACGGCATAGGCCAGTGGCGGGTTGGGAAATTGGTATTAGATCGTGTTAGGAACTCGGGGCCAGCTTCAGATCTTTTTGATTATCGTTCTCGTTGCTGGGTTTATTCTTGCTGGTGCTAGTGTTAGTGCTGGTAGGTTGAGGTGAGACTGAGGGAGTGCCCACAGTAGATTTACCAACGAAGATTGCACCAGGCTCTATGGAGACGGATGCAGCCTTAATGTCGCCAACCAACTCAGCGCTAGCTTTGAGTTCTACTTTGTCATTAACTTCGATATTGCCGTGAACCTTACCATAAATAATGACAGATTGGGTTTTGATCTCAGCTTTGATACGTGCATTTTCGCCAACGGTAAGAGATCCGTCTGAGTTAATATGGCCTTCAATTTTGCCATCCACCACTAAGTCGCTGGAAAAGCGAATCGTACCTTTGATTTCCACATCGGAACTCAGAACATTTCTTCCGCTGGGGCTGGGAGAGCTAGAGCGCGGAGCAGAGTGCGATGGGGTATTTGATGGAGCGCTCGTATGTGTTGAGCCTGATGGCTTTTCATTACTGGGTGATCCGGGGACAGGATTTTCGGATTCTGGCTTTTGTCCTATTACTTTTTGAAACACGATAGATATATAATGGTTAAGTCAACATGAAGTGACAATTAACATGGATTTACAAGGCAAATTTTAAAAATTTTTAGAATTGAAGGAGGTTTTTAGAGTGTGGGCTCTGGCTTTTTGTCTGTTTGGGCTGGCGGAGCGGGGTTACTGCTGTTTTTTTTAGATTCTTGTGAGTTTTCAGGATTTTTTTCTGATGGTGTTTCTGTCGCGCCGGTTGGAGCTTTTTGCAACGCATCGCCGTTGGCTTTAGCTTTTTGATCTGCTGCAGAGGCTGCCTTATCAGGGGTTGCTGGCGCGATAGGCGGTGTCGGCGGTTTTGGGGGGGCTGGTTTGATTTTCACCGGGGGTTGTGCGTTAACGATAGCTAGGCGTGCGTTGGCCATCTCAAGAAAGGCATTATTACGAGCTTCGTTGTCCTTGGCCTTCTCATACCAATTGGTGGCCTCAGCGATTTCTTTGTTCGATTTTGCGATATCACCAAGTGCGATGCATGCAAGCGGGTTGAGGTAACTATTTGGGTGGTTTTCGGCAATTTCAGTGAGTTTTGCCTTGGCTTCATCGACTTTGCCTTGTTCGAGAAGCCGGAGTCCGAGACTTACATTGGCTGTGTGTATAACGGGGTGTTCTGGATGCTGATCGATAAAATCTTGTAGTGTTTGTAAGCCATCGGGTTGTGAGTCTTGCCACTGCATATTTGCTAGCAAAGGCATCGAAGATGCTGCTGCAGCGCTACCGGGGTATTGTGAGATGACATCCTTATAATCAGCGATTTCATCGGCCTTGACGAGTGCTGCTCCTGCATCGTTTTGTTCGGCCTCTTCAATGCCTGCCCAGATGACATATCCAACAATACCTAGTGAGATAAATATCGCCACGATGATAAGTTTTTTTTGATGGTTATCTAGAAATTGTTCTAATTTGCCTGGGCCGTGGTCAATTTCTGCGATGGGAATAGGTGTGTCTGCCATATGATCAATTGGTTTGTTCGGTTGTGTAGCGTCATTACCGACGCATGGCAATGTTAAGTTTGTAGTATTCAGTTTGATCTTTGAAGTCGATGGTTTAAGGGTAAGTGCATATGAGCAGGAATGTTGGGATCGATAAAATAAATAGGGCGATGCTCTACGGCATTCTCGACATGGGATACGTGATAAAGTCGGAAATAATGTGTGTCGTGCGCGGGCTTCTTGAGGGTGGTGTTGGTGTGATCCAGCTGCGTGCAAAGGGATATGATGCAGAGGGTGTGACATCACTGCTGCACGAGTATGCTCCCAATCTTTTGGCGCTCTGCCAGTCTTTTGAGGTTCCTCTGATTATTAATGATTTTCCGGAAGTGGCTCATGCGATCGGAGCAGATGGAGTACACATTGGGCAGGATGATGGATCTCTGGTTGATGTTAGATCTGTAATAAGCGATTCAATGATCGTAGGGAGGTCGACCCATTCTCCCGAGCAAGCGAGGGCGGCGCTAGCTGAAGGATTTGATTATATTGGATTTGGCCCCTTGTTCCCGACCCCGACAAAAAAAGGTAGACCGGGAATTGGGTTGGAAAGCATTGCTGAAGTGGAAAATGATGTTGGTAATGAGATCCCCGTATTTTGTATCGGTGGAATCAAGAGAGATAATTTAGAATTGGTACTTGCATCAGGGGCGCGTCGCGTGGTCATTGTCTCGGCGTTGCTTCAAGCAGAAAGTATCCCTGATGCGGCAAGTGATGTGATCAGGTGTCTCTCCACCTGAAGGCACTCCGTTCTTATCCTCCAGTCAATATTCATTATCCATTCCAAAAACATGTCTACAATCATCGGCGGAACCATCGCCATCGACAATGTCTCTACACCCACGGACTCAGCAACAAACCTTCTTGGTGGCTCCGCCTCATACGCATCACTTGCTGCCAGCTATTACACTAAACCAGTCCATTTGGTGGGAGTTGTAGGGCACGACTATCCTGAGGAACACCTGCAAATGTTAGAGGGTCACGGCGTCACGCTCGACGGTGTTGAGCGCTCAGATGGTGAGTCCTTTACATGGGATGGTGAATACCACGAAAATATGAACGACCGCACCACACATAAAGTGGGATTAAATGTTTTAGAGAGCTGGGAGGTATTCATCCCAAGTGAGGCTGCAGGCAGTCGGATTGTGGTGCCCGCTAACATGTCACCAGAAAATCAAATTCAGATGCTTGATCAGTGCACCGCTGATGACAAATTTGTTATCGCAGATACTATGGATTTGTGGATTGAGATTGCCAACGAGCGCCTTCACGATGTGATGCAGCGCATCGACTTACTGGTAATCAACGAGGGTGAGGCGCGAGAGTTTGCAGGCACGAGTAACTTGATTCTGGCGGGGGAGAAGCTTTTGGAGAAAGGTCCAAGCCACGTGGTTATCAAACTCGGAGAATTTGGTGCCATTCTTTTTGGTCCTCAGGACCGCATGTTTCGGTTCCATGCATGGCCGCTGAAGGAGATTGTCGACCCCACTGGAGCTGGTGATACATTTCTCGGAGCCATGGCAGGATACCTCGCATCACTGGGCGGGGTAGACTTCTCCTTTGATCAGATCCGCGATGCAATTCTCCGAGGTTCTATCCTCGCTAGCTTTACCTGTGAGGATTTTTCTACCCGTAGACTGCAAAAAGTCACGGATGAAGAAATTGACAAGAGGATGACAGCATTGAAGGAAATCAGCCACTGGTAGAGCATTTGAGCCGAAATTCGAGAGCTGGATCTGCAAACACATAAATTTTCAATCTATTGTTCACATAGCTTCTAACTAGTAATTGGATTAGGCCAGCTGCGCGTATTTCAATGCACAGCCGTCATTGAGTTGCTTTTCTCTAAAATAGTTATGGTTTTTACGTGTTGACAGATCATGAGACTTACACCATCGTATCAACATAAATGTGATTATATTGTGTTGCTGAAACTAGGTAGATAGCCGAATTTTATTTTACCTTACCTCAAAATGCATGATGCGTGGTTCAGTTGTTCTAGGTGAAAACCTTGATTTCAAACACTGCAGTAATTACACAAATTAAAGAAACCTGCACCCTATGAATAAAATCAAACTTCTTTCACTTGGCGCATTAATGGTGACCGCCATGTATGCCAATGCGCAAACAACTGCCCACACTAAGCCAACGGGGTATGTGACCCACACCCTCAAAGCCGGTCAGTTC
>OBPH01000019.1_pt1 | contig 34714 bp, 28 predicted proteins | sample 1470511 | NCBI WGS metagenome assembly OBPH01 (sample SAMEA3275479, study PRJEB22092) | marine metagenome | biome: Marine environment; feature: Belgian marine environment, sample taken at 3 meters depth; material: Sterile flask | collected 2014-06-25T02:39:52+00 | depth 3 m
GAAGGTCGGTGACAACAACGAGCCAACCCTTTTTGCCTCCACGGCTCGTGTGGGGTTTCCTGACATAGCGAATCGGAGAAGGGTCAGTCCTTGATTTTTGATTTTACAAGGTGGTAATGATTGTGTTGATGTCGTGCATGGCGAGGCCGTTACGAATTGAATACGAAGGAGCGATGTATCATGTGATGTGTCGCGGCAACAATGGGCGTGACATTTTCTTTGGTGACGATGGCTGTAAAAAGTTTCTCGATACACTAGACGAGGCATGTATCCGTGCTGGCTGGTTTGTTCACGCATACGTGCTGATGGGCAACCATTATCACATTTTGTTAGAAACCCCCGAGGGCAATCTTGTTGATGGTATGAAATGGTTCCAAGGCACCTATACGCAGAGAATTAACGCATGGCAGGGGAGGCGCGGTCATCTGTTCCAAGGCCGCTACAAGGCACAGCTCGTCAACAGCGAACAACGCGACGACAATTATTTTCAGACCGTTTCCGATTACATTCATCTTAACCCCGCGCGAGCAAAAATGACAGGTGAAGGCAAGCGCTGGGAACGACTGCGAGACTACCCGTGGAGCAGCGTGCAACTGTATTGCGGCTGGAAGCGAAAACGCCCAAGCTGGTTCGTGGTGGACAAGGTGCTGGAAAGTTACTGCTTCAAAGACGACACACGGGGGCGCGATTCCTACGGCAAATACATGGACGCCAAAGGCGAGGAAGTGCAGGGGGCTGAACCTGGCATTGGCTACGAAGAATTGCGGCGCGGCTGGTGTCTTGGTGATGGTGACTTTCGGCAAAAAATGTTAGATCGTGCGAAGAAAGCCCTTGAGGGCAAAAAACTGGAAAGCGTTATGGGCGCGGCGGTCAGGGAACACGGCGAAACTGAGGCGGCAAAACTGCTGGCTGAAGGTCTGGAGAAACTGAAGCTCGACAGCGACGACCTGGAGGGAATGGCAAAATCGGCACCGGAGAAAAAAGCCCTTGCCGCCTGGCTCTCGCAACAGACGCTAGTCCCTGCGGACTGGATAGCGGCGGAATTACACATGGGACACGGCAGCCTTGTTAGTCGTTCCAAAAAATGGGTACGCGAAACAAAGGACGGCCGCAAATGGTTGCTCAAGCTGGCATAGTCTGGCAAAAGTCACTCTGCAAATGCAAGCCGCTTCGCGGTCGGCTTCCAACTTCGCCCCGTCGTCGCTTGCGCTCCTCGCCCCGAACCCCGCCCCGCGCGATGCGCGCCCCGGCACCCCACCAGCGGCCTATCACGTGTCGTGCTTGCTGACGCGCTTCTTGCGGACGAGCTTGCGAGTGCAAGCTCATCCTTAGTCGCTTTCGCACAAAGCAGTGTAATGATGGGTGGTGCTTGATCTGGTGGAGACCTTCCGCAGTTGTGCGGCACCTTCCACCAGCGCACCAGTCCCGCCTTCGCCACAGCCTGAGGGCAGCGGCTTTGTCAGGGACTTCCATCTCTCATTACACGGCGTTGTGCGAAGTAAGCAGCCACGCCCCGCGCCAGTCCGATTCCAGGCTCCTTGCGTCGCGTTCAACAAAACAGGCTCCGCGCCCCCCTCCGCCTGACCGGCTACGGTCCACCCCCCGCCTCGGTCTGCACCGCGGAGCGGTTTCGACCTCAGCCCCCCCGTGCCGCCTGCGGTCGCCACATGTAAAGAGCTGTCCTCGTCGTCGCCCAAGCTTCATCCCTTCGCAACCCCATACCGCGCCCGCCCATGGAGCCGAACCAAATAATGCCGATAGGGATGGCGATGGCATCACCGAGGGCTTCCACCGAAAGATGAAACTCATCCAACGCCGTGCATACGGCTTTAGAAACTTCGAAAACTAGCGCCTACGTGTCATTGCACAGTGCGGCTAACCACATTATTAACTATCAAAAAAATGCCTCGTCCCCAAACTTTGGTGTAGACCCCGCTAATGGAGGTGCTCAAGTGCACCTGTGTGGTTGGTTATAAATGGTACACCCGAAGGGATTCGAACCCCTGGCCTCCTGATTCGTAGTCAGGCGCTCTATCCAGCTGAGCTACGGGTGCACATTACGCAAAAAGGCGTGCGCGGAAAAAGCCATAAACATAGAACAAGGTCAAGCCAAGGCGTCAAAAAAATGCATTTTATCTGTATTCTGGACTGTCGACTCTTGATGCGGAAGGATAGTGAAACCTTTTTCCTTCATAATTGCGTAATGTGATACCGCCATCATCGTGATTGATAACGTAATCAGGATTGATGGGAATCTTACCGCCACCACCAGGTCCATCGATCACAAATTGTGGGATGGCGTAGCCTGACGTGTGGCCCCGCAGTCCTTCGATGATGTCGATACCTTTCTGAAGACTTGTTCTTAAATGAGAAGAGCCCTCGATGAGGTCGCATTGGTAAAGGTAATAAGGACGCACCCTGCACATCAGCAGCTTTTGCACGAGTTCTTTTTGGATATCCACTGAGTCATTGACGCCGCTGAGCAACACACTCTGATTTCCCATGACGATTCCCGAGTCTGCAAGTCTACCAAGTGCATCACGAACTTCTGATGTCAGCTCCTTGGGGTGATTGGCGTGAATGGAAATGAATAAAGGGTGGTATTTTTTGAGTATAGCACATAGTTCGGGAGTAATACGCTGCGGCAAGAATATGGGAATACGAGATCCAATTCTGACAAACTGGATGTGTGGGATTGCGTGAAGCCTAGATAGTAGCCGGTCGAGTCTAGCGTCAGAGAATAGGAGAGCGTCACCGCCTGAAATTAGAACATCACGCACGCTGGGAGTTTTTTCTAGATAATCAAAGGCAGCCTCCCATTGGGTCTCTAATTTTTGTTCAGAGACACCGGATACAACACGGCTTCGTGTGCAGTAGCGACAATAAGCGGCGCAGCGATCAGTTACAAGAAACAGGACTCTATCAGGGTATCGGTGCACTAGTCCCGGTACGGGCATGTGGGAGTCTTCACCGCAGGGGTCTGACATTTCTGCGGGATCTGTTAGTGTTTCTTCGATGCGTGGGATGACTTGCCGGCGGATTGGGCAATCGGGGTCATTTTTATCGATGAGGTTAAAAAAGTGTGGCGTGATTGCCATGGCAAGCTTGTTACCTGAGAGTAATACACCGGCACGTTCTTCTTCACACAATTCTACGTGTTGTTCTAACGCGCTCAGCGAAGTGATCCTGTTTTTCAACTGCCAGATATGATTGTTCCACTGATCAGGGGTATCGTTGGGCCAGAAGCCTGGTGCGTGTGATTTGAAAACGATTTTGGACATTTCCTCATCATGCTAGAGGATATTACTCATTTTGTCAAAAAATGACCTTGTCACGAATTTGGAGTTTGGTGTTTGAGATTATGGTATATAGACTTCTTTTGTGTTTTCTGAAATCATGCGCGATATTTGCAAGCCAAGTTGCCTCGGGATCATTGGTGAGCTCAAGCGGTCCGGCGGGTTAGCCATTCCGCAATTGGCGCAACTGCTTGGTATGAGTTATATGGGTGTTAAGCAGCACTGTGTGAAGCTTGATGAGTTGGGTTATCTTAAGGTGTGGCGTGTGCCACGTGTTGAGGTTGGCAGGCCACAGAAGCTTTACAAATTGACGCGCAAATGTGATGCGCTGTTTCCTGAGGGTGGGCCTGATCTGGTTCTTGATTTGCTTGATGGAGTTAAGACTGCTTTTGGTCAGGTGGCACCGGAGAAGCTGCTTTATCATTATTTTGAGCAGAGGCGTGATCACTGGATTAAGTTGGTTAGTGCAGGTAAGTCATTGGTCGAAAAATCGACTAGATTTGCTGATGCGCGTGCAAAAGAAGGGCATTTTTGCCATTGCCATTACTCACCAGAGGAAGGGTTCGTGATCGAGGAGTATCACCATCCCATGTATCGGATTTTTTCCAAATATCCTTCATTAATTTCCGTTGAGCTAAGAATGATTGAGCAGGCGCTTGGAACACGCGTGGATCGTATAGAGAAAAAGGGTAGCCAAGGCGTGAAATGCACGGTCTACCGCTTGAGCACTCTCGGCTGATAGGCCGCATGGCGGCGATAGTCTGTAATAGGTAGGAGGGTAGGGCTTTCGGGCATTAGCATCAAAACACGATCCGTGATCTTTATTCCCGCTTTACCTTGGTAAATGTCTTGATAGTTTGAGAACGATGAACTTTTCATGCTGGCGCTGTAAATAATTTCTCTGACTGATGGCTACTATAAACGGATATCCCGTTGATCGTATTGATACCTTGCAAAGCATCGAGCTGGCTGAAGGTGTGGAGATTTACCTGCGCGCGGCTGGGCCATACGTGCGTGTACTTGCTTACTTGATCGATTTACTAATTAGGATTGGAGTCTGTGTGGTGGCATATTTTCTGATTATGCTATTTTCTCTAATTGTGGGTGGAAATGTGGCACAGGGACTGAGTATGTTGATAATGTTTGTGTTGGTTTTTTTTTATTACGTTGTGTTCGAAGCTGGTAAAAGAGGTGCGTCTCCGGGTAAGCGTGTGATGGGATTACGTGTGGTGGATACATCGGGAGCGCCGATTACTTTTGGGCAGTCGTTCATTAGAAATATGCTGCGATTTGCCGATGGAATGCCAATTCCCACATATGGTTTTGGGCTACTCAGCACTCTAATGAATCGGAGGTTTCAACGGCTTGGTGATCTGCTTGCCAATACGGTGGTGGTTTATGATCGCTTGCCTCTTATGCACCTTGCTTCTTTGCCTCCAGCATTGGAAAGTAGCTCTCCGGGAGTGGTGCTGACGCGTGAGGAGCAAGCGGCCTTGTTGGCGTTTCGGGAGCGAGGCGGTATGTGGTCGGAGGCCAGAAGAATAGAGCTTGCTGATCATGCTCAGGAGCTTACTGGGAGAACGGGGCAAGCTGGAATGTCTCGGCTGTTGGGTATGGCGCAGTGGCTGGGAGAGAAACATTAGCTTGGATTCGAGACAATGCAGGGGAAAGAATTTGAAGAAAAAAATCATGCTCGATGGACTGAGTATGAAGAGGCGCTGGCGAAGCTGGAGAAACAAGGCCAGCAGGCGCAAGATGTTTCGCGAATACCTACTATGTTTCGGGAGGTGTGCACCGATCTTGCTCTAGCACGTCATCGAATGTATGGCGTGCTGATGAATGAGAGGCTCAATGGTCTTGTGATCCGTGGGCACAAACAGATTCATCGCAGGGCTGGGAGTACTTGGGATAAATTGTTTCGGTTCGTGTTGACTGACTTCCCCGTGGCGGTACGCGCCGAGTGGCGCTTGTTAATTGTCTGCACACTTGCATTTATCCTGCCGTTGGTCGGGGTTGCGTTGGCGGGGTTTTACTGGCCGGATTTCTCTTGGGTTGAGGCTGTCTTGGGGGCGAATATGATGGAAGATCTGGATATGATGTATGGGAGTCCTGACGATCAAATATCGAACTTGCGAGATGCATACGGCTCAAATTTCATGATGTTCTGTCACTACATTTGGAACAATATCGGCATTGATTTCAGAATCTATGCTGGCGGAATAATCGCTTGTTTGGGCACAACATTCTTTTTGATCTATAATGGTGTGTTTTTTGGCGCCGTGGTCGCATATATTCATGTGGCATGTAGTACCGAAGCATTTTATACCTTTGTTGCAGGGCACTCGTCATTTGAGCTAATTGCAATGGTTATCGCTGGGATGGCGGGTATGCGTATCGGACTGGGATTACTCAACCCGGGGAGGAAAACTCTGCGTCGCTCGCTTATGGATGCGGGTAAGAAGTCGTTACCGTTAATTTTTGGTGCAGCGATCATGACTTTTATTGCTGCTGCGATCGAGGGTTTCTGGTCGGCACAGGCAATGCCTCCGATGGTAAAATACAGCATTGGTATCGCACTCTGGCTTGTCTGTATTTTTTACCTTGGCCTTGCTGGTAAGCATATTTCTGTGAGGTCAGCCAAAAAGGAGAGGAGTTCTATTGAAGCTTGAGGATGTCACAGCCGAAATTCGCCCACGTGTGCGTTGGGAGTCGATCGATCTCGGTTGTGCCCTCGCCTCTAGGCATATTGGTGCCATTTGGAAAGCATGGCTAATCACTATTGTGCCACTTTGGATTCTGCTAGCCTTATTACTCAGGAATCATCCATTTTGGTTTATCGTTTGCACTTGGTGGCTGAAGCCGATCTATGACCGCGTGCCGCTGATGGTGGTTAGCCGTGCGCTTTTTGGCGCGGTTCCTAAGATGAAAGAAGTAGTTAAAGCGTGGCCGAAGCTGCTTGTGGGCAGACTTTGGTTTGCGCTCGTGGTTGGTAGGTTTTCCCCTTCACGTGGGCTTAGTATGCCGATCTCCGAATTGGAGGGGCTTAAAGGTCCAGCTTACAGGCAGCGGGTCAATCTTTTGGAAAGGAATGGGGGTGAGGGTGCTGTATCTGCGACGCTCGTGGCTATTTTGTTAGAATTTGTTGCTGGTATTAGCTTGGTCATGTTGGTCATCTGGATGGTGCCAAGTGATGTGAGTGATCAATGGTTTGATAGTATCGGAGACTTATTTTCCTATTATGATTGGACAGAAATGGCTGGTGGCCTGCTATGGACTATCGCGCTTGTGCGGTTGCTCTCCTTTATGCTGATGGAGCCGTTTTACGTGAGCTCTGGGTTCGCCCTTTATGTAAATAGTCGCACCCTAACAGAGGGGTGGGATATCGAATTGGCATTCAAACGGCTGGGTGCTCGACTTCGTAAGAAGCGGAAAAGTAAGTTGACCGGAATGCATTCGAGTATTCTTCTCACAGTTCTGATGGGTTTGGCTATGATGGTATTTTCACCCAATACGCAGGCGAAGAGTGTGCTTCAGGAAGACATTTCAGAGATTCTTGCTGCGGATGACTTTACTGTCTATGACCGTATCGTAGAAGTGCCGAAAGAAACTAATGGTGATTCGTCTGGCTGGTTAAGTGAGTTTTTCAGCGGTCTAGGAATACCTTCTTTTATGGGGGTTGTTGGAACGATAATGTTTTATCTTGTTTTGATGGCCATCACCGCTGGATTGATTTGGCTGATAGTAAAAAACAGACATATTTTCTCTTCTAGTGCCACGCTCATTCGTGATTCTCAAGATGCAAAGACTCACGAGATAATGGGAATGGATGTGGCCCCTGAGTCACTACCCGATGATGTTGTGGCAGCTGCGCGGGAGACATGGGGGCAGGGTGACTATAAGCTCGCTCTCAGTTTACTCTATCGTGGGTCGATCACTTGGTTCGTTTTTCGGGATCAGATTTCCATTGAGGAGAGTGATACTGAGAGCGACTGCATAAGACGAGTTGAGTCTCTTGGGCAGCATCAATATGCTGATTATTTCTCCTCTTTAACCGATGCCTGGATTCTAGCTGCTTATGGCAAGCAGCAGCCTGATGATCATACGATGGTGACACTTTGTGACAACTGGCCATTTTCTAATGTTAAACAGGAGAGGGGGCGACAATGAACCGTGGCTCATCTGTGATCCTTGCGATAGTTTCGGCGTTGCTTCTCTGCAGCTGTGGTGAAACAGAACAGAAGCGCCGTACTACAGGATACAAGGGTGAGGCTAGATCCAATGCTTTTCTTGCCGCCAAGCGATTGTTGGAAAAATACAATCATGAAGTTGACCAGCGCAGTGGATTGGGGGACTTGGACTACGGAACTTCGACGATTTTTCTCTCCCCTTCTTCAATGAATACCATGGGGCGCGCCAAACGATTGATGGATTGGGTTGAGCAGGGAGGTCACCTTGTGTTTATGATTTCGGGGGGTGAAAGATCTGGAAATGATTTCCAGATAAAGCCGACTTCCTGGTCGATGTTTGATGAAGAGTCATCTGGGATGCTATACTTATTTGAGCAACTGGGTGTGGAAGTAGTGGACTTGGACACCGAGCCAGAAAATTCCGTTCTCGTCAGTATGGATCGCGATGACTGGGAGGCGATGGAAGAAGAAAATCGCGTGCTGCTGGGATCGGAGGTTTCAGAGATTACTCTAATAAATAAGAAGCTCAAGATCCACCATAGGGGAGACAAAGGGCTCATTTATGATGTGCGCAACACAGGTGATATGGGTTCCGATGATGAACCTTCTAAAAATAAACACCGTTTCCTTAGTCTGGAACATGGAATGGGAAGAGTGACTGTGCTTAGCGATGCGCTGCCACTGCGGAACCGATACATCGGGCAGGCAGACCACGCACAACTGCTTATCGACTTAACGCAACTCTCACGCTCCGGTGTCGTCCTCTTTGCTAATGGCACGAGTGCGAGTTTTCTGTCCCTCGTCTGGCGATATTTCTGGATGGCAGTGATTGCCGTTGCCGTGGCGATTGTTTTTTGGCTATGGAAAAACCTGCCTCATTTTGGACCGCAACAGGATATTCCAAATAGCCACATGCGCGAGTATCTCGGACAGGTGCGTGGTATTGGTCGTTTCCTTTGGCAGAATAAACGTGACGATGCCATGCTCGGTGCAATGCGCCGCACTATCCAGGGTAGACTTGCCTTGATATCTGGCGAAGATCAGGAGGGGGTCTTCGAACAGTTAGCCGAAACTACTGGGTTGACTTTGGAGCAGGTGATTGAGGCAATGACACGCAACGAGGTGCGTGAGCCAGGAACAATGGTGCGCGTCACGCGAAATCTGCAGAAAATTTATCAGCAAATCAACTAACAATAAAAATAATATGATGGAAGAAAGCGACTCGCATACAGAACCCGATGCACCTGACGAGGTGTCCACCGAAGTATCATCAGCCGGAGTGCTGTGTCAGCAAATATATGGTGAACTCCGCAAGGTGTTTTTTGGGCAGGACCATGTCGTCAGACAGGTTCTTGCCGCACTATTATCTGGGGGTCATGTGCTTCTTGAGGGGAAACCTGGATTGGGCAAAACCCACCTGGTTCTTGCACTGGCAAATGCTTTTGGCGGAAATTTTGGGCGTATTCAATTTACACCCGATCTCATGCCGACTGATGTGACTGGATTCACTCTGTTTGATATGAAGAGTCAAACGTTTCAGATGCGTCGTGGCCCGGTGTTTACTAATCTCTTGTTAGCGGATGAAATAAACCGCGCGCCGGCTAAAACTCAGGCTTCATTGTTAGAAGTGATGCAGGAACAACAGGTGACCATCGATGGTGAGAGTGTGAAGCTCGAGCCGCCGTTTATGACGCTAGCGACGCAAAATCCTATCGAACAAGAGGGGACTTATCCGCTGCCTGAGGCTCAGCTTGACCGATTTTTGATGAAGGTGATCATTGATTATCCAGATCAAACGAGCGAAGAGCAGGTTGTTACGCAGGTGACTGCCTCTGCTGGGGCTAAGGGATTGAATGCCGCATCTCTGAGTCAGGTGTGTGATCCCCAAACAATCATTCGGGCGCAGCAACAGTGCGCAGCGATCAATGCTGTACCGGAAGTGGTGCGCTACGCGGTAAATATCTGTCGCGCTACCCGTGAGGCTCAGGGTATTAGCTTGGGTGCAGGAACGCGCGGGGGTATTAGTTTAATTCAAGTCGGCAAGGCATACGCGTTGATGAATGGACGCGATTTTGTTACACCGGATGATGTTAAGTCGGCCTGTTTGCCAGTCCTGCGCCACCGTGTGCAACTAGCACCAGAACTTGCTATTAGTGGACAGAAAATTGATGATGCGCTCGCTGCAATCGTTGGCGGCGTAGAGGCTCCACGTATTTAATCACACAGCGCCGTGCAACCTACCCGCATACTGATTCTGGTAACGCTCGTATGGGCAGTTCTTGGGTTTTGTGCCAGCTTGATTCCTGCCTTGCAGGTGATCTGGCTATGGGGAGGTAGCGTGGCAGCTGTTTTTGTGCTGGTGGATTTTATTGCGGGGTTATCGCTACCCGCTCCCGTGGTCGAACGGAAGCTGCCGAGTAGATTTGCCATGGGGGTTGAACAACTGGTTCCTGTGACCCTGAGAAATCGCTCTAAAATGGGGATCTGTGTCCTCTGCTACGATGGTATTCCCGGCGATGCTGAAAGCGACGAGCTTCCCTGGAAAGGAAAACTTCCGCGTAAGGGGTTCATGCGAATCGACTACCCGGTCACTATTAGCGAGCGAGGTATGAAGGATTTTGATTTGGCGCACCTGAGGATTTTTTCTCCTCTGTGTCTCTGGTCCAAGCGTGTGCGTGGTGGAGAAATTCAATCTACTCGCGTCTACCCGAATTACGAGCCAGTGCTTCGATACGCCTTGTTAGCTATGGAAAATTGCACCGAGCAAATGGGGATTATAAAAAAAAACCGTACTGGGCTCAGTCGTGAATTCCATCAGCTGCGCGAGTACCAGATCGGGGATATGCTTTCGCGGATCGATTGGAAAGCTACGTCGAAACGCCTCGAGCTGATCACACGAGATTACCAAGAACAGCGTAACCAAACGGTGGTTCTCGCCGTCGACTGCGGCCGGCGTATGCGTGCTCTTGATGGTGGCGTGACTCAGTTTGACCACTGTCTGAATGCCATGCTTCTGTTAGCCTACACGGCTCTGCGTCAAGGCGACCACGTAGGTATCATTGGTGTGGGCGGAGCTGATCGGTGGCTGGCACCGGTGAGGGGTGTGCAATCAATGACCACCATTCTGAATCATCTTTATAATTACGAAACATCGAACTCGCCTAGTGATTTTACTGAGGCGGCTGAGAGGCTTTTGACCCGCCAGCGCCGTCGAGCGCTGGTGGTGATGCTTAGCAATGTACGTGGTGAAGATGGGAACCAGCTGATTGAGCCACTGCGCATGGTTCGCCGTCGTCACGTTACGATTCTCGCCAATTTGCGTGAACAATCTGTGGAGGATCGTATGAAAAAACCGTCTGCATCATTAGACGAAGCGCTTGAGGTCGGTGCTGCTGCAATGTATCTGGAGGAGAGGGCAAGACTGCTCATTGAACTTCGTCAGCACGGTATTTTCACTATTGATTCTCTCTCAAATGATTTACCGGTGGCGCTCGCTAATGCATATCTCAGCGCGCGAGAGATGGTTTGATTGTAATTGATAATTAGAAACAGACAATTAACAATGATCACAACGATGAATACATTTTATAACGCTTTTGATACTGAGCGAGTCTCTGGACATGAGTCGAGTGAAGATTTCCGGTCTCCATTTCAGATCGACCGTGATCGTGTTTTACACACTCCAGCGTTTCGTCGCTTGCAAAGTAAGACGCAGGTATTTTGGAGTGGGGAGTATGATTTTTACCGCACCAGACTGACTCATTCATTGGAGGTAGCCCAAATTGGGCGTTCGATCTGCCACTGGCTAAAACAAAGCTCGGAAGTTTTAGGGGAAGACTATTTCATAGATCCTGAACTAGTTGAGGTGGTGTGTCTATCTCATGATCTTGGGCATCCACCGTTTGGGCACGCTGGTGAGCGGAGTTTAAATTATCTGATGCGAGGGTTCGGAGGATTTGAGGGTAATGCACAGACGCTTCGACTTCTTACAGAGCGAATATTTTCTGTGAAAAATTCAGGCATGGATCCGACTCGTGCATTTCTGGATGGTGTGCTGAAATACAAGACACTCTGGGGTGAATTGCGGACTGATGATGCAGTGCCTGAAAACCACTTCATTTATAATGAGCAATCAAACTATCTTGACTGGGCGATGGGAGGTAATGATTTCCCCGTAGAGTATACTCCGGGAAAGGTGAGAGATGGATTTAAATCGATTGAGTGCCAGGTGATGGATTGGGCTGATGATACTGCGTATTCCTTGAATGACCTAGCCGACAGTGTTAGGGCTGGTTTTTTATCCATCGCACGCATTGAGCGGTGGGCAGAAAGCACAGGTGAGTCGACAGCCCGAGGCACACCGCTCGGAGATCTAATTAAGGCGATTCGGGGTAACCGTGTGGAACCATTTGCGGGCAAACGTATTGGCAAGTACATCCAAGCTGCAAGTCTGCGTGAAGATGTGAATTTTCTCAGCAGCACTACAAATCGCTACCGTTACATAGTCGATATCGATGAGGAAACGCGCGCTGAGTCAGAAATCTACAAGCGGCTCGCATTTGATGTGGTTTTTCGTTCGCCTGAGCTTAAGCAACTTGAATTCAAGGGGAACTTCATGTTGGAGCGACTATGGGACGTGCTGAAAAAGCGCTATATCGATGACGAAACAATCGCTGGACAAGATTTCCAACTATTACCCCACGATGATGCTGTGGAGTTCAAATCTGCTCCTGACGCTGACGCCCGTGCCAGATTAGTTTGTGATTTTCTTGCTGGTATGACTGACGGCTACGCGGCTCGTCTTTATAAACGTCTCTTTGTCCCCGACTTCGGCTCCATTGGAGATTTAGTGGGATAAATTTATAGTTTATTACATCGTGAAATACCCCACATGCAGTTTTATTGGTTGCTCTGACTTTTTGTGCCCTCGGTTTTTGATGCTGACATGCGTATGATCCGAATGACGTCGTAGGATTAGTTAACCGCATCCCTGGCTATGTTACCCTGACAATGATTCTATCGGTGATGAACGCAAAGCGATGATCGGTCAGGAAACGCGTTATCATATTTTGCTTAAGTAATGTGTAGCGGCTCCATTCAGTGGTGAGTTGAGTATTGAAATAGGTGGCAGATCCAATTGGGATTAGTTGAACGAACTAATGATTTGTTTTTAGGATATTTTTAACGAGTGCTGGCCCATGGTATATAAAACCGGTGTATAGCTGAATGAGTGTAGCTCCGGCGGCTATTTTAGCTTGAGCATCTTTGGCGTCCATAATGCCGCCAACGCCAATTATAGGTAGCTTGCCCCCAAGGTGACTGTAAAATGCGCTAATGACATCAGTCGATTTCTGGGTGAGCGGCGCACCAGAGAGACCGCCAGCTTGCTTTGAGAAGTCACATCCATCAACCTCAGATCTGGAGATTGTTGTGTTGGTCGCGATGAGTCCATCGAGACCGCCATTGAGGAATACTTTAGACAATTCCTTGATATGTTGAAGATCGAGATCGGGAGCTACTTTGAGTGTGATAGGAACTCGTTTGCCGCGCTCAAGCGTTAGTTTTTCCTGTTCTGTCTTGAGTGCCTCCAGCAACCGAGAAGTCTCGTCAGCGGCTTGTAAGTCGCGCAGGCCCGGTGTATTGGGTGAGGAAAGATTGACGGTGATATAATCGGCGACGTCCCAAGCACCGCGTAGGCATGCGAGATAGTCGTCTGTTGCATTCTCGTTGGGAGTGCTTTTGTTTTTACCGATGTTGAAACCGACAATCCCCCCTCTTTTTCGGAAGGTAGTAGATGCAGCTACATTTTGAGCGCCGGCATCGATACCTGGATTGTTGAAACCCATACGATTGATGATTGCTTCTCGATTGATGATACGAAACAAGCGGGGAAGGGGATTACCCTCCTGAGGACGGGGAGTGATGGTGCCTATTTCTACATGCCCAAACCCAAGTCTTCCTAGGGCGTCGATCGTGTTTCCCTCTTTGTCAAGTCCTGCCGCGAGACCAACTTTGTTGGGGAATGCTAGACCCATGCACTGCACAGGTTCTGCCTTGGGGATGTTTCCGTTCAGCAGGCGGAGCAACTGAATTGTTTCGAGTTTGCGAAGGGCGCCCATAGAAACATGGTGAGCGGTTTCAGCATCTAGCCGAAAAAGAAGATTGCGAGCAAACCTGTATTGGGAAGGATTCATGGTAGTGTGAACCATCTATGATGGTAAAGGACTATTAGTGGAGGCCTGTGCGTGTATCAGAGAGCTTGGCTGCTGCCTCTCTTATAATCTCGAAGTTGCCTTGCTCACAGCAGCATACGAATCCTTCTGCAAAACTTTTAAGGTGATCCCATGATTCACGGATTTCCTCTGCTTCCTCGGAGGTGATTGAGTGGTCAAGAGCTGCCTTGGAAATACGCGCGAGCAATTCTGAAAATTGACCGACTATTTCATTGGTTGCAGGAAGTACATCTTGAGAGTTGTCGCAGATGCTAGGAGTATTCTTAACATAGTAGCCGCCGGCTCGATGGCAGAGCCATTCGATCAATGGTAGATGCTCAGTGTGCTCATAGATCTCAAGTAGGCGGTCAAGCGGATTACGACTTCCGGAACCATAATCTGACTGCTCTTGTGCCCACTTGTATACCAGAGATAGTGAGACACCGAGATCGGAAGCGACTGCCTTTGGGCTGCTTTTTTCAAATGCTTCTTTGAAAACTTCATGTGACTTCATGGAAATGTTATTAGATCTATAAGGAAGTTATGGCAAGTATATCAGCTACGGATAATCCCTAATAACCATGCGATGGTGATACATGCGTCTTTGATCACACGTCTGAGTGGTGATTTGCCAAATCTGCGTGAGCTCGTAGTGACTGGTCCCGATAATACAGTCCAGCGGTCGCGTTTTCTTGCACGAAGTGACAGGTCTAAATCCTCGAATCGTCTCAGATTGCGGTAACCACCGAGGTATTCAAATGAATCACGTCGTATGAAGATTGCTTGATCGCCGAATGCGAAAAAGAACTTGCGTGCCCGCCATCCCGCCCAGTGAGACGTTCGCTTAAGGAGTGGAGAGTCAGAATCGAAAACGCGCTCAAAACACCCCACAGCGTAGTCGTTTGTGATTGCCTGCTGGATCGATTCGATCGCATTGGCTGGTAAGCTGGTGTCAGCATGCAGAAACAATAACACGTCGCTAGTTGCTATTTTTGCGCCTGCATTCATTTGGGTTGCGCGACCTTTGCTAGCCCGCACGATGGTTGCTCCGTAATGGGTTGCTATTTCAATACTGTCATCTGAGCTTCCTCCATCCGATGCAATTACAGTGATGCCATCAGCCTTGGGTATTGAGGCCAAGCATTGATGTAGGTTTTCCGATTCATTGAGAAACGGAATGATGATGCTGATGCTGGGTGATGATGGGGAAACCACTTTTTTTCAATAATTTGAATGATTCCGTTGCTTGCAAGTATTATACCGTGTATGATAAACATCAGTTGCAATAAACTAGGTGTTTGAATCCTAACAAACGCACTTAGTTGATAGAGCGTCAAAAAAACCTTCACTCAAATTAGATTTTTTTCAAGCGCGTTACGCACAATCACTCATTTTAGTAATTAACTCCAGTGTCTCCAAAACCGATTGAAGCCTATAAGGTATTGTTGCTCCTCGCCTCTACGGTGTTGGTTTTTGCTGGATTGTACTTCGCTCGAGACTTTTTCATTCCTGTGGCTCTCGCCTTTTTCATTGCGGCGGTCAGTTTCCCAATCACGAACTGGCTGCGCGAGCACAGAGTACCTAGGTTTCTATCCGTATTGCTCACTGTGATGGTGGTATTTGCTTTTTTATCCGGCATCATGGTTGTGGGAGTCTTGCTAATCAACGATCTATCTGAGGGTGATCGCCTTCAACAATACGGTAACAAGATTTACGAAGTAGCCTTAAACAGCGGAGCTAAACTTGAGGAGTGGAAGTTTGAGGGAGCGCAAGATGACATCAAGAAACTGCTGACGCCCGAGGAGATTGGCGACTATTTTAAGCAAAACATTACGATTTTATTGGGTGGTGTGCTGGATATGTTGAAAAGCTCGTTTATTGTGCTGATTCTCCTAGTCTTCATGCTTAGTGAGGCACGTATGTTTGCAAGACGATTTGAATCGATCATGGAAGCCAAGGGCCCGAATCTACAGCGTATGTTGAGTGCTACCCGTGACATCCAGAAATACCTTGGAATCAAGACAATGATCAGTATTGCTACGGGTGTTTTAGCGGGGCTGCTTTGTTGGTCGGCTGGTGTCGATTTCCCACTGCTCTGGGGTATCCTAGCCTTTGCTCTCAACTACATCCCAGCGGTGGGTTCAATCATTGCTGGCATCCCACCGGTGATTCTTGCTCTGTTGATGCACGATGCCAAACATGCTATTGCTTTGGCATGCGGTTATATGGTCATTAACGGGTTTTTGGGGAACTTTATGGAACCTGCATTGCTGGGACGTCGTTTTGGTCTCTCCACTGTGGTAGTTGTTGTATCGGTTCTGTTCTGGGGGTTCATTTGGGGTCCAGTGGGAATGTTATTAGCCGTGCCGCTTACAATGATGGTTAAAGTTGCCCTTGATAACAGCTATGAGCTTCGCTGGCTTGGAGTCGCCATTGGTCAAGGTAGAAACCGTAACCACGCCGAGGAACGCTTAATTATTGAAGAATCGGCAAAAGCCCATAATGACACAGATGGCGATTCTTCAGATAAGCCGGTGACGGACGCAGACGTGGTTACGCCGGCGAGTTAGGAGCTGACAGCGCACTTACGTCATTACATCATCGTTTTTAAGGCGTGTTTCAGGTGGTGATAACATTTTTCTGCAAACTCTTGTGAGTTTACAGCAATGCCACATTCACTCTCTAAACTGGTCACGCTAACGCCACTTAATCCACAAGGGGTAATTGATTGAAAACCTTTCAGGCTCTCATGAGTGATATTGATAGCGTAACCGTGCATTGCGATCCATTTTTTGACACCCACTCCGATGGAAGCTAATTTACGCTCCTCCACCCAAACACCCGTCAGGCCGTCGCGAAGCGTGGCATCTAATCCGTAATCGGCACATGTTAGTATGAGTGCTTGTTCGAGATTACGTATGTAAATGTGCAGATCCTTGCCTAGCGGACGCATGTCCACCACCGGATACCCCGTTAGTTGTCCTGGCCCGTGATACGTTGCCTGACCGCCTCGGTTGATTTCTACAACTGGGTGGGGTAACATTGCGGTATTTTTACCTAAGGAGCTGCGGTCACGTGTGCGCCCAATGGTGTATATGGGTTCGTGCTCGAGAGTAAACAGCTGATTGCTACCCTCACCTCTTAGGATTGATTCGACGGCACGTTGCTGCATCTCTAGACCCTGCTTGTAGGTAATGCCCTTGCCGAGCCATGTGTGAGTAAGCTCCATGACCTTTGTTACGTGTAATTTGTCATGTGGACAAGCGTGTAATAACCAGGAGAAATGATCATATTTATTTGGCTTGGCGCTAATTAATTAGCTTTAATTAACAACCCCATCATACAATATGTGGTATTTATTAATATTGCGCATACCATATAAGATGTTTTTAACGTATTTTTCTTGGTTGCATGACGTCCAAGATTATACTGCCAAGAGCTCATACGCAAAACGATCCGTTTATTTGGATTATCTATACTCACGAACCCAGCTATTATCATTATGTATCTGAAATCTCTCGACCTTCACGGATTTAAGTCCTTTGCTGATAAAACAAAATTTGAGTTTCACTCAAATGGAGTCACAGGCATCGTTGGTCCTAATGGTTGCGGAAAATCAAATGTAGTTGATGCCATTCGCTGGGTGCTTGGCGAAACCTCTGCCAAAGCCCTGCGTGGTGGTGAAATGGCGGACGTCATATTCAATGGGACAGACAAAAGCGGAACCAGTAAGGCACGTGCTGCGCTCAGTATGGCGGAGGTCACCATGACTCTAGCTGATTGTGAGCAAACACTCAAAGTAGACTACAATGAGGTGGCAATCACGCGCCGTGTGTTTCGCGATGGTAAGTCCGAGTATCGTATCAATGGTAGCCTATGTCGCCTGCGTGACATCCATGAGCTGTTCATGGATACTGGAATTGGTCGTACGTCATACTCCATTATGGAGCAGGGCAAAATCGACATGCTTCTCAGCTCGAAGCCAGAGGATAGGCGTACGGTTTTTGAGGAAGCCGCAGGAATTACCAAGTTCAAAAAGGAAAAGAAAGAGGCACTGCGCAAGCTGGAATACACAGAGGCTAATTTGTTGCGTGTTTCCGATGTGCTAGCTGAGCAGGAACGCCGAATGAATTCTCTTAAGCGTCAAGTTGCCAAGGCACGCCGTTATCAGGAACTTGCGACCGATGTGAAGATCCTGGATAGCCATCTTAGCCATCGTAAATATACTGAGTTTTCAGCAGAACTAGAGGAACTGCATAACTCGATCTATTCCCTTGAAGTGCGTGAGAATGAGCTGGAAGTGGGTCTTCCCGAGAAAGAGGAAGCCGTGGTAAAAGCTAGAGATGCTGCTCAGAGCCTTGAGGCTGAGCTATCCGAAATTCGTCAGCAGCTCAACCATCATACCAATGCAGCCAGTGCTGCAGAGAGCCGTATTACTTTTAACAAAGAGCGGCAGTCTGAGCTGGAAGCAAGAGTCAGCCAGAACAAGAGCGATATTGAAGATGCTCAAGATAAGCTCCGGCAACAGCAGTTTGATTTCGAAGAAGTTGAGAAAAATTTTGCCGAACTAACAAGTCGAGTAGACACCCAAAAGGATCAGCTTGCCCAGCACGAAAAACGTGCGACTGAGCAGCGTGCTGAGCGTGAAGGGAAGGAAACTACCTTACGTGAATTGCGTTCGCTGGCGAATGCCACGCAGTCGGTAATTGCTGCCAGTCAGGCGAAAATCGAGAGTGCACTCTCGCAAATGGAGAATAGTCGTGAGCGCACCCGCAAGCTCGCCGAAGAGAACGAGCGCCTGCAAACCGAGCATGAAGAAGCGGTGTTAGAGCAGGAAAAATTTTCATCTGAGCTGGATTCTCGTCGTAGCAAATTAGCGACTCTTGAGGAGGAAAAAGAAACTACAGAACGTGCGTTTCAACATAGTCGCGGTGATCTAGATGCTACGCGTCAGCAGACAGCAAATGCACACAAAGACCTCGCTCGTGCATCGTCTCGACTTGATGTTCTGAAACAACTCGTCGATTCCGGTGAGGGTTTTAAGAAAGGCACTCAGTCAGTGCTCAAAGGGCTCGATGAACCAGAATTCTTCAATAATGGTGTGCGCGGCGTGCTTGCTGGCTTGATTCAAGTCGAGGACGGTTACACAGCAGCTGTCGAAGCTGCGCTTGGCTCACATTTGCAGGCCGTGCTGGTAACGAACTCGGAATACGCTCATGCAATTATTGACCGACTTACCGAAAAGAAACTTGGTGAGGCAGCGATCATCCCAGAAGACTTTGTGGCACCCGATTCAGCGGGCCAAATGATGACTGTTCCTGATGGCGCCAAATCATGGGCAATGGATCGTGTGAAGTCCGACAATAAAGTTGCATCAGTCGTTGAAAGTCTTCTTTCTAAAGTGCTGATTGTTGATGATCTGACCACTGCGATTGAAATGAGGAAGGACCTTCCTGATGTAATGATTGTGACGATGCGTGGGGATGTTTGCACCCCTGAGGGTCTGGTGCTTGGTGGAGTCAGCAGCGGTGATCAGAATTCTGTCTTAGAACGCCAGAATGAAGTGCGTGCTCTGGAGTCAGAAGTTTCTGAGCTGGAGACAGCTGATGAGGATGCTAGGCAGGAACTCGAAGAGCTTGAGTCTACCGTTGCGGAGCAGCGTGAAGCAGCTGAGGCGGCGCGTGAGAGACTCCAGAAAGCCCGAGTCGAGGAGTCTACCCTACAGGGACAGCTCACCCTGGCTTCACGTGAGGTAGAGTCGCTCGAGAGCAAGATTTCTAGCGTCGAGTGGGAGGCTAACGATATTAAGGAGCGTGATAAAAATGCTATTGAGGGGCACGATCAGTTAGAATCTGATCTAGGTGCTGCCCGTGATCGTCTCGAGCAATTCGAAGCTGATCAGATTAAGCTCACTGGTGAGTTGGAAGAGGCGAGTCGACGCGAAAACGAAGCTGTTGCCCAACTTCAGGATTTTCGTACCCGTCTAGCAGTCGAGCGTCAGGCACTGGATGCAGCCGAGCAGCAGAGATCGCCGATGGCAGCACGTCTGGAGGAGCTGCGGCAGCTGAGTAGCCGGCGCGATCAGGAAATAGCGTCGTTCAATGAACGTATGGAGGCCGCAGTGACTGAGAATACGGGGCTTGCTGAGACGATCGAAACTCACTCTGCCGAAGCGAAAACGCTGGAGCAAACTCTGGCGGATGCAGCTGCCAGCCGTGGTGAGCTTCACAAGGCGATTGAAGTGAGCGAAAAAGAGCTATCCGAGCTGCGCCACGAGTGCTCCAAGATCACTGAACAAAAAGGACGTGAGGAAGTTGCCGCGACTAAAATTGGTCTGCGCCTTGAAAGCTTGAACGAAAATGTGATGGAGCGTCATCAAATGGAGCTGGAGCACTTCAGGCCAGATTCCCACGCACTTCTCACCTGCTTGCAAGAGCGCGCCAAGCAATATGAGCGGCAGGAAAAACGTCGTGCCGATAGAGAAAGTTCTGAATCTGAGCATCCAGAAAATACTGATGCAGCAGATGTAGATCATGACGAAGCATCATCAGATGAAAGAGTCGAATTCCCCGGCGATGCGGGTCCTGATTGGGATCTTGTGGAGACGGTTACGATTGATCTGAAGCGCAAGGTTGATTCTATGGGTCCAGTCAATGTGGATGCTATCGAGGAGTTCGAAGAGCTTGAAGATTTGCACAATAATTTGCGCACGCAGCACGATGATTTGGTCAATTCCAAGACCGAACTCATTACAGTGATCGAACGTATCAACGTGGAGACTAAGAAACGCTTTACGGAAACCTTCACCCAAGTTGCAAAGAACTTCAAAGAGATGTTCAAGGTGCTGTTTGGTGACAAGGCGATAGCGAACCTGATTTTAGTTGATGAAGATGATCCGCTTGAGAGTGGTATTGATATCATTGCAAAGCCACCGGGTAAGAAACTGCAGTCTATCAGTCTACTGTCAGGTGGTGAACGCTCGATGACTGCAGTTGCTCTTTTGTTCTCTATCTATCAAATCAAGCCAAGTCCATTCTGTGTGCTTGACGAATTGGATGCTCCTCTTGACGAGGCGAACATTGGCCGATTTTTGCGTGTGCTGGACAAGTTCATTGATAATTCACAGTTTATTATTGTCACCCACAGTAAGCGCACCATGGCACGTGCCGATGTGATGTATGGAGTTACCATGGAGGACTTCGGTGTTTCGAAACCTGTTGGAATGCGTCTTACCTCGGTGGAGGACGCCAGTAAGAAAAACAAGGGCGAGGCAAAAACTGCGGCAGAGAAAGCGGCACTGGAGTTGGATTCCTGATAGGTGAACTGAGAAATAGGCGGAGGCACAAGACCTGTGTGCTGTCTGCTGTTACAACTCAGGTTGATTCCACTGTGGAATACCGTGCGTCTTCAATTGTTTGTAATACCAATCATGGTAGGGGCGTGTTTTCGACATGGTAACATTTTCATTGATCATCAGGGGGCGAGTTTTTTCCCACCAGTTATCGTAGGCTGTGCGCATCGCCTTGACTAGCTTGGGGTTTTTGGCGGCGACGTCAGTTTGTTGTCCTGGATCAGAAGGAATATGGAAGAGTTCCAGTTTGCCGTTATTCTTGATATTTCCTCTGGCGACCAATCTGTATTTCTGATTTCTGACTGCAAATCCTTGCCATTTGAATTGTTCGGGATCTGCACCTGTTTTCCAACGTCCCTGATGGGTGAAAAAATACCGGTCTTTCCAATTTTTACCGTCACCGGTGATCAGGGGGAGTAGGCTTCGCCCTTCGATTTGAGAGACGAGTTTGCTGGGTAGTTTGACGCCGGTGAGTGATCCAAGTGTTGGTAAGAGGTCGATGTGACCAGCTAGTGTGTTGATTTCGCGTCCGGCTGCGATTTTCTTATCCCAGCGGATGAAGAATGGGACACGCACGCCACCCTCATCGGTGGAGGCCTTGGTTCCGCGCATGCCTGCATTGTAGACGCGCATCGCTCTGTTATTCTCGTCTTTACCGAGGATGCTCCCGATTTTTCCAGACCCGTTATGCGTCATGCCGTTATCGGACATGAAAATCACGACTGTGTTATCGAGCATTTTCCATTGATCAAGCTTCTGCATCATGCGGCCGATATTTTCATCGATATTTTCAACCATACCAAAAAAACCTGCCTGACGTTTGTGGAATCCAAGGTCGGTAAAGCGTTTGGTGTTTTTGGCTGGGGCAATGAATGGTCCGTGGGGTGCATTGGTAGTAATATATGCGAAGAATGGTGTATTCTTGTCATGTTGCTTTTTGATCCATCCGAGAGCAGCAGTAAAAAAAATATCGGTGCAGTAACCTTTGGTTTTAACGAATGATCCGTTGTGGCGAATGACTGGATCGAAATACTTGTTGCCGGGAGCGTCGGCGCATGAGCAATTGTAAGCCTGGCCAATGCCACCTGCACCGTGGATGAATACTTCGTTGAAACCGCGTTGGTCAGGTTGGTAGGCATGCTCATCACCGAGGTGCCATTTACCGAAGATGCCGGACTTGTAGCCCACAGTTGCAAGCATCTGCGGCAGAATAATTGCATCAAGAGTCATGCGTTCGCGCTCGAGGATCGTGTGGGTGATACCATTACGCATTGGGTGGCGACCCGTCATCAGTGCAGCTCGGGTTGGAGCGCAGGTTGGGCTGACCAGAAATTGTGTGAAGCGTGTGCTTTTGTCGTAGAGTTTGTCTAAATTGGGTGTCTTGATCCATGGGTGACCATGTTTTCCAACGATGGGGTAACCCTGATCGTCCGTCATCACGAGGATGATGTTAGGTTTACTATCTATTAGGCTGGTGTGCCCCGTGTTGAATAAACATAGGGTGAGGAGCGTAAAAAGATAGCGAGACGTCATGGTGCTGGGTGTGTTATGGTTTGAACTGATGGATTGTGTTGTGGATTACACGAGTGACCGATTTTCCGTTCTGATCCTTGATGTTAGCTGTGATAGACATGCCCCAGGTGGGGGCAAGATCGGGAATTGTCAGAGTAATAGTTTTTCTATCTGGCGAGAGAGCAGCTTTTTTGACGTTCCATTCTCGCTGATTGTAGTGTTTTGATCCATATTTTTTGGTGCGTTTTAGGTCCCATGCTTCAACCGACCAGTTGGCTATGTTTGTTGTGGAGTCAACGTCCAGCGGGTCGCTAAATTTCACGGTGATTGTGTTTGTGGATGCTGATAGCCCGACGGGCAGATTGGCTGCATTTCCTGTGGCGCGGATTCGGTAAAACCCACCAGGTTTTTTGCGGTTACCGGCCCATGCATACATGCCGCAGCCATAGAACTGTCCGTCGCCGGAGTGGAAACGACCACGCATGATGCCTGTGGGCAGGGAATCGAATGGAAGTTGGCACATGCCACCCTGCACTTGCCCATCAATTTTTTCATGTGGCACGACGTAAACTTTGCCCGCTCCATATGAAAGGTTCAGCAATGAACCGCGCAGAGATTTCCAAGCAGAATTTTCTGGCACCCAAACAAGCTCAGCAGGTGATCGATCGAACGCATTCGTGATCCAGCAGAGTGGGGGATTCATTGCGGAGTCCGAGCTGTCTGTGACGTTATGATAGCCATACATATTTCCGTAAAAATCATCTACGCCGGTGCCTTTCACCCAGTTGATGCGGTTTTTCGGGTTCCAGTGACCTTCTTGGTCGGTGACAATGAATGATCCATCAGGATTCAGGCAGACGCCGTTGGCGGCGCGGAATCCGGTCGCGAGGATGTCAGTTTTTGTGCCGTCTTTACTGACGCGAAGTAGGGTGCCGTGGTGAGGCACGACGGCCACCTTTGCATGTCGTGCCGACTTGGCGTAGTAAAAGTTTCCTTCGCTATCGGTTTGCAGTCCCATGGCAAACTCGTGGAAATGTTCTGTAACTTGATGGTCGTTATTAAAGCTCTCGATGATATCTGTCTCGCGGTCGCCATTTAGGTCAATCAGTTTGGCGATCATGTCGCGGCACCCAACATAGATTTCACCCTCTACAATTTTGATGCCGAGTGGCTGAAATAGTCCTGAACATATGCGCTGCCATGTGAGCTTTCCTTCACGTTGATTGATGCCATCGACAATCCATACATCACCGTTCCATGTGCAGACTGCCGCGCTTTTGCCGTTTTTGAAGAAATCTACACCCGTGCTGCGCATCCATGACTGCCATGGGTTTTTATCCATAGCGGGTAGGGTTAGCGTATCAATCGCATAGGGTGCGCTGTCATCGCCAGGAACGATCTCGCTGGTAGTGCGTCCTTTGAACCGATTCGATAAGGCTGCTCCGGGCGCGGCACTGATATCTTTGCTTGGTATGACAGATGCCTTGCCGTTGGCATACAGAACAGCGAACGTGAACATCTTTTGACTGGCAGGAAGCGTGTGAATGTTGTCTTTGTCCAGGCGTAGCTTGAGTGGTTTACTTGTAGGTCCACAGAAAAAGGTGCGGGTAAATGTGTTAGGCTCTTTACCGATACCCGGTAGTTCGCGGATGTTGCAGTCTCCAACCGTGTATCTGATGACAGGGTAGCCATCGTGATGCTCCAGTGCCTTGAAGTGCACCCACTGACGAGGAAGAGGTCCGTAGGGTCTGCCGTCGCGGCCGATCACGCGAACGTCATCAAATTTTCCTGTTTCAGGGTTCGCCCACATCGGAAGATTGGGGGAGGTGTAATGTTTGTCTCCGACAATGCTTGTGTGTGTGCCATGTGAACCGTCAAAGGCTATGCCGCGCCAATCTACAAATTGATCGCCGCTCCAGCAGGCTGCTAAGCGCATGGTGTCGTGATCATAAAGCATCCATGATTTACCTTTAGTAATACCACCTGGGCCATTATCCATGCGGATAGCGATGCCTTTTTGAGCTATGTTTGCTTTATCTACCTGCAATGTCCAAAACAGAGTGTTACCGAAATCCTGAAGTAAGTACTGGGGTGCTCGTTTAATCCGTGGTTTTTCTTTTTTAGTGCTCATGCCCAGTGGCAGCTTAGCCAGGTAGCTGTCATTAATTTTGGTGAGCTCAGACTCGTTATGATCCTTGAGAAAGGTTTCACGAATATAATGAATTACATCATATTTTTCTTTGGTGGTGTACTGTGGCTGTGGTGCCATTTGGCCGTATCCTTTCACCAATGTCTGGTATATTCGGTATGGATCAGCGCCATTTTTAAATTTACCTTGATGGAAACGCATAGCAGTTGGTAGTGAGCCTGCTTTTGTTAGATCTCCGTGGCAGATCACACACATTTCCTTATAAATTTTCTCTCCTCGTTTCAGGCTATCATCATTCCAGTTACCAATGATTGCCGCATGGTTGTTCAAGGAGAGCGGCTGGACTGATGCACTGTGTAATTCGAAATCATTACCTGCCTTGAGGTTGATGAATGTCGGGCGTCCTGGAATTCCAACGGATTTATGATGAGAAGGTTTCCAGTGGAAATCAGGAGTATTAACCTTGTCCTCATTGCCGAGTGATAAATTTTTAATTTCAACGTCATTGAGCGCACGTTTCCAGAATCTCAAGTTAGATATGCTACCTTCAAAATTCTTACTGAAGTCTTTAATGGCAGAACCGATCTTAAATATTGATTGTTTGGCGTCTGGTCTTGTGAAATCAGTCTGCTTGGCTTCAAGTTGGCCATCCAAATAGATTGCGGCGCTACCATTTTTTACTCGAAGCACGGCAACATGTTGTTTTCCGTTGCAGACATTTGTTTTACCCTCAATCCGTCCCAGCTGCCCGATACCGTAGGCAAGTCTACCTTTGTTAATGAAGAGTGCCTTAGAATGGCTGACCCACTTGTCTTGTGAGGGGGTCTTCGCCATGAGTGTACCATTTTTTTTTGTCGCGAACTTTACCATTGCGGTGAAGTCACTGCCCATGTCTAAAGTATTTTCAGATGTTTTTTGATCAGCAATGTAAAAACGATTTGAGCGATTGAGCGATTTTGGAATATTGGCATCTTTTTTTATGAGTTCGCCGTCGTGCCATATGCGCACAGTCGCTGTGGTGGATTCCATGCGTTCGAAAGCGATGTCTATATTTTGTTTTTCTCCTGTGGGTAGATTGATTATGTAATCGCTGAGCAGTATCACTTGAGGTTTGCTGGATGCATCGGCAGAATAACTGAGGGATAAACGGAAGTTGGAATGTTGGTTCTTTGACTTCAGGGCAAATGGTCCCGATTGGGGTTCTAATAGCACGCGATGACTTGCTTTAGCACTTATGGATGTTGGGCTGATGGCTGTCTGAGCATTCAAACAACAACAGAGCACTGTGTGAATGAGCGAGAAAAAAATAATATCGGCAGGTAGTTTATGGGACATGATTGGACGATTTATAAAATCAATAGCTAGGATAGCGAGTTGTGACTGAATACGAGATTAACCCACGGTTTTTTCACATATTCAGTGCATCGCTAGATTCAATCGTAATAAATTGAATCGCTAAAAATGATTAAGTTAACTAGTCATAGATATAACAGCTATTGGGCTAATCGCAACTGTGGTTGCTGGGAATTCTGATTTAACTGGAGAGAGGTTGGTAACTGTCTTGGCGATCCCGCAATTTCTACTTGATTAGGATGTGGATCGCAAGCAGCTGCTTTTTCACACAGATTTAATCGAAGCTCTGCGCGAGCAGGGGCAAAAGCAATCGAGAATATCGCAAAAAAGAGACTCGTTGTTGATTGAGATTCTCGTAAAATATTGCCTATCCTAGACACTTAAACCCAAGCCAAATGGCGAGCAAGCTACCCGCGACTGAAGCCGCAATATTTACGATGGCAAGAGCAGGGGAGGATTCAAAAAGTTTTTGGGTATCGAGAGCAAATGCTGAAAATGTGGTGAATGCACCGAGGAACCCTGTGATGACGAGCGGGTGGAACCATGATGATTGCTCGCCATTACGTGATGCAATCCAGCCAAAAATTAAGCCGATGAGGAAACAGCCAGTGAGGTTGCATGCTAGAATACCAAGTGGAAAGCGCTGCAATCGGGTATTTTCTACAAGCGATTGAATACCGGATGAAACTCCGAATCGGGACAATGCGCCGAGCCCGCCACCTAGAAAAATGAGTATCAGGTTCATCGGAATTAAGAGAGTGGGGTCAAGGAGTTGAGTAATGCGCGGATCTTATCGAAGTCTTTGACGCCTGGTGAGAGTTCTGCGCCAGAGGCAATATCTAGAGCGGCGGGATGAACTTGATTGGTGGCGTTGCTGGCATTTTCTGGTGTAATGCCACCTGCTAGGAGTACTGGGATGTCAGGATGTGACTGGATGAAGGACTCTGCGTGTGCCCAGTCGAATGTTTCGCCTGTGCCCCCGTAAACGCCGGGTGCTGGAGTGTCTAATAAGATAGCATTGGCGCGGTAGTGGGTGATCCTTTCTAATGAAGTCTTATCGTTGACCCCGATTGCTTTGATGAAGGGGAGTCGTATGTCGGCAAAGTGTGCACAGTATTCTGGAGTTTCATCACCGTGGAATTGTGCAAAGTCGATCAATCCTGATTCCAGTAATCGCTTTGGTAGTTCTGGTTCTGCATTCACAAAAACGCCGACACGGACGATTTTCTCGTCGCATAATTGTAGGATTGGTTCGGCTTGGTCGGGTGCCAGATATCTCTTAGATTGTGACCAGAAATTAATGCCCAATGCATGAACGCCGAGATCGATCAACCGCGCTGCATCATCTGCACGTGTGACTCCGCAGATTTTTAGAGAAGTGAACGATGGATCAAGAAAGTCTGACATTGCATCTATCTAAAACATAAATCTCCGGCACTTAAAACTCTATTCCACGTTCTGGACCTGCTCGCGGATTTTCTCTAGCTCGGTCTTGGCGTTCACAATATGCTGCGCCAGAATGGCATCGTTTGCCTTCGATCCAATTGTGTTAAACTCTCGGTTGAGTTCCTGACACAAAAAATCAAGTGGTCTCCCTATGGGGTCATTAGTCGCTAGATATTCACGAAATTTTTCAAAGTGGGAGCGTAACCGAGTGATTTCCTCGCTAATGTCACAGCGGTCGGCGAATAGACCGATCTCCTTGAGGATGCGTTCATCATCCAGAGCGATAGCTAGTCCTGCCTCTGCAAGGCGTGCGTGAAGGTTTTCCGTGTACTGTTTTTTGACTGAGGGGGCGTAGGTTGTGATTTCGGCTGTGATAGTCTCCAGTTCACTGATTCGTGCAGCAATGTCACCGTGGAGGTGTTTGCCCTCACTGGCACGCATTGCAATCATCTGATCGAGTGCATTTTCCACAGCTGGCAGAATTGCTTCCATAGCATCAGATGGTTCGGCTTGAGAGTCATCGAATTCGAAGACATCCTGTGCACGAAAGAAATCACTCGCTGATAGTCGAACTTGGCGGTCGATGATATCCGATAATTCCGTGAATGCAGTTTCGATGGCGCGAGCCCGTCCTGCGTTTAGCCGGATTTTACCACCTATGCCTTCGGGTAGCTCAAGTTGGATGGAAATAGAGACCCTACCACGCGACAGTTTGTTGAGTGCGGATTTTCGGATTTCAGCCTCGAGCTCCTGATAAGCACGTGGAAGCTGCACAACAATTTCCCCCTGCTTACGGTTAACCGACGAAGCCTCGACCCGTGCTGCAATTTTATTGGTGGCGTGCTCAGCACGGCCGAATCCTGTCATAGAGTGCATAGGGATAATATTGTTAGTGTTTAGAGATCAATTTTTAGGCGCCTGAGGAACGGTCCTCGGGCTCATCGTCATCATCCTCGCCAGGAGCCTCATCGGCGTGGTTGCTATCTAGTTCTTCGGTAGACGCATTGTCAGAGGAATCGCCGTCCTCATAAGCTTGAGGATCCTCTTCTAAGCCATGCTCGTCAAAATCGTAGGTGCCGGTATCGGACTCATCACCCTCGCTATCAGTGTGATGATGTGGATCGTCATGGTAGTCATAATGATCCTGAGCATATTGATCATGATCTTGGTAGTGATCATGATCGTAATCATCGTGGTCATACCCGTATTCATCATCATCATCTTGAGTGGTTGTGAATGCCGGTGTAGCGAGTAGCCTCTTCTTCAGCTCCTCTTGTTCGCGCAGTTCTTCTTCTCTCTCCTTGCGTTTGTAGAAGTAAGCGAGCCAGATGCATATCTCGTAGAGAATAATCATGGGCACGGCGAGGAATGCAAGTGTTGCGACGTCAGGGGTAGGTGTAATGATGGCGGCAATCACTACGATGGCTAGGATTGCATATGAGCGCGTATTACGCATGATTTCGTAGTTCAAAATCCCTAGGCGAACCATGGTCATAACAACGACTGGAAGTTCAAACGCGAGGCCAAAGATCAGTGTGAACTGAGTTGCAAATGAGATGTAGTATCCGATGCGCCATTCATTAGTGACACCCATTTCCTGACTATAGTTATAAAAGAAGTCTAGGACTTTTGGCAGGACAAAGAAATAGGAGAAGAGAACGCCTGCCAGAAAAAGTCCAAAGCCAATGGCTAGCGCAGGCCAGAGTGTTTTTTTCTCATTCTTTTTCAGACCAGGAAGTATGAATTGTAATGTGAAAAATAGTAATAGCGGGAAGGAAATTACAATGCCGGCAAATAGCGCTAATTTGATTGAGAGCATGAATCCCTCGGTCGGATTGAGAGCCTGCATTAGAACCAGCTTACCGCGTGAATCGACCGCTGCATCGGGTCGTTTTTCATCGATTAGTAATGATAGTAGCTGCTCTCGGAGTTCGGGTTCGATACCTGGAAGCTTCTCGATAAATGCTTTGCCGGACTCATTGGTATTCTCCATGTCAATGGAGGCACGGTAGTAGCGCACTGAGTCGGTGTGAAATTTGAGCTTTAGCTCACCATTGGGATCGACATGATCAAAATAATAATCGCGTTGTGCAGTGGTGAAGCCCACCGTGTCGCGGTCGGCTTTTTTTGCCATTTCCCATGTTTCTAACTTGAGGTTGTCTGGCATTTTCTCCTCTTGGCTGACCATCCAGACTTGCTCCACCGGACGACGGATAATTTCCATCAGTTCATTGCGGAAAGCAAAGCACACACCCATGGCGATGACTAGGGTGAGTACGACCCGAGTGATGACGATACGAAGATCCTCGAGATGCTCTAGGAATGGTTTCTCATCGTCGTTATGCGTCTTATCACGCAACTGGAATATTTTCTTTAGCACATACATGTGGCAATGCGGATGTGTTTAGCTTGCTCACGGGTTAATGAAAAGCACCGAAGTGAGTGATCTTATGTCATGGTTTACTGCAGATTCTGGCTGAGTATGGCAACCATGGCTGGTAGGCCGCGCCTAGTATTTTTCGTAATAGTTGTAATACATTTCCAGTCTAATCATCTGGTGAGTCGTTTGATGATGATTTTGGGTGGCGCAAAAACGACGACTACTGCTGCGGGTGAGAAACGAGTAATTATGTGAGATGATAGATAACTACACAGCGGGTGGTTTCATGGGGGATACAGTGATTGATGTAATAACTGTATGTAATTACAAATCTTCGAGAGTATCGACGCACGCTTGTGTCCAAGTTTCTAGGTGTTCGTAGAGATCACCCCGTAACTGTTCGAGGGTATAGAATCCGAGGTTGGCGATAGCATCTTCGTTGGCTGTTACTTGTGCGTTTTCTAGGTCAACCATGTGAACTACCCCGAGGTGGACTTGGCCGACGCTGTTGGAATCGTCATTGAGTAGGGCGACGATTTGGTGTGAGTGGTTGCCGGCGATGTTGAGCTCTTCATCGATCTCTCGATCCACACCTGCCATGTAGGTCTCCTTACCAAGATGATCTTCGCGTTCGTCGATTGGATTTATGTGTCCGCCGATTCCCATCGATCCTTGTGCGTGTAGGCGTGATTCGCCACCGGATTTCCCGCGGTTGTAGTGCAAGTAGCGTGTGCCCGTTTCATCTTTGATCCGAAAAATACAGTAGGGGATCAGCTGCTTGTGGCTGGGGTCATCTTCAGCAGCACCTCGATCCATAAAGAAGTTATTTGCTGGATTTAGCAGGCTGGGCAAGTAGTGATCAACATTAACAGTGATGCCTTGAAACGATCCTAACTCGTCGAACAGTTCACGTTTTACGACTAGGATTTCTTCGCCATTATAATTTTTCATAGTGTGTTAAGAGTTGAGTTTTACAAATTCGTGCACGCTGGAAATGTCACCATTGGCTGCCCATACATGGCGCAGAAAGTCTGCCAGATGAATGTTACCGTTTGATCTTAGAAAGCCTCTGTCACCACCACAGCCAAACATAAGATTTGGGTGAAGTTCTCCGCGCAGCTTGGCTTCGGCTTTGGCAACGATACGCGGAAGGTAGGCTAGGCCTTGATATTCATCAGATCTTGATGGGATGTCATCAGCTGTAATCTCAGTATTACTCTGGACCCCCTCTTGAACATGTTGAAAGTAATCGCGTCTTACACTGGCAACTAACAGAGCAGTGGATTCTGTAGGCATTCCATCGTCAGAAAAGTCCTCCACAAAATCAAATAGTTCCCGTGGCTTGTAGCCGATAGAATTAAGGAAATCTAAATCGTCTTGTTGGTAGTAGGAGAGGAATTCTTGATTACCGCTCTGATATTGTTGGAGGCAGAAGCGGAATAAGGCCAGAAATTGGTCGTTCCAGGTCATAAATATGTGATTCTTATGATATTATGCACGACCTGAGTATGACGACTCAGCTGTATTAATTTTCAGTTTATCGCCGATCTTAACGAAAAGAGGCACTTGCACGACCAGACCGGTGACTAGGGTGGCAGGTTTTGTGGGATTGTTGGCTGTGTCACCTTTTATTCCGTCTGAGGTGTCTGTGACATCGAGCTCAACAACTGACGGCACATCAATTGTGACAGGATTCCCTTCAATGAAGAGAACCTCTGCATTCATTCCTTCAACGAGAAAGTTTTTGTTGTCGCCTATTAGTGTGGGGTCAAGAGTGATGGTCTCATAGGTGTTCATGTCCATGAAATGAAACCCAGTTGGATCGGAATATGAAAACTCAAGCTTCTGGCGATCTGTTTCGACGATATCTACCTTATCACTGGATGCAAAACGGATGGTTTTAGTTTTACCTGATTGAAAGGAGCGAATAGTGGCGGCGATTAGGGCGTTGCCTTTACCGGGTGTGCGGTGGTCAAGATTGAGGACTATACCAGTCTCGCCTTCGTATTTGATACATTGGCCGCGACTGACTTTGGTTGCTACGATAGATGCCATAAGATTAAGTGTTGGATATTGGTTGGAATGTGTGCGGAGTGTGCTTGGAGAGGCTGAAGTTACAAGGTTGAAGTTTATGGTTTCTCTTGTTTCTCATTGCTTGGCGGTTGGAGGGCCAGAGAACGAGCCTCGAGACTATTACGCAGCTCATCGTAGCGTGATGGGACGTGCAGGCGGATGCGGATGTTTACAAGCTCAGCTGCTTCTAGTGCCGTGTCGATGATAGGCACGGAATAACTGCGGGTGGTTTCCCCTACGGAAATACGCCTAGGTCGTGGTTGGGTTAAGGTGAGACCTTCCAACGGTCTTGACCCTAAGGCAATAGGATCATTATCTTGATCTGATAGATTGACTTCTATCAAATCGTCTATGCTTGCGTAAAGGCAGGGAAACTCAATGTTAGAAGCCGATGAGTTTGTTATGGTGTAGTCAAATTGTAATTCATATATGCCATTTGCCCTCTGGTGAATGGTGGCTTTTGAGGTTGTTAAGCTGACTCCACTTAAGTTTACCTTGGCACCCGTCGGGGTTTTTTTTGTTGGTGCATTGTTTGGGTGGTCAGAACTACAACTACCAAATAATAGTGGCGCACAGATGGAGGCAGAGAGCATGAGGGCAGTCTTCACTGTGCTAGATCAGTTTGAGTTTAGCGAAGTCTTGGGTATCGATAAGCCCAACGGGGAGATCGTTTTGATCCAGCACCACAATATCATCAATCTGGTGTGTGCCGATGGTAGTTACGGCCTCGGCCGCTAGGGAATTCGCGCTCAGAGTAATCGGACTGGTAGTCATGAAGCGGTTAACTGCTTCCTTACCAATATCAGCATCTTCTTGGTATGAACGAGCGAAATCACCATGAGTAAAAATCCCCGCAAGCGATCCATCTTTGTGGGTAATGATACAGGCGCCGCTACGCGCCAAAGACATCGCAGAAAGCGCTTCCTGCACTGTGTTTTCAGGTGAAATGACGGCCAGTTGGTCGCCGCAGCGCATAATATCAGAAACTTTAGTCAGAAGTGCGCGGCCAAGTGATCCGCTGGGGTGGAATCTGGAGAAATCATCTTCCGTGAAGCCGCGTGACTCAAGTAGTACCATTGCAAGGGCATCACCCATTACCAGCATTGCGGTGGAGGATGACGTAGGTGCTAGATTCAGCGGGCATGCTTCTCGGCTGACTTCAGTCAGCAATGTGATATCAGCGTTAAGGTCGAGCGTGGAGCCTGCTTTGCCGGTAATACCAATGACGCTGACATCGAAGCGCTTAATGAATGGAAGCAGGTCAAGCAGCTCAGTTGTCTCGCCTGACTGTGAGAGCGCGATAATGGCATCGCCATCGGAAATCATCCCGAGATCTCCATGAAGTGCATTCTGGGAATTAAGAACAACTGCGGTAGAGCCGGTCGAATTAAATGTAGCGGCTATCTTGTGACCAACGTTGCCTGATTTACCAATACCGATTACAACGATCTTACCTTTTTTCTCCAGTATTTCCTTCAAATGTTCAACAGCTTGATGGAACGACGAGCCCAGAGATGTGCGTACGCGCTCAAGCTCAGCAATCTCAAGATCGAATATTTCTTTGCCGCGAGTTTGGTGTGTAATCTGGTTCACACAACGAGTTTTAGCCAATGCTTGGGCATGGATAAAGGCTAAATGTTGCGATAAATGTAGATGTTTGAAGATTTTGTACCATTTTTTCTTGCCATGTCATCATCTTCTGGCATTTTCCCGCGGCGCTTAGGCGCACCACAAATGCGACCCGTTCGTCTAGTGGTTAGGACTCCGCCCTTTCACGGCGGCAACACGGGTTCGAGTCCCGTACGGGTTGCCATTTCACCCCAGCTCTCACACCCGAGAGTTGGGGTGAATTGTTTTTGGCCTTGGCCAAGGCCCTGGCCTTTTCTGTCTCATTTTTTGAAAAAGGATGGGATAGATTTAACCGAATTTTCCAACAGCGATTGACTTTATGGAGAATATTTCCTAAGAGGAATTATGTGCTTGTGTCTTTTGCCTCGTTTTCGAGTAAGGAGTCTGCTGAGCCTTTTGGTTGTTTGTGGACTGCTGTTCTCATATCAACGAGGATTTTGTGATCCACTCGATACCCCCGTTCAAGATGGTTCTGGTGCTGTATGGGCGAATCATGATTCGGATGATGGAGCATATAAACAGCTTAGTTTTCAGTCGATTCTTGGAGTAGGATACCGAATTGAGAAAAGCAATAATTTGGTCAACTGGACAAATTTTGCTCAATTCTACGGAGTTGGCAATACCGTGACATGGAACCTCTTTGCAAATCCTGTGCCAGAGGATCAGAACGGAGGGGGAAACCAAGCTCCTGTGGAGGAGGATACGAGAAAGAGTGCTACGCTTGTAATGAACAAGGCAGATACAGGAGAGCTTGTCCTTGGATGGACATCCCTTGATACCGCAGAAGCGGTTCAGTATGCCCTCACTGGACTAAGCATCGCTGATGAGTGGAACACAAACCCTATTGTTGGACATTCCACCGACAACTATCATTTCACGATGCTCCTTATGACTGGATACAATGGAGTGATTCCACAAAACTCTCAACTGGGAGCATTGGATACGGCCATGATTGCGGATTTTTCTACGAGTTTCCCAGCGATCAACCAGTCTGTCATTGATAACGCAGCAGCAAGTCAATTAGCACCGCCCCCATTGCCTCCTGATCCTTCTTCCAAGGTGTTCTTTCGTCTGGCGGTCAATGCCAAGCTAGACAGCGATTTTGATGGAATTCCTGATGTGCTTG
>OBPH01000021.1_pt1 | contig 33041 bp, 33 predicted proteins | sample 1470511 | NCBI WGS metagenome assembly OBPH01 (sample SAMEA3275479, study PRJEB22092) | marine metagenome | biome: Marine environment; feature: Belgian marine environment, sample taken at 3 meters depth; material: Sterile flask | collected 2014-06-25T02:39:52+00 | depth 3 m
AAGCTAGCGAACCTGGCGAAGACGGCAGCGACGGCGAAGATGGAGCAGATGGTGAGATAGGAGCAGATGGTGAGATAGGGGAAGACGGACAGCCTGGTGAATCTGGCGAAACTGGCAGCGACGGCGAGGAAGGTGAGGACGGTGAAGCTGGCGAGGACGGTGAAGCTGGTGAACCAGGTGAACCTGGTGAAGACGGTGAAGCTGGTGAAGCTGGTGAAGCTGGTGAAGACGGTGAAGCTGGTGAAGACGGTGAAGCTGGTGAAGACGGTGAAGCTGGTGAAGACGGTGGAGACGGCGGAGAGATTGGTGACGGTCCACCAGATTCAGGGGTTGAAGTGGGGGACGTAGCGGCTGCTCAATCGCTTGGCGAGGAAGCTTATGAGACTGCTAATGAGGAGCCACACCCCTTGGAATCGGGGAAGGCTGTGGCTATCGAGGATTCGAGTCTTATCTACATCCCTGGTGTTCCAGCCTTCGATCCTTATAAGATAATTAACGACGAAGACATGCGGCGAGGACTCACCCTAGAAGTCGAAGTCCAGGGTGACAACGTCGTTGGTCACACGTTTGAGGATAGTTTTCAGCCTCCAGGGGAAATTATAACTCTGGTGGAGTTCAGCAATGGTGGAGCACAAACTAAATTCAAACTACCTATCGCTAAATACGATGGGGAGACTTTCGTCGTTATCTGCGAAGGCGGGGCGTACCAGATCAGTACGTTTTGTGTCAACGGGGAGCCAGTCGTTTACCCTGTGAAGATCGTATAACCTAAACTTGTGAGGATTTTCTTAGTTGCCGCCACCAGCTGACAGTTTCACCGCGCTCGGAGCCGGCAACGGTTTTCCGTTTTGCGTGTATAAAAAGGACGTTTCTGACTACGACATGTGGGTCACACTGGGCGGCACGCAAAAGGGCAGCACGCCGACGCCGGAGCAAATTGATCTGTCACTGCGAAACGCGATGAAAATCTTTTGGGATTTGCGCAGCATTACTTGCACGAGCGGCCATGGTATTTTCAACCCTGAGATAACAGAAGAGCCGAAGCAACGAGTTTGTTTAAGCTATTCTACAAAAGCCAGCGATGGGCTGAATGCGAAGCCAGTCGTTGGGATTTATACAGGTGCAAGCGGTGGGTCTCTGAGAGTAATTGGCTTTGAAGAATTAAATGGTTTTGTCAGCGATCCGCCGAAGAAATACCTTAAAAAAGTAAGCATTTACAGGCCGGAGCCCGATGGCCCAGAGGACTCAATGACTGTAACTTATGATCCTTATGTTTATATCAACCAATATGGATATTATGACATCAATAGATCTAAAACTACTGTTTCAACTGATGGTAACATATCGGACATAGAATGTAGCGCCACTTATGGATTTAATTGCACGAGTACAACTACCGAATACAGGAAGGATTTAGGCGAAGGAGAGTCAATCTATAGGTCAATGACTCTGTCCGAGGAAAATACTGATTCAATGGTGATCTCGGCCTTTACAGATGCCGGTCGCTTTCAGGGACCAGAGGCAGCGCCGCCATATGACGACTTCCCGTTTTTTACGAATTCAACTAATACATCATACCATAGTGAAAGAGAAGGCGAATATGTTCGAAAAAAGATGGTTTGGTATTACATTTCTTGTGATAATTTAAGGCCTGGCAATACTTACAAAGTTTCAGTTACGATTACAAAGCGAACGAAAGATAAAACTGGATACGGGGAGGATGAACACCATGCAACTGACGAATATTCTTTTGACGCTGACTCAGAAAGCTATCTAATTGGCGGGCCTGACGACCTTTTTCAGCTTCCTCATGTTTACGGGTACGAGTACAGAATTTCAGATTCTAAAATAGAATGGGTAAAGGAAAATTACCAGACAGACCTTGGCGAATATTCAAAAGAAGAATCATACTTCGTAGAAACCAGCGTAAGAAATCGAATCGTGAGGATGTACGACGGTTCAACTTTAGACGAATCTAATTTTGTCGGATACGGCACCGAGTACGTCGCCAGACATGACACCTCATCTGGGGGGAATGACTTTTATTTTACATCTTGGAGGCAATCCATTAGCTCGTACCATGCAGCCCAAATCAGCACTGTATTTAACGACATGCCATTGCTTGCAGTGGCATACAGCATTGAAAATACTCCATCTATAAATGGCCTGACCGCAACATTTAAAGACGACAACGGAAATACAGGAGAGACACTGACCTTTTCCGATCTGCAATTTTACACCTATTAAATACACAACACCACTCTCCGTTGGTCGGGGCATCTTATAAGACCAACTAAAGCGTTGCCGTGAAGTGGCATAAATCTTGACCTCTATCCAGTCACCTAAATAATTATATGCTATGTCGACTAACCAAAAATTCGATGAACGGATTGCTGATTTGAACGAGGGGCAGCCACGTGACAGTGCCACCCCAGGTTATGGTTATGTGACCGCAGAGAAACAGAAAGCTGCCTCGGCTCAGCGGGAGGCGGCACGAAAGTTATCGGGGCCGGATCGTGCCCGAGCTATGGAGTTGGCGGACTGGATACAAAAGGATGTGACTGCCCCGCCGGCTAGCTTCAACAGCGTAGGTGATACCCGAGCCGTAGGCGAGGGCGAGGGGGCGGCGGCTACCAGAGAACCATCCAGACGCAACAGCGTTGTGGAAAGATTACCGATGATAGGACTCGCTCCCTTCCTGCCTGCGGTGAGGCAAGGTCAACGAACCCTAAGCACTCTTGGTAATACTTTGGGTAATGCTTATAGTTCTGTTGGGAAAGACCTTGTCCAGCCTCGTAAACCTCCGAGCCCTCTTGCTTCTATTAAACCCGTCGAGGTAGCAAACGCTAAACCAGCATGGTCAGGATACCTAGGTACCAGTAAACTTCCGACCGTACCTGAACGTGTGTATGATAACGTGGCGGGGGGTCTACGCACTATTGCTGATTCTTATGCATCTATTGGGAACGGATTTGAATTCGAGGGTCAGGGTAATCCCCGAGTCGTATCTGGTAGCGATGGTACCCAAGTCATAGATGATAGTCGTGGAGGGGCTACCCAAGTCATAGATGATAGTCGTGGAGGGGCTACCCAAGTCATAGATGATAGTCGTGGAGGGGCTACCCTAGACACACCCCAAGCTAGGTTTGAAGAGCCCAAGAGACAGTCCCACTGGGAACGGATCAAAGGAAACTTCAGCCAGGCGTTCAATCCTGAGGTGCCCCACGTGCAGCGGATCAGAAGCAATGTTGATCGAGCACTCAACGGACCTATCAAGTTTACTACCTTGGACCAGGACAAGTATTCGGGAGACCCGAGACCAGGCCCCACAGAACGCGGTCTCCCTTCTTCCTTTAAGGATGCAATCGGCGTGACATTGGGAGAGTCCCTCGGAGATTACTATGGTAGCCAGAAGTATGGCACCGGGCGTAGTGCTGACGGAGAGATATCCGGGCGACCCAGAAACCCGAACACTCTCCTGGGAGATAGTCTTAGCGGTGCTGCTACTGTTCTCGAGGAGCTTGGAACTGTGGGGAGCAACGTCCGCAACAACATCAGAGATGCGTGGGAAGGTACAAAAAAATTAGTATTAGGTCCTGCGGGTAGAGCAGCAGAATACGTGTCTGGAGTTGACTTGGTCGACGGCGGTCCAGTTGAGGCACCAACACAACCTGTTGCTGGTACCGCCAACCCGGAGGCGTCCAGCAACCCCGCAACCCCGGCCGCTTTCCTCGACCCACAGGCACCTGCGAAATTGATATGGGGCTCGGAGCCGGTACCGACGATTCCTGAAGCGCCGAACTCCCCCGCAGCACAACCTGTTGTTGAACTAGCAGCACAACCTGTTGTTGAACCAGCAGCACAACTTGTTGCTCAGCCCGAACCACTTATCGCGAACCCAGAACCCCAGACTTCGTCGCCGTTCGTAGGTAGCTACCAAGCGAGAGACGGAAGTATGGTTGGGCTGCTTCGTGAGGGGGGCAAGCGAACCATGTCGGAGGAAGAAATGGCAGCATTTGAAGCAGCGAACAAAGCGGCTGGGCAACCTCAGATTATGGGAGGTGCTACGCCATCGACGCCGACCCCTGAAGGTATGCAACGTACTATTGATCCTGGCTCAGGACAAGTGATGTTTGCTGACCCCACTACAGCGGGTGCGTTTGGGGAGAGAGAATCGGAGATTCAACGGAGAGATCGTGAGGCACACCAGAGATTCCTTGCTTCTCCTGAGGCGCGAGAGATGAGTAATCGCTTTATCCGGGCGGCTTATAGCGAACAGGAGGAGCGGGACAGGATAAGCGATGCGCGTGCCGCCCGTATCTGGGGCGACGCAGGGCACTCCGGTTCGTCTGGTTCATCTGGTTCGTCTGGTTCATCTGGTTCATCAACTGCGACACCGACCCGCACTCACCCATCCCACCCGGATTACATTAACACTCAGGCTTTTGCCCGCGATATGGGCAGACCAGAGAACGACCCCCGGCGCATTCGGGCGGAACAAATTTTAAAGAAGAAGGAAACTGAGGATAAGTATGCCCGTGAGGATGTAGTAGCCAAGCGGAATTACGAGTGGACGTTAGGTCGAGATCGGATACAACAGGATTACGCTCAACAGAACCAGCAAACGCGCCACGAGAATAATATGGCTCGCCTTGAACTTGGAAATGAGCTGGGTAAAGATAAGGTTACTCATAGTACCGATGAAAGCCTCCGTCAGGTGAAAGAGACGATTTTAATACAGGACAAACAGATCGAAGATAAACTCACCCGCAATGCCTCTCCTGAGCTGGTATCACAATACCAGAGGGGGCTGGGATACCATAACAGTAAGATGCGGGAGGCGACGGCAGCCGTGGAATCGATCGGTGATCTCTCGAGCAACGAGGAGTATCAGGACTATGCGGCGTTACTTAATGAGGACAGGGAACTGCCCCCGGAAGCGAAGCAAGCGCAGCTGGACAAATGGACTGAGGCGTACTTCAAGCGACCATCGGTTCAGGAAGCGTACAAGCAGGCTCAGGGTATCTGGAACAGCGCTAAGAAACAGCGTGACGACTTCCAGAATACCTACCTCAAAGCGGCCCCCACGCTTCTAACAGCAGGGGGAACCCCCTCGTCTTTCGTGGGACCTGGGGCACAAGAGGAAAAAGAGACGACTGATTTTTAATGAGCTCCCCTAAATCTTTTTACGAAGCTGCTAGGGCTGCGAACCCTATATATGATGGGTGGTCGGACAGGGCGATCTATCAACGAGCGACCACCCTTGCTGACTCAGAAAAAATCGAGGACTGGAAGAACCGCTTCCCTGACTACAAGGAACGGCATGACATGCTCGCCGCTCCTAAAAAAGAGGAGAGCGGCGGACTGTCCCAGTACGCTGGTGCCTTTGCCGAGGGCATGTCGCGCATGGGTTGGGATGCGGTCGGCGGGGTGTCGCGTAATTTGGCGGACATCAGCCGTGTGGTCTTAGGTGACGACAACTTCCTTGACTCAGTCGAGGACTTTGCCGACGACGTCTCGAAGAACTACATCAACGATTCGTTCGGGGTCACAGAAGACACCCGCAACTCGTTCGGCGGACAGCTTGCTGCTGGTGCGGGGCAGTTGGTTGGTCAGGTAGGAGCGACCCTCGCGGGCGGAGCTGTCGGCAAAGGTATTGGGTTGGGTGCGAAGCTCGGCAGTATGATTACCGGTGGCTCGATGGCAGCCGGGCAGATGGACACCGAAGCGGTACGTGAAGCCGAAGGTGTTTACGGCAAAGCGTACAATGATTTCAACGAGGAGGAGAAATCGCGCACCGATAAGATGCGCTATGCCTACGCCGCGGTGGGTGCAGTGCTCGAGAATGTCGGTGTGTTCTCGGTGGCTTCGACGCTGTTCAAGAAAGGTGCCGGCAAGGTTGCCAAGGGTGAACTGGTTAAGCAGATCTCTAAGGGGCAGCTCGGCAAAGCGATTGCCAAGGGCTTCTTTGGTGAGGGCACTACAGAAGCAGCACAGGGGCAGGCGCTCGACCAGTTAGCTAAAACATTTATTGATCAGGACCGTGACACCAACGTGTTGTCCGAGGAGGTGTTCAACAAACGCCTGCTTGAGTTCACCCTCGGTGGCATCCTTGGTGGTGGAGCGGGCGGTGTGTTTGCCAAGGTTGAGAATGCGAGTGCGCTTGAGCAGCAGACAAAGCAAGGCAACCGGGTTGCCCCAGAGGACTCGACGGTTGATCCGTTCAGTGAAGGGACAACCCAGACCACCGGTCGTCCCACCGCAGCGGAACTGGTCCGCAACGTCGCGCTGCAGGAGGCTAACAAGTCTCTGTCGCAGATGGAGCAGGACATCGAGGACAGGAAGTTCAACCTCGGGGAGAACCAGGAAACCCTGGACCAGTTCCGACAGGACTTCCCTGAGTACCAGGAACGTATCGATGACATCCTCAAGACACAGGTGGCCCCACCAGAGACGCGGGAAGAGCGTGCCGGGCGACTGAGCGGACTCGAACGTCCGCAGCGGGTGAAGCGGGTGAAGCGCGGACGTCTCGAGGGTGCACCACTTGAACCACTTGAACCACTTGAACCACTTGACGAGGCGGGTACGTTTGACCCCCTCGACCCCTTTACTGAGGACAAGACTGAAGGAGGGGGTGCAGAACCTGAGGTAACTAAAGATGCTGCTTCTGCTAGTGACACCACTAAGGAAGTTGTCATACGCCCAAAGCGTGTGGTACTTGAACCTAACCTAATGACTGCGATCAGTGGTTTTGCCAAAGATCACTTGTATCGACAGACGCAGAAGGAAGTGTCGGAAGGGAACATGCGTCTCATCGACCCAGGGCAACAACAACAGGTCGTAGAGGATGTCGTTGACACGTTACGTAAAGTCCTGATGGACCCGCATGCAGAAGGAGCTCCCTCGCTTGAGGAGGTACTAGGGGAGTATGCTGTTAATGAGGACGATGTCTCGAACAGGGACCAGATCCTGGGGTTACAAGAGGAATGGTTAGCTAAGCCTGAGAACCAGAAGTCGACACAAAAGGTAGCGACTCTCGAAGAGGGGGGACCGGTAGAATGGACAGCCCGTTCTGGGAAGATAGTTAAAGGCAAAGTACTAGGGATTTCCTTGGGCGAGGGAGACAAAGGTACCATCCGAGTCTTTGACGGGAGGTCGGAATACGAGTTCCCGATGGACCGAGTGCGCCCAGTGAACTCCACAAATGCACAAGCTGTTAAAGAGAAGACGATTACCCCAGAGAGAAAAACTCTACTGCCTTCGACTAAGAAGTGGATCTCTGAATATGCGTTCAACCATTCTGTCTACCGGATAAACCGTGCATTGAATGCACAACAACGGGGGGAACCTTTCGATCAGGCTGACATTGATATGGCATTCGGCGGGGGGTTCGGGAAGAACAAAGGTCGGTCGGCACGTCGGACTCAGGTAATCACGGACGTAGAGGCGATGCTGACTCTGGCTCTCACCAAACCTCACACGGCCCCTAGTTCACTGCAAGAAGTCCTCGATACTTACCCTATCGTAGAACCCGGGACAAACCAAGAGACAGTGTTGGCCCCCCATATCGAGCAGGGCAAACAAGTGGCCTCGGAGTTAGGTGCGTGGCTGGAGAGCGAGGAAGGGCAGGTCCGTGTCGAACAAGTTGCGACAGGGAATAAGGGGTTTAAGACTACCGGGGAGATTGAACGTGCCCAGAGAACCAAGGAGAGGAAGGCCGCCCTAAAGGAAAAGGAAAAACGCAAAGCCGTCCGCCGGGACATGCGGCTAAACCACTTCTTCCGCGAGGACCCAGTTGCTCATGAGTTTGTCAAATCCCTAGCCGAGGAGAAGTCTGAAGCAGGTGATGACTTCCGGATGCGCTTAGAGATCGGGTCAAAAGGCGAGTTCACCTCCTACGTCGACACGTTACTAGAGGAGAGAGGTATCCTCCGCACTGAAGAACCCCCTACTGAGGTTGGCGAGAAAAGTTTAGTGGCAGAGGGCGAGGTCCCCGGAGGCGACAGAAGCTTGAAAGTACCCGGAGCCCCTTTAAAGGGGAAGAGGAAGCCGGGGCAGAAAAAGGTGGGAGTTGTCATAGAGGAGAACGCCCGAGCGTTTGCTGACGTCCTCAACGAGAACCCCTACATGTCGGCGGCGGAAGTGATGGAGACCATCAAGGTCAACAAGAAGTCGGGGCAACCCCTTCGCGCACTGGCATATAAATCTGGGATGTTGAAACCTCGCTATGAGGAGAGCATCGGCTCTGGGGTTTATGAGAGTGACGTCTTTGGGTCCGTCTTAGACTTCCTAAAAACCGGAGGAGGTCTTGCTAAAACGGGCAAGGGGATCCAGTGGATGAGGAAGAACAAGGAGGGAGAGACTGGTAGCGTCTACGCTAAGAGCCGTGTCCTTATTGCAATCAAAGATAAGGCGACTGGCGAGGTGTTAGTCAGGCCGATCATCCGTGCACAGAAGTCAACGGTCACAAAAGTCAAACACCTGGTCAACCAGCCGAAGGATAAACATCCTTCAGTATTCGGTCACCATAGCGTAAACATAAACAAGTTGCCCGAAGGCGCGGAGGTCTTAGTCATCTTTGCGACTGACGGGGACCCTGTGTCAGGTGGGTTTAATTTCAAAGACCAAGAGTCCTTCGACGCTGCATGGGCGAAGCGATCCGTAGCTAAGCCAAGGTCTGCGGGTGGCACTCAGCAAGACACTAAAGTCGGCACCCAAGGAAAGCGCGAAGTCTCGGGCAAGAAAGCATCCTCTACTAACGAGGAAGTTGCCGATGGACTGAGTAGAGAAGACGTCATTGCAGACCCGAACGCATCTACTGATACTGGGGCGAACCTGGAGAAGATCCTCTTAGACGAGGGGATCGATGAAACCAACAAGTACGACACCGACAATGATCCGTTCTGGAGTTCGCTTAGTTTCTTCGACGACACGATCAGAGAGGTCATCGAGGAAAACGGCTTTGATGTCAGCAGTATAGAGGGACTCTCTAAGAGAGAAACAGAGAAGGTACTTGAGCGCTACCGTAGGGCAGCTATAGATAAAATTTATGATGAAGCGTTTGCAGAAACAAATGATGGAGAACGCAGCGAACAAGCCGTTCTTGGTGGAGATGGCGACGCGGGGTTCGTTGTTAAGGATGAAGGACAGCAAAGCGATGGAGGATCCATTCAACCGGGATCCGTTCCGGGGGATGAAACTACTGGCCTCGCAGGTACTCTCGTGGAGGAAACGGGAGGGGAACCCGTCGCTCCGACCGACCCTTTTGCCGGAGGAGAACAGGATGCCGAGGGTCCCATCCAAGGCACAGGAGAGGATGCTCCAAGTGTTGGAGGAGACCGAGAACCAAGGGTCGACGTACCGGGAAGTCCTGCAACAGAGGGGGATGTTGACCTCCGAGGGACTGCTCAACCGGGATCAGATCTTCCCGTTGACGTAGCCGTAGAGGGGGATGTTGACCCCCGAGGGACTGCTCAACCGGGATCAGATCTTCCCGTTGACGTAGCCGTTGAACCTGAGGCAGCAGTTGAACCTGAGGCAGCAGTTGAACCAGTCCCGGCGAAGAAAGCTCCGGCGAAGAAAAAGAAACCATCTGCCTCAGAGAAGTGGGCGGGCAAAGTGGTGCCTAACTTAGAAAAGCACCTTGCTAAAGTTAAAGCTACGCCTGACGTAGGACGCAAAGAAGCACGGGCGGGTGGCAGGAGCTTCTCCCGGGACGACGGGCGGAGTGCGTGGGACTCAGTGGACGCTAGTACTGCAGGTTTCAATGCGCAACAGGCTGAAGAGGGGCGCGAGGCACTGGTCCAAGATGATGATGCGTTTGCTGAATCGCTTAGTGGGGGGTTCGACCAGGAAGCCGCGATCACTAAGTTCTTCACTGCCCATAAAAAAGTCCTCCCCCCTTTCCTTACCCCCGAAGGGGCGTCTCAGTTGTACTCCGCTGCGAGGACTCGAGCACGCGGGACGAAACACCTCATAGACAAAGACAGCCTCCAGCAGGAGTTCGCTGCCTTAGTCGAGGGGGTCTCCAAGCAACGCAAGAAAGACCCTGACTATGTTTACTCCTTAACAGAAGAAGACACCGCTACGAACCAGCGGGTCACCCCGCTCACGCAAGGTGAGCAGGAGCAGTGGGACCGTACGGTCAACACGTTGACTCATGCAGGGGTGGATGTCCAGCTGGTGCAACGTGAGCTAGAAAGTGATAGCGATTTTTTCAAGCACCAGAACGCCAGCTACTCTCGCAAGAAGCAGCAGGTCCAGGTGGTGATGAACGACGTCAGTGCCCCTAACAACCGCAACCTGCGGGCGCTGTTGCACGAGGCAGCTCACGCGGTGGTGGGCAAGGAAGCACCGGGGATGGTCCGTGCGGTAGACCGACTTGCCGTCGACCTGTTGGAGGGACGTGCCAACATCACCGAGGCGCACCTACAAAAGCCAGAGGAGGCGACCGTTGAACTACTGGCAGCCAACCTCCAAGACGAGGGCTTCGGTGCTCGCTCTGGGACATTGGCAGAGACCTTGGTGCGCTATGTGAAAGACTTGTACTACCGGGCGAACATCGCGGTGCAGAAGTCTTTGTTCGGTGAGGATGCCGTGGGCGGCGAGCTTGCGCTCAAGTATTTTGATAACCGTATGCGGCAGTTCCTCGCCAGGGATGGTGACCGCATGCCAAGTTTCATCCAGGAGTTGGGTGGACCGAAGCCGACCAGGGCACAGATCTACCAGGACCAGAGCACACGTGCGCTTGGGGAACTCAGTGAAGTAGTCCTCGGTAAAGACGGACTACCTGTCTTCCCCAACGCGTTGCCAGAGGGGGATGCGATCCTTAGCAGCGGGGTGTATGACGCGCCGGACCCTGCGGGGGATGAGAACTTTTCGGAGTCCAACGAGCAGGGGTACCGCCCACCACATGAGTCCCGCGCATGGACTCACCACGCGGTGTATGTACAGATCGAGACCTTGCTGCAGGAACTCGCGGGCAGGACGGGGCTGACCCGTAATGAGATGAAGACCACTCTTCGGTTGCCAATGGATGCGATCGAGAAGATGCAGCAGATTGCGGAGAAAGTTCCGGGTGCCAAGGACGCAGTACTCGACAACCTCACGCCAGTGGAGCGCGACCAGGCGGTGCAACTGCTGCATCGTATGACCGGCAAGTATATTAAGCGGGCGCACGATTTGACCGTACGCTCCGAGGGACGTATTAAAGAGAGCGCACTGTCGGCAGAGCAGGAGCTGGCGTACATCAACACGCTGACTACCGACCCTGCCAACGCGGCGCTATTGAATGAGGACATTCGCAAGCACCTGCGTGAACAGTTTAGAGAGTACCGCAAGTTTGCTCACCAGGTTGAAGGGGACTTCAAGGTAGAGGGGATGCTCGAAGAGGTCGCCCGTGAAGTCGGGCTACTAGAAGGCGGCAAGCTGAAGATGCACGAGCAGTTGGAGAAATCCTTCAAGCAGTTGACCGGCGACAGTGCCAGCCCGATGCGCTTTGCCGAGGCATTGTCCGCACTGGGTCTCGACTTCAGTCTCAACCCTAAGAACGGGGGTGCGACGCTTAAAGAGATCCTCGCCGAGATGGCGAACTACCGGAACAACGTGGAGTTTGTCTCTCTGTCGAAGAGCCAGCAGCGTACGGTTGCCAAGTCGCTCGACCGGATGAACAATGACCCGGCCTTGCGTGCGGTGATGGTTGCTTTTGCACGAGGCAATGCTCTGCGCATGGATGTACTGGGGATGCGCCACCTCCAAGACTCCGGCAAGTATTCTGAACTCGCCAGCCTGACTAATGATTTGCGGACCGCCAGTGACGATCGGATCAAGCAACTAGAGAAGGAGGTGCGCGAGGCGATGGGGCGTGCTACTGCCAAGGATAGGTTGAAGAGAGACCTAGTCCTGCACAATGCACGCTTGCGTAGACACAATCGTGCATTGGCCAAGCACACCAAGGATAGGCGCATCGTCGACTCTGTGATCCCTGAACTGCGTGCCGAGGCAGCTCATTGGGGGGACCAGCTCGGGGTGGTACAAACTTTTGAAGGCGGCCCAGGTTCGGTGTTCCCGATTATGGATCCTGTCAAAGGAGGTGGAGTTAAAGACAAACGCTTATACCAAGATTGGTCGGACAGTGCGGAATTGTTTTACGCCGCAGCTAAGACCAACAAGGATTGGCTGGACCTGAACGCAGACCTGAAGGACACCCCCACTTACCGAGCAGTGGAAGCGGCGAACAAACAGTTCCTCCTCGACTACACACAGAAAGACACCGCAGCGATCAAACGCAATATGTTCATGCGGATGCTGCAGCCGATGGCTAAACTGTTCATGGAGATGGGACCTGCGGAAGGGAAGCTGGTTGGCAGTTCGATGTACGGGTATCAAAGTACTTTTCGCGGGCTGTGGACAAACTTTCAACCAGCGGCGAATCGGTGGTCGAAGGCGTATCAGGACGTCGTCAAAGCTGCGGGCTACCGTGGACTGCCAGGGGAGTTCAATCGTACGGTACGCCACACGATCCTGCACCAGTTGGAAACTGAGTCGGGTTTAAGCAACGACCGACAAGCGGTTAACTTTGCTTTTGAGTTAACGAACGAACAGCTGGCAAAGGTCGGCAGTCCGCACAAAGTGGACGACAAGAAGCTTAAGAACGCCGTACGCAAATGGATTCTCATGGAGCGGGACACCAGCTCAATGCTAGATGCAGAGCGCGAACGGCTTGGCTTGCCGATTCAAGACAGCGCGGCGTGGTCGATCGACCCGATCACCGGCAAGCCCCGCAATGAGATGCGACTTAAAGGGGTGAAGCAAGGCTGGCTAACTTCTCCTCGTAGGTTGGATATCGCGATTTTTCGCGAGGCGAATACTAAGTTTACAGAGCTGAACTGGTTTGGCGAGGGCGGCGAGGGCGTATTCAGTGATGCCTTCTGGCTTAAAGAGACTGCTTCGGTTGCAGAGCAGAGCGACATCGTTGCGCGTGTCGGACAAGTGTTTGCCCCCGCAATCGCAGACCCGTACCTGCGCCAGAATTTCTTTGATCCTTTTATGCAGAGCCGGACGTCTGTGTTTAAGGACTTTAGTTCAACCGAAATAAGCCAAGCATGGGAAGATGCGGACGGTGACATGGCTTTGTTTATCGCGAACCTAGCTTACACCAAACAGCTGGACGTACAAGATGTCACTAAGGTAGTGGTCGGCACCTTGCGCAACAAGGCACAGTTCTTTAGGAACGTGGCAGGGCAGTCGATGGGGAATAAAGATTCCTCTGTGATTGGGGCTCAGAACTTCATCATCGACTCACGCAAAGACAGCACCTTGCCTGCTCACTTCTTCGAGTACGTATCATTTGATGAGCACAGTATGATGGGGCATGCCTCTCGGCTGGCAGCAAACAAAAACTTTGGCAGAGGCGGGGAGGTACTGGAAGCAAACCTTGACCGACTACAACAACGGATTAAGACGCGCCAAGCCAAGGCATCAGGGAATACGAAAAAAGATAAAGCGGACCGCCATCGGCACGGACAGATGCTTGCAGAGTCTGAGCGACTGCGCGGCAAGTTGAGACATTACTTTAGGGAATCCGACTCGGGGCCGTACGAAGACGAAAAGATCTGGAACGAGCTAGTAGGAATGCTGGTGAGCAATGTCTTGAACAACCCGAAGACTAGCCTCACTCAGTTCATCACCCCGATGCTCGCACCGATGGCAACTTACAAGGGGGCCAACATCCTGACCATCGGCACGGGTCTCTCGAATATAAAGACCGGACTTGGGGCCGGTGCGCAGTCGGTATTGCAAGGTCTTGGCTATCACTTCGATCTGCTCCCTGAATACGAGCGCACCGTTGCGGAGCTGGTGGGGGGATTAAACGAGTCAGGTATGTCTTTCCGCGAGCAGACAGCAGTGGTGGGCCCGGGTGAAAGGTTCGAGAGTAGCTTCACGGGAAAAGTACATGGCTTGCTGCGCGGCACCCGCAAGGTATTGGACGTACAGGTTGGACGCAAAGGTTCAGGCAACCGTATCGCAATGCGCGGACCGACGGGAGTATTCAAGTGGTTGGCAGGGCTGGCCAATTACTCAACCGCTGTTGGTCAGGTGAAGATGGTCGTTAAGGTCAGTGAACAGATCAGCAAATACATGGACGCGCACCAGGAGTGGGACAACCCCGACTTCAAGGTCACGGATCCGAAGGTGCTGAAGTCCATGCTCGGTTCGGGCTACACCCTCAACCGTTTGTTCGGACGCGCCGATACGGTAAAGGAACTAGCTGAACAGATTGAGCAACGCTTCAGTATGTCGTTCGCTGACTTTGTACGCAAGCAGCGCCAGCGCAAGTTGCAGGGCAAGAAGGAGCTTAACTACCACGACCTCTCCGCCATCGTGCAGATTGCAGAAGACGAGGTCTCGATGAATGCGGGGCTGAACTCTCGTCCGGCGTGGTTCTTCGACAACAAGTTGAAGCCCATCACCATGTTGTGGGGCTGGCCGGTAATGCAGACTGACCGCGTAGCAAAGATGGCCACTAACGAACGCGGCGAGTTCGATCGGCGGGCGCTCTTGAAGATGGCGGTGACTATGACAATGTTTGCCATGCCCGCCTCGTTGGCGTACTCGATGGTGTTGGACCTGTACGACGAGTTCTTCCGCGGCAAGGCACCCAACCTGCGTAAGCCTGACCTAGAGAAAGGGGCCGGGGACAATGCGTTGATGACGGTCGAACGTCTCGCACGCATGGGTACCTTCGGTCTGGCGGGGGACATGGTCAACAGCGTGGCGAACTGGAATGACTACCACGGTGGTGGTAATCCGATCTCGCTCGATGACCGCATCCTGCTGATGAGTTCCGTACACAACGCTACTAATGCAGTGCGCAACTGGGCGATGCAGGGTGACGCAAGCTACGCCACTGTGGGGCGGCCGTTGTTGAATGCAGTCGGCGGCAACAGTTTCCTGCAGTACGTCCAGCTGTGGAACGAGGCGACGCGCAAGCTGGGGATCGAGTCTAAAGACATGGGCGGCATCCTCGACAAGGAGGGCAAGTTCACCAAGCGCTCGAATGTCTACAACATCGTGCGAGCGGCGGCGCGTGAGGCGGGGTTGCCGTTGCAACAGGGGGGTGGGTTCTCTCTCCCAAGTGGTCAGTCGATGTACCTTCGCGAGATGCAGTTTGCTGCGCTCGACGATGACCGCGAGGCGTTCCTCGAGAACTACCGCGAGGCAGTGGATGCGTACCAGACAGACAAAGAGAACCCGCGCACCTACTCAGAAGCGGTGAAGCAGGTGAAGAAGAAGTGGGGCGGGCGTCACCCCCTCAAGACCTTGTTCAAGGGTAAGCTGGACCCCACTGAGATTGCGCTACTGTACAGCAAGATGCCGGAGGGCAACCGCCGGGATGTGCGACGTGCGGTTATGCTGCACGAGCGGTACGAGCGGATGGTCGGGAGCGGCGCGGTTGCTCTCAGTCCGAGACGCTCTCGTCCCCCCGCCGCACCGATCTAATGGCTGTACCGCTCAGTAGTTTGAGTGTCCCGGTGCCCGACCAGGGTACCGATCTCGTCGATCGATCTGCCTGCCCTCTTCAACCGGGTGACGAAGGCATGCCGCAGGCAGTGGAAAGTCTTGCCTGTCTGCTCCAGTCCTGCCCGGGCGACCCACCGATTGAAATCCTTGGACAGAGAGGAGCGGGCGGTCGGATCGAGCTGGATCGCTCGGTAGTGTGGGAACACATACTTGTCATGCTCGTTTGGCAGATCCTGCAACACGTTGCGCATCTCCCCGCTGCCAATGAGAGGGTCGTCGAGTGGTAGCGATACGCGACTGCCACTCTTCTTTGTCCACACCACCAGCTGCCCGTCCTCTACGCTGTCCCACTCCAGGCAACAGATGTCACTGAGGCGCAGCCCGGTCCAGTACGCCATAGGGATGGCTGACTGCCAGAAGCGGGCGTTGGCTACGCTGATACGCGAGTCGCCGGGGTGGATCAGGAACAGATCGATGTAGCGGATCAGTCGTTGGTACTCTGCTTCACTGAAGGGCTGGCGTTTCTTGCCTTCCTTCTGTGCGTGACTGAGCCCGCGGATCTTGACGAACGCATCGTCGGTCGGGTTGTTGCGCAGGTAGCCTTTGCCTTGGCAGAAACTACAGAACCCAGTGATCGCAGTGAGGCGTGACTTCCTGGCGGAGAGCGACAGGTCGTCCGCTGGATTGACGTAGTCGAGGACATCCTGCGTGGTGATGTCGCTCACCTTCTTGTCCCACAACCTCGACTCGCGCAGCCATGCTTCCACGGTACGTTGGTAGGAGTGTTGGGTGGTCGGGCTGCGGCCGCGTTCGTCGAGGCGTTCCACCCATGAGGACAGGGCTTCTCCGCTCTTGATCCCCGGGCGGGCGAGGAGGGTGTCGACTACCTGTTCACTCAGTGTCTTGGCCAGAGCGGCACGTTCCAGCTGAGAGATGCCTGCCTCTTCGACGATCGCCCGAGCTTCCTTGAGGTTGGTCTGCTTGGTACTGATCTGCCGCGTCTTGTTGTCGGCATCTTTGTAGTAGCACACATAGGTGCCGTTAACTTTCTTGAGCTTCATAGGTGCGGCGTATGTTTAGGACATGGTTGGTGATAGTGCGGAACTCCTCGACGACTTGGAGCTGGTTGTCCCCACCCTCGGTGAGGTTATCGCGGACGTCGAACTCTTTGGTGCCGGGGATGCCGACGACGAGGAGGTAGGGAACCCCCTGCTCATGTAAGAAGTCGGAGACGACATCTATCTTGGAGGAGAGGGTATCTATTTTGTCAGGTGTCATGATATGTATTTATTGAATACCTAGCTGCGGTGTAGCAGCGAGTACTTTCTTTCTGGTTGTGGGTTAAGAGGCGCTGTTTTTTATACAGCTAAAGGTGCGGATCGTACTGAATCGTGAAGTCGCTTCTCGAGCACAGCCCAATCCCGTTCGCACTGAGTCTCGGAGATTGTCCTACCTCCGCTCAGTTGGTAGTTAATAATGTGCTCAGCGGTGAGCGAGGATGCGTCGACGTGGACGTCGATCTGTTCCTGCCGCTTGCCGTAGAGACACAGGGTTGCGGCGTCCTCTTTGGTGGCGACCTTATCAAACATCAGTTCTTCCACTGAGTCTGCATTGAGGATACACCACACACGGACAGGGACGGGGGAGTTCATCCGCCACACCCGACCCATCGCCTGGATCTTGGCGGAGTAGGTCCACTCAAGTGAGCCGATGATCAGGTTGGGACAGTTGCTGAACGAGTGACCGACCGCCATCTGGATGCCCATGATACACACGCGGGTTCGCCCTTTCTTGAAGTCCCGTGCTTCAGCGGCAACGTCCTTGACGGTCGAGTCCATGCGGGAGCAGGGTACCCCCGCCTTCTTCAACCTGTTGTGGATCTCATCCGACTGGTTGATACGGGAGCAAACGATGAGCACCTGCTCGCCTTTCTCCAGTCGTTCCCTCGTCAGGTCAAGCATCGCCAACAGCTTGGGGTTGAGTGCCGAGCCCACCAGCCCCGGCCATGGTACGCCCAGTGTCTTGCGGCTCAGGTCAAGGGGTGCACAGCAGGCATCGCGGAGGAAGGTTTGCTGGGCCAGTGCGTTGCCCTTGAGCTTTCCCACCATGTTCTTAGTGTTGAGGTAGTGGCGGTACAGTTTCTCCTGCTGGGTACCGAAGGGTACACGCACCTCCTTCACCTCGCAGGGTACGATGTTGGGGTTGCACTGCAGCTTGTCGATGTAGGCGACCACTGGTTTGAGCAACTTGAGCAGGGCGCAGGGGTTGCTTACCTGCGGTGAGGGGGAGGTGAAAGACTTGCGCACCCCTGTTGCCTGCTGATGCAGCTTGGCTCGGGTGTGGTCAGTCTCCTTCGCCATGTAGGTATTGCAGAAATGGCTGCGATCTTCTAAGGCAAAGGGCCACGCGGCATTGCGGTGCCCACCCTTGTACCAACCAGGCACTGCGGTCCACCCCATCAGAGTACAGATGTCTGGCAACGTGTTACTGATAGGCGAGGCCGACATTGCATAGCGGTACTTCGGTTGCAGCCGGAGGAATTGCTTGGTCCGTTTGGCATCGGGGTTCTTCATCACGTGCGCCTCATCGAGGACAACCATGTCGAAGCGGTGCCCGACGAGGGTGAGCATCGAAGGCTTGCCGATGCAACGGATGCCGCCTCGCTCGACCCCTACGCCACTGGCATAGGCTTCGTCCGGGGGTAGCTTGTTGCGCTCACAGAATTTGTACGCTGCGCCAGCTGCCTCCTCGACCACCTCGTCTGATCCGTTGGTCAGGAAGGCATCGGGGTAGGAGACGTACACTCCCTTGGGCAACTCGCCGCCACCCTGCTGCAGCAATGCCGTCAGGTCCTTGCGTTCAAACAGATGGTGCACCTTATAGAACGGGGCGAAGCGTTTGATCTCCTCCTCCCACTGCGCGGCATCATAGCCAGCTTTGTTCTTGCTGCCCTTGACGGTCGCCTTAGGAGCCATGACCAAGATGCGCTCGGCCCCTTTGATAATCATCAGGGAGATAGCGACCAAGGTTTTGCCTACCCCTGTCTGTGCAGCGGGTACTCCGAAGTCCTTGCATGCCACGCGGGCGATGTAGTCTTTCTGCCCTGGGTAGTAGTCGAAGGCAGCCAGTACCTCGTGTCTCTCCAACGTGTCGATGGCATGTCGATACTCCACAGCGAAGGCCTCCTTCACTGTTGGTACCTGCGGTCGCTCGAAGTATTCCCACAGGGTGTCTTCGCTCAGGTCATTGTCAGTGTAGCTGGTCTTCTTAGCTACCAGCGGTGCAACGAATGCCTTGCGGGCGTGAGGCTTACTCCGCCAGTTGACCAAGGTTGCCCTGTCCTGTGCAGTGCGGGTGCACTGGTGGTCGACGACTCTCCACGTGTCCGTGACCTCGTCGTACTGTGCTTTCTTCTTCACGAAGTCCTCCTTCACCTTGACGGTGATCGAGTCCACGGAGTATGCCAACCCAGGGGTGATGCCGACCAGTGGGTGGCGGTGCGGGATCGCCTTGAGCTCACCCTTCTCGTCGCAGTAGGCGACCAGCTCGTAGTCGGTGGGCGTAGTGACGGGGGCGATGATCTTCGCCACGTCTTTAGCCGCTGCATCCAGCGCAGCCCGCACCCTCGGGGCGATGCGTACCTTGTGGTCAGAGGTCAGTTCGTTGACCATGTTGCGGTCCTCGACTGTAGCAACCAATGCCTCGGGGTAGCGGCCGTGCATCTTCCTCAGCATGTTGCTGGTATAGTAGTTGAGGTCGTCGGTTTGGTGCACGGTGATCTTACCGTGGCTATTTAACTGTAGGTGTGGCTTCAATTAGTTGTTGTTTGAGTTGTTGTTTGAGTACTTCTTTGATGTGTTGTTTTGCTTCTCGCTCGGTACCGAAGGGACCCCATACGTCCTCATGCTGCGGCAAGTCTTCAAAGCAATAGAAGTCTTCAGAATCCACCAGGTCGGTGGACGACTTGTTGAGCTTACACAGGTAGTAGCCTGACCTTACGTCGCTCATAGGGTCATCGTCGCGCTCGAGGAACACTGTCCACCCCCATATATCTCCGTATTTAATATCGAACTCAGGGTAGGTCCACTCGACCTTGTCGTGGATTTCTCCCCCCCTCAGTATGAACTCCTCGCCAAAGCCTTGCTCCTCCTCCCAGCGGATGTGGATCTGCTGTTCGGGGAAGGTCTCTCGTACCCAGCGATAGAACTCCTCCGGCGGGGACCACTTGGTAGTGAAGCAGATGCTCTCCCCCTCCTCATACTCTGTGTCAAAAGCGAAGCGATCCTCGCCGCCTCGCAGTGTCGTGAACCTGTACCCAGTACCTGATGCGACGTCTTCGTCTTCTCCTGGGGCAGCCTGGCACTTGTCCCAGAATTTCCTGCAATCCGATTTACTATCGAACTGTATTTCGTTGTATACCAAATTAGCCATGGTCTTTAAATGTTGGTCGTGTTCTCTGTTTGTTTGTTTTAGTTGGGGCAGGGGGCGGCATCTCAATGCGCTCCACCACCGTAAGTTGTCCCACTTGGAACATGTCGGGCTTCATTTTGATCCCATTAAAAAGGGGATGAGCAATCTCATCCCCTTTGCTTAGTGCTTGGCAGACTTTGAGTCGTGCCTCATGCGGCGTCTCCGCCTGGACTTCGACGTCCCCATAGTAGGGAACGTCGAAGGTTACCGTTACCTTATGCGTTGGCATTAGGCTGGAGGATGTTGAGGTCGTATGCCTCGAGGACATACGCCCAGAACTTGCGGTCATTCGGCATGTCGTTGTGCCCATTGATCTGCTGGATCTTCTCCTCTGTCACCAACTCATCGTGGAGTAGGGCAGCGAAGGGCGGTTTGTCAAGGGAGGCATCGTCTCCCCACTGCTTGCGCAGGGTCGACACTCGTTGCAGTTCAAACTCGGTGAACAATTCCTGCACCACCTGTTCGTTGACCGTCGGTAGTTCGCCTTGGTCCTTGGTCGCTTCCTCTAACCCTTTGATGTCCTCTTCTACCTGTTCAGGTAGGTCGGGGACAATCATCGCCATCGTGCCATCCTTGCTGTACTCGATGCGCCACGGCAGGAGGATTGTTTGTGCATCCTCCTCGCCAGTGTACCCACCGAAGAGGTGGATGTCTGATTCAGGTTTTGCAAGTAGGACTTGTGCTAGTTCGTGTGTATTCATGTTCGTATTCTTTTTGTTATGTAGGAAAGGGATGCACCGATGGAGTAGTTCAACCTACTCGGTGCCACGTAGGCATAATGAGTCGGGGCAAGCATCAAGCCCTCCACTTGCCGCGAAACCGACTACTCCAGATGCGGCATACTATTGACGATACCTTTAGGAGGGGTCGGCAAATTGGTTAGTTGCCCATCAAGATCTTGGTCAGTGTCTTGCGGATGCGAGACTCGAACTCCTCGTCAGTGACGGGGGCGGGGGCAGGCGTGTCCTCTTGGGAGGAGAGCTTGGCGTCGACTGCCTGGTCGACCATCGCTTTGATCGCGGCGTCGATGCTGCCCACTGCAGGAGCCGGAGACTCCTTGGCTGCAGGCTTCTTAGCTGCAGGTTTCTTGGTGAACTTCACCTCTCTCACTCCCTCTGATTCCTTCACCTCCTTGACCAGCTTCTCTTCGACAGGTTGAGGGGCTGGTTCCTTCGGTGCCTCCTTCTCCTTGGTGGCGGGGGCCTCGGCTTTTGCCTCGGCTTTTGCCTCGGCTTTTGCCTCGGCGAAGAAGTCGAAGTCTTGCGCCTTCACTTTCTCTGCCCACTCAAGGTACAGCTTGTCCTTGTCGTCGGCACTGAGCCCTTCGACGCTGCCCTCCTCGTTGAAGGAGACCAGATTGCTGCAGCCGTAGGTCTTCTTGATGTAGATGCAAACCATCTCGGCGAGCTTGCGCTCAGGACGGAGGAGATTAGCGAGGGCGAGTAGTTGTTGTGACATTTCTGACATATCTATTATCTATTATTTATTTGTGTTGGTTTGTGGATGAGCAGACATGCTCAAATTATTTCTTAACAAGTTCATCCTTCTCGATGAGGACGACCTCACCGAAAGGCATGCGCTCCTCGAAGTCTTTGACGGGGAGGTGGTCACCGGACAGTGCCCAGAGTACTGGGATGCCGGGGTCTTCGCCGAAGTTTCGGCAGTACCCATCGGTGTGGTAGATGCAGGCAACAGGCGGCTCGTCCTCGGCGTGCATGTTCTCCTTCAGCCAGTCCATGACGGGCGAGAATCTAGTACCGCCGCCGCCCTTGATCTTGACCTCAGTCTTGTAGGATACCTTCTGCACACTGCGGACTTTAGTATCGCAGCACACAACGGTGAGCTCGGGGTCGTCCTCGTAGCAGAGCAGGCAGCCCATGATCTCACCGAACATCGAGTCGACCTCCTCCTTGCAGACAGAGCCAGAGGTATCGACAGCGAACACCACCCGACCGAAGGTCTCGTTGTATAGGGAGGGGAGGATCACCCCACGGTTAAGGTGGCGTCGGTTGGGACGCATCATGGAGTAGTCTTCGTCGGAGAAGTCACCGATGAAACGGGCCAGAACTTCCCGCCAACTCATGCTTGGTTGGAGGTATTCTTCGATGAGCTCCTCCAACCCAGCGGGTAGCTTGCCTGCCTTCTTCGCTGCGTCTGCCGCTTGAGCGACACGGGTCTTGACCTTCTCAAGTTCCTCCTTCTTCTGCGTCTCATCCAGTGGGCTGCCGTCCTCGTTCCGAGCAGGCATCACGCCGCCGCATTTGCCAGGGTCTACACCCCCGGACTTACCACCTGGCTTACCACCTGACTTACCACCTGGCTTACCACCTGGCTTACCACCTGGCTTACCACCTGACTTATCACCTGGCTTATCACCTGGCTTATCACCTGGCTTATTCTTCTCCTTCTCCCGATCCTTCGCGACCTTAGCGTAGATCTCTTCAGTAGAGGAGGTAGCGTACTGCTCGTCACAGAACCAGCCCTCGATCGGGGCGAAGTTGGATGCCTTCAACATGTTGTTGATAGCGTGGTCGGCAGCGATGTTCCAGTCCTCGATGTGACGCATACCCATCCGAACGTGGTGACCAAGCATAACATGCGCTGCCTCGTGGGCGAGTAGCGTCGGTACCTGTTCTTGGTTCAGGCTCTCGATGAACTTCGGGTTGTAGAAGATCGAGCGCCCGTCGGTGGCGGCGGTCGGTATGTCTGCTCTCGGTATCCGTGGTAGGTCGAAGAGCAGGGTGGCCCAGAACGGGTGGCTGATGACGATCTTTACACTCGCCTTGGTTAACATATCTGCAGCATTCATTATTAGTAGTGGGTTAGTGCGTAGCACAGGGTGAGGATGAGGGGGATGAGGAAGAGGCTGGCCAATGCCAGCCCCTGAAGGAGCCCATTAAGGTAAGCATCACGCTGCTCCTGCTGGAGCTGCCGCCCATATTTTGAGCGGCAGCGGTGAGCTTGTAATCGAGAGTCGATCTGCATGGACATGGCTTAGTCGAAGAGGACTTCACTGTTCGTGACCATCCAGCGAACCATCGCGGGGTGGGTGCTGATCCCGAGCCCGAGCTTCTGGTCGCGGAGGTTGATGTCCTTGGCCATCGACACTGCGAACTCACGGGGCAGTCGCTCCTCATACTTCATCAGGTTCTCGATGTTGGACACTGTTGCACGGGCGGCCAGCACCCCAGTCAGAGCGAACAGGACATCGGCTCGGTCGGGGACCGGCGCTGCCTCGGGGTTCAAGAAGATACTGTCCGGGTTGGGCAGCTTGCGGTAGGTATCCATGAACGCCTTGAACTTAGTGCCCATCGCCTCGCCGATACAGCCTTGGATAAGCTCCAAGGCAATCGAATCACCGAAGCATTTGTGCAACCGTCCCAGTGCCGTCAAGGTGCGGGGCACACTCGGGTTCTCGAGCTCAGCACTTGGGTCGAACTTGAACACAGGGTCGCCGCCTTGGTGGACAAAGCGGGCGAAGGATACCACCGTCGGGTTGATGGTCTCGTCCGTCATCGAGTACTCCGCCCAGCTCTGCAGGTCAGGCTCGATCGTCACGTTGATCGGGAAGCGGGAGACGAGGGCGGAGATCACCCCGCTCACACCGGCACGGTCTTCGCGGCGGTTGGTGGCAGCGATGAAGCGCACACAGTCAGGTACCTTGAACCCGTTGAGGGCACGGTCATGCAGGGGCTGCATCCATGCAGCTTGCACCGCCTTGGGTGCCTGACCGATGTCATCGAGGAACACCAGCAGTGGTTCCTTGGCGTTGATGATCCGCTTCATGTCGCCGAAGGGCAGGAACTCTGCACTTTGCTCCATGGTCAGCGGGTCGTTGATGATGGCAGGCAAACCCTTGCCGTCGATGGGGTCACTGGTCACGCCGTGGACGATGAGCAGTTCGTACCCCGCCTCGGCTGCAGCCTGCTTGATGACTGCAGTCTTAGCCACGCCAGGCATCCCCTTGAGGAGGATGTTGTCCTTGGCTTCAGTGTTAGTGAGGGAGGTGAGGATGGTCTTATATATTTCTTTAGGTGTCATAGTATTCCTTCTCGGTTGGGTTGGGTTGGGTTGGGTTGGGTTGGGTTAAGCATAGAGAGCAACCATGCTCTCGATGTGTTGAGATGTTTCAGTTGCACCAGCGGCGATGCGCTGGCGTGTCTCGTCGTCCTTCTTGAGGTCAGACATTGAGACGGAGTCGAGCAGCTGGCGGGTCTGGTCTGCCAACTGGTTGAGGAGCGGGTCGTCCTTGAAGTTGATGTCAGGGATGACATCCGCCAGCTCCTGCACATTGGTGAGCGTGGTGCTCTTGCAGTTCTTGAGCTTGCCCTCGTCGCTGAGGGTGGCAGTCAAGTGGTTGACTGCCCGCAGCAGGCGCTGGTAGTTACCGAGGTGCGAGGCGTTGAGCCGCTCTTCTGCCTTGGCAAGCAGGCGCTTCTCTTCTTCCTCGCCGAGGTGGAACAGCGCTCCCTTCTTCGGTACCTCCGCCACGTCAATCTCCATGCGGAACTTGGCTTCGATCGCCTCGGCCTGAGGGAAGTCTCCGACGTGGAAGGCATCGCCGAGGCGGCAGCGCTGCTCATCGATGATGGCTTCGTAGTTGTCGACGAACTTAGACTTGACTCCCATTAAAGTTTGTTGAGATTCAAGGTAGATACGATTGAACTTCCAGAACCCGTCTGGAGTGCAGATGCGGTAGCCGCTGTTGTCATCGTACGGAGAGGTGAGGTCATAGAACCACGCTCGTAGGGCAGAGATCCCCTTGTCCCACTCCTTGAGGTAGGAGGTAGGGATCAGGCACTTGTTGAAGTTGCCCGCGTCCCCGCTCATCTTGTTGTTGTCCTGAGTCTCGGCGGTCAACGCCTTGTCCTTCTTGTAGAATTGAGGGCGACCTGCTGAGAAGCGGATGAGTACTGTTCCTTTTACTGACATGATATATTTTGTTTAGGTATTTATTGAGTGTTAATGAATGTCAAGGCTAGTCCGAGAAATCGAACTAGCCCTGCAACTGGAGGACAAACTTGTCTTTGCCCTCCAGGACTATGAAGCGGCGACGATTACCCGTCGGGTCACATGACTCCTTGGGTAGGTCAACCACGATGCGCTCGTTACCCCGCCCACCAAGGACGAGTTGAGCTAGGCGTTTCATCAGTCGACCGATAGTCAGTGTCGTCTCCTGCTCGTACCCCTTATGAACGATGACGTTCTCGGGGACAGGCGTGAGGTCACTGTCGAAGGGCACCTCCACTCGGGCACCCTCCCTCTCGACCGTGAGTTGCTTGGCAACCTGCCCGTCGATGAGCAGGCTGAAGGTTTGGTTGCCGTGCTCGTCAACCACGCCACTCTTCACCTTAATCGAGGCAAGTTCGTGGGAGTTGCTGGCTGAGGAGCCGACGCAGATAGTCTGTTGGGTACCACTGTGGTTCCCTCCGAAGGACTTGTTAGTTTTGTAGGCACAGGTTTCTACTTGGTGCCAGATAGGATATGATTTGCCGAAGCTCATGTTATTGTGTTGGTTGTGATTGTGATTGCGATTGTGGTTTGTTTTTGATGTGGGAATCAATAGACGCTCGGGCATCTTCGAGCAGCCCACTGTGTTCGTAGTCGCTGCCGTAGAACCCCCAGCACGAGCCGATCCAGTCGCACTCGCCGTTCTCGTCCCTGTCCATGCCGTCCGTGCTGATGGTGTAGCCGTAGACTTGCCCGCCGCACCAGTCTGCATAGTTCTGGAACTCAGCGGAGAGGTAGCGTTGTGTTGCTTCCCGCAGTGACATCTCCTCCCCGCTATAAGTAGTGACGAGGTCGTCGAAGGACTTGGTGTTCTCCTTCCCCCACTCCTTAATCGCTGTCTCGAGGGAGGTGTAGTACACGGCGTCGTCACTGCCGCAAAGGAGGGCCCCCCATACGCCAATGCCTACATGTCCTGTAGTGTAGTTGGTGTTGAGAGAACAAGGAGCCCACGTAAAGTGGGCGGAGAGCGCCTCGATAGCCTCATCCTTGAGCTGTTGGTGCACCGTCTCGACAGCGTCCATCGCCCACACCTCTTGCTCTATCGCTTCGCCATCGTAGGGATCGAACTTGTCGATCAACAACTGCTGCTGCTCAGAGGCGTACTCATAGGCGAGCTCCTCTACCCACTCCACCAAGGATTCGCTGCGAGTTACCTCGTCGTTGGTGTCGGAGGTTAGCGAGTCCCTCCTACAGCGGTACACCAAGACGCCAACACTATCGTGCCACACTCGGGGGTTCTCGCCGTGGTTGTCGTACCTGATCTCGATGTTATAACCTCGGTACTTGATTGTTTCGCATAGGTCTTCCATTAGGTGTGGATCCCCCAGAGGTGGCGGCTGTCGTCATCAAGGGTGACGGTGTATGTCTCCCCCGAACCCGGACCGTGGTAGATGATGCCGCCGAAGGTAGAGGCGCGGTACAGTGCGTCGCCGTAATCGGGGCGGGTACTGAACAGCTTCTCCCCATTACCCACAGTTTCGCCAGTCCCCATGAGGACGTAACGGGAGAAGGTGAACGACATGAAGCACCCATCGGCACCGATCTCGAACTTATTCCACGGCACCTTGATTACCTGCACGGTGCCGTCGTAGTAAGAGACCTCGCGGTCCTCTGTGCTGGTCTCGTTGAGGCGGTCGAACAACTGCACCAACTCAATGGCGTAGCGTTCGGCGTCCTCGGTCTTCCCTGCGGCGTGGATCCCAGCGATGTACCCCAAGCAGGAGTACATCCTCGTTGCGCCCATCTCAGTGAAGCGCATGTTGCCCCACCGTTGGGTGAGGCAGTAGTCGCTGGTCCAGCTCTTGACTCGCTCGAGTACAAACCCGAGCTCTTTACTTTGTGTTGTAGTATTAGACATAATTATTTAGGTGACACTTAATGTGTCGTGTTAGGTTAGATTGCCGTCCAAGATGAGATCTTACACTCACCTGAGCGGAGGATTGACTCGAGAAAGGAACCGCTGATGGACATCACTTTCCCAGATTCAAAGGTGACCTCGTACGTTCTGTTACTCTGGATCATAGGGCTACCTCCTCTAGCTTCCCGAACTCCGCAGCCAGTTTGCTGATGAGTTCCCACACTTCCCTTGTTGAGTAGTCTTCAAGAGGTCCCCATGTGTGGACGTGTAGGAACAGGTCGAGTGCGTCGTTGGTGTATTCTTCCCAGTGTTCGGGGAGTGCTTCATCCAAGTAGTACTTGGATGCTCTGATGTATGCTTCTCGTAGTGTCATGTTATAGGTTTAGTGAGTTGATTTCTTTGAGGTCGAGGTGCTGGAAGCCCATGTCCACCCAGTCTTCATCCGCCCCGCTAGACCACGACTCATCGATCCATGTACAAATCGAGCCCTCGTCCTTAGGTCCTTCGTACCCCAGGTCTTTCGCCTGTGAGTAGTAGTCACTGAGTGCCGACTCCTCTGTGCTGTGGAGCTCGACGCCAGCCCCATACTTGCCGTCCCATTGGACGAAGTAGATCTTCACCACTGAGCTGGCGGCGAGAAGTTCCATCCTGCGCTTCCATTTCCCAACAGGCAGGAGGCATTCTGTCTCTTCCACCAACATGTTGTAGGTTTGGGCACCATACTCGGAGCGCACTAGGTTTGCCCAGTCCAGCTGGAGTCGGTGGTACCCAGTGGTAGTGTCCTCCCAGCCATCGTCGCCATCCTTGCCGACGTCGGCGAGGCGGTGCAGTTCCTGCATCAGTTGTTGTATCTCTTTAGACATCAGTAGAAACCTTTCCTGCTAGTCCGATAAGGTACCTAAAGTCAGCCATCAGGTAGTGGTCCTTAAAGATTGTGTACCACGGACTTGCCTGCTCCAGCTCGTCCATCGCACGGTCGAAGCCATCGCAGGTGCAACTGCCTTTCCCGTGGTCGGACGGGCAAGGGTGCTGATCCCTGAGCTCAGCCAAGAGATAACGTGCGGCGTCTTGCCACAGTGCGGCTTGGAACTGTATCGGGAGGAGGCGAGGGTCTCGTTCTCCCCCGTTAACAATACGCTCTAGGTCAGCACGTTCCTGCATCTCCTGCGGGTCGGTGCTGTGCTTTAGGTTGTCCAATGCTATGGACAGTGGGTGATCTCTACTTATCATGGTTATTCTTCCTTGCGAGATAGTCTGGCAGTTCGTTGCGCAGGATCATCTCAATGGTTCTGTTGCGGGAGAGGTCGTGGCACTTTGCGAGTGCGTCGACGTCCCTGATTATTTTCTTATCAATCACAAGGGACACTTGTCCGATGTGAGAAGCTCGTTGGTTAGGCATAGTCCTCCTCCTCCTCCTCCTCTTCCACCTCTTCCACGATGCGGCGCAGGAGTCCGACGTGCAACTCGTCGAGCGGGTCGTCGTCGCCCTCCGTGAAGGTGACAGCGGCGATGCCGATGATGCAGATATTCAAGGGTGAGTCTGACATCACCGCCACGAATCCCTCCAGTAAGAGAGGGAAGATCTCGGGGTCGTTGCTGTCCTCGTCACCCTTAACAGGTTTGAGGTGACCTTTGAGAGCACCGAAGAGCCTGCCCTTGGGAGTCGTTTGCCCTAGGTGTGAGCCCGTGAAGCTGAGACCGAAGCTCGCAAACAAGGCAGGCAACCCAGTGAGGATTGCCGTCTGTCTCTCTTGGCTTTGGTTAGGGTTGATGGCGATGACAATCGCCGCCCTGTTACTCACTGCGCAGCGCCTCGATGCGCTGGCGGGTGTCCTCGAGGCGGCGGAGCCGAAGGTCAATAAATCTTTTGACCGACGCCCAGTCCTCTTGGGCGACCATCGTTGCCAAGTCGTCCGCCGTTAAGACGGACGGCATAAGTAGCGCCGAAAGTATCTCGGCGGGGGCGGAAGGATTAGGCATAGGTCGCCCCCTTCCCGAACTGCTGCACCAAGGAGGCAAGTTCCTCGGTGCTGGCGGTGCCACCCTTGACCCCACGGCGGCGGAGTCGGTAGCTTTGACGAGGGTAGCCAATACTGAACAGCATCTTTGCGATGCGTGCTTCAGTCTCGCTGAGGTAGCTTGTGCGCTGGACAAACCCGTTGTGGGTTTGCTCCTCAACGCAGAAGCTGAGCTTCCGTGCCCGCTGTTGGGCACGGTAGGCGTGAGGGTTTTTGTAACCCTTCTTTTGTGATGTGTACTTTCTCATATCTTTTTGGTTTGTTTTGGTATACATTGAGTGTCAATGTATACTTTTAATCCTCGTAGTCATAGTCCGCTAACGGACGGACATCGAGGAACGGACTCCGCACGAAATGCGACATTCGCTGTGCGGAGGAGAGGTAACCCTGTTGGTGCAGGATTCTGGCGATCAACTCTCGATAGTGAGAGTCGAAAGGGTAGGAGAAGAACCCATCGCTGGAGGTCTCCCACCAGATGGCGTCATCGCCAAGGTCTACGGTCAATGGTGCATGGCTTTGCAGCACATTGACCAGCGCATAAGCGCTCATCGTTTGAGAAGATCTACCTTCTCTTCGATGGAGCGCTTGTGGTTTCCCCACTCTCCGAGGGCGATGAGGGTTACCATCATCGTCCACGGGAGTAGGAGGATGCTCACGTGGAGCAAGTTCAGTTCACTAAACATAATTATTTAGGTGATTGGTTTCTAAGCTGCTGAAAAGGTCAACTCGGACATCCCTGTTGTGGGGCTGTAAAGCTCCACTCTTGCCCACGTTCCGTTGGGATTTCGGCGGACGGCGGTGTGGTAGAAGGGTCCGCCCCTGTAATCGAAGGGTTCGAGCACCCAGCCCTCTTTGGTTAGTTGGTTGATGGCTCGATAGGCAGCGTTGTGGTTCACGCTGCGAGTAAGGTGTGCGCAACCAGCACGGTTGTGCACTTCGGAGTCTCCCCGTAGGAGACTAGAAAACGCCTTGCGGTTGGCAAGGCGTTTGACCATCCGCAATGCGCGGATGGAGGCGGTCGCTGTTTCATAGTCCATAACTTTTGGGCTTACTTTGTCACAGGGAAGCTACCTGTTTGTGTTGGTTTCTGGCTAACTTTCTGCGGGGCTTGCCTCATCAGCACAGCAAGAGCCATTTGCTGCAGACGCCTTGCGGCGTTTCGGCGTTTCGGTTTCTTGGTTTCTCCGTTTTCCTAGATTAGCTCCACCTCGGGGTTGAGGGCGCTTTCGCCCTCCTTTAGCCCCATAGCGGCACGGATCGCACGGGCACGGATCGCCCGTTTCTTCTTGCCCAGCTTCTCGGGGCGGGCGCGTCTGCCCCCTGTTCGTGCCCCCTGCTTGAAGGTCAAGGGGTCGATGTCGGTGAAGATCTGTGTGAAGATCTCGTGAGCGTGATCCACTGACTGGATCACGCTTTTGTCGAACGAAATCCGACCGTTTGCGTGGTGGGTGTAGGGGTAGGTGACCCCACCCACCACGATGGTGGAGTGAGTCTTGTTTTTCCGCACCTTGGCGGAGTCAAACTCCCATTTTTGATTGCTTTTGTTCATCGTTTTTTTTTTTGGTTTATAGAAAAGGCGGGCACCCATTTAGGATGCCCGCCGTTCGGTTTCGCTTAGCTCTCGAAGCGGACGGCGGCGATCGCCTTTGTCCCTTTTTTGAGCTTCTTTGTAGTCAGGCAGAAGCTGGTGCACTTCATCTTGCCGATGGTCTCGTCGACATTTGCGCGACCTGCCTTGCTCTGCAAGTGGTCGACCCGCTTCTTGATTGCGGTCTTTAGCGCATCGTGGGCTTGAGACTTCTTATCGATGCGGGCGAAGACGCCCTTTGTCACCTCGACGAGGGTCGGGATGCTGATGGAAGGGCGCACGCCCTCCCGAATTTCCTCGACCACAACTGATACGTCATCAGGCGTAGCAGAAGGAAGGGTCTCGATCCATTCCTTGCGGGCGGCTTGTGCCGCCTTCGTTGCCTCGACCTTTTTGTCGTATGCCGCTTGAGCGGCAGTCACGGTGCCAAGAATCTCTTCGAGATCGGCGTCGAGGGCTGGTGTGTCGAGGGCGATGGTTGCTTTATTTTGTGTCATTGTATCTCTTTCTTTTGGTTTTTTGGTTTGGGCATAGGTGCCCGAGATTAAAAGGGTGACGCGATAGTTCACGAACGCATCCGCGATAGTTCGCGTCACCCTGAAACCAAAGTTATACACGGGAAGTTATTCGCTGCTATGCGTTGTCAATCGCTTCACTCTAACTTCCATTTACCCACGCATCGCCCTACCCGCATTCTCAAAGACATAGAAGTCAACGAATTACATTACATAGCGCATGGCTATTTTCTCGACAGCCGTGGGCATTAAACCTCAGGCGTTTTACACGTGTAACAATCTTTCAAATCCCAAAAACTTCCAACAGTGGGCACAGCTTTCGACCGTGCCAGCAGGTGCACTATAGGCGCACATTTTTACGTGGGGCTGCTCTAATACTTAATCGGAACAGGACGATTTTCGCAGTTTTTCAGGCGAACTGGAGAAAGAACAAACCGCCGAAACGGTCGACCCGTCAGTTTACTAATCGCATTGATAACTTCAACCGAACGGAACAATCCTAGCAAACGGTTGAGCTTTAGGGTTTAGTCACACAGTTGAGAATATGTGACACTTCTAATTCGAGCAGCCCCCCGTGGGGGTGGGAAATTCAAAACCGAGACTACACATGTATATGGAGGGCGTAAGTAGTCGGTCGATTTTTGAAACTTTTCCACCCTGGAAAATACCGCCGGTAAGCGCCTCTTGACTCTCAATAAAGGGCTTTTAGGGTTTGTTGGTATGCAGATAGCCGGATTCAAACTCGATCGCTTCAAGGAGCTCTCAGATGTCCTACGCAAGGAGGCAAAAAGCCAGGGTTTTCAATTGGCGCTCAACTTAACCAAAGCGGCCTGGCAAACAATAAACAGCCGGGGCGTTGGGAGATCCGCGTGGCGGGCGAGGTTGAGGGCGTGCTATCGGTGCCCAGTGTACGATCCCAAGGTCAGGACGTGCAGAAAGTACGATCTCGGCTGCGGTTGCTACATGCCCATGAAGGCGAGGCTGAGGGACGCAGAATGTTGGACCGGATTCGGGTGGGACCACGAAAAAAGCCCGCCGGTTAAGGAGGGCTCGAGTTCAAAAGGCTCAGATCCAGAGGTCGCCTAAACAGAGGAGAGGGCTGTCTCCCTCGCATATTCTGCCGCAGAAACGTACAATTTGTACCTTTCGTGGAGAGCCCTTGGGAGAAAACTCGGCGGCTCGATCCTAAGAGCAATGTGGCAGGCGAGGAGTTTTTCATAAGCGATACTCTTAGTGTATGACTCCCCAGGCATGCAGAGGTTGGGGTTAGTTAGGCTGCGCGTCTTAAACGTACCCACCTTCCGGATGGGGGAAACCCAATGATCCTCGTCGCCGTCCAAGAGGTGAGGGTTGTTAACCCATGCCATCTCCTGCTCGAGTCCCTCAGGGAATACAACCAGATTCGGTACGGAGTTGTCTTCGACATCTGTACCAGGGAACCGCCTTACTGCAAAGTTCGGAGAGTGGTCGATCCGGCAGCCAGGGAAGTGAGCAGCTGCGACGAGATCAATAACCCGATAAGTCTTCTGCGTACCACAGTCAGATGCAAGGGTTACCTGGCGCTCGGAACTGGACGACGGTCCCTGGTATCTCTGCTTCACAATTTTAGTACACTCGGCGCTGACGTCCCTGTACTGATCCCAGGATATCCGTTGTCCCTCTCCGATCGGAATCAATTCGTCCGCAGGGTGAGTTCCGGACTCGTCCTCAATGCGGGCAACCCAATTCTGGGGGAGGTTGCGTGGTTTAGATCCCCGACGGTCTTGGATATAGATCGCCCCAGAGGAGGAGACTTTGACCGGTCTACCCTGGAGGGAGAGTAGTCGGTATTCATGTGGCTTGAATTGTTAGCGATCAAACCATCGAGTTCAGCTAACGCAGATTGTGCATTTTCATGTGAAGGGAGCGCAGCATCACTTACAGGGCCACCACATAATCCTCTCAATCCAGCCTTTTCTAGGACATTACCTGTTACGGCTGGGAAGAAATACATGTCTGCAGCGAATGTGGAACCTGTACGAATCATTTCTGCAGCAGCTGCTTGAGCACCTATTCGAACA
>OBPH01000024.1_pt1 | contig 30609 bp, 22 predicted proteins | sample 1470511 | NCBI WGS metagenome assembly OBPH01 (sample SAMEA3275479, study PRJEB22092) | marine metagenome | biome: Marine environment; feature: Belgian marine environment, sample taken at 3 meters depth; material: Sterile flask | collected 2014-06-25T02:39:52+00 | depth 3 m
TCCCTCGGTCAATATTCTTGGCATGCTGAGCGCCGCCCAAGTTGATACGAAATTTCTTGCCTTGAATCTGATTCCCAAAATTAGTTTCAGTATTGAGTTGGCTGGGGGTTTTATCAGATGCGGGTAAACTAGTTTCCACGTAATTCAAAATCGCATAATTATTTTGGCTAAGCACATTGAACATGACCTCTATTCTACATTGAGCGAGCTTGGCAGGGTCAATGTTAGGGGTCCGATTATCGGGATCATTAGGGTTCACAGGAATTGTTCTCCAGTTTTTTCCTGTCTTATCGGGGAATTCATTGAAAAAAATACCAGAGGAAATAGCACCATAATTAATCCCCAGCTTGAGTTCATCATTAGTGACATTAGCATCTGCGCTTCTCGCAGATTCACGCGGTGGAGAATAGACGAGCACCTCACCTGGTTCCATAGAAAGCCCTTTGAGCAAGTAACTCAGGTTAGCATTACCGCCAGTTCTGTTGATGGCGTAATCGGCAAAAGACGTATCTGTTCCTTGGGTAGCCCATCTACTTGGTTCACCATGCTCGGTAACCTTACCATCCGCGTCTGTGATCTTGAACCGTATTCCACCAATGAATCCATTCTCTAGGGTAACAGCAAAAGCAGGCGCGGTGATTTTGGCATCATAGGGATTCCAAATAATAAAAAATGGATCAACGACAAGTTTGAGTTGATTGCCTGTGTAGGCGAGACTGTAAATCGCGTTAACACCGAGTAACACTGGGGCATAGCTGGCTCTGATTGGACGGTAAGAGTAGGCTCCGCTGATGCTTGTTTCTCTATTGATACCTAGGACCATATCCCTGGGTGGGATGTCTCTGTTCTTGTGCGCATGGATATCGAAGAGATCTTCGGCTTGCCCCCTGTTAGGGTAGTAGGCTCTTGCATTGAAAGCAAACCCACCTCCAGATTTTTTTAATCTTTTATAGAGGTTTGCATAGTCCCGCATAAGCCACCAGCTAGGCCCCCTAACAAAAGTTTCAGATACCTTAATATCACTGGAGAAGGGATTTCCAGCAGTTGGGAAATCCCTAAATAAATAACGATCTCTCATACTGGTTCCCGGGGCATCCCGAGAGGCTGACAGTCCATCACTACCACCTGTAAACTCTCCCTCTTGCCTGTTAAACAAAGAGGCACTCTCAGATTCTGCTGAGCCATCCATCTCAAAGGCCATGCTGAGATCGCGCCTCAGCCCACCATTCTTAACATCAGCAAGCACACCACGGATGTTTATACTCATGTTGTGTCGATTGATCTTGAGCCAGTCTTTATGAGCAGCCGTATCTCCCACAACCAGTGGCATATCGACGGAGCTAAAAGCTCTTTGAAGGTTTTGAAGGTAGTCATTTGATCCACCATCTTGCTTAATGGGATACTGAATTTGAACACTGTTAAAGGGACCACCAAACACTTGATGGTCTACACCAGGTGTGGCTGCTAAACGGCGCTCTTGAGCGCGATTTAGATCTGCCCCTGTCGTCGCCAAAGCAGGAGTTTCACTCCAGGCAAGGTCAGCCTTAACTCCCTCATCTTCCACCCAGTAGGCGTAATAGGAACTGTGGGCAGAATCGACACCAACTTGCACTTTTGGCACTACGACATCTGAGGCTCGGTCCACCCCTTCGAAAATAGTTAAATAATTGTCCTCTGGATCAATGCTTGCAGCTGAGATCGTATTGATCGTGGATTGGTCTGCTGAGGAAACTAACCATTTATTAAAGGTTCTTAGATTTGGACTGGCAGGGCTGTAAGTGGAGGTGTCCCATACCCCCAGCCAATGTCTTTTCCCATTTACGGCTACCGTTCCGTTTGAGTAACCATTGTTTGAATCACCCAATATAGCTGCCGTCGCTGTCACTCGCTGATCAGGTCCTGCCGCCATTTGTAATTCACCAAGAGCAATCATGAGTGCCAGTCGCGCATTTGCCCGAGCTTCTTTCATGTGCTCATCACGTAAAGCCGATCTTTGCTCCAGTGTACTCAAGGAAAGCATCGCCATTGCTAATACAACTAGCAATACCATCACACTAATCGTCGCAATCAGAGCGAAAGCAGGGCGCGTACTACCTGAAGAGTTGTGGAAAAACTCTGCAGACCGCCGAGATATGGTTGCCCAAGTCATATTGATGCTATTTTGATTACTTTCACATTATTGTATGTATATCATACAGTCGAATCATGCGCCACGTCCATCCCCTATATTTAGGAGACTGGAACCAATGCATAAATTCTGATTTATATGATCCATTGCACTATAATCATAACCTTCTTCATCACACAAATTCTGATGACTAAATGATTGATCAAGGCGCTTACTAAGCCAATCGATCATATATATCCTGTAAACATAGGATACTCTCAGAGCTACCTTTGTTTAATTTGAAAAAGTATGAAATCGCTTATTTGTATCCTCTTGATTGCTTGCTCTAACCATTGCCACAGTGAAGCTCCACCACTGATGAGAAAAACCCTCATCTATGAGACTACCATCAAAAACCTTAAACCGGTGAGCGACTGGAAAAAACCGGCACACGGAGTATGGATCGCGTCCCTAGGAGATATGTCCAAGGAGCTGCGCTACACCGATCTTACTGCAGAAGCGCCACGCATCGACAGCATCAACGCGCTCGGTAAGCAGGACTTTCCATTCAAGGAAAGTGATATCAAATACATCATCAACCCAGATGGTCGTATCATGATCCGTATACCCTGCGCTCCTGACGAAAGACTCTATGGATACGGTCTGCAGTTTGACAAAACCAACCAGACAAGTCGCGTGCTCAGCCTAGATGTCGACCACTGGGGCAAAGGTGGTGGGCGTACCCACGCACCCGCGCCCTTTTACATTTCATCCCGTGGCTACGGCGTGTTTTTCAACACTGCACGCTTTCTCAAGGTCTACAACCAAATCAGCAACCGCAAGGACGCCACCCAACGCCCACCCGAAGTCGATCGCAATCCACCCAAGGACGAAGTCAAGACACAGCCGGGGCCGTGGCAGGCAAAACCCATGGGCGATTCGGTTGAGGCTGCCATCAGGGCGTCCGGTATGGAGGTGATTTTCTTTGCAGGCGATTCCATGCTCGAGGTGGTGCAGCGTTACAACCTCTACTCCGGCGGCGGCGCCTTGCCTCCTCTGTGGGGGCTTGGGTTTTGGAATCGTGTGCATGCTCACTACTCAGCAGAGCAGGTCGAACAAGAAGTCGCCGAGTTCACCAAAAACAGATTTCCATTGGATGTGATTGGTCTAGAGCCTGGCTGGATGACCAAGTCATATCCCTGTACTTTCGAGTGGCAGAAGAAACGTTTCCCCGACCCCAAGAAGCTCACTCAGACATTGCTAGGTCAAGGCGTCCGACTCAATCTCTGGGAAAACCCCTACATTTCCCAGAAGGCCAAAATTTACAAGGACATGTATCCACTTTCAGGATCACACATGGTCTGGCTGGGAATCGTTCCCGATTACACCATCCCGGCAGCCCGCAAGATCATCACCGACCAGCATTACCAAGACCACATCAGCATCGGCATCAGTGGCTACAAAGTGGATGAAGTTGACGGTTATGACTTCTGGCTCTGGCCGGATCACGCGACATTTCCGTCGGGCACGTCAGCGGAAGCCATGCGCCAGACCTACGGGCTGCTGATGCAGAAAATGCTCTACCAGGATCTGTTTAAAAAATACAACACACGCACCTACAGTCTGGTTCGTGCCAGCAATGGAGCGGCATCAGGATACCCGTTTGTGATTTATTCCGATTCCTACAACCACGAGGAATATATCACCGGACTCTCGACCGCCAGTCTCTGTGGTATCCTTTGGACACCTGAAATCCGCAGTGCGAAAAATGCACGCGAATGGCTCAACCGGATGCAGACGACCTGTTTCTCACCCATGGCCAACCTGAATGCTTGGTCATCCGGGAAAAAACCCTGGGCATTTCCAGAGGTGACCGATGACATTCGTGCAGTGATCGAGCTGCGGATGCGACTCCTCCCCTACCTCTACTCCGCCTTTGCTGAATACCATTACAAAGGCATCCCCCCGATCCGCGCGATGATCCTAGAAGATGGATTTGACAGTGCTAACAAAGTTGTCATCAAAGGAAAACTCGATAGCGAAACCAACCCCTATGCCGAAGGCAAAATCATTGAGAAAAACGACCAGTTCATGTTTGGGCCAAGTATCATGGTGGCCCCCTTTTATAGTAAACATGCCACAAAACGCAGCGTGCAACTACCTGCAGGAAACTGGTATGACTTCTACACAGGCGAACTTGTCGGCAACAACACCAAGATCACGGTCACAGCAGAAGGCCTAAAAAACCGCACTCCGCTATTCGTCAAAGAGGGCGCCGTGGTCCCGATGTTCGCCAAAGCTCCGGCTAACAGCAAAGCCGCGAAGGGGCAGGATCTCATTGTTCGCCACTATGGAAAAAAGGCAGGTAGTTTTAGTCTCTACGAGGATGATGCTAAAACCTTTGATTACCAGAAGGGTGTATTCCGAGTCCGCCAGATTTCCATCAGCGCCGAGGGAAAACTCAGCATCAAAACCAAAGGTAAGAGCCCTGCCTTGTTCGGCAAGATTCTGTCGGTTGAAAAACCTAGAAATTAGAAGTTATTCAATCTCCTTTTAGGCAAAAATAGGATACAAAAAACCCAGGCTCTCCATGAGAGAACCTGGGTTGATCAGAGCTTATTAACCTTACTTCTTACGACGGAGTATGAGTGCCAAACCGCCAAGACCGAGAAGAATTGTGGTTGATGGTTCGGGAATCACATTCAAGATAACAGTGTCGTTGAGTGGACCGTTCGGATTGTTCGTAATATCCAAGGTCCAGTCTACACCCTCATCGCCCAGACCAGTAATGGTAAAATTACTCGCGGCAGGCGTGTTTCCAGCTCCATGGCCATCAAACAGCGTAAATGAGGCGGCACCACCAGTATAGGATGAACCATCTACTATCACTGAAGTCGCACCAATACTAAGCCAAGAAAAACCTAAGTTACCGTAAACTCCACTCACCCCAACTGCATCAAAAACAAAATCAAATGTCCCATTCCCACCGCCAATCTGGTTCATCCTGATGCTCGCATTACTACCTGTTACACGAAATGTACCATTCATGGTGCTGCGCTCGTTGAAGATATGCGAGCCACCAGAAATATTAAGAATTCCTCCGTTCTGAATACTTAACGTGCCATTGGAGCCCTGTCCATTGTTGTTAGCAGAAGTTTTAGGAAGTGTAAATGCACCGTCAGTTAAATTGACAACGCCAGTGTCTTGAACAGTCAAACCTGTTGCCGTAAAATTAGCAGATGCATTCAAGGTTGAGTTTCCACCTACAGCCAAATTGTAGGTATTTGTTCCAGTATAATCGCTCGGTAGATCAACTGTGTTACCATTGTTAATAGTGGCTAAATTATTGCTTCCATCATCAGCGGCATTACCTGGAGAGTTATTAGACCAATTTCCAGCTGTTCCAAAGTTGCTGGATGTTCCGCCATTCCATGTTGTTGCCGCGGATAGGAACTGTGCACTCAGTATGTATGACATACAGAACAAAGCATTACTTAATATTATTTTCATCAATTTATATGGTGTTATGTTTTTATAGTTACCATATTATTATGATGATAAAGATAAATCACGTCAATAGGCACTGCATCCTCAATTCGTATGAGTAAATATATCAATAATCAACAATTACTAATTATTTACAGCGCATTCAATCACCGCTTGTTAACACGCATAAATTCTATAGTTGTGAAGGTTTGCATGCTCTTAAGCGATACATTGAGTAAGCCATTAGCAACTTTGACGGGCTTACTCTCCTGATAGTTGACATTTTGATCACTACCATTCACCCGATTGATCTCCTTGCTTATAACACGAGCAATGTAAGTCGCACCATCAGCAAACCCTTCACCACCGTACGCTTCAGACCTCAGGGTAGCGGGAATGGTCACCTTCGCACTCGTTTTGCCATTAGCACCACTGGCGTAAATCAGCACAGTGAAGGTGTTACGACTGCGATTATAGGAAGAAATGCGATAACGTTCGTTACCGGTAAAGCCTCTGCCTGTGACAACGATATCATTACCACTCTCGCCAGCCTTCGCATGGCGTATGACCTCGTCCGAGCCGCCTGCAATTTGAGCATACCAACGCCAGATATAATAATGCAAGTGATTAGGATCGCGCGGATTAATGTAATCATTCACCGTGAATACGTAGCCGCTACCATCGCGTATGGTAAAATTCTCATCATTGCCGGGCAGCCCAAGTTTACGGGTAACTACATCCGGCCCACTATTGTTAGACGGCACCACAATATCCGGTCGCAGCTTTTTTACCCGACCATTGTAGTCGAGTCGTTTGGTCAGCCCCATCGACCAGCCGCTGGAGTTGTCCGACCACGGAAGGTTCATGGTGTTGAGTCCGCGCTCCAGACACTGACCGAAAATGGTAATGGTTTTCTCGTAGGCATCTTTTTCGTTTTTAACACCATCGCCATTGACATCCACCGCTTGGCCACTGCCGTCCCATGAGATCCACGATTCTGATGCCAGTATTCCTCTAGATGCGTAGCCACGGGAGTCGAGCTTACCACGGACGAGATCATAGTTACCCCAGCACGAGGTCACATAGTGTCCGTCCATATTCCCGTAACCGTCATTCTGATCAGAAATATTGAGATTAAGCGCATCAACTGACTTCATCAGCTCCGGCGTGGCTGTGAGCATGTCGTAGAACGTATTCACCGCCTTTCCACCCTTGCTTCCCAGCCCCATGGTTGTGCCACAGCCTTCGCAGGGAGACATCCCAGAAGTAGATATGAGCACCGGCGTGCGCGGCGCGGCATCGTAAATAGACCGGACAGTTTTAGCGCCATTAATAAAGACATCGTTAATGTAAAAATCCATGTCTGCACCCTTCATCATCCCCTGCAGGTTCGCTTCGTGAGCCAGCTGATAGGCGTGGACACGACCTTTGAAGTGAGTGGCAATGCGCCTAACATACTTCTCGTAAAGCCCAGGCTTGGGTCGGTGCCCACCTGATTTACCCTCAATGGTCGCCCAAGCTGGTGCATGAAAAAATACAAACTCCACCTTCAGACCGAGCTTGTTGCAATGGCCAACGGCTTTTTCGATCGCCTGCAGCCCAGCCGATGGTTTATTTTTGTAATCGCAATGCGCCTGGGTCGGCTCCATGGATGCCCAGCTAACCCAAAACTGAACATAGCTACTGAACTGTGAGATGACTGGGCGTAGGGCGTCCGCCGCATTGTTTTTGGGTCGACCAATAAACGGCTGCCAGCGGACACCAACCTGCATATGATTCGTTGTCCATTGGTAGGGTTTGGGCGTAATCTTTGGCCGATCTAACAAGTTTTTTACTTTATTACCTTGAGCCGTCAGCGTGGAGCTTACGAGAAGCAAGATAAGCGAGATATATTTCATCATTGGCGGTATAATCGACATAGGTATATGTAATCGATATCATTTCACCAGTTCGATACGCTGGAGAACTTGACCTGCGTTCGTGTCGGTGAGTTTGATTCGTTGCTTCGTTTTCTGATCCTTAAGATCGATGGAGAAGGTGGAAATTTTCGACCACTCGAGAGCTTTTCCTTTTTTGCCCCCCCTGATTTTAAAGTCAGCGAGGGTGAGTATGATGGTCGTTTTGCCATCGCCAGTGATTCGGCGACCGTGATAGTAGCTACCTAGATCTCTACCGCCGCCGAGGAATTTGCTCTCGGCACCGAGCCCGAGAAGGAGAGGTTGATCCTTCTTGAGACTGAAGGTGAGGGCAAGTTTGCGACTCGAGTTGGTGTCGAGCTCTGGGTCCTGGAACTTGTAGGTTTTGATCGAGTGTTGGTCGCGGGACGACCAGTTTTTGGTGCCGTTTTTGAAATCGTCGACGAGGCCGGATTTGGGGAGTTGTGCAATTACAGTAAGGTTGATGTCATCTGGTATGTGCGTCCGGAGATTGGAATTCAGGGCGAAGGTGCTCGTGATGTTGCCGCGCTCTAGGGGCTCAGGCATAGCGAGCTTGTATCGGCACAGCGCGAAGGTGAATAGCGGGAGCTTGGGGTAGACTTTGATGTCAGCTTTCCATGTTGCTCCTTCTTTTTTTGCGGGAGCACTTTTCCAGAATCGGGTGACGCAGTTCGGGTCGTAGCTGTAGTAGATTTCGACTTCTGTTAGTCGATCTTGCTGAGCTGGAGTTACGGTGAAACGGGCGGTATCATTTTCGATTTTGAAGATCGATGGGGCAGTCACCGGGATATTTAATTGATCACCAGCGAGGTGCTGTTTGAACCAATGGTTGAGCATAATCCATTGTTCAGGGCCCGGGCCATGGTTGGCATGCATATTTCCGGTGATTCGCCAGTTCTTGTGCGGAAGAAGCGCCATGGACCGGTAGATGCGATGAAAGCCAGAATGAAAGTCATTTGACGAAGTAATAAACATGACGGGGATTTTCACATCCTTCCAGTAGGCAGCGGGGTCAACTGTGTTTTTGTAGAGTTCGAGGTCTCCGATGTTGCGGATAACACTTCCACTACTCATGCCGGGGTAATTCTCATGGAGAAATCCAGTACCCCCGACAAATGGAGCAACAGCTTTCAGTCTCTTGTCCGTGGCAGTCATTGAGGTGATCGTCCCTCCCATGGAAAAGCCGGTGAAGCCAAGTCTTGTTGCGTCGACTTCAGGTTGTTGCTCGAGAAAGGTGATGGCACGTCGAGCCGCCAGAGTAAGCATAAACCAGTTTGAGTTACGCGGGCTAATGATCGGATCGACGCTGTATTCATCGGGACGTAAATCGCGCTTCCATCCTTTACGCAGGGCCTTCGGGTAGAAGTTAGGACCTTGAGATGGATCAATTTTCCCCCAATCAGTTCCCCATTTGTTTTTGGGATCAAGGTCGACTTCGAGCGGGCGACCAAGCCAGTTGATGTCAACGGTCGCAAACCCCTGGGTTGCGAAATAGTGGCCACGTCTGCGGTCGGCCCGCTGCCCCCCACCATGACTCCATACAAAGGCAGGGTTCTTTTTACCGTTCACCGGGAAGCAATAGTAGGCGGCAATACGGGCATCGGTAGCTTTGAATGTGCCAACCTTAAATGTGACGAGACGCGAGACAACACCATCCTTTTTCCACTCGTGGTGAATCTTAATGTCGAGAGGCTCAACTCTAGGATCATAGCTCTCCCAGAGTGCCTTGGCAGATTGAGGAACTTGATCAAGCTTGGTATAAGCAACTAAGCTATCCTCGGCAGAGATAATTATATTGCAGAGAGTCAGGGTCAGGAAAAGTGAGAAAGCTAGGCGGACCATGACTAAGTATACGATAGATCGATGTGAATATTCTCCTCATTTTACAGGATGTTTAACGTTGGGCTTGAAAGCCCTCACCTTCAATCAGGAACGATACACTAACGAGATTAACCATGCTTGACGTAGAATTGATCGCCTAAAAAAGTAATAATCGGCGGCAGATTACTCGTGATGTGTTCTGAAGGGGCACAGATAGTCAGCACATTTGAAGTAGAGTTCATAAAGCACTGTGGCATTCGGCTTCTTCAGTAGGCACAGTCCGGGTAGTGCCAGCTCGCCTCCCCTGTCCTACAGCTATCACCATGATAGACTACAAACACAGCGTGTTTATCGTTTGAAACTGCATAATTCTTCGGCAAAAAAATATCAAGTTTGAGTTGCTTGACGTTGACCATTTTATAAACCCACTGCGTATCAGGTTTAAGTTTTTTTTCTTACAGCACCCTTTGGCCGTGTCGGTTCAGCCTTAGCTTTGACATCCAGCGCATGCGCCGAGTAAGTCGATTTTGTTTTCCGGAGCTGCCCCATATCCGGCAACTCGGGGTAGCTGCGTAGGAACTGGTTCTCATCGATGAGATTAAACACATAGTGCGTCGTGCCCTTCGGCAGAACTGCAGTTGCTTTGCACCCAGGTGCCAGCACAGCTCGAATACGGAACCATTCCTCGTAGCGTTTACCACCATTGAGTGTGTAAATCAAATCCGCCCGCACGACCTTAGCTCCCTTTTCCCTATAGGATATCTCAACATTCCGACCATCCACTCGAAAAGACGTGACATCACAAACTTTATCTTTGCCGGCAAGAGGTCTCCCGTAGTGCGGATTTAGATAAGGGTAGCTCGCCTGCATCTCAGCCAACCTCTCCGTGAGCTTAGCATTCATCTCTTTGGTCAACTTAGGCATTTTGCCCGCTAGATTGTGCGCCTCCTCGATGTCGACCCGCTTCTGTTTTCCATTGGCTGCTCGATACAGCTCGTAGAGCTCAAGCTCCGGAGTGCGCGGGTCTCCCATATGTGCGTAATTACGAATCAGTTTATAGCCGCCGATCCTGATCGCGCTCTCCATCGCCGCACTGTTTGGGAAATGCCACATCATCGTATCTCGGACGGAGCCATCGGCGTGTTTCACACGCTCAGGAGCATCGGGCTTCTCTAACAGACTAGTCAAATCACAACCATCAATATTCTTTCCTTCGGGGATTTTTGCACCAACGAGGGAGAGAATCGTTGGATAAAAATCGAGCCCGTTGACCACCACATCAGTAGCAACATTCTTAGCCACCTTGGGTCCCGTGATGATAAGTGGCACTCGAATTCCTCCCTCCATTGCATTGATTTTACCTTTATCGAGTGGGTAATTATCTGTGTAGACCTCACCTCGGTGTCCCTCCATTCCACCATTATCAGAAGTGAAAATCACATAGGTATTTTCACATAGCTTATGCCCGGGCCAACGTGGATCATCGGTGTTATCTAAGTAATCAAAAACCTTCCCAACGTAATAATCAAGCTCCTCAACCATCGCACAATAAAAGGGGTTTGTCTGCCCCTTACCTGCCCACCCTTTGGCTTTCAGCGTCGCAGGATCGATCTTGAGTTTGTTACAATACTTATCAAGCAACTGCTTACTGCGGGTATGAATCGGTGAGTGCACAAGCCAGGTTGCATAATACAAGAAAAATGGTTTGTCTTTCTGTTCATTGAGAAAGGTCAACGCGTTCTCGCTGTTGGCATGGTATGGAAAGCCATTGGTATCGAGTCTGAATTTATCCCCTTTTGTGTTGGTCGCAAATCCATCGATACGGCTGGGCTTCATTGAAGCACGTGCACCACGATCACTCCTCGTCCAATCAAAACCTTGGTCTTCAGGCTGAGGAAAGGCATGATGATCAATCGCCATGTGCCACTTACCCACGTGACCAGTGGTATAACCATTTCTCCTTAAGACCTTCGCCAAGGTTACCTCATCAGCAGGCATACGTCCGCTGTACCATGGGGCTATTACTTTCCAAGCAACTTTGTGGTTCGGCGTCGGGGGCGCTCCACCAACAACATGTGTCTTCTGTGCCCTCGCCGGGTGGTTACCGCTCATAATGGCGCATCGTGACGGTGCGCAGGTTGGTGCTGGGGAATAAGCCTGCCAGAATTTCACCCCCCTCTTTGCTAAAGCATCCACATGGGGTGTCTCCATCGGCGATGGTTTATCTACGTCATAACACTTCACATCCTGCCACCCAAGGTCATCACTTAGTATGAGCACGATATTGGGCTTTTCTGGACGTGGCAGCCCCTGATCCGCATGACAATTGACTACAGCCAAAAAAACCACCGCCCAGAAAATCACAAAACCACCTGACATACGTGAACTAAACATAGATTAAAAAATTAAGACCATACAATATGGTAAACCATCCTAAAAAAAGAGGATAATAAATCATGAAAATCACCGTAACTAGCTTAGACATATTGTATCAATTTAATGCCATACTTCACCTACACCACCAGCAGGCGCTCATTTATCCGAATGGGTAGCTCATTTCTTGCGCTCCCTTTCCTAGAATCCGTCGCCGCTAAAGTAGGTGCTGACACATCTTCACCATCACCACCCAAGCGTATGATCTTCCTTGGCGGTGGTTTCGGTTTTACCAAAAATACTTTTTATCCCAAAAAAGCAGGCTCTTTTGCCGAAATCGGTATGACCGAGGGGTTGTCTCCCCTCGCCCGTCATATGAATGATATAACCATGGTGTCCAATCTGACAAACATTGGCGCTACTGACCCGCACGGAGGCAGTGTTTCTTACCTCACTGGAGCCAACGTAGCCGGCACACCAGGCAAGCGCTTCCACAATTCGATTTCATGCGACCAAGTAGTTGCAGAGCATCTCGGAAAAGACACCCGTTTCCAGTCGCTTATCCTTTCCGCCAAGGAAGCTGACGGCTCACAAAACTCCGGTCATGGTCGCGGTCTTTCACTCTCCTGGGATGAAGCTGGCAAACCAATCCCCGGCATCAATCGGCCACTCGATCTTTTTCATACACTCTTTGCCCATCCAGGAGATTCCCGCGCGGAACTCGACGCCCGCCTCAAAAAAAAGCAAAGTATTCTCGACCTAGTCCGTATCGATGGTGGTGGCATGAAACGCACTCTCAGCAAAAGCGATCGGGAAAAGCTCGACGAATATTTCACTGGAATCCGACAAGTCGAGAAAGGTCTAGAGCGTCAGGCCAAGTGGGCCGATACCCCCAAACCAAAAGCCCCATTCTCGGCACCCCCAGAGGGCATCACGGGCGAGAAAGCGATTCACCTAATGTATGACATGATCATCATTGCCCTCCAAACCGGCATGACCAATGTTGTCACCTACCGTCAGCCCGTTTGTTCGTTACTCATGGGTATGGGAATGAAACTTAAGGCTCACTCGCTCAGCCACTACGGATTTTCCCAACCTCGTATCCTCGCATCCCGTGAGCGTGACAAAAAATGTTCGGCATTATTTGCTCACTTCATTGACCGACTCAAAGAGGCTAAGGACATCGATGGATCTAGGCTCTTCGATAATTGCATCGTCTCCTACGGCTCAAACCTGCGCAGTGGTCATGAACTCAAAAACGTTCCCGCTATCCTCTCAGGAGGAGCCGCCAAGGACATCAAACACGGCCGACACATTGCCCTTCCTAAACAAAACACGCCCCTAGCAAATTACTGGCTAACCTTAATGCAGCAGGCTGGTATCAAGACTGACAAATTCAGCCACAGCACCAATATTATCCCTGAACTAATCAGCTAGTTTTCTTCCCGATGAAATGTTTATTACTCATCGCACTTACGGTGACCTGTGCTGTTCTAGCAGTCACACGCCCCGCTGCGGCCGATCCCAATAATTCAGATGCAACTAAATCTGCTGAGGCTACCCCACTACCAACTCACCTACCGAAGAAAAAACTGCAACCATTTCTCAAGGAATTCTGCATCGAATGCCACGGCCCTGATGAACAGGAAGCAGACATTCGTTTTGATCAGGTCAACTGGAGTATTACTAACAACGACACTGCACAGCGCTGGCAAGACGTACTTGACCAACTCAACGGCGGCGATATGCCACCGGTAGAGGCTGATGAGTTCCCAGACGATAAAGAACTCGCCGTATTCCTCGATACCCTGACGGGCTCCGTAAACAATGCCAGAAAACGCCTCACCGACCACGGCGGCGAGATCAAGATGCGCCGACTCAACAAACGCGAGTATGTGCACACAACACGTGATCTATTCGGCTTCGATATCGATATCAATGATATCCCAGACGATGGTGAGATCGGCACCTACGACACCGTTGGCGAGGAACAATTTTACACCTCCGCTCACTTCGAACGCTATCTCGAGCTTGGCAGGAAAATTGCAACCAAATCTCTCAGCATTAACACTCGGCCCTACCAAAAAGTCAGTAGGCAGCGAAGCCAACCCGAGCGAGGTCACACTAAAAAAATGCGCAAAGGCCTCACCCAAAAAGACCGCCAGAAGGCCATGCTAAAAGCCGGCAAAACCTGGAAAGAAGCTGGCTTCAAAGATGAAGGGGAAATGACGATCCTTCTCAAGCAATGGAATACCCGCGCCGAACTACCACGTAACTACCTCAAGTATCCCAAAGTCGACCAAGGCATCTACATCTCAGACGTGGCAAAGTGGGCGACCATTCACCAACACATCGATCATCGTGCCGATTATACATTCCGCATCCACGGCGGCATCGTCGGCAATCAACCCGAAATCCGCAAGATTGTCCGCCTATACAACCGCCGGAAAATTCATGGCACTCTCAAAATGTCTGGTACTCCAAGAAAACCTGAAACCATTTCCACCCGACTGCGCCAAAACATCAACAACGACGTCCTCACCGTCCAAATACGTGAAAATCAGCCGGACAACACCATCAACTCAATGCGAGGCTATCTTAACAAATTGGGTATTCCCGGCAAACACCTCGACCCCCGCTCTGCTATCTGGGTCGACTGGTTAGAACTCGAAGGCCCTTTCTACCCAAAAAAACGCTCGCTCATCGAGGAAATCCTCTACCCAGGTATGGCCACTGGCTCCAATAGTCCCTACCTCAACAACGACGCCACAGCAGCAGATTTTATCGAGAAATTCGCCACCACCGCATTCCGGCAAAAAAAACCTGACCCTTTATACCTCAGCAAGCTTATCAAAAAATTCCAAGCAAATCGTGCTTCCGGCATGAATTATAAAGCAGCCATGGCAGAAAGCATGGCGATCATCCTCGCCTCGCCGAGCTTTCTCTTCATTCAAGAAGCTGAACCCGCTCAACAAAAACCACATAAGATGTTAGATAATCGTGAGCTCGCTGTCCGCCTCTCTTATTTCCTCTGGAGCAGCCCACCAGACGCCACGCTCTATGCTGCCAACCTCTCAGACCCCACTATTTTCTCCCAACAAGTCGAGCGTATGCTATCGGACCCAAAATCTGAAAGACTTCGCGACGGATTCATTAGCCAGTGGGCTGAGTTTGATCGTTACGATGCCATAACCATCGATCGCAAACAGCACTATGTCTTTAACGAAGGTGTTCAGCAAGACGCCAAGCAAGAGGTCCGAGAGTTCTTTGGCACGCTCATCAAAGAAAACCTACCTGCTAAAAACTTGATCGACTCCGACTTCGTCACAATCAATGGAGCTCTGGCCGCACACTACGAAATCGCTTTCCCAAAGGAAAAAAACAACACGTTTCATAAAATCAAACTTGCTCTTAATTCACCTCGAGGAGGACTGATCACCCAATCTGCATTTCTAACAACAGGATCTAATGGTGAGCGATCCTCCCCCGTCATCCGCGGGGCTCTAGTCATGGAAAAAATACTTCATGACGAACCCAACCCACCGCCACCGAATGTTCCTGAGCTCGACGAAGCCTCTAACAAACCCATGACCAACCGGCAGATGGTTCTGCTGCACCAGAAACGGGCCACTTGTGCTTCATGCCACGTCAAAATGGATGCCATCGGATTTGGATTAGAAAATTTCGACACCATTGGCCGCTGGCGTGACACCGAAAAAGTCGGCAAAAAACACGTTCCCATCAAGCCTGGTGGAATCTTGCCCAATGGACAAAAATTCAACAACGCCAACGAACTAAAAAAAGTGCTTCTCACCAACGAAAAGGAACTCGCCACACAACTCACTGAATCACTCCTGACTTACGGCCTCGGCCGTACTATCGAGTTCTCCGACGCAGACGACGTCGAGCTCATTACCAATCGGCTTCGTAAGGATGGCTATCGATTACGCGACATGATCCGCGAAGTCGCCACAAGCCCTCTGTTTAAGAAGAAGTGAGGCGGCGGCACTGAGGCAGCCACCGTTGCAGACAAGGCAGCCATTTCATACAAGTTGCTATACTGGAAGTTCGTAGCCTTTGCGGCGCTTGCGATCTTGCATGGCCGCGGCCTTCTCATTGCCAATGATCTTCTCCGCCTTGGGGTCCCATTTGATCGGCTGAACGAGGCGCTCGGCGATGCCGGCAAGCTGGCAGATGGTTCCCGAGCGGTGACCGACCGTGGCCGGGCAAATTGTCGGCTTGCGTGACTTGATTGAGCTAAGGAAATTCTGCCTGTGGTTCTTGGACTCATAAACCTGGATGTCACTATCCTTGAACTTGTGACGCACTAGCTCCTTGGGAGAGGTGGCGACTTTACCCCGGCTGACATGTACTTCTCCTTCCGTTCCAATAAAGCGGATCATAGCGCCATGATTGGGTTTCTTGTCGCGCCACACCTTGATGCCGTCTGCGTAGCGGAAGTGGTGGTGCTCAGTGCCCTCAAAGCCCTTCGGGATATACTCAACTGGGCCGGTGTCGTCGCGGTCGAGAGCCCACTGGATGATATCAAAGTGGTGCGCACCCCAATCACCGAACTTACGGCTGCCGTATTCCCAGTAGCAACGCCAACCACTGCCGTAACTTCCTTTTACGCGGTTGTCGGAGTAATCATAAAATGGTGTCGGACCGAGCCAGCGGTCGTAGTCAAACCCGTCCGGAACCCGAGCTACCTTCTCTTTCACAGGCGGCATTGGGAAACTCCCCAGTCCAGCATAGATCTCCTTCACCTCGCCGATGAGACCGTTGCGCACTAAATTGGCAGCAATTCGGAAGTAGACCGACGAGCGCTGCTGGGTACCAACCTGAACGATACGGCCGTATTTTTTTTCAGCGGCTATCATGGCTTTGCCTTCCTCGATAGTGAGTGTCATGGGTTTCTCAACGTAAACATCCTTGCCTGCCTTCATCGCGGCGATTGCGATAGATGCGTGCCAGTGATCAGGCGTGGTGACACACACCGCATCGATAGCAGGGTTCGAGAGAATCTCCTCATAGCGGGCTGTAGTCTGAATATCCTTGAATCCCCGCTGCTTCAATACGCCGGCCGCTTTTTCGAGCTGCCATTTCTTGACGTCGCAAACCGCAAGTGGCTGCACTTCATCCATGCCCGCAAAGGTCTTAAGGTGGCTGCCTGAAATAAGGCCCATGCCGATAAAGCCCATACCAATACGACTGTTCGCACCCGGTTTGCCAAGCGTTTCAGCGGCTACGATCTGCGGGCCAGCAACAGCGGCACCAGCAGCAATGGAAGTTTTAAGAAATTGACGGCGGGTATGTGATACAGATTTCATAGCCAAAATCATTACAGTTTTTGGCAAAAAGAAAACTATTTTCCCAACTTTTCGGGTAAGCACACATCACTCATTCTATCTTTTTATGCCCAAAGGCATGAGCATACGAAAAATTGTCCGTTAGTTACAATTCACAGGAGCACATTTGCAACAACCATATGCAGTGTTGATGATCTTCAGGTGTCAAAAAGTGCATACGAAATGCATACGCAAAAAACAATGGATCGAGAACTAAAGCTAAAAACCTTTATTCCATATGGAGCCGCTGGCCGGAATTGAACCGGCGACCTATTCATTACGAGTGAATTGCTCTACCCCTGAGCTACAGCGGCGTAATCGTGGGGACGAGGTGTGATTATCACAGAATTAAGTCAGAGCAAGCGTTAAGACTCATGCAGGGGCTGGACATAGGCTATTGTCGTTCATAGTATCTCTTGCGTGGAATTAGAGCTAGACCCGAAGTTTCTTGAACAGTCCAAGCGGCGACGTTACTTGGTCGGTATTTCCGGTGGGCGCGACTCGGTGGCACTGTTGCACGTATTATTAGAAAATGGTTACCGTAATTTGGTTGTTTGCCATCTCAATCACGCACTGCGCGGAAAAGAATCCGGAAAGGACGCAACTTTCGCCCGCAGCCTAGCAAAAAAAAACAACCTTGCATGCGAAGTTAAACGCGAAGATGTGAACAAGTTGATGCGTGAAACTGGCGAGTCAATGGAGCTAGCAGCACGTAATGCAAGGCATCGGTTTTTCCGTGAATGTGCCCTTGTTCATCGTTGCCCACGCGTGTTGTTAGCGCACCATGCAGATGATCAGGCGGAGACGATACTGTTTAATTTACTACGTGGCTCTGCAGGGCTCAAGGGCATGCGTCCACAGTCAGACCACGTAATTCACGGTAAACGTATTGAGTTTGTGCGCCCTTTTCTTTTGGTTTCAAGGGACGAAATCAATGACTATCTCATGTATCACGGGATTGATTACCGTGATGATCTGACAAATAAGCAGCCGGTTGCAGCGCGCAACCGTCTCCGTAACGAGGTAATACCACTGCTTAATGATATCATGGGCCGAAATATCCGTGCCACGCTTCTACGCGCAGAAAAAATCTCAACAAACCACGAGCTTAGTATCCGCGAAATCCTTGATGGTCACAAGCTGGAGGACTCACAAGGTCGGATGTTTTTACCCAAACTAAAGTCACTTCCCACAGGTATTCAATTGGCGGCCGTTCGGGTGCATTTGCAAAAACACGGAGTGTGCGACATGAGCTATAGTGTACTTGAGCGCTGTCATGACCTGATTAACAACAACGGTATCGCCAAGGTCAATTTACCGGGTGGTCTGCATTTCAGAAGAAAATCCCAGCGACTATTCATCGAGTAAATATAATGCGTGTTGTTATTCAAAGAGTATCTGAAGCTAGCGTGACTATTCAAGGCGAGATCAAGGATTCTATTGCTTGTGGATTCGTCGTTTTGTTAGGGATTGTCGATGGTGATAACCATGATGACATCGATTGGCTGGTCAGCAAAATCATCAAGATGCGTATTTTCCCTGATGCAGAGGACAAGATGAACCTCTCGCTACAGGACATAGATGGTGCGTTGTTAGTGGTCAGCCAGTTTACTCTTCATGCAGGGACCAAAAAAGGAAATCGTCCATCGTTCATCAAAGCTGCCCGACCGGAGAGTGCCATTCCACTATACAAGGCCTTCATTTCAGCAGCAGAAAAAGAACTGGGGCATCCATGTGCCTCAGGCGAGTTCGGCGCCGATATGAAAGTTAGCCTCATTAACGATGGGCCTGTGACCATCATCATTGACTCGAAAGTTAGGGAATAACACGCGACGTATCTCCACCTAACCGCGGACGAGTGCTATTTTTTCAGCCTGACAGCTGTGCCACAGTAGGTGCAGTAAAACCACTTAAAAAAGATAGCATGCAGCGCCGTAGGGAAAATATATCCCACCAATGGAATATGGTGCGCTTTTTTATTTTTGATACATTTTTTAGGTGCAAACTGGCGTTGACCACAGACGCGGCAGCGCGAGCTGATGCCACAGAAAAGATAGAGAAGAGCCGATAAGAACAAACCAGATGCTAAACCCAGCACCCACCATGCCATGTTTTCACCGCTGGCATACTCATGATAAAGTAGCCATGGAATGCCTATAAAATTGGCAATTAGCATGATCTCCACTAACACTGCAAAAATCGCCGAGGTTCGCACGCTCCATGGGTTGGGATGCATCACACCCCGGACAAAACGTCTTGATTCAGGACTAACTCCGACATTAAGTCCCTCACTTGGAGTAACTGCCATTTTCTGTTCACCTCGCTCGAGAGGTTTGACACGGCTTGTTATCTCCCCAGCTTCATCAAAGGTCCGAATGCGTGATGCTATTAAACCAGTACGTTTGTCGTCTGCTTGATGCCGCTGCGGCGTCGTCATGCGATCGACAGGCGTTAATTTAATTTCCGTTTCACCGTGACAATGACTCAGCAGAACACCTTCAGGGATATCCAAAACATTAATTTTATGGTGCCTAATTAGCAAAGGATTCAGTGGAAGCGCTTCAGGAGAGGCCTTGAGCATTTTCTGAACCTCTGGATCATTTTCAAAGTTTACAAACTCCGAATCATCACCAGTAACCACTACTTCCTGAGTATGACTGGCAACCAGCGCATCTTCCTTAAAATCGTCTGTTACACCCGACACGGAATGCTCAGCAGTAGCTCTTTTCCATTCTTCAATTTGCTCGGACGTAGGATGCACATCAATGATCTTAAGTTGCACGTTGGCTTGGGCAAGCTCAGCCTGAAGCGACTCAGTATTCACCTCGGCCAGATCAGTAGCATCCAGATAACCCACCGCGCCCAGCAGATCAACTGCGTCGTCAGGTAATGATGGAATATCTTTAAGCTTGAGCATGATATAAACTATTAAGCTTGGACATGCTACCGAGCGAATACCTTGTTGCAAGAAGCATTATCCAAGCGATGACCTCATTTCTTGAAGTTGAGAATGTTTTTGTGCCCACTCATCAAGACGAGATTTTTCGCGATCAACGAGTTCAGTGGGTGCTTTATCCACGAATGCCGAGTTTCCAAGTTTGGCTTCGCACTTTTTCACCTCTTGAGCAACCTTGGCGATCTCTTTATCGAGCCGTGACTTCTCAGCCTGCATATCGATGAGGCCATCGAGCGGCATATAAATCTCACCGACGTCCGTCACTGCTGCAGGTGTTCCCTTAGGTGCATCATAAATATCTAATACCTCGATATCACCACCTGCTAGCAAACCAAGCACATCCGTCTCGGCCAATAACCAGTCAGATGCTTTAATAACAAGAAACTTCACATCCTTACGAGTAGCAACGTTGTATTCCGCTTTAAGATTACGCATTTTACCGGCAGCAGCGTAGATTGCCTCGGCATTTGTCTCTCCATCATCAAATGTTGTTAGAGTTGTTGATGGATACATCTTTTCCATCACATATTCTCCCCCAGCAAGATAACCCATCCGAGCAGATAATTCCTCGGTGATGTGCGGCATGAAGGGGTGAAGCAGTTGCAGGAAACGGCTCATCACGGAGTCGAACACTGCAAGCGTAGTTTCGCGAGCTTCGGGGCTTGCCGTATCACGCAAGTCACCTTTGACAGCCTCGAGAAATTTGTCGCAGAACTCGCCCCAAAGAAAATCATACAGCTGTTGTGCAACGTCGTTAAAACGGTAATCAGCATAAGATTTCTCCACACTAACTGCCAAAGCATCCAGCTTAACTGCAATATCCCTGTGATAAGGCCGAATTCCATTTACCTCTGACAGCTCTTCATTAACAACTGTCGCAACACCGCACATTTGACGAAATCGACAAGCGTTGTAGAGCTTATTAGCAAAATTCCGACCTTCTGCGACCTGCGACTCATCGAACCTAACATCCGTTCCTATAGGTGCGGTGCGCATCAAGCCAAAACGTAAGCCATCCGCACCATACTGATCCATCAGATCAATTGGATCAGGTGAATTACCAAGTGACTTGCTCATCTTACGTCCCTTGAGATCACGGATGATCGAGGTGAAGAAAACATTTCTGAAAGGTAATCCACCAGCGAAGTGGTAGCCAGCCATGATCATACGGGCGACCCAGAAAAAGATAATATCTGGCCCAGTCACAAGGTCAGCGGTCGGGTAGAATTTTTTCTGCTCTTGCCCATTCATGGTGGCGAACGGCCAGAGCCATGAGCTGAACCATGTGTCCATCACATCTTCGTCGCGCACCCAAGCCTCCGGATTAGATGGAGGCTCTGTTCCGACATAGATATCACCAGCCTGCATATCCACAACATCAAGTGACTCGGCTGCTTGCAACTGGGTCACTTTTTCTTTGCGGTACCACACGGGAATCTGATGCCCCCACCAAAGCTGACGACTGATGCACCAGTCTTGTATGTTTTCCATCCAGTTCGCATGCGTTTTAGCCCAGCGTGCCGGACGATAAACAATACTACCATCGGCAACAGCATCGGCAGTCTCCTTGACAGCAGGATATTTAAGAAACCATTGCATGGAAATGCGCGGTTCAATAACGACATCGGCACGCTCGGAAAAACCTACATTATTTTCATATTCTTCGACACGGATAAGCAACCCTTTGTCATCTAACATCTGAGCGGCAACCTTACGTGCCTTGAAGCGATCGAGACCATCAAGCTCTGGACAATCCGGACAGTTGACGGTGCCATCGGGATGAAGCACATCAATGATTTCCAGATGATGGCGTTCACCAATCTCGAAGTCTGCCTTATCGTGAGCAGGAGTTATTTTAAGAGCACCAGTTCCAAATTCAATGTCAACATGATCGTCAGCAACGATCTCTATCTCGGCCTCAGGGAACGGACGGCGCACTCGACGTCCGATATACTTGGTGAAACGCTCATCTTTTGGATTCACCGCTACTGCAGTATCACCCATTAAGGTTTCCGGACGAGTAGTAGAAATTTCTAAGAACTCACCAGGTGCGTCAACAAGCTCGTATTTCATAAAATAGAGCTTGGACTTCTGTGGCTTCATAATCACCTCCTCATCAGAGAGGGCAGTGAGCGATACTGGGCACCAATTGACGATGCGCTTACCTCGGTAGATTAACCCTTCGTTAAAAAGCTTAGTGAAAACCTCAGCAACCTGCGCTGAATAATCATCATCCATAGTAAAACGCTCACGCTCCCAGTCACACGAGCAACCAAGCCGCTTGAGTTGCTTAATGATAATACCACCGTGCTTTTCTTTCCAATTCCACACACGATTGAGAAATTCATCACGCCCCAGATCACGGCGCGTTTTACCTTCCTCATCGCGAAGCTGTTTTTCCACTTTTGTTTGGGTGGCGATACCCGCGTGATCCGTGCCAGGAAGCCAGAGCACTTCCTTACCTTGCTGACGCGCTCGGCGAGCAAGAATATCTTGAATGGTATTGTTGAGGACATGCCCAAGGTGCAGAATGCCTGTGACGTTCGGCGGTGGAATGACAATCGAGTAGCCCTCTTTGTCTGAGGATTCATTCGCATGGAAACACTGGTTTTCCAGCCAAGTGGAATACCATTTTCTTTCCACCTCTTGAGGTTCATAGGCTTTGGGCAGCTCTGACATGGCGCGGTTTCTGCCAAAGTAACCGCTATTTGTAAAGGTTGCTTCCTTTATAAACTTCAAGTTTTAAAGTCTTCATGCCAGTGAAAATTGGCTGTTCATGACGAAATTACAGGCTAAAAAATCGGTCATGCCAACGACTATCCTTGCTATCGAATCCAGCTGCGATGAAACCGCAGTAGCAATTCTACGTCATAATGGCGGTGTGGCAGAGATACTATCATCGGAAATATCATCCCAGATTGACATCCATCGAGAATTCGGTGGAGTTGTTCCTGAGTTAGCAAGCAGAAACCACTCGCTACATTTGAGACCGCTCATAGAAATCGCTTTGAAAAACTCGGGTGTCGCAATCGACAACATTGATGCTATTGGCGCGACGGCTGGGCCGGGACTAGCGTCATCATTATTAGTGGGAAACACCACTGCAAAGGCAATGGCCATGGCAATAGGCAAGCCCTTTATATCAATCAACCACATGGAAGGCCACTTGCTCTCACCGTTTATGAATCGCATGACATTGGAGCCAAACCTAGCTCTGATTGTATCTGGCGGCCATACCATGCTAATTCACATGAAGGCATTCGGCGAATACTCACTGTTAGGCAGTACGCGCGACGACGCTGCGGGGGAAGCATATGATAAAGTCGGCAAAATGCTTGGGCTCCCCTACCCGGGCGGACCTGAGATCGAGAAACAAGCATGTGAGGGATCGACACAGGCTTTCAAATTCCCCCGCTCAATGTTGAATGATGGTCTCGATTTTTCTTTTTCAGGTCTTAAAACTGCCGTGCTCTATCAGCTTGAAAAACTTGACCCCAAGCAGGGCCAAGCACCTGCCGATGCTATCCCTGATCTATGCGCCTCTTTTCAACAGGCAGTGATAGAAATATTAGTTACAAAAACCATACGTGCAGCGACACAGTGCGAGGAAAAAACCATCAGCCTTTCGGGTGGTGTTTCCTGCAACAGAGCATTGCGTAATGCGATGCAGAAATCCTGCGATGAAATGGGTTATGAACTGCTGATATCGCCTCCCGAAGTTTCGACAGACAACGCTGCAATGATTGCATTTGTAGCGCTACAACGTCATCTTAGGGGTATGCAGTCGAGCTTTCACGAAGATATTAATCCAAATCTAGCACTGGTCTGAACAACAATACCAACCTTGCGTTTGATTACGAAAAAAGCTAAACCGCAATTACACACCTAACGAACTCAAATATTGTTACATATGGGAACTCCAGAAAACTCCGACACGACCAATCCCGAGGCTAAGAATCTACCAATTAAACCGAACGGCAACATGCTTACGACGTCCCTGATCGTCATCATTGTCATTCTTCTCTTTGTCATGCTTTTGGTTAGCATGAACGGCAACATACTTCGATCATCAGACACATCTGGTGATGACATAGCTGCACTCACTTCACGCAACATACAACTGCGCACTAAAACCAATGAAGCGCGAGCAAATCGTGGCCTCCCGCCACTCCCAAAGGCCCCTAACAGCGCTCTGACGATGGCAACACGTATCCAGCGCGATGCCTCATCACTTGCTGCTATGACCAGTCAGTGGCAAGAAGAACTCAAGAAAAAAGACGAACTCTTACGTGAGCGCGAGAGTGAGATTGCAGCATACACACAAAACACACAACGACTTTACGCTCAGATCAAGGAACTCAACACAAAACTTGATTTAGCATCAGGAACCTCTGAACAAATTTTGCGACTGACTAACGATCTTGAAATCGCGCGCAACAAAATCCTGGATACCAACAAGCAGCTACAAGAGCTTATCGGTAGGCCTACTAATGAGGCAGTCATTATACTACGCAAACAACTAAACGACAGCTTAGACGCCCACAGCAAACTCGAATTACAAATAGATAAACTCAAATTCGACGCCCAAAATGTCGTCAGCCAGAAAGCCTATGATGACTTGGCAGCGGAGCTCGCCCTGCTCAAACCAAAGATGCGCAAGCAACGTTATGAAATGCAACGCATGCGGACACAAATCGACCTTCCTAAACTCTTCCTCAAATCAGACAAGGACCTTCCAGCTAAGCCAGCACGCTTATTGGCTGAACTCAAGAAACTCAACGATACTGATAAGCAGGATCTGAATACAGCTTATGAGAATATTGCAACTACAATAGGAGCAAAGATCATTCACCGCCAGTCGTTCGCAAAAGGCTCCGTGCAAATCGATTTTGACCGCGAAGCCATCATTCGCGATATCATCAACAAGAGTAGTGATGATAATACCTATTTTCTGGTCGTCGGGTATGATTCCAAATCAGGAGGGAAAGAACGTGGTGAAACCCTCTGCTCACAACGAGCTACCACCCTCGCATCTATCATCAATACACTACGCAACTCCAAGCAGGAGGTGCAGGCTATCTGCTTCGGTGAAACTACGCGCTCCTCCAAGACTGACGAGGCGGCAAACCAAATCTGCGAAGTCTGGGAAATTAAGCGTTAGCCGCTTCAGCCGCCTTCACGGTATTGGAGATCAGCATGGCGATCGTCATCGGACCCACACCACCGGGCACGGGAGTGATCGCTGAGCATTTAGGCGCCACGGCATCGTAATCGACATCACCAACGATTCTGTAGCCTCGCTTGGCGCTGTCGTCATCCACTCGGTTGATTCCCACATCAATAACGGCGGCACCCTCCTTAACCATATCTGCGGTGACAAAGCCTGGGCGCCCGATAGCGGCGACGATTATGTCTGCGCGACGGCACACATCAGCAAGCTCCTTGGTTCGCGAATGAGCCACAGTTACGGTAGCATTGCCTTCTTTACTCATTAGAAGGAGTGCCATGGGTTTCCCCACAATCATGCTACGACCAAGCACGACCGCTTCAGCACCAGATGTCTCGACCCCTGCCTCCTTAAGCAGTCGCATACATCCAGCCGGAGTGCAGGGCACAAACCCGGAACTATCTTCGAGTGCAAGCTTCGCAACGTTTTCCGGATGAAATCCATCCACGTCCTTTGCCGGATCAATCGCTCTCACAATAGCATCCTCATCGATTTGTGGCGGTGGTGGCGATTGCACAAGAATACCATGAATTTGGTCGTCTGCATTCAACTCCTTCACCACGGTAAGCACATCCTCTTGAGTGGCATCCACTGGCAATTCAATCTTACGTGAATGCAGTCCAAGTTCAGCGCACTTGCGCACCTTAGAGCCAACGTAAACCTTGGACGCAGGATCCTCACCAACAAGAACCACAGCAAGCCCCGGAATCACACCCTGATTTTTCAGCCTCTCGATTTGCTGACCACATTCAGCTAAAACTTTTTCGGCTACTGCCTTACCATCGATTATTTTGCTCATAAATACATTTATTTGTTAGAGGTGTCATCGACACCCTTTCTGAGGGCATCCTCAACTTTTTTACGATAAGTTTCAAAATCATTTTTGTCTATTTTTGAAGGTACATGAATTGCATCGCTAATATTGATGACTACTTTGCTAAAGGGCTTGGGAATATGAAACCTATCCCAACTTTTTAGTCGCCAGCTAGACGAGTGGTAAAATCTAACTGGAACAATTGGCGCGCCAGACGACTGCGCTAGCTTCACCACACCAGGTTGCAGGTGATAGCGCGGACCACGGGGGCCATCGGGAGTAATAAATAAGTGCTCCCCTGCCGCGAGAGCTTTTTTGAGAGCTATGAGTGCTGCCACTCCCCGACGCGAACTGGATCCCCTTACTGTCTTAACCCCAAAACTCGTTACCATCGACTCTATGATGGCTCCATCACGGCTCGCACTGGCAAGCGCAGTGGCGGGTGCAGTGCCACTGAATTGCTTCTTGGTTAAAGGAGCACAAAACAAGCAATTATGCCAAAAAATCCAAATTATAGGAACGCCGGGTCTTGCCTTCATTTTTTGGCCCGCTAAATCCTGCAATTCATAACGCAGAGTACACCCCACCAAACGCATGAGAAAGGCAACTATTTTACCACCTAACCACTGCCTCCAAGCACCTCTTATTTCTGATCGGTCATTCATCGTATTGCACACTGAATATAACCTCGCGTGTAGATTTTTTCATATCAATCATTAGGTTCATGGTGCTGTCGGCAGCAGCACCTGAAGTATGAACATATTTTAATAAAAATCACGTTCATGAATTCTTTCTTGTTTATTGACACAGTAACTCGATTTGACAAGCCCACGTGTAGAATACCTGACTCAGGAGATACCTAAAATTTTACTACAGGCCAGAGCGCAAATAGCCAGCAGCGCAAGTCCCGCTGCAGCACCCACTACTTTGTCTTTGCCCATGACACGCGGTCGCCTAGCAGTGAAAGATGGCGGAAATACCAACCACGCATACATCATGCCCGCAAGCAAGCCTCCTGCATGGGCGGCATTATCAATGAAACTCATACCGAGAAATCCCATGACCGCCATGAGAGCAACACCTGCAAATAAACGACGGCGAACGGAACGTGGAACCAACCTACGATGCAGCCCCTCGTATATAATCAGGAACCCCAACAATCCCATCAGCCCGCCAGATGCACCAACGGCAGGATCAGCTGGCAAAAGCTTTGCGCTGGCAATCCCTCCAACCCACATCGCAGATACAAATACAATCAACATGTGTGGCCAACGTGCTAGTGCCTCAGTCCGCCTGCCTAGATAAAGAATCCCCACTGCATTCATTAAAAAATGGATTGGGTTACCATGTAGCACACCACCAGTGAGGACACGCCACCATGCATGGGCATCATCGATATTAGGGAGTTTAATACCCTCTTTTTTTAACTGTCCAGCTTGCTGAATGGATGTAGAAATACCGCCAGATCCTCGATCGATGTATAGCTGCACAAGACCCACTGCCAACAGACACGCCAGCAAAACCCAAGTTACCGGTATCGATTGGCGACGCAGCCATACATCAAATCGTGCATCTGGAATCTCATCCTGAATACTTGATACATCTAATCTAGCTAGGGATCGTCGTAGTTTCCAACCTTCATAGAAAGGCAGAAGTCCAAAGATAAAAAAGAGCAATGCAGCCAGCCCCGTAAGTTGATTGGTGTAAAAGGACTCAATAGTTTTAGCGCCGTTACTCCAAACCGCATAAAGCGTGTAAATGAGCATTGAGCCAAAAACTAACCCCATACGAATACCATCGCTGATGTCTCGCTCAGCAAATTTTTTCCGGCGATTTAAAATCACCTTATTGAGCGCCGGCACTTCTTCAGTCACCTGCATGCGCTCAGAATCAGGCGTCCACACAAGATCAACAGACTCACGAGATTTGCCGATCTTTTCGGCAAGATCATTCACACATGAAGCGGTGGAGGTAACACCTTTACTATCTATAAATCCAAAATCTGACTCGCCCGCCTCAACCGGCTTTTCAGGCATACCAGTAAATAGCGCCCACTCTGGTTGATCATCGGCCGCATGAACCGAACCCTCAGAGTTAGATGAGCCATTCACGGGGTAACTACTGGCCGTCGCCAGATACAGGAGCCTTCACGGGCTCTTCCTGGGTGGGTTTATCACCACTGAGAGGAGCTGGCTTTTCTGGCTCAGTTGGCTTTTCTGGCTCAGTTGGCTTTTCTAATGGTGTAGCCGGAATCACCGGCACGTTAACCTCTGGCTTTTTGCCATCAAGGCTGTCACTGGCTGGCTTTTCAGCTTCTTCCTGTGTTTGCTTGTCGTCTTCAGCCATGCTTGGATCACTGGACTGTTGCTTACCAATCAATATGGCGAGCACCAGAGTGATCACGAAAAACAGTGTTCCGAGATACACGGTTCCCTTCTGCAGCACGTTCGTTGTTTGGGCGCCAAAGGCTTGGTCGGTGAGGCCGCCACCAAAGGCAGCGCCTAGCCCCTCTTGCTTGGGACGTTGCATTAGCACAACGAGGGCAAGTAAAAGGCAGACGATCACGTGGATCACCAAAAGGAGATTGATTGAGATATTGAGCCAGTCGGCAGCTAAGATCGGTGTCATGAGCGCGGAAATATGGTGAAGTGCTAGTCGCTTGTAAAGACGCGATTTGTCTGATTTAGGGTTCTTTTTCTGTCAAGAAAATCAGCTCGTGCGGCGAATGATCTCATTGCTATCGTTACAGACCACCTTTTTAGGTAAAATGGGATTCGATGAAATAGCAAATGCCATAATGGTTATGCGCTCCCCCGCCTTTATCACGTGGGCGGCTCCGCCATTCATAATGATCTTGCCCGTGCCTGCCTCACCCGCCTGGGCATATGTTTCTAGTCGCCCCCCCTTAGATGCCGATGTTACCAGAACTCGCTCCCCCTCCCATAGCCCGGCTGCCTCCATGAGATCTGAGGGGATTTCGATACTACCTTCGTATTCCACGTCAGCTACAGTGACGCAGGCGCGATGAATTTTTGATTTTAAGAGCACATGCTGCATGCGCGCAAGCAAGCGTCATACGGCCACAAGGTCAAATTTCAAATTTACAAATTGCAATTATTTGTTTTCCCCGTAGCTTCCCGCCTCATGCTCAAGGCAGGAATTGTAGGTCTCCCAAATGTCGGAAAATCGACACTCTTCAACGCAGTCACTCGCACTCGCAATGCAGAGGCAGCTAATTATCCATTCTGCACCATTGATCCAAACGTAGGAGTAGTCACTGTTCCCGATGACAGATTGAATATTCTGGGGGAAATCAGCAAAACGCAGAAAATCATCCCCGCAGCCATCGAGTTCGTCGATATAGCAGGACTTGTCGAAGGCGCGTCAGAGGGAGCTGGACTGGGTAACAAATTCCTTGCAAACATTCGCGAGGTAGATGCTATCGTGCAGGTAGTTCGTTGTTTTAACAACGACGATATCATCCACGAACTCGGCAGCGTCGATCCCATTCGTGATATTGAGATAATTAACTCCGAGCTAATTCTCGCCGACATGGCCGCCATGGAAAAGCGAAGACTTTCCAGGATTAAAAAAGCCAAAAGCGGCGACAAAGAATCCAAGAAAGAAGTCGAATTGATCGACAAGATCCTACCTCACCTCGATACCGGCAAACCCGCTCTCACCCTAGAACTGACCGATGACGAGCGAATTACTCTACACGATTTTTTCCTACTGTCCTCAAAGCGTACCATCTTTGCCTGCAATGTCGCTGAAGATGAGCTTGCAGACGCCCAGAAAGACCCTGACAGCCATGCCATGGTTACCAAGGTCCGCGAATACGCTGCTGCATCTCACGATGCTGAGGCAATCGTCATTTCAGCCCGTATTGAAGAGGAGCTCGTCGAACTAGACCCCGATGAAGCCATCGAATTTCTTGCAGACATGGGGATTTCTGACTCAGGTGTCTCCACACTGATCCGTGCCGTTTATCACCTCCTTGGTCTGCGCACCTATATCACGAGCGGCGAAAAAGAAACCCGCGCATGGACTATCCGCCACGGCGACAAGGCCCCCGCGGCGGCAGGAGTCATCCACGGGGACTTTGAGCGTGGGTTCATTGCTGCAGAGGTAGTCGCATACGATGACCTTGTCACAGCAGGCTCTAAAACGGCTGCCCGTGAAGCCGGCAAGTTGCGCATTGAGGGCAAAGAATACGAAGTCAAAGATGGCGATGTGGTAGAATTCCGCTTCAATGTCTGATTCATACTCTGCCAATCACCCAGCAAACTCTTATCAATTCATACAGCTTTGGCTGTGTGGCCGATATTTTTTTGAAATCATTGTTTAATGATATCACTCAAAAAGTTGTATTTTATTCGATTTCGCCATAAATCCAACCTATATATGGGAGTTTATTGGATCAGTCATAGCACTGCAATCTATGTTCCGACGCAAACGGAACACAATTGATACGACTCAAATTGGAGGTATCATTAAGAAACCCTTACTAAACGAGCTACTACGTTTAATTGTAGATTCA
>OBPH01000025.1_pt1 | contig 30016 bp, 24 predicted proteins | sample 1470511 | NCBI WGS metagenome assembly OBPH01 (sample SAMEA3275479, study PRJEB22092) | marine metagenome | biome: Marine environment; feature: Belgian marine environment, sample taken at 3 meters depth; material: Sterile flask | collected 2014-06-25T02:39:52+00 | depth 3 m
CATTCGTAAAACTATCGATCAAAGCACGACTATTCGGGTAACTCGGATCATCAATGACCTCTCCAAAAACAGAATGCTTGTCATCCAAAAAACTCGCCTCTTCCAGTGTAATAAAGAACTGAGAGCCATTGGTATTCATCCCCGAATTCGCCATCGATAATATATACCGCCCACTATGGCGCAAGCTACTGTCGAACTCATCCTGAAAACTATACCCTGGCCCCCCAGAACCGTTACCCCTTGGGTCACCTCCTTGAATCACAAAATCATGATCGAGTCGATGGAACTTCAACCCATCGTAATAAGGAGTACCATTGCGTATCACACCAGTCGTCTCATCCAACCACGCCCTTTGCCCAGTCGCTAGCCCGATAAAATTAGCACATGTACGCGGTGCTTTGTCATATTCAAGACGCACACGAAAAGTTCCGAGTAGAGACCCCCCATGGGAAACTGTAAAATCAGCATAAATTTGTGCACCTACCTCTCCCAGAAGACAGAAAGGCATAACAAGCAGAACTAGATTCAAACGCGCCATAAAATTAAAATCTCTTACAACAACACCCACAGGCTTGCAATCGTGAAATTAAGAGTCCAGCATCGCCTCTGTGACTCATTCTGATCAAACAAAAGGCTACGCCTTATTCGACCTCGACCAGACACTGATCCCATGGGATACCCAGTTACTTTTCTGTAACTTCGTCCTCAAACGCATGCCATTGCGCCGCCTCTACCTTTTAACCCTGCTGCCACTACTTCCCTTTTACAAGCTGCTAGGCTCGGATGGATTGAAGCGTGTATTCCTCAATTATCTCTGGGGGTTAAGCAAGGAAGATCTGGATGAACTGGCGGAGGCATTCGTCGATCAACATTTCCCTGAAACCTTCTATGAGGAAATGCTAGATATGCTCGCCGAGCAAAAACAACATGGAAGAACAACCGTGCTCTCTTCCGCCAGCCCAGAAATCTGGGTTAAGCCCATTGCCGAGAAACTCGGTTTTGATCATTATTTCGGTACCCAGGTAGAAATGACTCCACGTATACCGCTTTTCCCAGATCTTCCCGCTGGCAACAATAAAGGATCTAACAAGCTAAGGAAAATGCAGCATATTCTTCCGGATGGCTTCGATACAAAAAACGACATTCTGCCCAACAGCTTCGGATTTTCTGATAGCCATGCAGATTTACCGATGCTACACATTTGTGAGCAGGCGGTCATGGTTCACCCCACAGATAAGTTACTGAAACACGGCTCGCTGATGGACTGGGAACTAAGGAAACCCGAGAGGCCTACAACAAATAACCGACAGTTTGCCTTCACCTGTATTCTCCAGATGCTGGGAATCTACCGCAAGTGAGCGAATTGTCACACCGAACGCTCTGACAAGGCAGCAAATAACGGATAGCACGCTAGATGATGAATTTTCCACCTAACCAACCACCACGCTCTTCGAGATTACCCCTTTCCCTCGCTGCTTGCGCTGTGCTTGCATCATGCGCTAGCCCCATATCCCCCGATACCGCCGCCACGGCAGGTGGACTCCCGGGAAACATCCGTAAAATTCGCACCTACGATTCCCCTGGACGCTCCTCTGAAGTCCTCTCCTACTCGAAGCCCCTGCAGCTCCTGCTCGCCACTAACTCTGCCCAAAAAGACGTGCAAGTTTACCGTCTGCCGTCACCGGCAAGTGCGAACCCTGTGCCAGTGGACATGGACAGCACGGCACGCGGCTACCAAGGCCTCAGCCTCGGCGGCGAACCCACCAGCATCGCTGTCCACCCGTCCAGAGCAATTGCGTTCGCAGCTGTGAACGGCGGCGGCGGCAGATTAGTCATCCTCGATCTCAAGGCAGCCGCACGGGGAGAGAAAAAAATCCTGCTCGACCAGAAAATCGGTATCCATCTGGACAGTATCGCTGTCTCACCAGACGGGCGCTGGGTAATCGTTGCAGACGAGGCAGAAGGAAGCGCCTCCACACCGGGAAATATCCTCATCGCGCCCATCGGACAAGCCATTCTACACAAGCCGCTGCCATTCCGCAAAGCCGCAGGGCTAGTCGAAGCCATCGGCCAAGCCCCGGGTGTCATCGAACCAGAATTCGTCGCGGTCAGCCCGAGTTCCAAATTCGCAGCAGTAAGCTGCCAAGACAACGACGCCATCGCCATCGTCTACCTAAGCCAAACCCCCAGGGTAATCCACACCATCAGGCTACCCAGAAACTCCAGTCCGGACGGCATCCACATTGCATACCAGTCCGGCAAACTCATCCTGGGCATCGCCGAGGAAGCGGCGGACAGCGCCTCATTTTACCAGCTCGCAAACTCTGGCGTTGGTAGTCAGCTGATTTCCCGTATCAACGTACGCACGCTGGCCGGGCAAGGTTCCCGCAGTGACCCCGAGGGCATGGTGCTGTTCACCCAAAGCGGTCGTCACTACGCCGCCATCGGCGTTGAACGCGCCAACCGAGTCCTGATCATGGACATGGTGAACCCTGCACAACCCAGAAAAGCCGGCGTCATCGGTGTCGGTTCGCGACCAGAGGATATCATCGCACTCAAATCCGGCTCGACCACCACCATCATTTCGGCTGACGAAGGCAAGCCCGGACGCGGTGAAATTTCCTTCATCACCGTCAAGTGACATGTTGTGTATATGTCGATTTTGTAACATTTAATAATTGCCCATCCAAACACCTTTCTTATACGAATCTTTCATGGCGGCAGGACACATTACTCCATAGGCCGTAGAAAAACAAAAAACCAAACACTACAAAAAATGACAAAAAATAACATGTTTACCAGTTCGGCATTAGTATCCGCGGCCATCGCCGTTTCAGGCGTCGCCACCGCTGGAGACGAGATTGCACCCGCACCTGCTGCGCTCGCACCAAGCAACAACGGTAGTTGGTGCGACGGATTCAAAACCGTCGGCAAGTTCTACAGCAACGACAACGATCCATTCATTCAGGAACTCAAGTTCTTCGGACGCCTCCAATGGCAGGCTGCACATATCAACGGTGATGACGTCAATGGTGACAGCTTCAGTGATACCATTGATGACTACCGCCGTATGCGCTTCGGTGCACAAATCAAGTTCCTCAATAGCTTCAAGCTTAAAGGTAATCTTAACCTGGTTGACGAAGACGCAAAAGATGGTGGCGGCCGCGAATTCGGCTACCAGAACTGGGATCAGCTCAAGCTCTCCTACTCCAAAAAAGATGTGGCTGGCTTTGACGAGGTCAGCCTGACGTATGGCCGCCACAAAGTGAAGGTCGGTCACGAATCCCACACTTCCTCCAAGAAGATCAAAACTGTCGAGCGCTCACCGCTTTCCAACAAGATCTATGACGGCCGTTGGACCGGTTTCTCTCTGGGTCTTGAGCGCGGCAGTTGGGAGGGAACTCTCGGATACTTCAGCCAGGACGAGTCCGAGGCGCTTGGTAGCATCAGCAAGGGTTCGGCTTTCTACCTTAGCTCCCAACACGAGGTTGGTGACGGCTCCCTTATCTTTGACGTCTTCTACAATGTAGATGGCTCTGAAGAGGAACCAGATGCTGAACTTGCCAATTACCACTGGGTGGCATCGCTTGCTTACGAGAGACAGATCGCCAACTGGAACCTCATGCTGAATGCAGTCTATGGTGACAACGGTGACAGTGACTACCAGTCTAAAACCTCCCGCGAAGGTAACTTCTACGGCCTCGTCATCATGCCATCCACATACCTCATCGAGGACAAGCTTGAGTTTGCAGCACGCTACACCTATATGGCTTCCGAAGAGGACGAAGGTATCCGCACAAACAGCCGCTACTTCCGTGCAAAGGCCCATGGAGGCGATGTTAACAGCGGACGTGGTGACTCTTATCACAGCATTTACGCGGGCCTGAACTGGTATCTTTGCGGCCAGAACTCCAAAATCATGGTTGGCGCCGAGTATGAAACTCTCGACACTCCAAAAGGTGATGCCGACGCCACCACTCTCTGGACTGCATACCGCATGTATTTTTAATTGAAACTCGTGGTTTCAAACTGAAAATTACTATAAACATCCAAAGGGCGCGGCTACGGCTGCGCCCTTTTTTTAATCTCACTAACAGCCCATGCAGCGTGCTCAGAAATCAAGACATCTTTATCATTTACAGCACATTCCAATGCCGGCAAATCATCCTCCTCCCCAACATTTCCTAATGCCACACAGACGTTACGCAAAAATCTATTACGCTTGATACGCTTAATCGGTGACTTGGCAAATAACCGACGAAACTCATCATCATCAATGGCAAGGAAATCCCTAAGCCGATACTGAAATACCGACTGGCGAGCGTGAAATCTCGTTTCACGACTCACCTGTGCAAAACGATTCCACGGACATATATCCAAACAATCGTCACATCCATAAATCCTATCCCCTATGAGTTTACGGAACTCCATCGGGATCGATCCATGATGCTCTATTGTGAGGTAGGAAATACAACGTCTTGCATCGACTCTGTGCGGCTCGGTGATCGCATCCGTAGGACAAGCATCAATACAACGCGTACATTTGCCACAATGATCACCAAATGGTTCGTCGGGAGGCAAATCGAGCGTTGTGATCAGCTCTGCCAGAAAAAACCATGTCCCCAAACGACGATGAATCTGCACAGTGGATTTACCACTCCATCCCAAACCAGCATCATTGGCAAAATCCCGCTCCAACACAGGTCCAGTGTCACTGTAGTATCTCTGAGTCCCCCCTAGTTCCTCCATCGCCAAATTCATCTCCTTGAGCTTGTCCTCAATGATATGGTGGTAGTCCTCATTCCAGGCATAGCGAGCGATACGGTAGTCCACATCGGGATGATTTTTGGCAGGCAAATAATTAAGAGCTAAACTCACAACAGAGGAGGCATGTTCGATTATTTGAGCAGGATCTACTCGGCGATCGATATTTCTCTCTAACCATTTCATATCACCAGCGCAACCATCTGCTACCCACCGCCTGTATTCCTCAGCATGAGTTGCCTCCTTAGCACGGGATATGCGACAATCGTCAAAACCCAACTCGTGGGCAATGCGCTGGACATTCTGCTTGGTGGTCTCTGGATTCACCGGTTAGCTTTATTACTCCCGCAGCCAAGTGCCTTGTGTTGCCACGCAAGAACAGCAAACCAAGCCCCAATGATAATGAGCCCACCACTCTCGTTTCCTGAGGGATTTGTTTCATTATAAAGAACTGTCTTATGCCACTCAATCCCAAGAGACCAATAAACAGCAACTCCCAGTGCCACCATGGATATTGAGAAATAAAACCACCTCGGCAAAGCCTTTGCCCATGTCACCAGTGAGATAATTGAACACAAGGCATAGGTTAGAACCCAACCCTGCCACCACTCGGTATCATACTGCTCTAGATCATTGAATTGCCAAAAAGTGAACAATGCAAACAGGATTCCCATCACAAGGCATGCGTATCTCATGTATAAGACCTTACCCAACCTAAATAGAAATGTCCAGATCTGCCATCGCTTGCTCAATGCGCTTCTCAGAAACTTTCATTTTGCGAGGGAAGCTTGGAGCAAATTCTGACACGCGCCATTCCATGAGCCACCAACCTAACTGCCAAATTTCTGCATTCTTAGGATCTGCTTTCCACACCTCAAACCACGGCTTCCAAAGTCTCTGGATTCGCTCGCGTTTTTCATCATCCTTGATCTGGGGTAAACTTTGCAGTCTCTTGAGACGTTCTTCCATCGCTCGGAAATACCTCCCATATTGACAGAAACGGGCATAACCAGCTCGCCAAATAAAATCACTCCCTAGCAACCAATCAATTTCTTCACTCAAGTCATTCGCAATGACATCCAAGTTACGGTCGCTCTGGTGTAACTCGATCCAGTCAGTAATAACACGGTGGCTATCGATTATCGCTTCAAATCCTTTCGCTACCTTTTCCGCACAGTTAAATAGCTCACCTTTTCCGTTTGATGATGCGGATTGAAATTGCTCAGCCGAGCGCGGAAGTGGCATTCCCATAGCACCCTCGCAGGCGATACGCAGCATCTGATCCATACCTTCACCTTTGGTTCGCTCCATCATCGGCAACATCATCTTTGCCGCCATCGCAAGAGGAAAGTGACGGTGCACGTAATCCAACTGACTTGCCTGATCGATCTGGAAAAGCCTCACGCATCCGGCACGGTGGCTCTCATGGGCATCAGCACGGTCGAGATAAGCTCGCATACCCACCGTCTCGCCCTCATCAACCAACGCAGGAAAGACACCGTCGTCCGTAACTTCCGGAATATCGCCAAAGTCCCAACCTTCACCTCCCGTCATCTCCCACTCTTCATTAACTAGAATTTCACGGCGCTCACGCATCATACCACTCAGCTTCTGGCGTATTCCCTCCGCATCTTCTCCAAAACCCAGTTCCTCCTCGTCATCATTCCAGACACGAATTTTAGGTCGATAGCTCGCGGGCAAACGTCCTTCATCAAACATTTCAGCCTCAATCAGATGGCCACTCCGTTTGCTAAGAAAATCAGCCAGTTCCACTTTCAAAGCTTGGGACGGCTCCCACCCTTTCCACTCATCAATAAATGCCGCTGCCGCATCTCTTGCTGGCGAACACGCCTGCCGCTGAGTCTTCGGTAACGCTCGAACAAGCAGATAAACTCGTTCGTCAAGCATCCCGGGAACCCCCCAACTTGTTAGGTAGTCAGGGAAATCAACAATCTCATCTACCCCAACCTCGAAAATCACACCATCGGCTTGCTCACCAGGATTTTCCGCATAGCTCACATCATAGCTTTTATCACCACACCAAACACAGTCAGGAAAATCAGATAGATCCTCCATCTCACCCCAGATACAATCCGCCACAGAAAGCATCAATTTCTCCTCATTCTCACCAGTAGTACGCCATTTCTGAAAAGCCTTCGCCGTGCAAATATGCGCCGGAATCTTATCATAAAAAAAATCATACACTGCCTCCTCAGACCACAGCCCACCGGCACGGCGTAGCTTGTGCTCTGCACTCTGAACCTCATAACGCACCTCATCGAGCCGATCTAAGAATGTACCTCGAGTCCGTAATCCATTCCCTAAGATCGCTTCACGGATAAACACCTCATGCGCCTCCTCAGGTCGCACCCGCCCATAGAAAACCTTACGGCTATCGACGATTTTTAGCCCGCCGCATAGCACGGTCTCCTTACCATAGACGGCTCCCTGATGCTCATCCCAACGTGGTGAATGATAGCGGTATCGGCACATCTGCGGAACTAACTCCTCAATCCAGCGCACGTCGATCATTGCCACCTTACGCGCCCACACGCGTGTGGTCTCGACAAGTTCAAATGCCAGTAGCCACTCGGGGTTTTTTTTCCCGAAGAGACCCGAACCCGGAAAAACAGCAAACTCACGACCATTCGTACTGTGATAGGCGCGTTTCTCCTTATCCCAGAAACCAAATTGCATCGGAATACCGGCCATCAACGACTTATGTATCTCATCCTCATCTCCCCACTGCTTGCGCTCAGCTGCAAGCGGACGTGAGTCAACTTTCAGCGTGTCACGCACAAGCCTTCTGAGTTCGGAAACAATCTGATCCCATTCCAGCACCCGGCGAAAGCTCAGGAAGTTCTGCTTACAATACTTGCGAAGTTGGTTTCGCTTAAATCTTCGCTTATCACGAAAAGCCTCAATCGCTGACCAAATATGAAGTAGTGTGAGAAAATCAGAATCAGCATCGTTAAACTTCTTGTGTGCTTTATCAGCTTCGGTCTGTTTTTCCTGTGGCCGCTCACGAACATCCATCACACTCATTCCGCCGACCATAACCAAAACAGCGTCGAGAACTTTGCGTCTCTGCGCTTCAATAAGCATTCTTCCCATTCTGGGGTCTAACGGAAGCCTAGCCAACTGGCTGCCGATACGCGTCAGATTACCATCCTTTCCCATAGCACCCACCTCTTCGAGTGCTCGGTGTCCCTCGCTAATAGCCTTGGATGATGGTGGGCTTAAAAAGAGAAAATCACGTACATCGGGAAGATTGAGCGACTTCATCCGCAGGATCACACCAGCCAAGGAACTGCGCCGTATTTCTGGATCTGTGTATTCATCAGCCGTATTGAGTATTTCCTCATCATAGAGGCGCACACAAACACCCTCACAGATTCGGCCACACCGCCCGCGTCGCTGTCGCGCACTCGCCTGACTGATTTGTTCAATCTGAAGCCGCTGGATTTGCCGGCTAGGATTCCATCGGCTGACACGCGCGAGCCCACTATCAACCACATAGACAATACCAGGGATCGTCACCGAGGTCTCAGCAACATTCGTGGCAAGCACCACACGCCTGTTAGAACCACCCACTCTAAACACCCGCTCTTGCTCATCAAGCCCCAACCTTGCAAACAGAGGCAGTATATCCGTGCGGGGAAAACTTTCCCCCTCCAGCACATCCGCACACTCACGGATCTCTCGCTCACCAGGCAGAAAAATCAAAACATCCCCGCCGGCATCCAAATCCGTCACCCACCGCACAGCTCGGGTAACATGGCGTGATAGGTCCTCACCTTCCGTAGCCGATGGTAAAAAATGATCTTCCACAGGGAATGTTCGCCCTTCGACGTTGACCACCGGCGCGCCATCAAAATACTCCGAAAACATGCCAGCATCCAGTGTCGCCGAGCTCACCACCACACGTAGGTCTTTCCGCCGACCTAACAAGTTCTTCAGATATCCTAGAATAAAATCGATATTCAGACTCCGCTCGTGCGCCTCATCGATAATCAACGTATCATACAGCTTCAGATCAAGATCACGCTGAGTCTCGGCCAGTAGAATGCCATCGGTCATGAACTTGATCGATGTCTCCTCCTGCACTTTTTCCACAAACCGCACCTGATACCCGACTCGATCCCCAAGCCCTGTGCCCATTTCTTCAGCCACTCGGCGCGCAACTGTCGCAGCCGCAAGCCTCCTCGGCTGCGTACAGCCTACCCGACCCGCTTTTCCTTCCTCACAGGCCAACTCATATGCCATCTTCGGTAGCTGCGTCGTCTTGCCACTTCCCGTCTCACCCACAACGATTACCACCTGATGCGAACGCATCGCACCCATAATCTCATCACGGCGCTGCGCAACGGGAAGGTCTGGGTACTTAATTTGAGGTTTATCCGGCACGAGCGACATGCTGCGGGCATATCCTTGTTACGGGAAGTGATAAAAATGAAATAATCGGTTGGCACTTGCCAAATACGAACCATACAGAGAAAAGAACTCTAGCCCATGACTCATTCCGCCAAACAAGCAATCATTCAAGCCAAAGCTGTCTTATTTGACTTCGATGGCGTCATTCTCGACAGCGAGTGGCCAATCTACCAAACATGGCTAAAATTATTTCAACGAGAAGGGCATGACCTTCCTCCTGAAGTATATGTCAAATGTATCGGCAGCGATTTTGACACTTGGTCACCAGAAATACATTTGGAAAATCTAACGGGAAAAAAATTCGATTGGGAAACAGAGAACGCTGAGCGACAGGTAGAAATCCTGCGGGCTCTTAAAAACCCAGTGGCAATGCCGGGTGCCGCCGAGCTCGCCTATTCACTTCAGGAAAAATCTACAGCTGTGGTGTCGAGTTCATCTCACAGTTGGGTGGACGGCTGGGTAGAAAAACTCGAATTGATGCATTGTTTTAATACGATCGTGTGCCGAGGTGATGCTCCAAAAATCAAACCTGCGCCTGACCTCTATATAGAAGCCGCTCAACGTCTAGAAATCAATCCATCCGATTGTATTGTCATCGAAGACTCGCTCAACGGCATGCTCTCTGCTCATTCGGCAGGAATGCAGGTTATCGCCATTCCCAACCGACTTACCAGCGTGCTGGATTTTAGCGCTGCAGACTGGAGCGTTAACGCCCTCTCAGATCTAGTTTAATTTACGCAAATCCGCATAACCAGCTCCGAGTAAGCTAGCACCTGATACTAACTTTTTGTTACGAGCTCGATGATATTTCCAGTGCATGAATAAACACTTGCCCCACATCAGATGTCGTATGGCACCAATCCATGCAAATGATTTTCATATCATATTCACTAGCCAGTAGTTCGCAATCCGCTCGCTACGGCATTCACAGAGAATTGCAGGGCGTTGAGCAACTCATTCGTTGTTTTTTCGTCACCCTTTTTCTGAGCTGCACGCCACTCCTTTAATAATGCAACTTGCTGATGATGCAGTATGCGAAGTGGGCGCTCACGCATTTCAAGAGTGCGCAGCATCCGAGGGCGGCGCTCGGCAAATGTAGATCCAAAAATCAAATCGATCATCTCGCCAGTACGACTAAACTCTGCAACGATAAGATTTTGAAAGTCATCTTTGAGTGCCTGATCCTCCACCAAACCAGCATAGGCATTCATTAAATCAAGATCCGCACTAACAAGATTTGTCTCAACATTGGTAAGGAGATAACGCAAGAATGGCTCCTCATGAATAAAGGTGGAAAGCAACTGGAAATCAGCCGGATTTTCAACGTGTAGTTTCGCCAGCGCCGTGCCAACCCCAAACCATCCAGGCATATAATAGCGTGCCTGAGTCCATGAGAATACCCATGGTATAGCGCGAAGGTCATCCAGTGAGGCTGTGCCAGTGCGTCGTGATGGTCTTGAGCCAAAGCAGCCGTGCTCAAGTGCATCAATTGGAGTGGCCTGACGGTAGAACTCGATAAAACCCTCCTTATCTAATAGAGAACGATACCCCTTCCTACTCTCCGTGCTCAGCCAGTGCATTATTTCCTGATACTTGGGATCGCCAAGGCTGGATGTGCCATGCTTGCCTTTGTTCTCTGTAATAACCCCAGTAACACCAGCAAGCAGTAATTCTAGATTATACGCAGCATTCGCGTGATGCGCATATTTACGCGGGATCACCTCGCCCTGCTCGGTGACACGCACAGCCCCTGTTACACTTCCCTCAGGAAGCGAGCGGAGAAACCATTGAACAGGACCCGCACCACGACTGATCGTTCCTCCTCGCCCATGGAAGAATTCACACTCAGCACCCGCCTCGTGACACGCAGTCGTGATCTCAGACTGAGCTTTTTGAAGAAGCCACTGACCAGAAAGAAGACCGCTGTCTTTATTAGAGTCCGAATATCCCACCATGACTGGCATACAACATTCACCACTAGCAACCACGCGTAGGAAATGCTGACCAGGGTCAATGGAAAGATAACGGCTAACAACCTTGCCCGCGCGATCAAGATCATCACCCGTCTCAAATAGCGGGCAGACCTGCTGTCGGCTTATCCACATACCGTCTTTCCAATCCGCCATACCTCCCTCACGAGCAAACAAGTGAACAAGTAACATATCCGATACCTGACGGGTCATACTAACGACGTAAGGACCAAGGCCATCCAGCCCATAACTACGGGTGTGGCGGCGCAGCGAGGTATAACAATCCATCACCTTGCCAATCTCAGTATCTGGCTCAGGTTGCCACTTTCGCCACGGCCGATCATTACGCAGCTCATTTAACAAAAACTCAATGCGCTTATCCTCTGGCCAGTCTGAAAACCCGTCAGCCTCAGCTATGCCTACTGCTCGAAACATCTGCACCGCTGCCTTATCATGAAATGGCGAGTTCTGACGAATATCGAGTGTCGCAAGGTGAAACCCAAATACCTGCGCTAGACGTTTGAGAGGAAAAATCACTCCATGCGCAGAGCGGTTAGCTCCAATTTCCATTAACGTGTTTTCCAATAAATTTAGATCTTCAATATATTCAGCAATATCCGAGTAGCCATCTAAGGGATCGAGCTTCTCACGCATGAGGTAGCAGAGACATCGCCATGGCTCGTTGAGATTAACAGCATATGGATAGTCTGCTCGGTTACCAAGCTCATCACGCAACGCGTTAATGCGCTCTGTTAACCGAACTGGCACCTCGTCAATATCTGGAGAAATTGTCAGCACGGTAGCGGCTGCTCGCAGCTCACGTTCATGCATTCGCATGGCATGTTTTCTGAGCCTACGCAGAGTATTCGCCGTAACTTCTGCCGTGACAAGTGGGTGACCATCACGATCACCTCCGACCCAAGTTCCTAAACGAAGCTGCGGGTAAGCCACTGAACCGCGAAGTTTTTCCACATCCCAACCCGCAGATTTCCATGAGCTTTCTAATGAAACATCAAGCTCACGAAGCGCATAAGGAAAGACTTCGCGTAAATAGTATATGACGTTTCGCAGCTCATCAGTAATACTCGGGCGCGATGCATGGATTTCACCCGTATGCCAGAGGGTCTCCAGACTAATCTGTATGGAGTCCATCACTTTCTCTAAAGATGCAGGATCCTTGCGGTAGCGATCCCAGTGCACAAGATCCTTGTAGAGCGCAAGGTGTCGCTCACGCACCGTGGGTCGCTTGGCTTCGGTCGGATGTGCTGTGAGCACAGGTGTCACAGACACTTTAGACAGCGTCTCGAGCACATCATTCTCCACAAATCCCTGCGCCTTCAAATCATGGAAAATCCGCCCCCATAAGCCTTGCTCAGATTCAAAGCCTAAGTCACACCGTCGACGCTGTCGGATTTTCAGCGCTGTGCGCTCTTCAACCATATTGAGAATTTCAAAACAAACTGCCTGCAGCTGCGCCACTGTGGCCGCTTCCTCAGGGTCATTCGAGTGATCTTTAATTTCATGGCCACGCCACGGGATCGAGTCAGCAAGCTTTGCCTCTTCCGGCAATACATCGGCAAGCATATCCATCAGGGTGCCTAGACGATTTTCTAGCTCCTCAAACCCTTCTTTTCTGTAGTCCCTATTAGCAACTCGAATTTTCTGATTAGTGGCAAGTGATGGCTTATTGCTCATGTGTGATTGATCATCGCAATAGTAGAACAGTGAGTCCAGAGCGAATGGTGTTCTAAAAATCTGTTCAAATGTAAAGTAATCGATCATGCTCAGCTACAGATGATCCGAATTGAAGAGGGCGCAGGTGCCACAAAAGGAGACCTGGCTGAGCGCATGGAAATGATGTTTTCAGCCTCAGGGGGGCTAGCTGCATCGCCAGACTTTGAATACAGGGCGGAACAACAGCAAATGGCAGTAGCGGTTGCCAAAGCATTAGAAAACCAGAGTGTGCTCTGTGCCGAAGCAGGCACTGGTGTAGGTAAGTCACTAGCTTATCTGCTGCCCGCGGCTCAGTTTTCGCTAGATACTGGCAGAAAGGCAGTGATTTCGACACACACCATTAATTTGCAAGAGCAATTGATCAGTAAGGACATTCCACTAGCTCAAAAAATTCTGGGCGGAGATCTTAAAGCCGCCTTACTGAAAGGTCGTGGAAACTACGTTTGTCCATTGCGATTGCGCCGTGCAATGGATTCAGTGGGTGATCTATTCAGCACCAGCGAGTCCGAGGAGCTGAAAGCAATATGGGACTGGGCAGAGGGAACAAATGATGGCACACGAACAGATTTAGATTTTCAACCGTCAGCAAAAGTTTGGGCACAGGTTTGTAGCGATGGAAGCGTATGCACGCACCGCACTTGCGGCAAGCGAGGTAATTGTTTTTACCAGAAGGCTAGAAAACTAACAGAAGAAGCGGATATTATTGTAGTCAACCATACGCTATTCTTTTCGCTATTCGCGCTGCAAGAACTATCGGATGAAGATGTTGGATACCTATTCCCAAATGACTTTGTTATTTTTGACGAAGCACATACGCTTGAGCATGTTGCCGCAACCCAACTTGGTCTACGCCAGAGCCATGCTGGCGTTAAATTCGAGATTCAGCGACTCTATAACCCGAAGAATCGTAAAGGACTTATGCGTGCTCTGAACAATGCACCAGCGATGAAGGCGGCAGAAAAAGCTCTCGATGCAGCGGACGAATTTTTCAGCAGTCTTAATGAAGAAGTGGCATTCGGTAAATTCAGCAAAGAATTCCGAGTGCGAAACCCAGACTTCGTAAAGAATACATTAGGCGAACCGCTGAGGACACTCTGGCAAGAAATAGAAGACGTGGCTGAGAGAATGGATAAGGAATCAACCACCAAAGGAGAGCTCATGGATGGCGCTCGGCGAATGCGTGAGATACACGCATGTGTTAGGATTTTTCTCGACCAAGATGACGATAAATCAGTTTATTGGGTACAGAAAGGAGGACGCGATGGTGACATGCTCAGCATTCACTCGGCACCGGTTAATGTGGCAGACCGCCTCAGAAAAATGATGTTTGGCCCAGACCGAACCTGTATCTTAACAAGTGCCACACTTGGCACGGGAGATGAGCAACTGACTTACTTTCGCAAACGTATCGGAGCTGAAGACGCCATATCCGTAAAGATTGGTAGCCCATTCAATTATAAGGAGCAAATGCAGATCTACGTGATCAAGTCTATGCCAGATCCCACCAGTGATGATTATGAATCAGCACTGATCCAGTGGATTGGTCGCGTACTAAAATACACTGAAGGAAAAGCCTTTGTTTTATTCACTAGTTATCGCCTGATGAGAAACGTTGCAGAGGCGATGGAAGACTTCTTCTTTGATAACGATTGGCGTTTGCTCCTCCAAGGTGATGGTATGGCTCGACACAAAATGATCGAAGTGTTTCGCAAAGACACTAACAGTGTGCTGTTTGGCACCGACAGCTTCTGGGCGGGTGTGGATGTCCCAGGCGAAGCTCTCTCAAATGTGATTGTGACGCGGCTGCCCTTCGCCGTGCCTGATCACCCGCTTGTTGCATCAAGACTTGAAGCCATCGAAGCATCAGGCGGAAACTCATTCACAGAATACTCGGTGCCAGAAGCAGTGCTCAAGTTACGCCAAGGAGTGGGCAGGTTGATCCGCACAGCGAAGGATACCGGGCTTGTTGTTTTGTTAGATAACCGAGTAGTTAACAAACCATATGGCAAAACTTTTCTCAATGCGCTGCCAAATGCGCCCATCAAAATTGTAAACCAGCCTGCAGGAGAAATGTAAACAGGCACGCGATGGGGCAGGTCATGCTCGACGAGCTAAAGCTTGGATTGCCTGCTTCATTAACTGGGCAGGCCATTGACCGGGTGCAGTCTGCTCGCCCCCAAGGTATCCATAATTTAACAATGATCCATGCTGGGCATAAAGAAGGCGTGACACAGCAGCAAGCTCACCCATCCCCATTAATGACATCGGGTGGTCATTTCTCTGAAGAATATGAGTACAGCGTGCTAATTCTTGCACGCAATTATGTTGCACAGCTATTTTAACAATATCCGCCTCCTCGCTTAAATCAACTAGACGCTGTATCTCGATCTCCGCCGGAGTTTCTTCGAAGTTGTGGTACGAGAGAATTAGCCCAACCTCTTGACACCTGATCTGGTGAATCACAGATTTCATTTCTTCGTAAGAAGCTAGCTCAACATCAACCCAACTTGCATGGTCGGCAACTTCGAGCAAAAGCCTCGACCGCTCAGCAGCACACAAATCAGCCAAGCCGCCTTCCGAATAAGCACGCGCCGTAAATAGTAAGGGGAAATCTTTAAACCGATCCAATTCGTCTTTCAACGCACCAATATGTTCCGACATACCATCGAGTCGTATTTCTAAGATATCGCATAACGACGGCAGCTCCACCGGCTGCACGCAGGCGAGCTGATTCAGCGTCGCTACAGAGCCCACGACTTGTGGAGTCTCAGGAATGATTACGGTGCGTCTGCTCATAGCTAATTTATTAGTCCCATGTCTCATGATCTCTGTCAATGCCACGTATATCTTGATTTATGTTACATTTTGGACTTTTGGAAATGTGCAAGGTGCGTCAGAAGTGACATGTCCATGACGGACATGTAGATTATGAGTAAGACACTGGGTATAGGACTAGCAGGATTCGGCACCGTTGGCACCGGCGTGTGGGAAACACTGGAACGTAATGGAGAGCTGATAACTAGCCGCTCTGAGGTTCGTGCAGCGGTTAAGCGTATCGCCGTGCGTGACATATCAAAACCACGCCTAAAAAGTGTCCCCACTGATCTATTTACACCTGATTGGGAGCAAGTTGTCGCTGATGACACCGTGGACATCGTGATCGAGCTAATTGGTGGAACCACCACGGCATTTGATATCGTAGCCGCAGCCCTTCAAGCAAAGAAGCCTGTAGTTACTGGCAACAAGGCACTTCTTGCAGAACGTGGGCGTGAACTTTTTGCACTGTCCCGTGAGATGAATACACCAATATACTTCGAGGCTGCCGTCGCAGGCGGCATTCCAATCATCAAGGCGGTTCAGGACTCCTATGTAGGGAATCGCATTCAATCAATGGTCGGCGTGATCAACGGCACGTCCAACTACATTCTAGAGCGTATGACTGATGCAGGCTATGGATACGAGGAAGCCCTAGCAGAGGCACAGCAGCTAGGCTACGCCGAAGCCGATCCGACACTCGATGTCAATGGCTGGGACGCAGCTCACAAAGCAATTTTACTGGCTACTCTGGCCTATGGGTTCATTATTGATGCCGACAAAATATACGTGCGTGGCATTGAACGAGTACGTGCTATTGATATTAATTTTGCCAAGCAACTTGGTTTTGTCGTCAAGCTATTGTGTGTTGTGCATGAACATCCTGATGGCACAATTGAACTTCGCACCCAGCCATCATTTATCCCCCAAAGCCATGTACTCTCGAGTGTGAATGGAGTATTCAATGCTGTTGCTGTTCGTGGTGATACAGCAGGTGAGTCACTCTTCTACGGCCGTGGTGCGGGCAAAGACCCAACAGCGTCATCTGTGGTCGCTGATATCGTTGCTGCCTGCCATAATAAGACTTACGACAACTCACACCAAGGATTCTTGCCCTACAAAGATACGGGAAATATCATGGATATTGAAGATACAGAGACGCCTTACTACGTGCGCTTTGATGTAAACGACGAACCAGGAGTGATTGCCAAGATTGCTACAGCGTTAGCTGATGCAGGTATTGGTGTTGCAGGCACACACTCCCCTGTGAACGCAGAAGAACCAGATGCGGATTTTGTAGATATGGTTTTCCAGCTACATACCTGTAAGTTTGGCTTGCTGAAGAAAACTCTGAAAAATATAGAGTCGCTTAGTTGTGTGAATTCGCGACCCGTGGTATTCCGGATTGAGAATCTTGGTTAGTCTGAGGTGTATACCTGGACAGGACCAACGCCGGAATTACCTTGAACACTACGTAGCTTACTGACTGCTTTTTGAATCGCCTCGACAGCGGTATCCACGTCGGCGCGGGTACTAAAAATCGACAGAGAGAGTCGCAGGCTACTTTTTGCCTGTGTAGGCGAAATGGACATGGCAGTTTGAACGTGAGATGGTTGTTGTTTGCCAGTCATGCAAGCACTACCAGCAGAACATTGCACCCCATATTCATCTAACAATATTAGCAACCCAGCCGCCTCGCAGCCATCAAACGAAAGGTGGCTGGTATTTGCTGTTCTATGCTCCAATGAGCCATTCCGATTAACCCCCCTAATCTCAGCTAACAGACGATCTTCCATATGATCACGCAGGCTTGCTATTCCTGCATGATTATCATCATCTAATCTTGCCTTCATTAGTTCAGCAGCTTTGCCAAGCGCTACGATACCTGCAACATTTTCGGTACCACTTCGACGCCCACCTTCCTGTCCTCCACCTCGTAGCATCGGCTCAAATCGCATCCCCGACCTTATGTAGAGAGCACCTACCCCTTTAGGAGCATGAAACTTGTGCCCTGAAATCGATAAAAAATCTACCGGAGTTTGTTGCACATCTATGGGTGTTTTCCCCACAGCCTGAATAGCGTCTGTATGGAACGGTATACCTGCTTTACGCGCCAGAGCACTGGCTTCATCAATCGGTTGTATTACCCCAGTTTCATTATTTGCCCACATAATACTGACCATCGCAGCACCATTCAAGGCTGCTTGGTAGGCATCAAGATCAAGCCTGCCACCTGTATCCACACCAACGTGTTCGACCGTCATTCCCTCGGAGTCGACAAGCGCATCCACATAACGAAGAATAGCGCTGTGCTCGATAGCACTGGTTACAATTTTATTTGTATCCCGATTCTGATTGGCAAGAAATGCCAATGCTGCGTTATTTGATTCTGTGCCACACCCAGTCATTACGATCTCCTCAGCGGAGGCGTTTATCAGCGCTGCAACCTGCTCATGCGCGAGATCAATTGCCTCTCTGACTCTTTTTGCCGCGCGGTAACCACTTGACGGATTATGCCAGTTGTCAGTGAGGTAAGGCATCATTGCGTCAAGCACATCAGGGTGAACCTGTGTCGTGGCGTTTGAATCTAAGTAGATCATGGCTGTTGATAGCCTTGCTTGACCGTCGCTGCAAGCCGGCATCACCACCAACCCCAGCCACAGCGTACTTTATGTTTATACATACCATCTCCAACACTTAAAACCTCGACCCTGCAGCGTGTCAGTCCCTTTGCTTTAAAACCAAGTTTTTTAGCTGCACGGGGCGTAACATCTATTATTCGACAAGGGATAAATGGGCCACGATCATTAACACGCATTTTCAAAGATTTATCGTTATTTAAATTGGTCACTTTGACAACACACGGAAGTAGTAGTGTCTTATGTGCTGCAGAAATATCCCATGCCATGACTTTTCCCCCATGGCAGTATTTCCTCGTATTAGTCCAAAAAACTTACTTTCGTCATACCAAGAAGCAATTCCGTCTTCGCGGTAGTTCAGCGCCTGGTTGACTGACATGGGCTGGTAGTGTACACCGCGGATAGTGTAGCTCTGTGTTATATACCCTTTGTGATTACCACTCATATTGCAGGAAGCCAAAGTTACTGGCAAAGCCATGAGACATACATAAAATGTGAGATGCATAGATTATATCTGTGCATCATTCCTTCATTAAAAAAAAAGAAAAAGTGATTCATTTCCTATCCTTGACCTGAGCTATTCTCGAGCCTATATAGCAATCGTCTTATCTGTTTTTGACTATTTTCCCATCATATCATGACCCGCACCTCAATCGAAGCATGCGCCAAGGGCTTTGTCGTTATTTTATTCCTTCTCTTCATTTACGCAGTATTTCGCGTTTGCAGCATGATTGGTTGGCTCTAGCCTTACACTGAGTCACTGTCCCGCTGAAACCTCATTACTGTAAAATGATCAGGTTTAGCCAAATGATATAACTCAAAAAGAATGCCCCGTAGATTTTACTCTACGAGACACTTTGTTTTATTATCAAAATTAAATTACCCACCGAATGCGGTTTTTTGTGGCACGTTAATACTGTCGCCTGGGTATATTTTTGTACCCATATCTTTAGTTTTCCTTAAGTCATATACAGAGCGTTTACCGCCACGGAATAGCTCTACTCGCCGGATTGAGCCAAAAGCATTTTCTCCACCAGCAGCCGATACTGCTTGATACAACGTCATATTACGCATGTATTGCTTTGGGCCAGGACTTTTCACATATCCGCCAATCGTCACGGTCTGAGCGTCAATATTAGATTCCGCATTATCCTTGGCCGAAATAACGTTGATACGAGGACTTTGATACATTTCTGCCTCGCGATATGCTGCCTCAATTTTACGGGCTAAGGCAGAACTAGATAGCCCGCTTGCTTTAATGCCATTATCAAGCAGAGGCAGAAATACATAACCTTGCGGGCTTACGACATATTGCCCACTGATCCGAACTTGCTCAACTTGCGGCACTCCCTTGATAGTAATATTCAAGGTTGTTTTCGATGATATTGACTGAGCAGCAGTGGTGCCGCCAAGACTCATTATAGCTAGTGCACATAAGATAATTGGTAGTCGGAATAATTTCATAAGTAATAATAGGCGTGTATGAAGTCGGAAAATTAGCATAGACCACGAAGCATGTCAAAAAAATGATCAACACTAGTATAGATCCTCATCATTTCTGGCTGGCTGTGCCTGCTGTGATGGTGCTGGTGCAGCCGTGGCTGTATCTCTGGCGATTTCGTCACCTGTAGTAGGTGCATAGTATGTGTAGTAACTAGTATAATACTGGTATTGATTATCACTGCGTACATCAACGTTGTTGAGCACAACACCAATCACATGCCCCCCTACATTTTCTACCGCCTGTTTGACACGAACAAGCATATTACGAGGAAGCTTGCGATGCTGCACCACAACGATCGTTAAATCAACCTCACTGGCCAGCACAGATGCATCACTCACACCAAGAATCGGAGGTGAGTCTACAAGCACAAGATCAAAACGCTGCTTAACATCTTGGATAAGCTCTGACATCCGGCGTGAGTTCAGAATCCCTGCGGCATCAGCAGGCAGAATGCCCGAGGGCATGAAATAAAGGTTATCTACGGGTGTTTGCAGAATCACATCCTCAAGAAGTAAATCTGTAGTTAAATAGTTCGTTAAACCAACTGAGTTATTGATATCAAAAAACGTGTGAAGACGCGGACGGCGTAAGTCAGCATCTATCATCAGTGTCGTGTAACCACCTTGGGCGCAAATATAAGCAAGGTTACACAATGTGGTTGACTTACCCTCACCAGCACCACCCGAGACCACCGTAATTGAGTTATCCTCAGGATTCTTCCGGTTAAATTCTATATTGGTACGCAGAATACGGTAAGCCTCAGCATCTGGGCTCATTCCACTCTGCCTGTGAAGAACCCCTACGTCTTTCGGAATTACAGCAAGAACAGGTACTTGGAGGAATCGCTCAACATCTTCTAGACTCTTTACAGAAGTGTCGAGGTATTCGAGACAGAATGCAATACCTAGACCAAAAATCACGCCAACAACTGCACCTAATGCAAGATTTAATGGGATATTTGGGCTAACTGCAATATCGTTTATTTCTGGAATCTGATGTATGATGATGTTAGTTGGAGGAATGGCCAATTTAGTTTTCTCAATATCATACTTAATCTGCATTTGATCTTTGATTCCCTGCGCCGTTTCATAATCCTTGCGAGCAATGTTGAACTCTTGAAATGCCCGTGCCCTGTCAGTTCCCTCATCTTGCTTCTTGTCACGCACTTCACGCATTTTGTTCACACGCCCTTCAATAATACCCAGTTGGTGGGTAAGTGACTGTCTGACATTGACGGCACGCTTCTCTAACCCTTTCTTGAGCTCTTCAATACGAGTGGTACGCATTACAATATCTGGGTGCTTATTACCGAGGCCTGAAGCCTTAGCAGTCTGCAACTCAGCTTTTGCATCTTCAAACTTGTTGTAAGCCTCTCTAAATCCTACATCTGGCAGATCAGCTGCGAGTCCTGGGAGATCTTCATCAGCAACAGCCAATAGTTTATCAATCTGAAATTTGAGCTGATCACGCTCTCGTTCAGCTTCATAGAGCTGTCTTTCAGCCAACTGACGTAACTCAAGTTCCCCCCCGATGGTTTCCCCCCCTCTCTCACTCTCCACCCAAATCACACCAACTTTTTCAGCAATATCCATCAGGCGCTTTCGCAATTCAGCAACACGGTCACTCTTATTCTGGAGTTCGACTTTGACTGCCTTAAGCTGATCCTTGCGCACATTTATTTCCAAATCATATCGGCGATCCTTATAGGCTTCATATACTGCTTCTGCAATTCGCTGAGCTTCTTCTTTTTTACGATGCCTAACAGATATTTCAATCAAGTCAGTACCTCTTCTCTGAGTAGTCCTAACTATTTGTCTTAAAACATCGATCACTGTCTTTCGATCTTGCCCCCAGCTGGTCTCTAACTGGATCTTATCAATAGCCCGCCCTAAGGTTTCTGGAGCTACAATAATCTCAAACTGAGTGTTCATGAACTGCCGTGTCATTGGCGTGCCAATTCCACCCCCACGCATACCGACAGGATCTATGTCACTGATTGGCTTCACTTCTACGAGTGCCGCACTCTCATATTTCTTCGGCATCACATAGGTAATAACTGCTGCTGTTAGGAAAACCAAAAGAAATGTTAGTAAGATGACACCATAACGATTTTTAAGCACCTGCCAGTAATCTATAGCGTGAAGAGATGCTTCGTTTTGTTGACTGTTTTGCGGTTGCATACTGTGAAATTGTTTTTAGAAAATATGAGCTGATCAGTTCGTACGAGTGCCGTAAAATAGCTCTAAGAGGTTGTCTCTAAGAATCATTGAAAAGTAAATAAAAAAGCCGTCGCAACGTGTTACATTGCGACGGCTGATAATTCGAAGTATTCGAAATAAATTAAAATTCGAGACGCATGCCTAATGACGCACGGTTACGCTCGTAGGTGCGCTGGGCTGCGGATCCAGCAATGCCGCCATTGCCGTCACTGTCTGTCCAGTTGTACGAACCAGTAACGAACATCCCTTCATCAATTTTGTAGGAAAAGCCGAGATTGATGTTGATGATGTCTTGATCTAAATCAGCAATGCTAGCACCAGTTACAAATCGCCCATCTTCCATGTCCGTGATGACATAATTGATTCCGCCATGAAGAGTAAGCTGAGGCGAAACAATGTAGTCAGTATTGATACCTACACGAAGTGTGTTGTTAGTATCATAGGTAGATCCGATAAAACTTGTGCCGTAATCCTCGACACTGTATCGGCTGAAAGCTCTTACACTAAACTGATCATTGACTCGGGTGCGGATAGCAAGTTCAGCGAACGGACTGTCCCCATCGGCACCACCATTATCTGTGTCGCGCATCTGCACACCGGCTTTAGCAGCCAACACTGAATTGGCACTGAAACGGTGCTCAATACCAAGCAAGATGTAGTGATTTGTTGAATCAGAGGCAGTTCCGCTTGCATCAGTCCAGCTGTAACGATAATCAAGCGTGTAGTTAGTCTGCTCGGTAGAACGATAACGTAGCTGATTGTATAGAGTAGAGATGAAACGATCGTTGCTGGAGCTATCACTTCCATAATTAACACCACGGATGGTAAAACCCGTGTAGGTACCAAAACGCTCTGACCATCGATATCCTACAGCATTATCAGTTTGGTATAGTAAGTATTCATCAATCTGACGGTCGGTAGACAAACCATTGCTGTAGTCAGGCTCGAGCTCGTAAGATACGAAACTACGACTGGTAAAACGCAAACGTTCACTGACGCGATGCTCCCAATTGAGTGACAAGTTTGCTTGGCCAAACATGTCATCTGCACCAGATGCGGATGGAGCATCTAAGTAATAGATACCACCGACTTTGGCTAACATGTTCCATGTAGTTTGAGGTGTGATGCTGGCAAATGAAGTTCCAACGTAAGCACTTACAGATGTGACATCATCTTCGAAACCAGACGATCCTTTAATCGCTGATGGAGTTACGTTATCATCGATACCGAAATTGACACCTACCGTCCACTTGAGTGGTGAGTTTTCATCATCCTCTGTCTTCGGTGCGATGTCGTAGAGCCCACCAGCGTGAACACCCACAAGAGATGCTAACATTGTAGAGCCTATAAATAATTGTTTTTTCATGATTTGATTTAAAAAATAAAATTTAAGCGAAATGGAAAATATCTATTCTTATTTAGTCAGTGGATGATGGGGGCGATGTTACTGCTGGAGGCTGGCTAGCCCCCCCTCCTGTTACTGAGCTATTACCAGTTACAAAGCTGACAACTTCCGAATTGCCTCCACCTTGGGAGCTTCCACTCTCGGTGTTGCCGCTTGTATTACTATCCCCTTCACTTGCCTCACCTTGGTCAGTGTTGGCGGCCGAACCACTTTCGGAATCTGCTGTACCCCCTTTGCCGCCTGGGAAATTGAGAGGGTTATTATCTTCGTCATCATTTTGGTAGCTGGATGTTTCGTCTCGACTAGCCGTCTTGGCACTAACAACGCCATACTTTACTACCATAGCTTGAACCTCTGCTAGGGCGTCTGGGGCTACAGCCACAGCGCATTGACCAATGAGGCGTGCTTTATCTGGAGCAGAAGTGATAGCGGCCTCGACGATATCGGCAACTAGGTTCTTGTCAGCATTCGATGCAATGATAGCAGCTTTAACGATTTCACAAGCGCAAGATTGGTTCTTGGCGACATTTTTCTTAACTAGCTCGAGAACCATTTCAGGATTTGTCGAAACATTATTTTTGACGTTCGTGTAAACTTGTTGGCGATCGATTTTTTCTGCTTGGGCAGGTATAACCAAAGTTAGAGCTGCTACAAAAAGCGTATATTTGATGGCGTGTTTCATAATTTTTTTGTTTATTTGTTTGTACTCTTCAATCCGAATGAAGAATTTTGATTTTCGTTTGATAAGCGGGTAGCGGGAATCGAACCCGCATGATCAGCTTGGAAGGCTGGAGCTTTACCATTAAGCTATACCCGCAAAGCCTCACGCATTAAAACGCTGAAGCTACCGCCTAGCAAGTACAAATTTGACTATTTCACATATTTTTTAGGCTTGTTTTCGTCCAACACATTAGGGTTTTTCATTGTTTTGGCATGGTTGACGTGTTTTTGCTGTTTTTTTATACATGCGCTCACATACCAGTAGGATGATCGATAAATGTATGCTTTAAGCCAAAACGCCCAGCGACTAGCTCGACCACTGCTTTGACACCATAAGTTTCGGTAGCGTAATGACCACCGTAGAGGACGTTGATGTTGAGTTCTTCAGCTAAGGTATAACTCCAATGAGGCCCCTCTCCAGTGATGAAAGTGTCAATGCCTAGGGCCTCAACCGCTGAAACTTCAGAGCCTGCACCTCCGGTAATTACACCCACTCGACCAATCTTATTCGCCCCGCCGGAGCAAACATGCACCTGGCTTCCCGTTGCCTCAGATAACTTTTCAGTCATTTCTGCTACAGAGCAATCAACTGATCCTGCCAGGCCGAGATCTATTCCCTTCCACGGAAAAAAAGGCGTTGGCTCATGTATTTCGAGTAATTTAGCAAGTAGCACATTATTTCCCAAATGTGGATGTATGTCTAATGGGATGTGTGCGCTATAAATTGCCATTTTCCCATCGATAGCTTTCTTTATCTTACTGTAGTTGGCCCGTGTCAATGGTGTCGCACCCTGCCAAAACATGCCGTGATGTACAAACAACAGGTCAACTCCTTCGCTCACTGCTTTGTCAATCACCGGCAGTGAAGCATCTACAGCCGCACCGATTTTAGTCACCTCACCAGGATTTTCTAATTGGAGGCCATTGAGTGCACCTGAATAGTCTGGGATTTCCGAGATATTGAGTTCTTTATCTAAAAAATCTACAAGTTCATGTAGTTTGGTCATGAATGAGAAAATAGAAGTATGCTTTGAATAATCCCATCAAAAAAAAACGGCGGGGTTGGTTTCATGAGTGTAATGGTTCATTTAGATCTTATAATTCAAGATGCTTGATGAGTAGCGCCTCTAATGATGCTCCATTACGAGGTACTCCCTGCAAAATGGTCGAGCCTTTTAGCAGTAGCTTGGGCATCACCGGCGTCTTTTTTACAAGACTCGCATAATCGCTGACATTCTGCCTGAGCAGTGCCTCTACCACTTCTTCATCAACCGTATTCATTTTTACTTCACCCACGAGGCTGTATGCCTTCGCCTCGGCAACCTCAAGAGGCTGTTGGTAATATTTAAACAGCCAGTTGTGAAAGCTTGGGAAATTCTCAGGATCAGCTAACCAGACGCGGAGAGCAATTCTAGCAAGATCACATGCGTTTGAGTGATCTTTGACTCCTAGTGGCAAATGCGGGTTGCAGCTCCGATTCAGAGGAACGGGTAAAACAATCACGGTGAGATCTGTCGCATGATCTGCTTGGAGTTTCATTAGCTGTTCATGGATTTGGCCACAGGATTCACAAGTGTAATCAAAGTATTTCACAATTACATAGGTTGCGTTTACAGATCCAAGGTGCGGTAAAGTGTTGAGGCGATATGATTTTTTGCCATCAAAAAACGACACTAACCTTCCCGATCCTCTCGTGTGAGGATTGTTAGCTGTAATGGGCGCTGCCAGCCTCAATCTAACGTCAGAATCTATTCGATGCGTATTTGCCTGGGGACCAAAATGCTGAATCAGCGCAAGGCCAGCAACGAGTAAAGCTGCCACACATGAAAAATACCAAGTGACACGCCTACTTTTTTTCTGCTCATCAAACAAGATAACAAGAGCGAGCAGTACCCCGAGGGAATGCATCGTCATGCAATAAACACATACAGTTTCTATCACCACAAATTGGAGTGATGTAAACCAAACTGCAGCAAATAAGATAAGAAATGCTGCAAAAACCCTAAACCACCTCGCAGCTGTTGAATCCATAAAAATGCTCACCATCACCCCGAGATAAAGTACAAATGATATTGCACTGACAGGGATAATGCCAAACACAACCGCCCACTTGCCGCCTAACACATTTTCACAACCATCAGCATTGCCACAACCGATCAATGTATTGATTCTACCTGTGACTTTCTGGACAGTCAGCCAGAGACTAAGACCTCCCGCGATGAGACATAGTAGAAATACCAGCCAATCTTTCAGCGATTTGTTTTGCCTCTCCCTAATCATCCTTAACTTGCTATGAGTCCTCTTTGATGGGTATGCCTTTTTCATCTAATTTGACCCAGTCGCTTCCCTCTCGTTGACGCCGCCATCCGTTTATGGCAAATAACAAAGTCAACGATAGAAAGAATATTGCACTTTCCATTAGGAACGGACTAGTAATGAGAGACAAGCAGGCCTGCCCAAATTCACCTGCGTAACCAGGCAGGAAAGCTGTCGCCGCCACAGCGCCCAGACCAAGGAAAAAGATTACTATCAATCCAGCCCCTAAAGCAATTTGTTTTCTAGCATGCATAAGTTATTGGTTATTATTCTAGCACTTCCGATCAACTTTTGAAAGTGCGTTTATTTATCGTCAGCATTACAAATCGGCTTAGCTTCTGAGTTAAAATGATCGCAACTGCCTTTTGCATTATTTCTTTTCAGGTTCAGTTGTTGTCGCTCTGCTGCTCGAATGCTGATTCATGGCAATAAGTGATGTAGTGACGTCGCTGGAGAAGGCTTTCCGCATAGCCACTGGGCGATTATCTTGGAGCCATACATATGTCTCCAGATAACTCATGAATTCCATGGCTGCGATACGGTCATAACGTTCAGCACCAAATGATCTCAGCCACCATGGGTTGCTAATCACAAATTCACCTGTTGCGGAATCATAATCCCTTAAGACAACTGCATGTCCAGAGGTGCTATGACGGCTTGCTCTACCTGCCCAAGGATATTGGCTCAGTCCCGCACCCACACTCCCACGATGAAGTAGCGTCACGATATGTTTCATCGTTTTTAAACTGCGGTCTGCCCTCGCTTGCTTGAATTCAAAGTTAGCAGCAAAACGGCGTACTACGGAACGATCTCCTTCTTTGATACACAATGCATCAATTACTCCCTGCTTCTGGAGCAGTGCGAACTGTGCGTCCACAATCGTTGCTTTTTCAGCACGCGTTAGACTTCTACCAAGACGCTTTTTCAAAACACTTGCCTTGTGGTTTACTTTCATCCTGGCATGACGCAAATGCTTCATCTGCATCGGTAGCCCTGACTTAAATGTGTGCACATAAGGCTCGTCTTCTGCATTCAACACACCATATCTTTTCACTTGGTCAGCAACTCGATTTAGTGACGACCCTTCATTGTAAGTCTTAGGGAGTTTGCGGTCAATAGACATCGTCAGTTGTCTCAAAATTTCCTGTCGCTCGTCAAACCCCTGAAAAAAGACACGCAGAAAAAGATCTTTTTGTGAGAGCTCTACCTGTAGCCCTTCCAGCTTGAGTTTTTCCTCGTATATACTAGCAACCACAAATGAGTGACATGATCCTACAGATCCTTGCGATGACGGCTTGCTATGAAAGCTAACAATTGAACATGAACAAAAGACCAGTGGCATTACGATCATGGAGGCCCATATCAAAATCGCTTTTTTACCACTGCACATCTGATTAATTATATAACTATTCCAATCTGTTAGTTAACATCACACAAACACGTTTGCTCCAGGCTCATAAGCAAACTGTTAGTCGACTTATAATAAACACATTGCCTATTCCCCTCTGGGAATTTAGCTGTGAAAAAAATACCGGGAACAGGGGTCGAACCTGCACGCCCAATGGGCACTAGATCCTAAATCTAGCGTGTCTACCAATTCCACCATCCCGGCCTTGGAACAAGATCAGTATAATAAAATTAACCATTATGGCAACGGGTTTCTCACTAGAAATAGTTTCCCACGATGAGTTAGCTCATTTTTAGCCTACAATTTAGACAGAGCCACACTCATAGCCTCTAGGGTTCTGCTGATTTCTGGCTCACCATGCGAGACGCTAATAAAGCCAGTTTCATAGGGGCTTGGTGCCATATAGACACCCTGCTCGAGCATGGATGTGAAGAACTTTCTAAATGCTGCAGTATCAGCGGTCATCACTGAATCTAGGTTAATAATTTCCTCATCGGTGAAAAACAAACAGAACATTGAGCCTACCCGATTAAATTGGTAACCCAACCCCTTTTCCGTGAGAAGTGAGCGAGTACCAGTTTCAAGTTGTGCTCCTAACTTCTCCAACTTTCCATAGCCATCTACCATCTCCATCTCATGCAGCTGGGACAAACCGGCAGCCATTGCAAGCGGATTACCGCTCAGTGTTCCCGCTTGATAGACCGGACCATTCGGCGCCAGACAGTCCATTATATCAGCACGTCCACCGAAGGCCCCCACCGGAAGCCCCCCACCGATGACCTTGCCCATGGCTGTTAGGTCAGGCGAGATGCCCTCCAGTTCCTGTACCCCTCCTTTAGCCACACGGAATCCTGTCATAACCTCATCAAAGATAAACACCGCACCATATTGGGTGGTTATATCGCGTAGACCCTGCAAGAAATTCTTTCTCGGGAAAATAAGTCCTGCGTTCGCAGGATAGCTCTCTACAATGACAGCAGCAATTTGATCACCTAATTTTGAAAAAACTTCCTGAACCTTTTCTAGATCGTTGTATGGCACGATAATTGTTTCCGCAGCGAATGTAGACGGTACCCCCGCAGAATCCGGCTCCCCATGAGTCAGCGCCCCTGAGCCAGCTGCAACTAGTAGACTATCCACATGCCCGTGATAACAGCCTTCAAATTTTACGACTTTATCGCGCCCAGTGAAGCCGCGCGCGAGACGCACTGCACTCATAGTCGCCTCGGTCCCGGAATTAACCATACGTACTTTTTGCACCGACGGCACCCAATCGACGATTAGCTTCGCCATATCCACCTCATAGGGATTGGGTATTCCAAAAGACACACCATTTTGCGCCGCGATGTTTATGGCCTGCAGGACACACTCCGGCGCATGCCCAAGAATTGCCGGCCCCCAAGTGCCTACGTAATCGATCATTCGATTACCATCCACGTCCTCAATCATACACCCCTTTGCTTTGCTTACAAAAAACGGTTCTCCATCAACATTACGGAACGCCCTCACCGGAGAATTCACTCCGCCCGGGATGATTTGCTTTGCTTGCTTAAATAATTTTTGGGACTGGTCTTGCTTCATATTCATCAAATATCAATCTTTGCTGGTTGTAACTTGATTCATGGTAGATAAATTTGCAAGGTCTCAGACCTTTTCTGCACAATTTCGCACTATCGTGACGTTTATTATTTTTAGAAGCAGCCAATTACACCCTGAATTATTACATCGCATGAAGAAACCAATTATATCAGCAATTATAGCCACGGTCATGGTTAGCTCACTACAAGCCCGCACATGGACCAGTGCGGAAGGCTCAAAAACATTCAAAGGCGACTACGTTAGCCACACAGCAGAGTATGTTACTGTTACCAAAGGGTTTAACAAAGTTCGTTTCAAAATTGCTATGCTGTCTGAAGATGACAAGAAGTGGCTGGATGAGAAAAAAGCAGAAGCGCTTAATAGTCAGAAATTAAAGGCTGTCGAGGAGGTTGGTTTTGGTGCTCTCGGAGATAAGCTTAAAGGTAACATAGTTAAGCTCACGGACAAAAAATACGCTAACTTTGAACTCCAGCAAGCCCCTGAATACTAC
>OBPH01000027.1_pt1 | contig 28592 bp, 26 predicted proteins | sample 1470511 | NCBI WGS metagenome assembly OBPH01 (sample SAMEA3275479, study PRJEB22092) | marine metagenome | biome: Marine environment; feature: Belgian marine environment, sample taken at 3 meters depth; material: Sterile flask | collected 2014-06-25T02:39:52+00 | depth 3 m
GAACCTCTCGAAAGTCCAAAGCCCATAATCGGAACGTTGCGCATCAATTTGGTCAAAGGCAAAAGCGTCCATTGTACCAAAGGACATACTCCAGTAGTAGCTGTTGGAAGAATCTGCCGACAAGTAAATATCTGGCTCAATGCCACCGCTGGCTAAAAGGACTTTGCCGCTATCACTCATAAAAACTGTGCCTTCCATTTGTCCGGGAAGATCTGCCCCTTCATAAGGCTTTTGTATAGAACGACCGGAAGGTGTGTAGTAATAGGCAACTGTTAATCTCACCTTGGAACCGTCTGATAATATTTTATCCTCTTGCACCAATCCCTTTCCAAAGGAAGTCGTTCCGTAAACCGTAGCGCGATCGTGGTCTTGTAACGCACCCGTTACCACCTCCGAAGCGCTGGCACTGCTTACACTTTAAAAAACAAAAACCTCACCAAACAACCTAAATTCACCCTTGTAACATCCATAACGGATGTTATAATAAGACAAGTGAGTAAAAACCAATACAGCGACGCGCTAGAGCTCCTGAGCGAATTTCTTGCAAAAGACTCCACCAACTACCCAGTCTGGCTAGTCGTCTGTGGCAGCGCTGCACTACAAACTCACGGCATTATCCGGCGCGCAACCAAGGACGTGGATATTTTCGCGGAGAGGAACGAGGTCACCTCCGAGTTTGGTGCCGCCTACCCACTTTCCCCCGTTGTCCAGAAAGCGATCAAGAGCGTCGCAGCCATTCTCAAACTTCCCGAGAACTGGCTGAACGCATCCACCTCATTCTTCCAGCTCCCTCTTGGTGAATACCCCGCTTATTTCTGGAGCGACCTCAAGGACGAGAAATACGGTAGCCATGTCAAAGTCAGCTATCTCTCACCCAGAGGCCTGATCACCCTGAAGACCCTCGCCGCCCTACAGCGTGATGCAGCACGCGACACCTTAGACCTCATCGCACTCGCCCCCACGGAAACCAACATGCAGGAAGCGCTGGACTGGTGCCTCAGCACTACCGTCGATCGATCTGCCGCCGCGCCACAGATCGCCACCCTTTTAACCCGCCTCAACCATGGAAACCTCACTCAAAGATACCAAGCGTAGATTAGTCGAGCAGATGCTAGACTTCCTCTGGCGCCAGTGGTCGGCCATTGGCTTGGCTGGCCATGCTGAGATCGAGGACCACTGGGTCATTGATCCCGAGGCACTGTTGCTCGTCAGCAGCGAGTTCGCCCGTCACGATGCCCGCCTGTTCGGTGAGATACTCGACTGGCTGGACACCAACGGCAACCTCATCAACCTCAAGCGCGTCTTCAATATCCGCAAGCAATACCCGATCGGCAACCCACTTGTCATGAAGGCGATTGCCATGAAACTTTGTAAAAATTCCACCTTCATCAAGTGGAAAACCGTCAGTGATAAGAGCCTGCACACCGCCACCCACGGCGATGCCCAGCAGCCGCTGGATGGACTCATCGATCTTTTTCCGAAGCTGCCCTTCACTGCGGATGCCCTGCCTACATGTGATGAAGACTTCAGAGCCACGGGCATTTACAGCCCTCGGGCGGAACTGCGCGGTATGAGCCAGCCCCCGTCTCCCCACGCGGCCACCAATCTCATTTTCAAAATGCGCGCCCTCTTCGGCTGTAACTCCCGCGCCGAGATCATGGCGTGGCTGCTCACCCACCGATCCGGGCATCCCGCCCAGATCGCCAGGGACATCCATTACTTCAGTAAATCCATCCAATCCACCCTCAATGAGATGGCCACCTCCGGACTCATCATCGCCAATCGCAGTAATCGGGAGAAACATTTCCGTATCACCCCTAGCGACTGGCCAGCCTTCTACGGCAACCACCACCAAGCCGGCAACCCACCAAAATGGCAGCCGTGGCCGGAAATTTTCACCACCATCCAGCTCTACTATCAGACCTTGAACCAACAAGGCCTCGATTCCTCATCGGAGTTGTTCCAAGCCGCCATGCTGAAGGAAACCATGGACGCCTTCCCCTACACAAAAAACTACCTCACCACCGAAAGCACATCCGGCACCGACTACCTCCAGACCCTGCTCAACGACTTCCAATCCCTGCTCGCAGAACTCACCCCAGGCTAATCCTTGGGTGTTTGGGTCTTTAGGTGATTCGTCATTTCCGCCCTCCCCGACTTCAAGACTTCAAGACTTCTTCGCCACGCCCACCGTCCCACCCTCGACGAACTCGGCGTCGATCCTCGTCTGGCGGGTGTCTTCCTTGCCGTGGCTGATGTTGTTCGCCCAGCGCGCGATCCGGTTCACCATGAGCTGGTCGTTCCAGCGGACATGCGAGATCGACGGCTCGTAGCGGCGGAAATACGGGGCCATGTAGCAGCAGACCAGGGATACATCCTGCGGCACCCGCAGGCCCCGATTGAGCAGGAATTGGGCCGTGGCGAAGTATTCCGCCGTGCTGAAGAGGAAAATCGCGGTGGGCGGGGTGCGGGCAAACAGGGATTCGAGGCAGCGGTAGAGCCCGTCGAATCCGCCCTCCCATCCCGGCATGTTGTAGTTGCCCGCCTCGATACCGTGGGCTGCCAATTCATCGAGAAAGGCAACGCCGTCGGTCCCGGGAGTCGACAGGGTGATTTGCCAATCCAGCATCACAATCCGTCGGTGTCCGAGAGCGATCAGCCGACGCGTTGCGGCCACAATCGCGGGCACCTTGTTCGGCGTGATACCCGCGATTCTCAATCTGGAGGCCCGACCGTACAGCGCGAAGACCGGAATCTGCCCTTGCTCGAAATATTGAAGGACTTCCCCTGAACCGGCAATCACCACCCAGGCGTCCGCCCCGGTGCCCTCGATCATGCGGGCCAGTCGTCGCAGGTTTCCCCCGAGGTCCGTCAGGTTCTTCGGCGCGTGCACGACCGTGTGCCCCGCCGCCTTCAGCTTGTTCTGGAACCGGGTGCACAAATCGTTTGCTTCGTCGCCTTTTTCGTAAAAGAGAACCGCCACCCGCAACCCACGCGGGGCATGATCCTCCGGCAGCACGATCTTGCGCCGTCGGCCGGCTCCCTGACCGACGAGCAAGCCTTCCTGCTCAAGATGCCTGAGCGCCATCTTGATTGTGTTACGCCCGACTCCGAGTTGCGCCACCAACCGATCCTCGCCGGGCATCGTGCCCGTCCACGTGCCGCACAGCAGATTCTCCCTCAAATACCCGGCGACCTGCTCGGAGGCGGAGAGAACATGCAGTGGCTTCATGGGTGACTAACCTGTTGTATTAAGGAGTTGTTGTCAAGGTGGGAAAATATCGACAAATTCGTCTGGGGGGGGGCAGGATGCGTGCCAGTTAGCGATTAATTTCCGGTTTTATCCACGGTGGATCGATCCGGTGAGTCGCGAGGAACCAACAAAAAAGAACTAACTACCCAAATAAGAAATATGAAAATGAATCAAAAAATGAAAACAACCCTCGCCGGTGCCGCGATGAGCATCGCCCTCACCGCTGCCTCCGCCAACGCGGCCAGCATCGCCATCACCAACCACAGCTTTGAGACCGACGTTGTCACGGGCAACACGCTGGGAGGCAAGCCGCCATCCGGGTGGACTCAGACGGACGCAGGAACTTCCACGTCTAATGGACTAGTATACGTGGTCAATGAGGCGCACACCAATGTGACACCACCGGCCGATCCTGTCGGGGAACGGATGGCAATGCTGCGCTACGACGTCATTCTCTCCCAGGTGCTGACCGAGAAGATCGCCCCCAACACCACCTACACGCTCACCGTCGACGCCGCCCTGCGCAATGCCACACCCGCGGAACCGAGCGGGGCCACGATCCACTTGGGCACCGGTTCCACCGTGGGCGGCAGTCTCCTCACGGCGAACACGCTGACGACGCCCACCTTGCTCGAGAGCAGTTGGGTGGAATGGCAGGGAACGTTCACGACCGGGGCGAGCGTCGCCGACGAGTTCCTCCGCGTGGAGATCTACTACCCGCGCTTGGACACGGACGGCGACCCCCAGGGACTCTTCGACAACGTGCGGCTCGATGCCACCGCTGTCCCCGAGCCCACCACCACCGCCCTTCTCGGCCTCGGTGGACTCGCGCTCATCCTCCGCCGCCGTAAATAACGGCTTCCGCCTACGCCAGAGGCTACGGCGCGACAAGATGGCGCGACAGGTCCTTCGCCGCCGCAAGTAATCCGGCCTCGGAAAACCAACCAACCTTCCAACCCCACTCCCCGTCACACGGCGCGTGGGGTTTTTCGTGGCCGGGGCTTCCAGCCCCGTAGCCTAGCCGAACGTAAAAGAGGTTTCCAACCTCTTCCCTGGAAGCGCAAAGAGCTTACAAAGTTCTTCTACGAAGGCTATTTATGTCCCTGTGTAACGTTCTTTGTTACGTTCCCCTGCGGGTGACAGCCCGTAGCCAAGCAGCGAAAGATTCCTCCGTGTGTTCGCCCGAGGCGAGAGCGAGGTAATGAGGATACTTCGCCACCTCATCGACGCTAAACTCAATCCCATTGAGGTTGAGGAAGAGCTCACAGGTGATCGCGGCGGTGCGTTTATTCCCATCGAGGTACGGATGGTTTTTGGCAAGGCCAAATGCGTAGGCTGCTGCCATGGCACAAAGGTCGGGGGAGCCGTATGCGTAGAGCTGCTGAGGGCGACCGAGTGCAGATTCCAACATTCCTTGGTCGCGGATGCCATGGAGCCCGCCATGCTCGCGGATTTGCTCATAGTGGAAACTCTCCACGACACCAGGGTCGACCCATTCAGGTTCGCTCATGGCTACTCGGCAAGTTTTTTGAGCATGTTCCGGTTTTCTCGCATAATCTTACGTGCCAAGTCGAGCTGACGCGCCTTTTTCTCATCGTAGGGTGTGACGCAAACTCCATCGGCAGTTTCAGAGATGTTGACTGAGTCTCCTTGGGTGAGATTGAGCCTGTCCATGATCTCCTTTGGGATGATCAGTGCGGAGGAATTTCCGACTTTGGTTATTTTAGCTGTAACGCTCATACCGCCACATTATAACACCGGTTATAACATGTCAAGCTGCCATTTGGCGGGGGCTGCACGGGGTCATTCAGAGAGGAGTCCCTGAATTGTGGATCGGCCGTCTGGACGCCGTCGCCGCAAGTAACCCAGCCTCGGAAAACCAAGCATCCTTCCAACCCCACTCCCTTTCACTGAGGCGTGGGGTTTTTTCTGTCGGGTCTTGGCAAAAAATGATTCTTGTTTAATCTCGGGGAAAGCAAGTTAACCAACCCACTTCTATCATTATGCCGGTTCCATCTATCATCATCCGACTCTTCACCCCAGTCATCTTCACCCTTTCACTGCTTGCTCCATCTCAGGCCGCTCCCACCGACCACGTCCTGCTCATCACCATCGATGACCTGAACGACTGGATTGGCTGCCTCTCGGACACCAATGCAAAACCAGTGGATGGACGAATCTCAGGCCAAGGACACCCTCAGGCAAACACACCCAACATGGATCGCCTAGCCAAGCGCGGCGTCCTATTCACCAACGCCCATTGCCAAGCACCGATCTGCCGTCCGTCACGCACCAGTTTCATGTCCGGCCTACGGCCAACCACCTCAGGGATCTACGCCAACCGCCCGAAGTACGATGCCAAAGGGCCACTCCAGCCCGGCAAGCAGGTGCCGTGGATGACCCAACGCTTCGAGCAGGCCGGCTACCATGTTTTCACCGCTGGAAAAATCCTCCACGGAAGCCGGAATAAGCCGCTCGGTGGCACACCCTGCTTCAAAACCGGCCAAGGACCCTACCCACCCAAAAAACTCAACGTCCCCCCCGAGGTTACCAAACCAAGTATCTGGGACATCGGCGCATACCCGGAAAAAGAAGAAGACTACACTGACCTTCGCATCGCAAAATGGACGGCATCAAATATCCAGAAACCCCACAAGCAAGGTGACAAATCACGCTTCATGGTCCTCGGGTTCTACAACCCACACCTGCCGCTGTTCGCACCTCAAAAATGGTTCGACGCCGCACCGAGTAAAAAAGATGTCATCCTGCACGCAACACGCGCCGATGACATGAACGACCTCTCACCCATCGCCAAACGCATCGCCTCGCGTGTCTCGTTCCAAGCACCCGCCGATTGGGTGCGCTCCACCGACGCCAACCTCCGCATGATTACCCAAGCCTACCTCGCCTGCACCACAGCCATGGATGACGCGCTCGGCCAGGTCATCACCGAGCTCGACCAAAGCGACATGGCCGACAACACCTGGATCGTCGTGCTCTCGGATCACGGATGGCACCTCGGCGAGAAAAACCACATCGCCAAACAAACCCTCTGGACCCGCTCGACACGTGTCCCCCTCATCATCGTTCCCCCAAAACGACTCAAAGACACCCCACGTGGCGTCCGATGTGACCGCCCCGCCGAGCTACTCGACGTCTACCCGACACTGGTCGCCGCCACCGGCGTCACCCCGGAGAAAAGCGACAAGTCACTCGACGGCCTGAGCCTGCTCCCATGGATCAAACAACCTACCGCAGAAAAAAAACGCCCGGCTATCACCACCATCTACGCCCACAACCATAGCCTCTGCAACACCCGCTACCGCTACACCCGGTACGCCGATGGTAACGAAGAACTCTACGATCGCAAAAAAGATCCGCACGAATTCGACAACCTGATCGGACAAAAGAAAACCCGCAAGGACCTGCAAGCCGTCGTCGATGAACTCTCAGCCTGGATTCCGAAGAAAGAACCCCGCGGACCCGACCTCGTAGACGATCGTGTGAAACCATAGCCCACACCCAGAATAATGCTCAGGGCGATCAAACGAGGGGGCGATTTACCTTATTGATGTAAGAGTTAGACAGGATTAACATGATTAGAGAGCCTCGATAGCAAGAGTGATGCTCGCTTTGATCACAAAATGGACTGTGTTTAGTTCATGATTCATGAATAATCCTGTAAATCTTGTTAATCCTGTCAAAAAAATCCCTTAGCTTGAGTGCCCAGCATAACGCCCCACCTTCATCTCTTGACACAGATACACAAATCCTGAACACTCCCAGTAATGCAACCAACCCAGTTTACAGATGCCGTCTACGCGGTCGCACAGCGCGAACAAAGGTTTGATGTAGGTGCTTATTTCTTTCTCAAAGACGCTCTCGATTTCACCGTCAAACGCGTCATGGACAATAACAACGGTGAACATCGCCATGTCTCAGCCAGTGAGTTACTCATCGGCTTCCGCGATCTCGCACAACAAGAATTTGGCCCAATGGCAAGCACCATGATGTCAGAGTGGGGACTATCCTCCTGCACAGATATCGGACAAATGGTCTTTCTCCTCATCGAAGAAGGTGTGTTTGGCAAACAAGACTCAGACACACGCGAGGATTTCGCCGAGCTATTCCCGCTGCAAGAAACGCTGGACGCACCTTTCCTACCAAAAAAGAATCCAGTATCAGCGGCCTGATAGATACTACTGAATGAGAGACTTCCGGTAGTTCTGCGGCGAGCTACCACAGCTGGCTTTGAACTGTCTACTGAAGAAATAGATGTCCTTGTAGCCCAGAGCTTCAGCAATCTCTCCGACCCGAAGACTACTACTTTCTAACAATCTTCGCGCCTGAATCATCTTGCAATTCAGTAGAAATTTCTGTGGTGGTGTCCCGACTAATTTCGAGAACGCGCGGTCAAAGTGGGATCGCGATATCCCCAAGCTACGTGCAAAATCATCCATCGATTCAACCGATGCCGGATCCTCACGAAATAACCTGATCGCCTTGGCGACTCTAGGGTCGAGCGATGCCCCCGCATCGATCTCAGTCTGCCCGCAAGCTTGAACAATCAGCTGATGAATCAGCTCTGTTAGTTTGGCATCGTCATGCCGACGAATCGCCGTGCGCATCACCACATCAATCTGCTGCTGAAGCAGTGAAAGCGATTCAATTTTTCCTCCCAATACAGGAAAACAATCCACAGCATCGACCACTTCACCACCGAGTGTGGGCAGGAAATGCGCCGAGAACCGTGTGATCCTGGGACCCGAATAGTGCGCCGCAGAAATCTCCTGACCGGGAGAAAAGACAAAAAAACTACCAGGCTCCACCGGATACATCTGCCCGTCACAGCTCAGATACCCCTCACCAGCAATCGCTACCCAGAAATTGTAATGCGGCTGGTCGCGGGTCTCCCACCGCCAGTGCTCAACCTCGGTGCAAAGATAGGGAAACCACGGACGGTCAACGAGTTTGACGCCGTCGAATCCCGCAGCAGATATGGAATGGGAATCAGTCATGTTGATGTCACAATGATGAAATAATGCAAATACATGATGATGCAATCCATTTCACAGACAATTTTGTTCTGCTATATCTCGTTGGTGATTGCATCAGAATATCTCAACTCAATCTTTAGCCTGGAGGGCAAAGTCGCCGTAGTCATCGGCGGGACAGGCGTTTTATGTGGAACCATGGCAGAGGCACTAGCCGCTGCCGGAGCGGAAACCATCCTCGTAGGGCGCAGTGAGGAAAAAGCCAAGGAACGCCTCACCAGCATCGAAGCCGCAGGCGGCAAAGCCTACTTCGAAAAAGTCGATGTGAACTCCAAAGCATCTATCGAAGATCTCCTCGCCAATGTTTTGGAAAAATCCGGCAAGGTCGACATCCTCGTCAATGGAGCCGGCATCAACTCCCCCACTCCGATCTTCGACATCGATGAAGATGAATTCGACAGCATCCTCAACACCAACCTAAAAGCCGTCCTGTTCGCTTCACAGGTATTCGGCAAGCACCTCATCGATCGTGGCGAAGGAGGCAGCATCATCAACATCGGCTCCATGAGCGGCATCATCCCACTCTCCCGCGTGTTCACCTACTCCGCCACCAAGGCCGCCGTGCACAACCTCTCGAAAAACCTCGCACGCGAATGGGCCGAACAAGGAATCAGAGTCAACACCATCGTCCCCGGGTTCTTTCCCGCCGAACAAAATAAAAAAGTTCTCAACCCGGAACGCGTCGCCAGCATCATGGGACACACACCCGCCAACCGCTTCGGCGAACCCGACGAACTCGTCGGCGCCACTCTGCTCCTCGCCAGCGACGCCTCCAGTTTCATGAACGGCGCCGAACTCGTCGTCGACGGCGGCTACGCTTCCATGACGATCTAGCACGGTAGGGTCGTTTCGCCGAAACGACCGCCCCCCCCCAACCCCCAACCCAAGCATTCCTAATTCTGAATTCGTAATTTCAAATCTGATGCCTTACCTGCACGAAAACTTCCTCCTCCCAAACAAGACGGCGGAGCGTCTCTACCACGAAGTAGCTGCCCACCAGCCGATCATGGACTACCACTGCCACCTCGACCCGGCAGAAGTCGCAGGCAATGTCGGATTTTCCAATCTCGCCGAGATGTGGCTCGGTGGCGACCACTACAAATGGCGCGCTATGCGCGCAGCCGGCGAGCCAGAGCATTTGGTCACCGGAAAAGACGCCGACCCAAAAGAAAAATTCGACGCCTGGGCACGCACGATTCCACAGACCGTGCGCAACCCACTGCACCACTGGACACACCTCGAACTGAAACGCTACTTCGATACCGACCTCGTCCTCAGCCCGGACACAGCCGACGAAATTTGGGAACTCGCCAACGCCAAAATCAATAGCGAAGGATTCACCACACTCGCCATCTGCGAGCAGTTCGATATCCGCGCCATCGGCACCACCGATGACCCAGTCGACAACCTGGAACACCACATCCCATTCGCCGCAAGCGGCCACCAAACCAAGATGTTCCCCACCTTCCGGCCCGACAAGGCGATGCTCACAGCAGACATCCAAGCTTGGAACGCATGGACTGATCAACTGGCCACCGCCGCCAACACCAACATCTCCTCCGCAACCGATTTCCTCTCCGCCCTGAAAGCACGACACGATTTCTTCCACGAAAACGGATGCCGACTTTCCGATCACGGACTTGAAGGCTGCCCGTTTATCGCATGTTCAGACAGCCAAGCGGATCACATTTTCAGCAAGCTCCGCGCGGAGGAATCCGTCAGCGCCGACGAAGCAGAACAATGGATGACCTACATCATGCAGCACGTCGCACAATGGAATGCCGCACGCGGCTGGACAATGCAACTACACATCGGACCGATCCGTAACAACAACACCCGCATGTTCAATCAGCTCGGCCCCGATACCGGATACGACTCGATGCTCGATGAACCAATCATCCGCAAGATGGCAGCTTACCTCGATAGCCTCGCCATCGATGACGCACTACCTAAAACAATCTTCTACCACATCAACCCAACCATGCTCTACCCGCTCGCCACACTCATGGGCAGCTACCAGGACGGTGTCACACCGGGGAAAATGCAGCTCGGGTCGGGCTGGTGGCACGTCGATACCCTCGACGGCATGCGTACCCAAATCGACGTGCTTTCCAGCGTCGGCCTGCTGTCAAAATTCGTTGGCATGCTCACCGACTCACGTAGCTTCCTCAGCTTCCCACGCCACGAATACTTCCGCCGACTGCTCTGCGGCATCATCGGCGAAGATGTGGAATCCGGACTCATCCCGAACGACGACCAACTCCTCAACTCCCTCGTCGAAGGCATCTGCTTCAAAAACGCCCAAAACTATTTCCAATTTCCCAACGTTTAGGACAACACACTCAACCCTAGCAAAATCCTGCATCATCTCGATAATCCTGTTCAAAAAAATCAACACCATGAAAATACTACTCACCACCACATCCTATCAAGATTGCCCCGGCGACCACCACGCACTTCTCGAAAGCACCGGAGCAGAAATCATTCGCGAACGCGGCCCACTCCCCGAGTCTCGCATGTTAGAACTTGCCGGCGATATCGATGCCTTCCTATGTGGTGACGATGAAATCACCCAAGCCGTGATCGATAAGTCCCTACCCAAGCTCAAGGTCATCGCCAAATACGGCATCGGCGTGGATAAAATCGACGTCGCCTATGCTACCGAGAAAAACATCCCAGTGAGCTTCTGCCCAGGAGTAAACCACACCACCGTGGCCGAGCACGTCTTCATGCTCATGCTCTCACTCAATAAAAACCTTATCGAGCAAACCAATACCATTACCTCAGGAGGATGGAAACGCATGACAGGTCACGAGATCATGGGTAAAACCATCGGCATCATCGGCCTAGGTCGCATCGGTAAAGAAGTCGCTATCCGCGCCAACGCCTTTGGCATGAATTGCCTCGGATACGACGTCTATTGGGACGAGTCATTCGCATCGGAGCACAACGTCAAACGCGCCTCCAATGTCGACGATCTGTTGAAAGCATGCGACATCGTCTCCCTGCATACCAACCTCACCGATGAGACAAACGAAATGATCAACTCCAACTCCATCGCCCTGATGAAAGACAGCGCCATCCTCATCAACTGCGGTCGTGGTGAACTGATCAACACCGCTGATGTTGTTGCCGCATTAGAAAACGAAACAATCGCCGGCTACGGCGCAGATGTCCTCGATGAGGAACCACCATCAGAAGACCACCCACTACGAACCGCCAAAAATTGCCTCCTCACCCCACACGTCGGCTCACGCACCTACGAAAGCGTGCAACGCCAAGCTGGCATGGCGACACAAAATCTCGTTAACCTACTCAAGGGAGAAAAAGCAGTTGCTCAGGTCAACGACGTAGAACCACCCGCCGCACTCATTTAAAGGTTTAAATCCACAACGGTAGGGTCGTTTCGCCGAAACGACCGCCCCTCAACCCCAGCAAACAATCCTGACAATCTAGTAAATCCTGTCTAACAAAATCATGTCCGAACAATTTTACATCGTCCCCTTTGCCCAGCACAACGATCTGGTTCGCAAAGCCTACCAACACCGCGGCTACACTGCAGAAGAGTCTGCACAAGCTGCACGCTTCTCAGACCTCGCATCCCAACACGGCATCCGCACCCACAATGCAATCAAGGCACTACACCTCGACCACCTGTTCGGCTCAGCCGCCGGTGGCTGCACACCTGCTGCTCAAATCGAAAAAATAGATTCTAGATTCGCCGCCAGTGAAATCTGGAATGCTAACAAAAAACTCGGCCAAGCCACCGCTTACGACGCCATCGATAAAGCCATCGAACTTGCTGATCAATTCGGCATCGGCCAAGTCTCAGTTGATAACGCCTTTCATTACCTCTGGGGCGGAGGTTACGTCATGGAAGCCGCAAAACGCGGTTATATTGCCTACACCAACTGCACCGCAGCACTCGCGGAGGTCGTTCCTTTCATGGGCAAGTTCCCAACCCTCGGAACTAACCCACACAGCTGGGGATTCCCAACCACGGACGCCTGTGGATTTCCTATCGTGATCGACTGGGCAACATCCGTCATCGCCATGGGCCGCGTGCAACAATTCCAGCGCGAAGGCGTGGCACTGCCACCCAATGCCGCTGTTGATAAAGACGGCAACCCCACCACAGATGCCAATGCTGTGAACGCACTCATGCCTTTCGGCGCTCACAAAGGCTATGGACTCAGCCTGATCAATGAGATCGTTGGTGGATTCATCGGTGGCAGCCTGCCCACCATCCGCAGCCGTGAGATTCCCGAAGGAGAAAAACGCACACCCGCATTCTACTTCCAGGTTATCCATCCGGATGCTGTCAACGGCGGAGCATTTGCCAAAGGCCGTAACCAATCCGAAAACGTCAAGGCGGTCATCGACGACATCCTTGGTCACGGTAACGAAAATTGCCTACTCCCCGGCCAACTCGAAGCCCAATGGGCGAAACGTGTCGAGCAAGCAGGTGGACTACTATTCTCCACCGCAGAAATTGATGCCTTCAATGAAATCGCCGAAGAATGTGGCGAATCCCCATGGAGCCTGTCTGATTTCCAATCGGAATAATCAACCGGTAGGGTCGTTTCGATGAAACGACCGCCCAAACAACCCAAGAAATAATCCTGTTAATCCAACAAATCCTGTAATCCTGTCTGCGCCGCAGGCAAAACCCATCTAAATCATGCCCATCGATATCAAACCATCCGACTCCTGTGAATACGCCTGCGTCTCGCTCGGCGAAGTCATGCTCCGACTCGACCCCGGTGAGGGTCGCTGCCACACCACCCGCCAATTCCAAGCCTGGGAAGGCGGCGGCGAATACAACGTCACACGCGGACTACGCCGCTGCTTCGGGTTAAAAACCGCCGTCATCACCGCATTTGCCGACAACCCCGTGGGGCGCTTAGTCGAAGACTTCATCATGCAAGGCGGCGTCGATACCGACCTCATCAAGTGGGTCGACTACGATGGCATTGGCCGCACCGTGCGCAACGGAATGAACTTCACCGAACGTGGATTCGGTATTCGTGGCGCCGTTGGCTGCCCCGACCGTGGCAACACCGCAGCCAGCCAGCTCACGGTTGGCGATATCGATTGGGAGGAAATTTTCGGCAATCGTGGCGCTCAATGGTTCCACACTGGCGGTATCTTCGCAGCCCTAAGTGCAACAACACCAGACGTCGTTCTAGAAGCCGTCAAGTGTGCTAAAAAACACGGCACCATTGTCAGCTACGACCTGAACTACCGCCCGTCACTTTGGAAAGACTTCGGCGGACTGGAAAAATGTCAGGAAGTCAACCGCGAGATCGCCCAATACGTTGATGTCATGATTGGCAACGAGGAGGACTTTACCGCATGCCTCGGGTTTGAGGTCGAGGGCGTGGATGAAAACATCTCTCACATCCCTGTCGAGGCATTCAAAAACATGATCAAGACCGCGACATCACAGTTCCCCAACTTCAAGGCTACAGCCACCACTCTGCGCGCTGTAAAAACCGCCACTGTAAACGACTGGAGCGCCATCGCATGGCACGACGGCGAGTTCTTCGAGTCGATCCAGTTTCCCGGCTTGGAAATCCTTGACCGCGTCGGCGGCGGCGATAGCTTTGCCTCTGGTTTGATTTACGGATTCCTCACCGAAAACGACCCACAACAAGCCGTCAACTACGGCTGTGTCCACGGCGCTCTCGCCATGACTACGCCCGGAGACACCACCATGGCATCACTCAAAGAAGTACAAAAAATCATGGGCGGTGGGGGCGCACGCGTTGACCGTTAAACAACTCAAAAATCAATATGAAATTCATTCAGACATTTATTATCTTCTCCTGTATCGCTTCAGCCCAAGCAGAAAAGACCCCGCCCCCTATCTGGACAGATGTCGAAAAAGCGACAAAAGAACACCCTGCATTCAGACTCCTCGGCGAATACAAACTAAAAGACAATACCCACGCTCAGGTGGCACCATTGAAAGACAGTCAATTTTTAATCACCCTCTACGATCTCAAAGGTTTTCAGGGAAGAGGTTGGCAAGGCCAACATGCTCAATCCAAAGTGGTTACCCAAGCCTACATCGAAAAAACGCTCAAAGGCTCAGATCGCATCACTTACACTAGCCCTACCATAGGCAAAAAAGCACCCGCCAATGCCATCACCATGCCTGACGGATTCACCAACGTCAAAGACGGCATCCTCTGGGCAGGAGGAAAAACCAAAAAGGACATCAGCTCATTCAAGATGCACCTCGAATTCCAACTCCCCTACAAACCCCACCGCAACCCCAGTAACCAGGATAAAGGCAACTCAGGCATCTACATCTACAACAACTACGAAGTCCAAGTGCTCGACTCCTTTGGCCTCGACTACTCAGCCAAAGAATTCCCCATCAAGACGGAATCACATCCCAAGCAATGGTGCGGATGCCTCTACAAAATGAAAATGGCGGATGCCAACATGTGCCTGCCAGCCCTCACATGGCAAACCTACGACATCGAATTCACTGCACCGAAATTCGAAGGCGATAAGAAAGTTAAAAATGCCATCCTAACCGTCTACCACAATGGTGTGAAAATCCACGACAAGTTCGAGCTTAAAACCGGCACAGGTGCAGGAGCCCGCCGCAAGCAGGTCGCCAAGGGCCCCATCATTTTCCAAGACCACGGCAACCCCACCGCCTACCGCAACGTCTGGATCGTGGAAACCGACAACGTCAACAAGTAGGGTCGTTTCGCCGAAACGACCGCTTAACAAATCAATCAATTAATAAATTAACCAACCTATGAAATTTGGAATCATCGGAGCCGGCATGATCGGCCGCTTTCACGCCAAGGCCATCACTGACATGACCGGCGGCACCCTGCACTCAGTATTTGATCTAAATCAAGAACGGGCCGAAGCACTAGCAGCAGATTTTGGGGCAAAAGCTTATTCAGATATGAATGCTTTCCTAGCCGACGAAAATCTCGACATCGTCACCGTTGGCACTCCAAGCGGGGCACACCTCGATCCCACACTAGCTGCACTCAACGCAGGCAAACACGCAATCGTAGAGAAACCGTTAGAGGTCACCACCGAGCGGATCGACCAGCTCATGGACGCCGCTCAAAAAAGTGGCAAAACACTCGCTGCTGTGCTCAATAGACGTTTCCACCCAGGCTTGGATGCCTTCAAAAAAGCATCAACCGAAGGACGCTTCGGCACCCTCGCCTCAGCCTCAGCCTACATCAAATGGTATCGCGACCAAGCCTACTACGATTCCGCTGGATGGCGCGGCACTTGGGCGCTCGACGGCGGTGGCGCACTGATGAACCAATCGATTCACACCGTAGATGCTCTACTCTATCTCGCCGGACCCGTTAAACGTGTTACCGCAAATACAGCCCTGCTCGCTCACGAGCGCATCGAGGTCGAGGACCACTGCGTTGCATTACTCGAATTTGAAAATGGAGCACGTGGCGTCATCGAGGCATCCACCTGCACTTGGTCAAAAGATGGCCACCCCGCCCGCGTCCAACTCTCTGGCACCGAGGGATCTGTCTTCCTAGCCGACGAGGCATTCGAAAGCTGGGACTTCCAAAATGAACAACCTGAGGACGAGGAAATCCGCGCTACACTCATGAAAGGTCAAGAAGCTGGACTAGGCGCCAACGACCCCTCTGCCATCAACACCTATCAGCACCAACGCAATTTCGAGGAAGTCGTCACCGCAATCCATGAAGGTCGCGAACCAACCACATCCGCAAATGAGTCACGCAAAGCCGTCGAACTCATTCAGGCAATTTACGAGTCGGCCAAAAATGACGGCGCGTGGGTAACTTTATAGCAGCTGATGAAAGTTCTCGTTATTCTGTTTTTACTATGCGTTGGTATTTCTGCCCAAGCGGCACACCCGCTTGCAGATCCCGCAACACCATTGTTAGACGGTTATGCCATCACCTTTAGCGATGAGTTTGAGGGGCAATCCCTCAATCCCAATAAATGGAATGTTGGAATCAATCGAGGCAATGCAGTTCAAACAAATCAGCACTCCACATACTCAAAAAATAATATTTCATTTTCAGACGGAAAATTACTATTCCATGCACGGAAAGAAGCTAAGCCCGTCATAGGAAGAGTCTACGGAGGAGGCAAACAAACATTCCAATACACAACAGCTGGAATCAATACCAACACCCTCTATCAACTCAAGGGTGAGTTTTACATCGAGATCCGGTGTACTCTACCTAAAAATCCAGGCGGTTATTGCGCGTTCTGGACTATGCCGGAGCAGAAAAAAGCTGTTGCCGTCATCGACCACCACGAGACAGATTTTTTCGAATTCAAATGTAACCCTGCAAAAGCAACACACTTTCGTTATTTCAGCTCACTTTGGTGGCACAAGATCACAAAAGATGAAGCAAAAGACCACCCGAAGGAAATCTCTAGCGAAAAAAATGTAGGTCTTTGGGTAAACGAGCAAAAACACAAACCCCACTTCCAACCATTCAATGGGCGAATCAAAAAAGGAATCGATTTCTCGAAACCATTCACCATGGGCTTCAAGGCGACAAAGGATCTGCTCTCATGGCACATAGCTCAAAACGGGACTGCCTACAACACACCTCCTTACCTTGAATTCAAAAAACAACCAGTTCACTCCAAGCCTATATCCTCTGAGAATAAACAACCGTTCCTGACGGTTACACGCGCAGTTCCGAAGTTTGACAATTACATCATCCTCAATTACAGGCTGAGCGAAGCCTCTTGGGCTGGAGGCCCCGTCGATCAGGGCGCACTCCCAGCAAATATGAGCGTCGATTACATTCGCGTTTATCAAAAACAATCACCAATACCTAAACCATGAAACTCACCGGATTCGCCGACGAAGCAGCTCCCGATCTCGCCACCCAAATCAAGGCCACCCAAGAACTTGGCTGGGACTACATTTCCGCACGCGGGATTGACGGAAAAAATATTCACGACCTCGACGAGGCCGCGTTCGACACCGCCTACGGTCAACTCGAAGACGCCGGTATCAAGATCGCCGAGTTTGGCTCACTCATCGGAAGTTGGTCAAAAAATATCCACACCGATTTCGGCGTCACCATGGATGAAGTGGAACGCTGTATTCCACGCATGCAACGCCTGGGGACTCATATTGTCAGGGTCATGTCCTTCGCTCAAGAACCCTGGAGTGAAGATCAGTATGAACAGGAAAGATTCAAACGCCTGCGCGCCATCACATCACGATTCAGCGAAGCGGGCATCACCGTCGCTCACGAAAACTGCATGAACTATGGCGGCTTTTCCAGTGGCCACACCCTGAAGCTCATCGAGGAAGTTCCAGGAATGAAACTCATTTTCGATACCGGCAACCCGGTTTTCCAAAGAGACAGATCAAAGGATGATCCTCAGCCATGGCAAGACGCATGGCAGTTCTATCAGGACATCATTGATCACGTTATCCACATCCACGTCAAAGACTGCCGCAACCCAGTCACCGATGACGTAGAGCCAGAGTATGTCTACCCCGGTGAAGGTCAGGCATATGTCCCAGCAATCATGGAAGACCTTAAAAAACGCGACTACCAAGGGTTCATCGCCATCGAACCGCACGTCGCCACCGTTTTTCATGCTAAGTCCGAAGACGTAGACTGGGACCAGTGCTATTCATCCTACGTTAAATACGGTAAGGCGCTGGAAGCGATCATTGCCGATGCCTGATGTGCTATCGGCGGCGTCTCAATAAGAATGCCACGCTGCCAAGCCCCATCAAAATAGCTGAACTAGGTTCTGGAATAGCTACCGTATCAATAAACAGCCCTGATCCGTCATTGATACCGATCGTGCGACCTGAAAAGAAAGCACCGCTCATCATGATCAGATTGACATCACTCACTCCTGCATCATAAAGAGGGAGAAGGTTGATTGTAGTATCCATGTTTCCAGTAAAATTGAGTTCGATCAGTTTGTGGGTGCCATTGATAATGTCTCCTTCAGTGCCTGATTGGGCAGGAAGCCAAACATTGTTGTAATTGTTTGTTCCTGCTGAATCGGATGTATCCAAACCTAGTATAGAAATGGAGTCAGCGGGCAGGGTATAGGAGAGGTAAACATCGTATGACTTGTTATCATCACTAGGGTCAGTTAAGAGGCGAAGGTCAAGCGTAGTTAGATCAAGTGAGTTGCCTGACAGATAACCATCGATTGGGCTTAAACCAATCTGCCATTGAACTCCTCCCGCCCGTTGTGGTCCTGCAGCTCCTGCGGGGCCATCTGGATCAGATCCAAATCGATTGAGTTGTCTGATAACGGTTGCAGACGAATAGGTTTGTAAACCGATATCTGTACTGGGATCGAGAGTATCTCCTGAGTTTTGAGTCACTGCAGTAAATGTGCTATTTACTCCCACTGGAGCGCCGGATACCGCACGCGTAAGATCCCCATCAGATGCTGCATCAAAATAGGTAAAGCCACCGCCATAATTAGCAGATGGTAGACGTAAATCGCCGACTTGGATTGACGCCGCGTTGATGTAGCTCACACCTGAGATGGCGGCCAACGTCAGAAGTTTATATGTTTTATTCATGGTATTTGGGGATTATTTATTGGGAATAACGTTATTGCTACTCTCGAGGAGCGTATATCTAGATCTAGATACACTCAGGAAAATTAATAACTGGCAACAATAATCGCACGATTTGACATAACGTGTCGAATCAAAAACCCACGTTTTTTTTGCAAGCTTCGCACCAATTTACGTTAACCCGTTAATCCGTTAATCACTTCAATATCGCAAAAAATCATCTCTCACGAGGAGGTTGGATTTTTGCGTATTCTAGATTTTTAAAGAGCCTGATGCTCCCATTGCAGAAGCAGACCGGCATGCCATTCCTATACCGTTCGCTAGCTAACAATATTCTCGAATTGAAAACTCCTTCATTATACACAGAACCTGATGCTCCAACACCAGCTCCAGTAAGAGTCGGTGACAGCCACGGCTGACGTGACACATCATTTGTTCTAGTCAACATAATGCGATGGCTACCCACCTTCCTGTCGGTGCCATTCGACCACGTCATGTAACCAATCTCTGACCACCTGTGAGGACGGAACTCAGAGGAGCCGTATTGGCGCCCCTCAGGTGAAGTTGGGTCTCTGAAGATTCCATCAGATTTGCCCTCATTATCGGTTCCTTCATAAGTGGAATACACATACGGAGCGATGGCTTGAACCCAAGACTGCTTACCTGCATTGCCATCTTCGGGGTCACCCCAATAGGTTGCTGGCATAAATTCAGAGTGCTCCGTAGCATATGAAACGGCAGCTAAACTCAATTGCTTCATGTTACTGACTGAGCCAACCTCCCTGCCTTTGGATGACATCTTATTGTAGACTGACATCGAAAGCGCAGCAAGAACTGCAATAATGGCAATTGTCACTAGTAGTTCAACAAGAGTGAAACCTTGCGCGCGACGACAGTAATGAATATTATGCATAATCAATAAAATAGTTCTTAAAGAATACTTTTACTAGGTCATTTGTCACCTCAAAAGTTATCCCTCAAATGGTATTATTCCCACTGCCATCAATGCCTAAAATCTCTGAGCCCCCTCATTCTCCCAGATTATCAGAAACTATTTCATGAAAAACCATCGTCAACCTGATCGTATGTCCATAGCATCACGTCTATGAAATTACATTACCTAGTAACCATCATCGCTATTGCCTTTACCGCTGCATCCTACGCTCAGGATAAAAAAAGCAAGGTCATCGCACTCTTCGATGGCAAATCCCTCAACGGCTGGAAAAGCGTCGGAGGTAACGGTCAGTACAAAGTCGAGGACGGCTGCATCGTTGGGTTCGGAACAAACGTCAAAGGTAACACCTTCCTGCGCACCGAGAAAACTTACGGCGACTTTGAGCTGACCTATGAGTTTAAATTTGACGATCGAACAGGCAACTCCGGTCTCATGTTCCGTGCTTTGCAAAAACCATCTGAAGACGGTAATGGTCGGGTCAACGGTTACCAGTGTGAGGGTGACAACAAAGATCGTTCATGGACTGCTGGCCTTTATGACGAAGCACGTCGTGGATGGTTGTTTCCTAACAAAAAAAATAAAGAGCAATGCGCAAAGTTCACCGCGCAGGGAAACAAGCTCTTCAAGTGGAAGGAATGGAATACCATCGTTATCCGCTGCAAGGGTAACCATATTCAGACTTGGCTCAACGGCGAGAAACGCGTTGATTTTATAGATACCGATCCCAAGCACGATACCCGTGAAGGGTTTTTCGGACTCCAAGTCCACGGAGGAAAGTCATGCAATGTCCGATGGAAAAACTTGAGCCTCAGGCCGCTATAAATTCCACGCAATTTTTTATACAAAGCCCGTTTTATACAAAGCCCCCTCGTAATCACTGCAAATGATCAAAGCCACCTCGATCGACACTCGCTAACATGTTATAGCAACGTTCAGTTGCGAGTTCATCGTAATTACGCGTCGCCACCAGCAGGCACCTGGTAATACTCCCTCAGCCGCTGCAGTTCTTTCTTCAAGCGCTCCACTTCACCAGCATACTCAGGGTTACTGTATTCGCTTTTCATTTCCTGAGGATCATTCTTGAGGTCAAAGAATTCCCACTCCTCACCGTTCGGCACATCCTTGCCGTAAAACCTGATCAGCTTGAACCGTTTCTCGGAGACTCCCTCATGCCGCCTGACAGCATGATGGAAAGCGGGGTATTCATAGTAGTGGTAATACAACGAGCTTCGCCAATCCTTGGGCGTATCACCCTTCATCAGCGGCACAATGCTCTCACCCTGCATTTCCTTCGGTGAGTTCACCCCAGCTAGATCGAGAAAGGTCTCGGCAAAATCAATATTCTGCACCAGGTCCTTGTTCGTAGATCCCGGCTTCACCCGGCCCGGCCAGCGCACCAGCAACGGAGTTCGATACGACTCCTCATACATGAACCGCTTGTCAAACCACCCATGCTCTCCCATGTAAAACCCTTGGTCGGAGCAGTACATGACGATGGTGTTTTTTGCTAATCCCGACTCGTCAAGGTAATTGAGTAAACGCCCGACACTCTCATCCACCGCCCAGATACAGCGGAGGTAGTCCTTCATGTAGAGTTGATACTTAAACTTCACCAACGCCTTGCCAGTAGGCTTATGCTTGGCGTAATACGCGTTACGGGCTGCGTATTGCGGGTTATTTTTATACCACTTTCCACACTTGAGATCCGAATTCAGATTCATCGTTTTTTCAATCGTCATGTCCTGCTTCTTGGCGGCAGTGCCACGACCTGAGTAATCATCAAACAAGGTCGGGGGCTCGGGAATCTCAACATTCTCGTACTTGCTCATGTGACGTTTCGCTGGCACCCAAGTCCGGTGTGGCGCCTTGTGATGCATCATCAGCATAAACGGCTTGTCCTTGTCACGCTGCTGTTTCAGCCAGGTCAGTGTTTTGTCGGTGATCACATCCGTGACGTAACCCTCGTTCTTTTCCTTTCCCTTCTCCGAGATGAAAACGGGATTGTTGTACTTCCCTTGCCCAGGGAGCACATCCCAATAATCAAACCCCTGCATCGCACCATTGAGATGGATTTTCCCAATCATCGCCGTCTGGTAGCCATTCTTCTGAAGTAACTTGGCAAAGTTTATCTGATCGTGATCGAAACCACCTTTATTATCTTTTTTCCCATTCAAATGACTATGTTTGCCCGTCAGTAAAACAGCACGCGCAGGACCACAGATCGAGTTGGATACATAACAACGGTCAAAACGCATCCCCTGACTCGCCAACCGATCGATATTAGGTGTCATGTTGAGATGCTGCAGCCTACCTCCATAGGCACCAATCGTCTGATACGAATGATCATCGGAGAAAATCCAGATGATGTTCGGCTTTTCAGCTGCGCTCACCGAAAAGGTACAAACAATCGATAGCTTGAGTAGATGCTTTTTTACAGTGATGATCATGAGCCAAGAATACACAACCAAGCTGCCTTAGCTATTAAATTATCTTGCAAATCCATCAATCAAGGACATTGTGTGCATGTCTCCTTGGACAATTATACTGAGGGGGGCGTAATGGTTTCGACTGAATATTGAAAGCATAAGTCGCATGTAGAGGTTGATCGGTTGGCCTCTTTAAAAAGCCGTTCAAACAAACTAATTGCAGACTCTAACGAGCTCGCACTTGCTGCTTAATTGACAGCGACGTCTATCTCCCTGACGTCCACTAGGGGGGAAGGCGACACACCAGTGGACTGGCCAAAGATCGGGTGACCGGGTCAATGGTAAGACTAAACAGGTTAATCGGAGGACCCAAGCCGCTGGCGAGCAACTGCCCTCTCAAAACCTCTATCGTCCAGCTAAACATGTAGACGCTTAAGCAGCAGATATCTAGGACGCGGGTTCGACTCCCGCCGCCTCCACCATTTAAAAAAACCCGTAACTAGCTTAAATAGAGCTTTTTACGGGTTTTTTATTGGCGTTTAAAAGAAGCTCTCATTAGCAGTATTTTGCCATTTTTGGCAAAATTTCCGTGTGTTTTCCGTGTGTTATGGTAACCTTCCACCAATGCCCCTCGACTCTGAAATTGGCCCAGTGAAGCTCTACTCGCCATCTGCACCCGGAAAACCGTGGAGGGTGTCATGGAGTCCACCAGGAATGCTGCGCCAGGTCAAGGATCGGAAAACCAAAGCAGACGCTCTCAAACTAGCCAAGGAAATAAAGACCCAGCTCAAGCGTGGTGAGATAGGACGCGTTCACCGAGTTACTAAAGAGGAACATCATTTGCTTGAACTGTGTCGCAAGCTACGCGACCCGAAAGGACTCCTGAAGGAAGCCCTCGACCGTGAGGAAAATTTCAAGCGTGTCACTGTGGCCGAATGCTGTGACCGATACGTTGAAGAATATCGTGACCGGAAGAGTTCAGCGACCCGGCACGATGCGACGGGAAAAGCCGGCAAGATCCGTGAATCACTTGGCGAACGTTACCTCGACTCGCTCACAGAGCGAGACATCGAGCAATGGCGTGATACGAAGCTCAAAGGATCTAACCGTTACCGGAACAATATCCATGCCCACCTTCGCCACCTTTTCGAGCGGGCGCGGGTTTGGGGTTACATTCCCAAAGGCCACAACCCCGCCCGCGAAGTTCCTTCTCTAAAGATCTCGCGAACCGAACCTGTTGTCTGGTCGCCAAAGGATTTGAACGCCTGCTTAAAATGGTATCAAAATTCAGGAAAAAAAGACGTAGGAGCCAAGATTGTCTTCCTCGCCCTCGGTGCTTTCGCCGGGATGCGCCCGAGCGAAATCGAAGGCGTAGTCGGCGAACGCGATGGACTTCAATGGGATGACATCGACTTCAAACAGAAGCATATCCGCATCCGAGCTGAAGTCGCAGGAAAACTCGCAGAACCCCGCTACATCACCTTCACCGAAAAACCTGGATCAGGACTCACCAAGGAACTTGCCGAAACCATGTGGACTACGTTATGCAACTGGATAGAGCCCCATCGCCAAGACTCCGGCCCAGTCAGTTTCCGCAAATGCCAACGGCTTGTTAGCCCCGAGCTACGCGAAGCGGGCTTGATCGACAACTGGCCCCAAGACGGCCTTCGCCATACCTGGATAAGTTCGCTCCTTGCTCTAGGCGTTTCCCGCGATTGGGTGGCTGAACTGGCAGGGAACAGCCCCGGAATCATTCGAACCAACTATAAACGCCCATTGCCTGAAAAGATTGCCCAAAAGTGGTTCTCGCAGTTATAAGGCAAGGGAAGAACGCGCGGGGCACGGAGCTAGGGCGCTGAGCAATGTGATTCTTCGTATTTCAGAGATAGACTATCTGTTATTGGATTCCATCGACCTGGAACAGGGCCTCCTTCATGTGCGTAGCACCAAATACCACACACTCAATCGAATCCCCCTAAACCCGGACATCTCACGCTAATCATACATTTCGTAGCGTCTCGCAAAAATTCAAGATATTGTGAGGATGCTACTCACTCGCAGAAATCAATCCATTGCATTATTATGAGGTTCGAGTCGACGTACCTGTGAATTTATTCGGAATAGACTTGAGAGCGAACCCTCTCAACAGTATCATCGCACGCACTGATATGATCATATCATGACTCTTGCTAAAAACATCATCACCGCTTTTCTAGCACTGCTACTGGTTAATCCAGCATGCTGCTGTGCTTTGGGTGGTGGTTGTTCAACTGTGGAAGAAGCCCCTGTTCGATCCTGTTGCTCCGAGCCTTCTGATGAACAGGATAGTGATGAAAAATCACCCGATGAGGATCATCAATGCAAGTGCTCAATCAACAAGCAGTTTACCGAGCACGGTAAAATAGATCTTCACAACCCGGTCTTTGGGCTCCTTTCAGAGCCAGTGAGTGTCACTTTACCGATCGATCCATTTGTGCCCACCCCTGTAGCGAAACTTCCCCAGGTAGTACACGACCCTCCCGGAGTTTCGCTCCGTGTCCTTTATTCGGTTTTCCGTCTTTGATACACGGATCTTATCCGCATGCCTCTATGTGAACAGGCATCTCTGCGGATCTATGGATGACTGATGAGCGATCTGCTCGTCAATGTATCTCATTAACGTCAAAGTGGCATATTGTGCCCACTTGCGTCAGCCATCTACGTGACCCTCAGGACAAGTATGTCCACACACAGGCTAACTAAGTTGCAGTCTAGCGCCTTTGTGCCCGTATCTCTGCACCATCAAAAAACGGGCACTCATTCCCAATATAATATCTAATCAAATACTAATTCTATGAAACTAACAAAATACATCCAGATAGCCGCAGTCCTCATTTCTGCGCCACTCATCCTCGCGTCATGTGGGGAGAAAAAAGCCGATGACAACACTGGCAAAACAAATACCGAAAACGCTGAGGTCAAGCCCTACCCGCTTGATGTCTGTATCGTATCAGGTGAGAAGCTTGGGTCGATGGGAGAACCTCATGTTTTCGTCCATGAAGGGCAGGAAATCAAGATGTGCTGCGACAAGTGCATGCCGAAGTTCAACAAAACCCCGGCAAAATACCTAGCCCAACTCAAGCAAGGAAAAACAAGCAATGAGGGTCACGATCATACTGACCACAGTGGCCATAACCACTAAGCCCATAACGTAGTGTCTGGGGAGGATACTCTCCAGATGCTGCAAACCCTAATCTACTCAAGCCCATGAAACTCATCGCGCTATTTTCCAGCATCATCATTGTCACCCTGTCTGGGTGCCAAACGTCCAATTCTGTCAACGGTGTGTCTTCAAGTTCCATCGACTTGGCTGCGTCACGAACTCAAGCGACGAATTATGGCATTTCTTCAAGTGCAGGAGTCGAACAGCTCGTTACCCAAGCCCTGAAACACCATCCATCACTTGCTGCGGCTCGACAGAAAATCATTCGTCTACAAGCAAAGGTTCCTCAGGCGCAGTCATTACCTGACCCAAAAGCTAGAATTAGCGGTGGTAGTCTTGCTGAAACCGCCGCTGGACGAGTGGATGCCGTCGCAGGTCTTGAACAGGCTATTCCTTTTCCCGGTAAACGACGAGCCAAAGCAAACGCGGCTCAAAAGGAAGCCGATGCTGCCAGCGCTGAGTTAGAAAATCTCAAACTTCGTGTCGCCGAGAGGGTTCGTTTTGCTTACTGGAGCTACTATCTAGCAGCTCAAAATCATCGTATTAACCGAGAGAGTAAAGAAGTTCTACAAACGATTCAAGAGGTCGTTCAGGCACGGGTCAAAGCCAACCAAGGCACTCAAGCTGACTTACTCAGGATTTCCACAGAAATCAGTAAAATCGATCAACAACTCATCACTGCGAGACAACAAACAAGCAGTGCCAAGGCCACGCTCAACGCACTACTTAATCGTCCCAGCCATTCTCGTCTACCGTATCCGAAACGCTCCTCTGTTCCTTCGTCCAGCAGCCTTAACAGCCTCATCGCAAGGGCTGAATCAGCTCATCCTAGTGTGAAGGCTGGTCAAGCTCGGCTAACGGCGTTCCAGCATCGACTCCGAAGTGCTCGCCTTGATGCCTATCCCGATTTCCTAGTTGGAGTGCAGCATTCCTCGATCTCCAATTCCGGTTTGTCTGCCGTCGCCAATGGTCGTGATCAAACCATGCTCACCCTCGGGTTCACGATCCCCCTCTGGGACAAACCACGCAAAGCAAAAATTAGCGAAGCCAATGCGGGTATCGCAGAAATGCAGGCAAGTGTTGCCACCTCCCGTTCCGAACTTCGCCAGCGTGTTGAAGACGCATGGTTCCGGGCCAAGTCATCACGGGAAATGATCACCCTGTTCGACACTCGGCTGATTCCTGATGCCAAACAGGCACATGAACTCGCACTGCAATCCTACAGCGCAGGCAAACAATCATTCATCGATGTGCTCGATACCTGGCGAGTCCTCCTCAAATTTCAGCTTCAGCAGGAAGGCAATCGTGCATCACTCGGCAAAGCCTCGGCATCTCTCAAAAGTGCTGCCGCTATCCGTTAACCTTATACTCCAAATCTAATCATGAAATTTACTAACATCCTCAAGCCTGTCGCTTTTTTGGTTAAAAAACCAATAACGATTATACTCCCCATCACCCTGTTTTTTGCAGGTTGGTGGTTGGGCTTACCTGCAAAAAAAGATGACTCTAAAGGCGCGTCAACTGCAGAAAGCAGTCAAGAGTGGACCTGCTCGATGCACCCACAAATCCGTCAGCCCAATTTTGGACTTTGTCCGATCTGCAACATGGATCTCATCCCTCTCCAAGCAGGCAATAGCGATGGCGGCTTACGCGAAATCACTGTCAGTGATGAAGCCGCCGCATTACTCGACCTCCGCGTTAGCCCTGTATTGCGAGCACCAGCCCAAGTCGATGTGAAGATGTTTGGGAAAATTGACTACGATGAACGCAGCATTGTCACCACTACTGCACGCATGGGCGGCAGGATTGATCGACTCTTCGCCGACTTCACGGGAACGACGGTCAGCAAGGGAGATGCCATTGCGGAAATTTACAGCCCAGAAATCTATGTGGCCCAACAAGAACTTATCCAGGCAGCTCAATCCCTCACCACTTCCACGACTCCCTCCGTGCGAAAAATCCGCACCGGTTTTCTCAAGGCAGCCCGTGAAAAATTGCGTTTGTTAGAACTCACCGACCAGCAAATCGCTGCGATAGAAAAACAGGAGAAACCCAGCGACCGCATCACACTCACAGCTTCCCAAGATGGCATCATCGTAAAGCTGAAAGTCAAGGAAGGGCAGTATCTTAAAACAGGAGACCCGCTCTTCAGTATCGCCAAACTTGATTCTGTCTGGCTAAAAATGGAAGCCTTTGAGTCTGACCTTCCATGGTTGCGATACGGTCAGGATGTCTCCTTTAACGTCGAAGCCATCCCCGGAAAGACCTTCCATGGGCGCATTGCATTTATAGATCCACAACTCGACCCTCAACGTCGTATTGTTAGAATACGTGTCAATGTCGCGAACAAAAATCGTTTGCTCAAGCCCGGTATGTTCGCTAACGCCTCAGCGCAGTCTAAAGTTGCGCTACATGGTCGCGTGCTGAGTGCTGATCTCGCAGGCAAGTGGATCAGCCCGATGCATCCAGAAATCGTCAAAGACGGCCCCGGAGAGTGTGACATCTGTGGCATGCCACTCGTCCCTACCGAGAAATTTGGATTTGTAGCATCAGCCAAGCCGATTGAAAACCCGCTGCTAGTTCCGGCTTCCGCCGTGTTGCGCACAGGTGAACGCGCCATCGTTTATGTGCGCATTCCTGACAAAATTGAACCTGTTTTTGAAGGGCGCGAAATCGTTTTAGGCTCCAAAACAGGCGATAACTACATCGTCAGCGGCGGTCTCGACGCAGGGGAGCTAGTCGTTACCAAAGGAGCCTACAAGCTAGACAGCGAGCTTCAAATCAAGGCCCGACCCTCGATGATGAACCCCGACGCTGGGCTGGAAGAGCGTCCTGCCAAACGTGCTGCCGATCAGATTACCGGGCAATGGTCACCTGTATTACGTGCCTATGGCAAACTGGAACAAAGTATTCAGCAGGGAGATCAAGCCAGTGCCAGCACTCACCTGAAAGCTATGCATCATGCGCTGCGACGCATTCAGTCTTCTCAACTCCAACCGAAGGAACTTGCGCTCTGGAAAGAGTTTTACATGCGATTGGATAACACTCTGATCATTGCCAAGACTCGCAAAATGGATCGCTCCGCACTCGCTGTCATCCGCGATCAAATGAAACAGACAAGCCGTTACCTCGGGCTGT
>OBPH01000033.1_pt1 | contig 26690 bp, 22 predicted proteins | sample 1470511 | NCBI WGS metagenome assembly OBPH01 (sample SAMEA3275479, study PRJEB22092) | marine metagenome | biome: Marine environment; feature: Belgian marine environment, sample taken at 3 meters depth; material: Sterile flask | collected 2014-06-25T02:39:52+00 | depth 3 m
AGTAAAACTCAAATTAAACAATATTCCGAAAGGAAATGAAACAATATTTAGCCAAAGTTCAATTATTAGTTCCTCAGATACAATCAACAACCAGTCATGGTAGTGGTCAATTGTTGACGGCAGAATGTATTTCTTTTGGGTAGAAGATATCGTTAGTGGGTATTCGAACTACCTTGGAGGACAAAGTCTTGCCAGTTTCTGAGTTCGGACGCTTGGCTGGTGACGCCGACGAGTTTTCCACGGTAGACCACAGCAGCAGAGCCCTTGGGGACTTTTTCATTCAGGTCTGGATGTGTGTTTTTGCTCATAATGATGATCTGGCAAGGACGGCGAATTGCTGTGGTATGAAGTCCATCATTTGCCTCCCCATGGTGATAAACTTTCGTATTTTCGAGGGTGAAATATGTTGTGAGGTAATCTACAAGCATGATTGCGGGCAGGTTAGCTTGTTTGGATAGAGAATTTTCCAATGCTAACATTTGCTTTCTTAGATATTGATCATCGTCGTATTTCAGTATTCGTTTTGAATTTGACCATGCGAGCACCCAACTGGAGAAGTTGTTAATGTTAGGAATGGTGTGTGAGTGCGCCACATGATATTGAGTTGGGAATAAGGAAAAATCATATTCGTGGAGAGGATATTCCACTTCACCAGAGAGTTTGTTACCCATCTGGGTATGAATGTCTCGGGCCATTTGTAGATAGCTTGGGTTTGCAGTACATTCATGTATGTCAAGTGCCGCATTGCAGATAAGAGCGTGAGTTGTAGCGCTCGCTTTAGTCGATGAAAGTTTACCGTAGAAACTAGATTCATGGAGCCAGCCAGATTCCCCTGTAAAGTTGTCTTTAATGTGTTCAATAACTCTAAGAGCGTCTTTCAGATGGGATTCATCTCCTGTAGCGCGGTAAGCTGTGATTAGGGCGCTGGTGTAGAGTGAGAGCGATTTTGAAGAGCATAGATTTTCTCTGAAAATCATGGGGCCTCGGTCAGCGCGTATCTTGCCGAGTTTTTTCACGATGGATTCTAACAGGGTGTTAAGTTGGTTACGGTCGAAGTTTGTTTTTTTTGCTAGTTTAGCTCTGGTGGTCTTCCATGTGAGTGTGTTTTCTCTGAAGTAGTTTCTGTCAGTATCATCGATGAGGGGTACGTTACCCAGTCCGCGAATGTCAAATGCGTATTTACACACACGAAGTTCTTCTTCTGTTAGTGCTGCCTCCAGCTCCTCCAGTGTCCAAGTGCATTGATTGCCGGCTGTGTTGTTTTTTTGATACACGATACCCTGAGAATAGTCGCCGCTGGATTGTCTGAGGCTCTTTTCAGTATATGCCTTGATGTCGTCTGCCGATTTTAGGTAGATTTCATCCTCAGTTAGCTGATAGAGATTATAGAGGGCCGCCATGCTGAGAGCTTGGGTCTTAAGGCTTTTAGCAAAAATTGGTAGAGAGAGTGAGGTTCTTTGCACGCCATCGTAGACACCTCCATCGAGCGGGTCGATAAGGCCATAAATCAGAGTGCTCTGTGCAGAGATTCTGGCAATACCCCCATACCGTAGTTGTTGGCTTTTGGTAACGGCACCACTGGTGGACGCTTTTATCAACAAGTTAACATAGCGTGCGGCACTGAGCCTGCCTATTTTGTCAATATTGTTTGATGTGGGGTCGTAGTATGACGATATCTGGCGGATGGCCTGTGAAGGTAATTGGCTATTCCATTTATTGGCTCCATTGTGAATGAGGGCACTCCATCTTTTGTTGAAGTCTAGTTTGCTATTATTCAGAACATATTCTGCATCATCTTTCCACATGCGGTGTATTGTACGAGACATAGTGGAAATCAGTTCACTAATATTAGTATTGCTGTGCGTGTGTGCTGATCTCCATGATATTGGGTGTCCATTGTAAGAGAACCAAATTAACAATGGTGGGCCTTGTATATATTCACGTGATGCGAGGCAGAGTGATGACGTAAGAAACTCCATGGCGGGGTCATGGCTACTATCGATGATTACATTGATGTGGTGGCTATTGAGGATTTTGCAAGTAGGTAACGACTGATTGAGTTGCTCGAGAAGGGCCACAGTTTCAGGTTCATGACCTGATCCGATAACAGCAAAGACGGTTTTATGGTCTTGCTTGGCATTTTCGAATACACGGCTATTCCAGGGCTGCCAGTGAATGGGGGACTTTGAGGCAGTAGCAAGTAAGCTGCTTTGCTTAGTTCCAAGATTATTCTGTTTAACGCTAACCACAATTTGTGCTTGCTCATCTGCATGCGTCTCATTTCCGGCATCGAGAGGCTTATTCTTTTTGCAGGCACTGAAGGCCAGTAGTAAGGTTGCCATGCCGATTGCCCATGTTGATTTGCGCAGGTAGTGGGGGTGTGAATGGGCGGTGGTCAACATTGGGAATAAACGAAAATTGGATAGTTGGCGCGATATTAGACGGATCTGCATAGGATGCACCAAAAAAATGGATGAGATTGAGGGGGGCTTGCAGATAAATTATTTTCTTTTCTGGGAGAAAATGCTTTTGTCATGCTGGGCGTGCACGTTAGGGTCTGACAGCTCTTATTATTGTGATCACGATAGCCGTTTCCAGCCAAAAAGGAGGGGTGGGTAAAACCACCGTATCGATAAACCTTGCCCACGCTTTTGCCCGGGGCGGCATGCGCACGTTGCTTGTGGATGCGGACCCTCAAGGATCGGTAGGCCTGTCGCTTACCCGGCAGTCGCGTAAGCTCAATGGTTTTTATGATGTGATTGCAGATCATGATGTTCCGTTTGATCAACTTATTGTGCCAACTCGCATGCCAACGCTGAGTTTGGTGCCGGCGGGGCAGAGCAGTGATTATGAGCTGGGTAGTGGTATTGGGGACTCAATACATCGTGTGAAGACATTTTTTAATATGGCAGCTACAGATGGCTATGAGGTGTGCATCATTGATACGGCGGCAGGTTTGTTTGGTGTCACCGCCGATGTGCTTGCTGTGTGTGACTCGGTGATTGTCCCCCAGCAAGCTGAGCCGTTGGGGGTGCGGTCGATACCTAAAATGCTTGAGGCGTTGACGCGTATGCGAGTTGTGAACCCGCGGTTGAACGTCCTAGGGGTCGTTATGACTATGGTGCAGAATCATCTGGCGGAGAGCTTGGAGGCAGTCCAAGCATTGAGGAATCTTCTACCGCAAAACATGGTCATGAAAAATGTCATTCCGCGTGAAGATATTTTTCTTAAGGCCAGTGCTAAAGGTCTTCCTGCTGGGGTGATGGAAGAGGGTGTCAGTGTGTTGGCAGTTTTTGATGGTTTGCGATCCGAGATTGAAGCTAAATTTTCACCTTACATTAGATAACAAATGGATTACGTTCAGTCATGGCTTGATGCCAAGGAGGTGCGCCGCATGGCGGAGGATCTGATGACTTCTGCGCCTGTGGATGGTGCCAGCGTAATGGATGCCGGCTTTGGCGAGGATTTCGAGGGTTTTGGTAATTCATCTTGTTCAGATCATGTGGAGGATCTATCACCGCAGGAGCTGCCGCAGGAGCGACCAGCCCGGAAAAGCCCATTGGCAGAGGCTCAGCGGGTCGCAAAGGGTAGTGGTATGCTGGGGCATGCTGCGCAGCTAGATGGCGCAGTTGTATCTGGTCAGAAGAGCAAGCCACGAGGGCTGTCATTTGATCGTCTATCTGAATTCAGTTTGATTGTTAGGGAGAACCTTGGTGCGCGTGCTATGTTTCTGCTTGATAGCGATGGTCAAGTGATCATTGATGAGGTGAAGAATCCTAAGCTTATTCAGGTGGCAAGAACGATGACAAATGCATCTTACACCGCGCATAGGCAGTCGGTAGAATCCGCGGTGGTGGGGAATTTTCACGTCAAGATAGCAGCAGCTATAACGTTGGAAGTAGTGTCTATGCAATGCCGAGATGGTATACTTACACTTGGAGTTCTATTCTCTGCGCCGATTGGTTCAGAGCGTGTGATTGAGCTTGCTGGATGGCTTGAGAAGGCAGTGATGCCAGAGGTAGTTTAGTCTGGATACGTATTTTGACCAAAACCAACTTTGTTCACGAGAGTCTCGTAATTAGCAGGTATGACAGTGATGTGTGACAGACTAAATATCTAGGGGCGCATGTGGTGATGGTTTATAATTGTGCGGATTCATATGTTGAATTTGGCACAATTTATAACCGTTTATGGCCACATGAGGGTGTGCTGCGATTACTCGTTTTCCTCCTCGTCTAATGCTTTCTCTATTGCAGTGTCGGCTGGCAATTTGCCAGATTTCCCCTCCATCCAGATAACAGGTAGGATGTTTCCGGTTTCTTTGTAGTGGCGTATTGTCAAACCTGCGACAATCGCGACAATCATGAGAATGAATACCACGAAAGCATTCATAGGGGGGGTGTTTTTTTGCACCGTTGGAAGTGGGCGCTGTGACCGTGATGTATTAGGTGACGGTGAGGTTTTGCGGGGCAGAGTCACCTCATTTTTGTGGGGGTGACTCGTAGGGAGTTTCTTTTTCTGATGAGTGCTGAATTCCTCCTCTGATATGTCTTGGATCTCAGACTCTGATAGCTGAAATTTCATCGGCACATCGCCAATGAGAACTTGCATACCGTCAAACAGGTCGATGACACTCATTAAGGTATCATCTTGCTTTATCCCATTCGTTGAACCGTTGTCTCGCAGGATATAACCACCATCAACACGTTCCATCGTGCAGTGGTTTGTGGAAGCAGATCCACAATCAATGATGATATCGCTCTCGTTACTGCGTCCGATCTTGACGATCTTACGTTCCAGCTTGAAGCGATATGGCTGCGGGGTCTTTCCCGGTTCTGAGATAGTGACTCGTGGCATAGTTGTTAATGAATTAGAATGATCACTCTATGCAGCTCGTCTTTGTTTAGCAATGTGTTAATCCGTCTTGTGAACTCGATTAAGTTTGGTGAGGCGGCCTGTAGCATTCCAGTCCTGCACGTAAAGATTGCCAGCCTTATCGAAGCTTAGTCCATGGGGGGCAGTAAATATGCCAGATTTTTGGTCAGCGGGTGCTACTCTGAAGTTTGCCCACTGTTTTTTATTTGGGTTGTCGCCGACGACAGAAACGACTTTGCCTTCCTTGTTAACGATGGCAACGCGTGCCTCAAGCTCGGCAATGGCAGCGTGATTGCCATGAAAGGAAACAGCGCATGGCCTGCGCAATCCTGTGGTGTGCACACCGATCCAATTGCCGTCCAGATCGAGGTGGACTAGGCGGCGTTTGGCTCGGTCACAAACCAGTAGACGCGGTTGATCATAGCGCATATCGATACCAAGACCGTGAGGTGTGCTGTAGAGTTTTTCTTCCTTACCTCGGCCGCCCCATGATTTGATGAGCTTGCCTGTTTTATCGAACTTGTGGATTTTGTTAGATCCGTATCCCATGCTGATGAATATCGAGCCATCTGGTGCTGCAGCAACGGCAGTGAGGCCTTTAGTGCCGCCGGGAATTTCTCCGGTATTTTCGTTGGGGATGGTCAGTGTAATATTGCCCTCAAGGTCGAGCTTTACGACGCGGTTTTTCTTGAGTTGTGCGCAGTAGATGAACTGCTTGTCGCCCTCGGTGACAATATTAAGCCCATGAATACCTTTGAGTTCGGGGGACATTGCCTTCACGAAAGTGCCGTCTGGTTTGAATACAGCGATGGATTGCTCGCCGTCGGTGCTGGTGTAAATCAGGCCATTTTTGTCAACGGCGACTCCCCCATGAGTTGGTCCGAGTTTGGCGCCATTGGGGATTTCTCCAAATCCGGGTGCGGTTTCGTAGATGAACGCATTTTGTCCGGTGCGAACAACCTTAGTGAAGGCGTGTCCTTTTGGGGCGTTTTTGTGTCCTTCATGTGCGCTGATAAACAAGCAAGTGGAGAGGCTGACGAGTAAGATTGTGGATATAGTTTTCATAATGTAAATAGATAGATTAAATTGCTGTCTTGATTGAGATTATTTGATTTGACGGTGCCGCCAATGAAAAAATGATGTTGTCTCTGGGTCGGTTTTACTGATTCCAGCGGGTTTTCAAGATAATACGTTCAATCATATCATGCTTCATGGGAAGCTCATTGAGGTTGTAGTTCAGTTCACCATCTTTTTGGCTGCCGCCGCTATGAGCGAGTAAGTTGAGTAGGGTGTAGGGGTTATGGGCTTCAGGTTCGATATTGGCAGCGTAGATAATCGATGGCATGCGATCTCCCGGGAGATTGACTTCGACGTAGATGACGAACCCTTCTTTCGCTTCGTCGAGTTTTTGGTCGAGTAACCACTGGTGGTTGACGGTTGGTTGTGAAATGAGGTCAACCTCACCAAAGGGATCGACGCCACACACGGTGGTGTAGCGGTGGCGCCAGACAGGGAGGATTTCGCCGCGTTTAGCTGTTCCGCCTTCCCAGTCGTGGGACTCGCTGTATTTTAGGGATCCTGTTAGGTAGAGGGTTTCGATAATGCTGCCCGACTTGGTTTCTGCCCAGATAGCGACGGCTGAACCGTTGGGATTATTTTTCCAGAGCAATTCAATATCGATAGATGCGCCGGTAGATGACAATTTGACGGTGCGCAGAAACGAGCCATTTTCTTTGCTTGCGATGTTGTCTTGAAGTCGAAAAATGGCGGCGTGGTTTCGTTGCTCGTAACTAAGATTCATTAGATGAGAAACACCTGGCGTGCCATACCAGGCGGCTAGCCAGAAGGCTGTACATGCCAGAAGCGAGACAACAGGGATAACCCAGGTTTGTTTACCGCTACGTGGTTTGAACTTGAGTTTGAGAAGGCGTAACCGATCTACAATATGGATGAGAATCAATGTGCCGGTCGCGGCACCTGCGAAGATGTGCAATCGGCTTAGTTCGATGCTAAAGGGAATCACAAAACGCAGAACCCCAGTTCCTAACAAAGCGAGGAACTGAAATAGTAGTGCGATGTAGAGGAAGCGTTTCAACGTCAGTTTCCTACTTGAATCCGATCAGTTTGCGAAGCTCTTTGATGTGATTTTTAGTGATGCCACGAGGATTGGTGTTATATTTTTTGCAGATTGCGGCGGCGTAGCCTGTGGCTATACCCATCTGACCGCAGGTATTCATCACACGCGGTCCTCCCAATCCGATATGCGAGCAACTGAAGCATCGGCCGGCCATCATCAGGTTGGGAACATCTTTTGAGTAGAGAGAACGGAAGGGGATATGGTAGTGCCCTTTGAGTTTCATGAATAAGGCCTTAGAAATGAAATCAACAATGAAACCCTTCAACTTCTTTTGGTAGTGAACATCGATTTCGCGTTTTTCGATGACCACGCTGTCGGCGAAGTTGGTTAGGTTTGTGACGTCTTTTTGGGTGTAGATATGGTCACCAACAATTCTGCGTGATTCCCTTTTACCGCCGATGTATGCCACCCATTCGAGTTTCAGCCTTGCGTTGATGGGATTCTTTTTCACATTGGAGAAATTGCCGTAAACTGCGCGTAACATGTGGTCGCGAATGGCTTCAGCATCGTTGACCTGGTGTTTATCGTTATCCGAGTATTCCCAATACCACTCGCTCTTTTTCTCGGCGTAGGTTTTGGCGACATCTTTCGCCCATGGAGTGGATGGGAATGTGCTGGCTTGTTTACCTTGTGCACTGCGCCACATGACTGTGGTTCCCATCACACGGTTGTCTTTTTCCTTAGGGCTCCACAACTCTCCGAATTTGTCCCATGCTTCGCCAAATTCGTCCTTAGACTCGCGGCCGTAGCGGAAGGTGGCACCTGCCTTGAAACCGATGATGCCGTCGCCTGAGCAGTCGATGAACTGGTTGGCTTTGACGCGGATTCTTTTGTTGGCCGTGTTACTGCGAGCCTCAACGCTAGCGATTGACTTGCCATCCATTTCTAGATCTGTGACTGAGTAATCGAGGAATAGGGTGACGTTCTTTGCTGCCTCTAACGAGGCATGGCGTTTGGCATCGTCTTTAATGGCGTCGGGAGAATTATTAGGCCAGTGTTTGGTGTCGATTTTTTTTAGGATGCGGGAAACTTTGCCGTGGATGCCGAGGGTGTGGACACGGATTTCCTTACTTGCATTGCCGCCGAGGACAGGACGGTTCTGGATGAGGGCGACTTTGAGCCCTTGTTCATTGGCTGCGAGTGCGGCACCGCAGCCTGCGATGCCACCTCCAACGATGACCAGATCGAAGTCATGAGTCTCATCGATGTCGAAACTCAACCCGTGCTGGCGTCTTCTCCATACCGCCAGATCATCGAGTTTGTTAGGCGGAGTGAAGTTTTTATCCTCAGTGAAAAAGATCGCGTCGCAGCGGCCCTCAAATCCTGTGAGATCGATCAACTCCAGTTTGTTTTCCCCTTTGGTGAGATCGATGCTGTCGCCTTTCTGCCATGCCCATCCGTCCTTGGTGCCGAAGGTGGTTGTCAGTTTTTTGCCGTCTATAGCGATTTGGAATCTTCCAGGTGCTTCCCAATCGCCAGGGCACCAGTTTTTGGTTCTGACCCAGACATGGTATTTGCCTGATTCCTTGGCGTTTATTGTGGTTGATGCGTTGGCGACGGGTATGCCCATGCCGTGAGCGAGCAGATAGGGCGATCCCATTTGCTCGATGAACTGCGGATCGACGACCCAGCCGCCGGTATTAGCAAAAGTCGCGGCATCGACAAGGATGTCACTTGGATTGGGTTTACTAGTGGCTGCGGTAAGCGCTGCGGGTGTGACCGATGAGGCACCTAGGATTTTAAGAAAGCTGCGACGTTGCATATTGAGTAAATTGGGGGACGACAATGTTACCCCGACAGTTGACTGATTATTTCAGGAAAGTGGTGTTTAGTGCTGGTCCTCGGGTGTGAAACCGAGAACGATATCGAACCTACCTTGCAGTTCGTTGATTTTTGAGCCTTTGACGGCTTGAAAATCCACCATCACGGAGGCGCGCTGTTTAGGGTCTTTGATGCGGCGTATTAGACCATCGCGCATGTTCTGTTCGTGCCCTTTGATATAGCATTGAGTGACCAGCCGTTTTGTGCCTTTAAGTTTAACGGCTACGTGGATGTGCGGCGCACGCCCGGGGTAGGAAACAGGTTTGATCGTACGAAAGTAATACTCACCTTTACTGCCTGTCAGGAATCGGCCGAACCCCTGAAAATTGCCATCGTGATTTTTGTTTCTGGGGTCGCGTGTGTGGATGTAGGCGGCATTGTTGTCGACCTGCCAGATCTCGACGAGTGCGTTACGCACAGGGTTGCCTTTGATGTCGAGGACCTTGCCCGAGAGATGGGTGATTTGGCCTACAGAAGGTTTAAGCCGGTCGTTGATGATGATGAGGTCGTTGTCGGTATCGAGCGGCAGTTTATTTGGGTAAAATGGACCCTCGGTCTGCGGCGGCGTCTGCACGAGTTCGGCGAATGCACCTGACGTGGTATAAGCGATGGAGCCGAATCCCATGGTGCCAAGAAATTTTCTGCGTGAATAAATATTCATAATCTCCATGCTGGTGCGAGATATATGAACAAACAAGCGGTAAGATCGATCGGTGTGTTATTGCTAGTATGCGTGTCGCTTTTGCAGGCGGAGACTCGCCCGAACATTATCATCATGATGGTCGACGATCTGGGTTACTCTGACTTTGGTTGCTACGGCAGTGAAATTAAGACACCTCACATCGATAAGTTAGCTGAAAATGGTATCCGTTTTCAACAGTTCCACAATACAGCGAAGTGCCATTCGTCACGCGTATCCCTTCTCACAGGTCTCTACAGCGATCAGGCAGGCGATTCAAAATTGAGCCGAGGAGTGACCATTGCGGAGGTGATGAAGAAGGCAGGCTACGCCACAATGATGGTCGGTAAATGGCACCTGACCAAGGAGCCGACGGATCGTGGGTTTGAGAAATATTTTGGCCACCTCTCGGGTGCGACGAATTTCTTCAAAGGCGACAAAACCTTCCGGCTTAATGGTAAGCCGTGGTCGGAGTTTGGTGATGATTTCTATACCACGGACGCGAATATCGAATATGCGAAGCGTTTCCTCGATGAGACGATCAAAGAGTCGGCTGATAAGCCATTCTTCCTCTACATCGCGCACAACGCCCCGCATTACCCACTGCATGTAAAGAAAGCGGACTACGATAAATACGAGGGTGTTTACGAAGCTGGTTGGGACAAACTCAGAAGGGCACGCTATGAGAGGCAGGTTAAGATGGGGTTAATCCCGAGAGATTGGAAACAAGCGACCCAACCCAAGCTCGTCCCAGCGTGGAAATCTCTAACGAGCAAAGAGAAAGCATGGGATGTCCGCCGCATGATGGCATTTGCCGGTATGGTTGACAGCATCGATCAGACGACGGGTAAGCTGGTGCAGTTTCTCGAGGAGAAAAAAATCTACGACAACACCCTGATCATGATCTGCTCGGACAATGGGGCCTGCCCATTTGATCGCACCAGAAATGGCGACAAAGATCCGTGGGACCCGGAGTCCTACTGGTGCTACGATACTGGTTGGTCGCACGTCGGCAACGTGCCGTTCCGACTTCACAAGCAAAACCAGCACGGCGGAGGCGTCAATTCACCGATGATTGCACACTGGCCGAAGGGCATTAAAGCAAAACCTGGTAGCATCACGCCACAGCGTGCGCATTTGATCGATTACATGGCGACTTGTATCGACCTCGCGGGCACCGAATACCCGAAGTCATGGCCGGGTATCGAGCTTGAGCCACTGCAAGGGAAGTCGCTGAAACCGATCTTTGAAGGAAAAGTCCGCAAGCCTCACGACACGCTGTTTTTCCGTTACAATACCAACCGCGCGCTCATTCAGGGGGATTGGAAACTCGTGACCCACAGAGCATCCCAGTGGGAGCTCTACAACATCGTCATTGACGGCACGGAAATGAACGACCTAGCCGCGCAGCATCCTGAAAAAGTCAAGGTGCTCTCTACGCTGTGGCACAAGCTCGCCAAGGATCAAGGGCGTCTCAAAGGTAAGTCGGCTGCTCAGGTTTCGATTAAAAAACCACCATTGCTGAAAAAAGACGGCACACCAGCGGGTAGGGGAGGTAAGAAGAAACAAAAATAATGATGCATCGTTACTCTTTTACAGTTGAAGGTCAGTCTTGTAACTTCATGAAAAAACTGTGTTTGCAACTCGCCCTGTTCCCACTTGTATTTTTCTGTCCTAATGATAGGGCTCAAGCTCAGCAGAAGAAGCCGGTAGCAGAATACACGGTGACGCAGTGGGCGAGCGACCCTGCGATTGCAAGAGGGGTTGCTATTTCAGTGAGTGATCGTGGTGCCGCCTATGTGACGACCGCTTTCCGCCGAAAGCAATCGAGCCTCGATATCCGCAGGATTCATAACTGGGTCAAGACGGACCTGTCGTTTACTTCAGTAGAGGATAGGCGCGCTCATTACCGAGCAAATATAGCTGATTTGCGCGGGGTACCTGATCGCGATAAGAATGGAGTGAGTGACTGGAAAGACCTGACAGTTCAAAAGGATGGCGTGGTTCAGGTCGTGGGTAAAGATGGTGATGGTAGTGCGGACCAGTTTAAAATTGTGGATACCTACAGCAGCGAAGTGACTGGGATTCCTGCGGGTGTTTTGGCAGTGGGTGCGGATTTATTTGTCGCGGCAGAGCCGGAGTTTTTCCGTTATGTTGATGGGGATGGTGATGGTTTGCCGGAGAAGCGACAGAAGATAGCGGATGGGCTACAAGTTCACATCGGTCAGGGTGGGCACAACCTCAGCGGCGTGACACTGGGGCCGGATGGGCGGGTGTATATTTCCTTGGCCGACAAGGGGCACTCGGTCAAAACGAAGGAGGGTAAAGTATACCACAACCCTAACAGCGGAGCGATTTTTCGCTGTGAACTGGATGGTTCTAACTTTGAGCGATTTTCACTCGGCCAGCGTAATGCGCAGGAGCTTGCCTTTGATGCCTACGGTAATTTACTCAGTATGGATAACGATGGTGATTACCCCGGTGAAATGGAAAGGGCGCTTTATATCACGGAAGGCAGTGACCACGGTTGGCGGTTGAACTGGCAGTGGCTCGGTAAGCAAGACTTCACGAAGATTAGTGGCACCAAACCCTACAACCCATGGATGCAAGAACAGCTCTTTTTGCCGGATCACAAGAACCATGCCGCCTACCTCACACCTACGATCGGGAACTTCGGTCCCGGTCCCTGTGGCTTTACCGCGAACCCCGGCACAGCAATCAGCGAATCGCTTTCTGACAAGTTCTTCATGACGAATAATAAGAGCGAAGTCCGCGTGTTTTCGTTCAGCCCCAAGGGTGCCTCGTTTGTGTTTTCAGAACATGAAAAAATCCCGGGAGGTAATGCAAACACGGGATTAGCCGTCGGGCCAGACGGTGCGCTTTACGCCGCCAGCTATAAAGGCGACAAGGTAAAGAGGGGCGACGCTGGAGCGATCTACCGATTCGACGTCGCTGAGAAATACAGGCATCCGCTGCGTGCGGAAACAAAACGCATCCTACAAGGAAATGCGCAAGCCCTCAGTGCCGATGTCCTCTCTGTCTGGTTGGGTCACGCCGATCAGAGAGTGCGACTCAAGGCACAGTTCGAGCTGGTAAGTCGTGGTGACCAGGGCATGTCTGTGTTTGTTGATCAGGCGAAAAATGCTACAGCACGATTTGCCCAGCTGCATGCGATCTGGGGTATCGGGCAAGCGGCTAGGAAAAAGCCAGTATTGCTCAAGCACCTCGCTCCCTTTTGGAAATCATCCGAGCCAGAAGTCGTTTGTCAGCTCGCCAAGGTCACGGGTGATGTGGGAGTCCGATCAGAGCTTTACAGAGACGAGTTGCTCTCAGGCTTGCAAAACCCATCCCTTCGCGTGCAATTTTTCTCTGCTATTGCGCTTGGCAAATGCAGGGAGAAATCCGCGGCGTCAGAGCTAGTTGCTCAGCTCGCTGGGGACGCCGCTGTATCGGACGCTTATCTGCGCCACGCCTTGTCGATGGGTCTTGGAGGCACGATGTCGCCTGAGGAACTAGCCGAGCTCTCTAAGCACAACAATGTTCACGTCAAGCTCGGCGCTATTGTTGCTCTCAGGAGATTGAAGGCGCCTGAAGTGCGTGCTTTCCTGAACGATAGTGACGAACGCGTGCTGCTGGAAGCTGCCCGTGCCATCCATGACGACCTCTCGATTCCTGCTGCGCTGCCAGATCTTGCCAAGGTTCTCAATCGCACCGGCTTGAAAAACGAAGCTCTCCTCCGCCGAGCGGTGAATGCAGCATTCAGAACCGGCATGCATGAAGAACCGGAAATTCTATCCCGTTTTCTCGAGTCGAACAAAGACGTGTCAGCAGATATCCGTGCTCTCGCCCTCGCCTCGATTCTCTGGTGGTCGGCTCCGCCTGTTCTTGATCCTGTCGAAGGAAGATACAGGAAAATGAAACCCCGCGATCCTGCCTCGGCGGACGCTGTGGTCAAACAACTGCGCCCTATGACTCTGAGCGACGAAGTGCTGACTCAGGTTCTTCTCAGGGGAGTCATTCATCTGAAAAACAAGCACTGGTTAGAAGGCTCTCATCAGAAGTTTGCTAACTGGGCACCGGCGACCCAATCCCTTTTTCTCAATGCCCTCGACCAAGTAAGCGACCCCGAGCTGAAAAAATATGTCGTGCTAGCACTCTCATCCAAACATTCAGAGGTGCGGGAAACAGCCCGTGGCTTTGCTAAAAAAGCCGGTATCCCTGTCGTTGATCTCCTCGTCGCCATCCTGAATGACCCCAAGTCAAGCGGGCAGGGCAAAGCAGTCATTGAGCTCGCCAAGCTGACCAACAACAAAGACGCAACCGCACACTTCAATTCTTTGCTGGCAAAATACAAGGCGGGTAAGATACCGAGGGAATGGCAGCTTGAAATGTGGCAAGCCGCAAAAATCCGAGGCATCGAGCTGCCCGCTACGCCAGCGAGGTTGGAATACGGAGGTAGCACTAAAAATGGCAAAAAACTCGTGCAAACTCACCCAGCAGCCCAGTGCATTCGCTGTCATCAAATTGACAAAAAACCAGTGGCAGCGGCAATCGGCCCTAGTCTCACAAAAATAGGTAAGGCCCGCAACCGCTCCCACCTCGTTGAATCCCTGCTGCATCCGAGCAAACACCTTTCCGAGGGCTTTGGCACGGTGGTATTAGAGTCAAAATTAGGTGAGGAAATATCCGGTGTGCTAAACAAAAATGATGCCAAGATGTGGGTGATTACCCTCCCCGATGCCACCCGAAAGAAAGTGCCAGTAGGCGAGATCAAATCCCACACCTTCATTTCCGCCATGCCACCGATGGGAGCTCTTTTAAAAGAAAGTGAGATTCGCGATATCATCAGTTACCTGGTGACTCTTAAATAATGGTCAGTGATAATCCTTGCAGTTTCCGCATTCCCCCGTAACCAGCGGGTATGTCATTCCAGTCACTCGGGCTCCACACGCGTATTCAACAAGCGGTTGATGATGCAGATTACACCACGCCTACACCCGTTCAGGCGAAAACCATTCCGCACATTCTGAACGGGCGTGATCTGATCGGGCTTGCCCAGACGGGCACGGGAAAGACCGCCGCATTCACCCTGCCGTTGCTTTCCGAGCTCTGTCAGAAAAGTCACGACCAAGAGAGCCGGGGCGCTCGTGTGCTGATCATAGCACCCACGCGCGAGCTGGTCATGCAGATCAACGAAAGCATCCGCACCTACGGAAAATACACCAACCTACGCACCGTCGTCGTCATTGGTGGGGCGAGTGAGAAACATCAGATCGAAAAACTCGAGAGTAACGTGGATATTGTCATCGCAACTCCAGGCCGACTGATGGCGTTGATGGAGGCAGGGCACGCCACTTTCGGGAAACTGACCCACCTTGTTTTGGATGAGGCGGATCGGATGTTGGATATGGGGTTCATGCCGGACATTGAGAAAATCACCGCCAGCCTGCCCAAGCGCAGACAGAGCCTGCTGTTCTCGGCAACACTACCGGATCAAGTTGAGCGACTGGCAAAAAAAGCCCTCAAGGACCCAGTGACCATCGAAGTGGGCGATCGCAGTAATCCTGCAGAAACCGTCGAGCAGCTGCTCTACCCGGTGGAGCAGCACTTAAAGGCAAAGCTGCTCATCAAGCTGCTCGATGACCACCAACTATTTTCCGTCATTGCCTTTGTCAAAACCCGTGAGGACGCCGACGCCTTGGCGAAGATCCTCTACAATGTGGATATCGCCGCCGATGCCATCCACGGCGACTGTTCACAAAACCACCGCTTGCGCACGCTGAAGAATTTTAAGGCGCATAAGCTACGGGTGCTTGTCGCCACTGACATCGCCGCACGCGGACTTGACATCCAAGACGTCACCCACGTGATCAATTTTGATTTCCCAAGGCAAAATGACGACTACATCCACCGCATCGGCCGAACGGGCAGGGCAGGGAACGAAGGCTGCGCAATCACTTTTCTAACATCAAACGACGGCGAACGGCTCAAGAAGCTTGAGCGCCACATCGGCAAGACGCTAAAGAAAAAATTCGTAGACGGCTTCAACTACAACAAACCCGCCCCCGAGCCGGAAAAAGGCAAGCGGTCCGACACCAGAAAACCCCGCCGCCACTCGGGTGATCGGTTTGAAAAATCAGGTAGGTCCAAGGCAAAGCCGAAGCCGAACAAGCGCAGGAGGCGGTAGGGGCACCTCGCCGAGGCGACCACATGATAGCACGGTCAGCACGGCGAGCTGACCATAACCAAATGAAAAAACCCCACGCCCGGTGATGGGGAGTGGGGTTGGAAGGATGCTTGGTTTTCCGAGGCCGGGAGGTCGCCGTCACGTTACGCGCCGATGTTGAAGCGGGCGTAGCGGCGGATGGTGAGGGTGTCACCGATCTCTTTGCCGACGGCTGCGATGTGCTGCTTGACGCTTGTTTTGTCGTCCTTGACGAACGCTTGGTCGATGAGGCAGGACTCGGAGAAGAACTTATTGATTTTACCGATGAGGATCTTGTCGATGATCTCGGCAGGCTTGCCTTCGGCTTCGAGTTGCTTGCGGTTGATCTCGTTCTCTTCCTCGATGGTAGAGGCATCGAGATCGTCGCGGGTCAGGCCAGCCGGGTTAAGTGCGGCGATGTGCAGGCAAATGTCGCGTGCAAGGCCTTGGAAGGTCTCGTTCGCGGCGGTGTCTGCATTTTCAGCACCGAGTTCAAGCAGAACGCCTACTTTGCCACCCATGTGGATGTAGGAGGCGATGGTGCCATTGCCGTCGAGGTTGTAGCGAGTGACTTGCTTCACCTTGATGACCTCACCTAGCTCGGAGAATTTCGCGCCGAGTGCGTCTTGCACGGTGCCGTCTTGGAAAGAGAGCGCGGTAGCAGCCTCAGCGTTCGAGGCATCGGATGCGGAGATCGTGCTGGTGATGTCGGAGACAAATGCGCCGAAGCCTTCGTTTTTAGCAACGAAGTCGGTCTCGCAGTTGACTTCAACAAGCACGCCAGTGTCGCAAGAATCGGAAACGTTGGCAGCGATCAGGCCCTCGGACGTCTCGCGGTCGGCGCGACCAGCAGACTTAACGATACCTTTTTCACGGAGGATTTTAACAGCGGCGTCGAGGTCACCATCGGTTTCGGTGAGGGCTTTTTTACAAGCCATCATGCCGGCGTTGGTGATTTTGCGGAGCTCTTGAACAGCAGATGCGGTGATCATTTTAAGTAATGGTTATGAGTTAATGGGTAAAAAAAAGTGTGGTAAAAAGGAAAAGCGGCGGCTGGAACCGCCGCTTCTCGGATTAAAAGTTAGTCCTTAGCGACGACGACGGAGTCGACGAGGTTCTGCAGAAGCAGACGGATCGAGCGGGTGGCGTCGTCGTTGCCCGGGATTGGGTAGTCGACTACTGATGGGTCGGCATTGGTATCGACGATGGCGATGACCGGGATGTTCAGGCGGCGTGCCTCGGCAACGGCGATGGTCTCACGTGCGGAGTCGACGATAACCATGGCGGCTGGAAGCTTATCCATGTCGCGAACACCACGGAGGTTACGCAGAAGTTTGTCACGCTCACGACCGAGTGCAGAGAGTTCCTTTTTGGACATTTTCTTGAAGTCGGGTGACTTCTCGATGTCTTCGAGGAATTTGAGGCGTTCAACAGAACGGCGAATGGTGGCGAGGTTGGTGAGTGTGCCACCGAGCCAGCGGTGATTGACGTAGTATTGGCCAATTGCTTCAGCAGCTTCAGCAACTGCATCCTGTGCTTGGCGCTTACAGCCTACGAAGAGGATTTTTTTGCCTTTGGAAGAAAGTTCACCGAGGAAGTCGGATGCCTTGTCGAGGCACTTGACAGTTTCCTCGAGATTGATGATGTAAATGCCACCTTTATCCTTCATGAGGAAAGGTTTCATTTTTGGGTTCCACTTGCGAGTTTGGTGTCCGTAGTGGACTCCAGCATCGACCATTTCGTTGATTAGTTCGTTGACCATTTTGTAGTAGTTGTCCGCCCTTAAATCAGGGTGGCTCTGGGTGTGTGGGAAATCCGTCGCAGCTTAGCTAAGTCCTTCAATTTCCCGTAGTTGAATAGGCGACGTGCCAAAGGCTGGCGGCTTCCTAGGCGATACGCTTCAATTTGACAAGGAGTTTTTGCTGCAATGAGGAAAAATCCAATCTTAAGCTAAGCATTCTGGCTTACTCGACCGTGCATGGAACGAGAATACCGTCCTTCATGCCGTGGATTTTCTTTTTATCGGCTGGGACAATCGTTGCAAGGCAGCCACCGAAGGAGGTTTGACCGGCTGTATTGGTGAAGAAGTAGGGGCAGAGGCGAGCGCGGCCATGCATGATGCGTTCCTCGCCGGTATTGGGGTCAAAGTAAGGATGCTCGATGATTTTTCCGGCGTGATACTCCTGCATCATCCGCGGTTGGGTATCAAAGGCGTCCACGGCTTCCTCGATGTGCTTGCGCCATTCGTTTCTGGGCATGTCGTGACCGATGTAGACGCCGCGCGACCCCCAGGCGAGTTCGGAGAAACCGCTTATTTTAAGAACAAGTCGGCGTTGGGTTTGGGAGAAATTGGCAACCTCGTCCCACGAATGAACTCCAAGCTGTGGGATGGCGGCGTGGGGTGGTAGCGGGTGTGGATCGACCGCCCATCCGAAGGGAATGATTTCGCGTAGTCTTTGTAGGTGGTTGCTGCGTAGTTCCTTTTCCCAGATGCCACGCATGGAGGGCGACCACAGAAGTGCCAACCAGAGTTTTTCCTCAAGGTGAGGTTTGCAAGGGGAAGTGAGCAGAGGGGATGATGCCAGCTTGCGTGCGCAGGGGATATTTTCCCAATCAAACCACTCAAAAAACCGATATGCTGGGCTGTTGCTGAGTTGATCAGAATCGGCCTCCTCGGCAGCTGTCACCGCAATGCTATCGCACTGTTCTGCGAGCCATTCCATTTCAGGTCGGTAGTCGGCGGACTCCTCGCTGACGAGAATATTGCCACCACCACTGGCGGCAGGCATCAGTGATTGGAAGCCATCACGAATACCGTCGTCGCCGCCTAGCACGTCAAAACCGTGCTGGGAATAGAAGCGTGAGAGCCACAGAGTGATACCCATGCCGCCCGGTACGGAGTCGAGCTCGGTGAGGGCAAAAGATTCTACTTTGTCATCGCCGGTGAGGATGAGGTCGGGACGGATGACACGCGGCATGGCATCGCGCAGCTTGGTGGACTTCTGAGTGTCTGTAATCCAATGTGGCTTATCGGCATCTAACAATTTGCATATCCACGATGGTAGTTTGCCCTTCGCGCTGCGCTGGTAGATGTTGTCGGATGCGCGTTGGAACTGTGCGAGTGGATGACCGATCTGAGTTAGCTTGCGCGCTGTGGATTTCTTTAGTGTGAGCGGCTTGGGTGAAAAAAGCCATCCGCCACCATGCCGGAGCTTAGAGTCAGGGAGTGCGTCTGTGATAGTTTCAAGTCTCACAATGTGAAAATAATGATGGAACGATACTACGAAACCATTTCTGGTTACAGAGACAGAAAATTTTCAAGTATTTTCATGCCGTCTTCTGTTAAGATGCTCTCTGGGTGAAACTGGACGCCGTGGATAGGGAATTCCTTGTGCATGAGCCCCATGATGGTGCCGTTTTCGGTTTCGGCTGTGATCTCTAAACATTCAGGCAGGTTGTCGCGCTTGACGATGAGCGAGTGATAACGTGTTGCGGTAAATGGATTCGTGAGGCCCTTAAACACGCTTTTACCTGTGTGCATCACGGGGGAGGTTTTACCGTGCATGAGTTTTTCAGCACGGATGACTTCACCGCCGAAGACTTGCCCGATGGATTGGTGACCGAGGCAGACTCCGAGGATGGGTGTGGTTTCGCCAAACTCTCGGATCACATCACATGAGATACCGGCTTCGTTCGGTGTGCAGGGGCCGGGGGAAATGCAGATTTTTTCTGGAGCTAGCTCGCGGATTTCATCGAGGCTCATGGCGTCATTGCGCACCACCTTCATTTGCGTGCCAAGCTCGCCGAAGTACTGGACGAGGTTGTAGGTGAATGAATCGTAGTTATCGATAACGAGGAGCATGGTATCAGGGGACAGGGGTCAGGAATCGGGAGTCAGGTTTTTTCCCAGACCTATGGTCTTTCCCAGGCCTATGGTCTTTCCCAGACCTATGGTCTTTGTCAGACCTATGGTCTTTGCTAAACCGATGGCGCGGCGGAGGGCCATGGATTTATTGACGGTTTCTTCGTATTCGTAGGTTGGGTTGCTGTCGGCGACAACACCGGCACCCGCCTGGACGTAGGCTTTTCCATCTTTGAGAAGGCAAGTTCTCAGAGTGATGCATGAGTCGTGGTTTCCATCCCAGCTGAAGTATCCGACGGCGCCAGCGTATGTGCAGCGCTTGCTATTTTCAATTTCGTTGATGATCTGCATGGCGCGGATCTTGGGTGCGCCACTGACGGTTCCTGCAGGGAATGTGGCGCGGAGCACGTCGTATGCGCTGTGTTCGTCATCAAGATCACCATGCACGTTGGACACGATGTGCATCACGTGGCTGTAGCGCTCGACGATCATGAAGTCGTCCACGGTCACGCTGCCGTGTTTGGAAATTCTGCCTACATCGTTGCGTGCAAGATCGACTAACATCAGATGCTCTGCGCATTCTTTTTCATCGGCTAACAGGTCGGCGGCGAGAGCATCGTCTTCTTCGGGAGTTTTGCCTCTCCAGCGAGTTCCCGCGATTGGGCGGATATCGATTCTTCCGTCAATTGCCCTTACGTGAACCTCTGGGGAGCTACCGACGAGCGAAAAGCCGTCAAGCTCCATGATGAACATATATGGTGAGGGATTTACATGCCGTAATGCGCGGTAGAGATCCACAGAGCTACCAGAAAAATCGACCTCGAACCGCTGGCTGGGAACGATTTGGAATGCATCACCTGCGGCGATATATTCTTTGGCTTTGAGCACCATTGCCTCGTATTCCTCTTGGGTCGTGTTGCTGGCAGCCTCTGGAGTATCAAATTCTGCCAGACCATTGAGTGGTGGGATGTGTAGTGGCTCGTCGAGCTGATCGATCAGCGCTTCAATACGCTGTGTGGCATCTGTGTAGGCTGTTTCGGGGGATTCAAATTCATCGACAAATGCATTGGCCACAACGATGAGTCGGTGAAGCCGGTGGTCAAATATAAGTAGTGTGTCCGCGATGACGAACAACGCGTCTGGTAAGCCGAGCTCATCTTTGGCGGGTTTTTTGATAGTTGGCTCAAATTGCCTAACAGAATCATATGCAAGGTAGCCAACAGCCCCTCCGTAGAATGGTGGTGCATTACCGTGAGTGACGGGTTGGTATTTATCCATCAGCCGTTCGAGCTCTGCGAGTATATCGCGTTCTGCAGTCCATGTTCTTGTTTCTGCTCGGTCTGAATAGGTAATTTCTTGGCCATTCGCCTTGATTGTGGCGCGTGGGTTACTGCCAAGGATCGAGTATCTTCCGTTGTCGCCAGTGATCTCGGCACTTTCGAAAAGAAACGCCTCACCGTTGCCGCTGATTTTCATGTAGGCGGAGAGTGGGGTTTCAAAATCTGCTGCTAGTTGTGCGTAAACGGGCACCACATTTCCGCGCTGCGCGAGATCGCGGAACGCATCGGGTGATGGACTGACTGGTTGTGGGCTCAACGCTGTGGAGCATGGCGACATTTTCGCGACACGCAATACGAAAGAGGGGGAAACCCCGACAGTGCAAAAGAATCTTATTGGCAAATGCCTGCAAAAAAGAGAAATGTCTTACTGACGTTTTCGGTCCAGTAGGGCCATGTGTGTTCTCCCGGAGGTTCCTCGTAATCGAAATCGATACCCTGATTTTTTAACTCCTTGGCAAGTGTTCTGTTGTGTTCGATGAGAGGATCATCTTTACCGCAGTCGAAACGGAACGGCGGTAGCGTGGATCGGTTCTTAAGTATTGTCTCAAGCACACTTTGTTCTGAGTTATTGTCAGTGATGTAGCTTTCCAAGTCCTCTTCGACGAATTCGCTCATTTGCGCGAGATTAGTGATGGATGAATGCCCGGTGAAAGCGCTGAAGCGACCCGCATGTTTTGCGCCTAATCTCATTGCGCCGTATCCGCCCATGGAGAGTCCGGAAATGAAATGGGGCGCGTCGAGAGCGTTTCCAGTCACCTCGCTAACAGCTTTTGGGACATCATCGACAATCCATTGCTCAAATTTTTTTTCTGAATGGTTTAGATAGCCGCTGCCATCGCCCCATAATCCGTCTGAGGGCATCGCCAGGATCATTGGTGGGATGGTGCCATCATCAATCATTGATTGGAGTGTGACATGCGCTTGTCCCTGCATCGCCCAGCTCCAATGTGATCCGTAAACGCCATGTAGAAGGATGATCACGGGTAATGGTTCTGAGACGATCGATGGTGATGGTGAGTAGATCGTGATGTCGCCTCGTCCAGCCAATGCGTTTGATTTGACGGTAACAAACTGAAGGTTACCCTGCGATGGAGTGACAACGATTGGCGCAGCTTCAAGCGTGCGGAATGAAGATTCAGGTGATTCAGGCATGGCTCAATCAAAGACAATGACACCCTTGGCGTTGCGACCTGCTAGCATGTCGTCGATGGCCAGTTTGAGGTTATTGATGTTGTATGTGCGGGTGACGAGTTCATCGAGCTTAAGTGCCCCTTGTTGATAGAGCTCGAGTAGTTTGGGGAAGTCCTGTTCTGGGTTGGATTTTCCATAAAGTGGGTTGATGTAGATCTTGTCCCACTCAAAGAGGTTCATATCCATCTCAATGGTTTCCTCGATGCCGGAAACTTGGACTGCCATTCCTGCATTGCGAACCATGGCCAGCGGAGCCGCACCCAGTGCTGGGATGCCTGTGCATTCGAATGAATAATCAGCGCCGCGACCGTCACAGATCTGTTTGACCTTTTCAGCAGCCAGTAACAATCCTGTGTCATCTGGTGATGCAAGCACCTGATGCGTGGCGCCGAATTGAGTTGCCATTTTGAGTCGTTGCTCATTGACGTCCACGGCGATAATTTTTTCTGCTCCAGATATGCGTGCACCTTGGATGACATTCAGCCCAACCCCTCCCGTTCCTAGCACAACTGCACTGCTGCCGGGTTCAATACCTGCTGCATTGACAGCGGAGCCGTAGCCGGTCATCACGCCACATCCTATGATGCAGGCGGAAGGAAAGGGGATATCGACGTCAGTGGGAATGGGGATGACTGCTTCTTGCCGCACCACGGTGTGGCTGCTGAGAGTGCCGATGTTGAATGACCTCTTAATTGGCTCACCATTCCAGAGAGTTGCATTCGCGTGTGCCATGCCGTGATCGGGATCAGTACCTGTGACGGGTGAGTTTTTTTCACAAATACTCAAATTGCCACGTTCGCATTGGTAACAGGTCTTGCAGGGGATTGCCCAGTTGAGCAGGACGCGGTCGCCCACCGATACCTTGGTTACGCCATCGCCAACTGCCTCGACCACGCCAGCACCCTCGTGCCCAAGGATGAATTTTCCACCCCAAGTGAGTGAGTCGTAGTCGGTATGGCAGATACCTGACGCCTTGATGGCGACCATAACCTCGCCCGCATGCGGTGGGTTGACCTCGATTTGCTCGATGGTGAAGGAGCCTTTCCCATCTGACACAGCAGCTATTTTCATTGATCCAGAGTCACGGTGAGATTTTTAAATCCGAGCGCTCGTTCGTAATCGACTTCCTTTTCGATACTTCTCTCTGCGGATAGCTGGGTGATCGATTTTAGTTTGCTGAGTTTTTTAAGAAGTGAGCGGATGATGAGCCGCGCGTGGATCGCACCTAGGCAATTGTGTGTTCCATTTCCAAAAGCAATGTGTGGGTTGGGTTTGCGGTCGAGTCGGACTTCCTCGGGTGAGTCGAAGACAGTTTCATCGAAATTAGCGGACGCCCAGTTGAGAGCCACACGTGAATCAGCCTCGACTTGGACGCCATGAACGTCAGTTGCTACTGGGCATACTCGGCCAATCTGAGTGATGGGGGAAATGTAGCGCATTAGTTCCTCGGTAGCTGTGATGACTAACTTGGGGTTTTCGCGTAGTGCTACCAATGCCTCTGGGTGCTCAGACAGGTAGGCAATCGTGGAGCTGATCGAGTGGATAACGGTATCCCTGCCACCGGCAAAGGTGAGGTTGGCAAAGCCGAGCATCTGGTCACGGGTGAGAGGCTGACCTTGATATTTCGCTTTGGTTAGCGCGCTAAAAAAATCGTCACCTGGGTTTTGTTCTGCTAGGTCGAGCTGCTCGTGCAGGTAGTTGTCTAGCGCCTTACCTTTTTGTGAATCGTTGCTGTTGCCATCGCGGAACACATGCACGCCCCAGCCGACCCAGATATCTGCCTCATTTTCTGGCACATCCAGAAGATAGGTTAACGCACGCGACTGCAGTGGCAGGGCAAACTCAGAGACGATTTCGACCGACTCTTGCTGGACTCCCTGATCGACGAGCTCATCGATTAGGGCTTCGATTCTAGCGATGTATTCCTTCTGTAGTGGTCGGCGGAAAAACGGCTCTACGATAGCGCGGTATTCTTTGTGTTCAGGCGGGTTTGTTTCAATTGGTAATTGGCGGACGCTACGGGCGTCTTCCTCTGAGGGGATGGGCACACGAAATGGGGCGTCACTGCTGAAAGTCTCGTGGTCTCGTGCAGCAGTCCGCACACCTTTGTGGCCTAGGATAAGGGCTAATTTCTCTCCTGCCACCTCAGTCTCCATGGCCCCATTTTCTTGGCGCGTTTTTTTAAATGGATCGTGATACGGGCATGATGGTGTCTCCATGGTGTAAGTTATTAAATGGTTAGAGTTCCACGACCTCAACGACCAATCCGTCGAGCTCATCGGTAAGTTCGATTTGGCAGCTTAGTCGACTATTGCCATCCGCTCCGTCTTCTAGATCGAGGATATCTTTCTCAGTATCGTTCTGTGGCCCTACCTTTTCCTTCCATTCATCAGTCACACGCACATGGCAAGTAGCACATGAGCAGACACCACCGCAGATGGCATCGATGCCGGTAATTCCGTAATCGGTAGCCACTTCCATGAGTGTGCCGTCGGCGTTATCGATCGTGGTTTTTTCTCCGTCTGGGGTGATAAATGTAACTTTAGGCATAATGAGTTTTAGCTGGTGACTCTATTTGTATGAATCCCACGACGCTTGGCAATAACAACAAATAAAAATGGTGGGTTTTTTGTAATCTATCCGGTCTCCGGCATGAAGGTGGGCATGATGATGCCGGTGGATGTTGGTGCTTTCCCAAGAACTTGAGAAACGTGCAGCTCAAGATTGCGGGCACCTAGGTGATAGAGTGCGGCCACAAGATACTTCTGGTTAGCGGGCACCAAAAAAACCGGTCGGGCGTCGGGATTAGCGTGGTGGTGCGCACAGATGAGGGCTAAAGCATCTTGCCACGTACTGAAAACACCGGGGCCTAACATGCTGCTAGCGGGGTGATTTACAGCATTCAGAAAACCTATGATCTCCCCATCCTTTTCGATGACAAGGCAGCGCCAAATACCTCGTTTGTTTTCAATGAAATACTGGTAGTCTTTTTCCCGCCGAATCCCGCAGAGTTTCATTTCTAGATCTGCCATGGCGGTGGCGTCGTCTGTTGTCGCCTGTCTAATCCCTAGAGCTTGTGCAGGGAGGTTACCGACGCGCAACGACTCAGAAAACTGCATGTCCTGATAGAGGCCCTGCGGGGTGAACCCAGCTTTGGTGTAAAGCGAATAAGAATCCAGATTCATTGCGCTTGATATCAGTCGGACAGGTTTTCCCTCAGCGCGATCAATGACGTTGGAAAGTAGTTTGCGAGCCACGCCATGTCCCGCGGCCTCAGGGTGTGTGTTCATGATGCCGAGCGAGACATGTGTTTCCCGTGGATGATAAAAGCAGCTACCGATAAGCTGTCCTTCATCTTTCTCAGCGACGAGGCAGCAACTGGGATCGAGGTCACCATAGACGTCAGTGAATAACCGGCACGCTAGGGGAGTAGATGGATCAAAAATTGTGTGACTACGATTTTTTTCGTACCAAGAATTTGTGCTTTGGTGGATGAGTTGTGCTACCGAATCGTGTTCATCGGGTGAGGCTGACCGGATTCTCATACCAGGTAGTCTAGCGAATCGGTAGGATTCGGCAAGATGTGATCGCATTTACACGATGTGCCTTTTGGCAAAGGTAAGCACTGATCAGCTACTATGGTGTTTCTCAAAGTGCTTTGAAGACTTCTGGGAGCAGGAGTGCAGAAAGGCATTCAACAGCCTAGTCAAAGAACAACACCTCGACGCTGAGAAGCTAGAGAAGGTCATCGATCGATACATCTACAAAGGTAAGGAACCCCTGGACTTTGCGGCCATATGTAGATGTAATAAATTTGAAACGGCACAATAATAAGTAAGACAAACGAAAAAGCGGCGGACAGAAAGGTTAGCGGAAAACACCAGAAAAAGGATTATGAAAAAGCAGAACAAAAAATCGGAAGAAAACACACCTTCATTAAAAGATATAGTGGCCTCAGATCTTACGTCAAATAGAGAGGACGGGGAACAATTCGCAGAAGCCTGCCGACAAAGCCAACGGGAGCAAAGCCTGTCCCCAGCAGACCGTCTCCCCGAGGAGGTGTTTCAGGAACAAGAGCGGAAAGAGCAGCAGCAAGCCGAGCAGCAAGACCAAGAAGAGCAGACAGAAGGTAAGAAGCTAGTGACGTTACAGCCCATTCTTCGCGCACTACCAGAAGAGTCGCCCCAAGAGTTTGCGAAGAGGGCGATGGAGGGGCTGAGGCAGTCGCTAAACAGGGAACCAAATATCTCAGACCAACTGGAGACAGACGAACCAGATCCACCATTAAGCGAGGAGTAGGAAGACCCCAAGGATTAGGTCAGCACCCTCGCCGTAGACTCACAGCCCTCCCGCTCTGCTTACATGCTTATCTCTATCGATAGTAATCGGCAGAGGACAGTTCCTTTCGGGAGACTCCTATGGTAGAGTCTCATCTTGAAACTGTTGTGACCCTATGGAATACAGGATGAAAGCTATATAGTGCTTTCCATGCATGGGTGCTCATTTGAGGCACACACCATTGCGCCACACACCATTGCGCCAAACATGATAGCGGCACCATCCTTCGTTTAGACTCCTGC